>Ga0137412_10000204_pt1 | contig 38280 bp, 42 predicted proteins | sample CZODoug2_1_16fun_FD_122160 | JGI IMG/M metagenome (GOLD analysis project Ga0137412, IMG submission 122160) | Vadose zone soil fungal communities from Angelo Coast Range Reserve, California, USA - CZODoug2_1_16fungal (Hybrid Assembly) | ecosystem: Environmental > Terrestrial > Soil > Vadose zone...
GCGTTTGCGCTTTGTTGAATAAGCAAATCAAGCTTGTTCAGATCAATCGGCTTGACGAGGTGGTGCTGAAATCCCGCTTCACGACCCTTGCGAATGTCTTCTTCCATGCCGAAACCTGTAAGAGCAATGCCTAGAACTGGGTAATTGAATTGCACCCTTTGCATCAGATCGATGCCGCTGCCATCCGGCAACGCAAGATCGCTGATGAGCACATCAAATTGCTCCTTCGCGCTTAAATCGAGCGCAGATTGAAAATTTAGCGCTGATTTCACGTGATAACCACGCCGCCGAAGCAAATTTGTAAGGGACCGGTTCGAATCTTCGTGATCTTCAACAAGCAGAATCCGCATGGCTTGATGTTCCGACGCCCTGGGCGAGACCGTCGGTGCAATTTGAGCCGCAGCTTTTTCACTGGTCGGAAAAACCAGCGTAAACGTGGAGCCTTCGTTTCGACCGGCGCTTTGCGCAGTGATTGTTCCTTTGTGCGCTTCCACGAGTGCTTTGCTGATGGCCAGACCGAGACCCAGCCCTCCAAGTTGTGTCCGGCCACCTTGTTCGAAAGCATCGAAAATTTTTGGCAATGATTCGGGCTCAATGCCCAAGCCGGTGTCCGCGATTTCAACGCTCAGCTCTCCCTTGGAAGTGTTGCTCGTCGAAATGGAAATCTGCCCATCGCTCGGCGTGAACTTCACGGCGTTATTTATCAGGTTCCAAAAGATCTGCTGCAATCGCGCCGGATCCGCACTCAAAAGGACTTTCCCTGCGCCGAGATTGAGGGAACGCCTCAGATGCTTTCGATCAATTTCCGCCTGACAAATCTCGAGCGCATTCTGTAACAGTATATGAGCGTCAACGATTTCAAAATGAAGCTGTACTTTCCCTCGATCGATGCGAGTTAAGTCGAGCAAATCATCGATCAGCCGCGCTTCCAATTCCACGTTGCGGCGGATCATGTGTAGCGATTCGTGGACGTCCGGGGGCAATGCTGGCTCGCTCTCAAGCGCGAGGGCGGACGCCAGCACCGGCGTGAGAGGTGTGCGCAGCTCGTGGCTGAGCATCGCGAGAAATTGATCCTTCGCCAGATTGGAGCGCGCTTTTTCTGCCAATTCCAGGTTGGTTTTTTGCAACTCTTCCTGGCGATTCTGAAGCTCTGACGCGAGCGACTGCGATTGCTTGAGGAGGTTTTCGGTCCGCGTGTTTGCTTCAATTGTGTGTAAGACGATTCCGATACTCTCCGTCAGCTGATCGAGAAATGCCTGATGCGTTGAATTGAAGCGCTCTAATGATGAAAGTTCCATGACTGCTTTTACTTCTCCTTCAAACAAAATCGGCAGCACCACGATATTCATCGGGCGAGCGGCACCCAAAGCGGAACTCACCTTCACGTAATCGCTTGGTGCATCGCTTAGGAGAACACGTTGTTTTTCCAGCGCGGTTTGCCCCACCAGGCTCTCGCCCAGCTTGAATGAAGTCTTCGGTCCGCTCTCTTCGCGGCAGGCATAGCTTGCCAGGAGCCTTAGCTCCGGTTCGCGCCCCGATTTGTCCATAATGTAGAAAACCCCTTGTTGAGCCGGAACCACTGGGGCGAGCTCCGACAAGATCAGCTTACCAACCGTCAACAAGTCTCGCTGGCCTTGCAGCATGCGCGTAAACTTTGTGAGATTAGTTTTGAGCCAGTCCTGCTCCTGATTTCGCAATGTGGTGTCCTTCAAATTGCGGATCATTTCGTTGATATCGTCCTTCACGGCCGCAACCTCGCCTTGCGCTTCCACCTGAATCGAGCGCGTCAGATCACCTTTCGTGACGGCGGTGGCAACGTTGGCGATGGCTCGAAGTTGCGTCGTCAGATTCGCTGCGAGCCGATTTACATTATCAGTCAGATCGCGCCAGGTCCCTGCGGCCCCTGGCACACTAGCCTGTCCGCCCAGTTTCCCCTCGATGCCGACCGCGCGCGCGACAGTTGTTACCTGATCAGCAAACATCGCGAGCGTATCAATCATATTGTTGATTGTGTCGGCGAGTTCGCCGATTTCCCCTTTCGCTTCAACAAGGAGCTTTTGGTTCAAGTCTCCCTTTGCAACTGCGGTGACAATTTTCGCGATACCACGGACTTGGTTCGTCAGATTGCGGGCCATGAAATTCACGCTGTCGGTCAAATCCTTCCATGTGCCGGCAACACCTTTAACCGTAGCTTGTCCGCCTAGCTCACCCTCCGTGCCGACCTCGCGCGCGACACGCGTTACCTCCGATGCGAATGAGTTAAGCTGATCCACCATCGTGTTCACGGTGTTTTTCAGCTCAAGAATTTCGCCTTTTACATCGACCGTGACCTTTTTCGACAGATCGCCGCGCGCGACCGCTGTCGTGACCTCGGCAATATTGCGAACCTGAGCCGTGAGATTCCCCGCCATCATATTCACGTTGTTGGTCAGATCCTTCCACGTGCCAGCAACGCCCTGCACGTCCGCTTGCCCACCCAACTTGCCGTCCCTGCCCACCTCGCGTGCGACCCGCGTCACTTCTGAGGCAAATGAACGAAGCTGATCAACCATCGTGTTGATCGTGTACTTGAGTTCCAGAATTTCGCCCCGGACGTCCACAGTGATTTTTTTTGACAAATCGCCGCTAGCGACGGCTGTCGTCACTTCAGCAATGTTGCGCACCTGTGCCGTAAGGTTACCCGCCATGGAATTCACGCTTTCAGTCAAATCCTTCCAGGTTCCCGCGACACCCCTCACATCTGCTTGCCCTCCTAGTTTCCCTTCCGTCCCTACCTCGCGTGCAACACGCGTCACCTCGGAGGCAAACGAGCTTAGCTGATCGACCATCGTGTTAATGGTGTTTTTTAATTCAAGGATCTCACCCTTCACATCGACGGTGATCTTCTTCGAAAGGTCTCCTTTGGCGACCGCCGTCGTGACTGCGGCAATGTTGCGCACCTGGCCGGTCAGATTTCGCGCCATGAAATTGACGGAATCTGTCAGATCTTTCCATGTTCCTGAGACGCCTTCGACGCGAGCTTGTCCACCGAGAATCCCTTCAGAACCCACTTCGCGAGCAACGCGCGTTACCTCCGAGGCAAACGAACGAAGCTGATCCACCATCACGTTGATTGTGTCTTTCAGCTCAAGAAACTCGCCTTTGACGTCAACCGTGATTTTCTTTGTTAAGTCGCCGGTCGCCACCGCCGTTGTCACAGTCGCGATATTACGGACCTGATCAGTAAGATTACCGGCCATCAGGTTGACGTTTTCAGTCAGATCTTTCCACGTGCCTGCAACGCCTTTCACATTCGCCTGGCCGCCCAGCTTGCCCTCTGTACCCACCTCTCGCGCGACACGTGTAACTTCGGAAGCGAAAGCACTGAGCTGACGCACCATCGTGTTTGCGTTTTTTGCAGTACGCAGAAACTCCCCCTCGAGCGCCTGGCCGTCAATTTCAGTCGCTATCGTTTGAGACAGGTCTCCTTTTGCGACAGAACCGATTACGCGCGCCATTTCGCTCGTGGGATGAACCAAATCCTCGATCAAGTTATTGACCGACCTCATCGCGTCAGCCCACGAGCCGGACGCCTCGCCGAGAGAGGCTCTTTGTCTGATCCTGCCTTCCTTTCCAACTACCTGCCCGATACGTGCCAGTTCTTGTGTCAGGCGCTGATTGGTTCGGATCACTTCGTTGAAGCTATCCGCAACCTTGCCGGCTACACCTGTCCAATCGTCCGGCAATTGAGCGGAAAAATCTCCGCGCTTGAATGCTGTCAGGGCCGCAAGGACCCGCGTGCTATCGAGTTGGTCGCCGTTGAGATACGAGCTATTGGCTGATCGGAGGCGGGGAGTAGAGGCAGTTTTCTTCATAGGCAATGAATAGGCCGAGGATTCTCGGGATCTCGAATTCGACGCGTAAAATCAGAAGACTCATATTCCAGCGTCGTAGAGTAATCGCCCCATCGATCGCACCAAGCCGTATTTTATTCAACAAACCCGCAGGTTTCCCTGCTTTGTCGCGCAAAAAAAGGAGCGCGCACGGGAAAAGGGCATGCCTAACGCCTCGAAAGGAGCCCAGCCCCGCACCGTTGGCTTGGTACGATACCCTTAAGAGGGAGCCAACGTCCGCAGGCTGCGGAGGCGGAAGCCAAAAAAGATGCCGAGAACGCCTAGGACAACCGCATACCATGCGATGAGCCAGATGACCGCGGCGGCGCCAGCGATAGGATTCCACAGAAGCAGTATGGCAAAGACGATGGATGCCAGACCCATAAGGATCAAAAACCATTCGCCCTTGATCTCTCGACGCAACTTGATTGCGAACGCAATTTCTGTTGCGCCAATCATGAGCGCCCAAGCCGCGATATAAATGATCAGTGCCAGCGCGGTTATTTGGGGCGCATGAAATGTCAGGAAGCCGACGATTATCCCCACAATTCCAATGACAATATGCCATCCCCAGTCCGGATCAGAAGCACGATGCCCAATCGCGCCGACAACGCGGAATATGCCGTCGATTAGCACCCATGCTCCAAAAAAAAGCACCAGCGTCGCGATCGTGATGCCTGGATAGACGAATGCGATAATTCCAAAAACAATTGCAGCGATACCCCTTATCACCGGAACCCACCAATGACGTTTTAAGGCTTCGATCATCATCGCTCCGTTTTAGGGAGCGGCTTACGTGAAGGCAAGCACGATTTGAGAAATGTCCATTTCCTCAAGAAAGGACGGCTTCCCAGCCGCCATTGCCGTTCAGCATCGGCTTCGGAGAAGCCGATCCACCTTATGGTGTGATGGGTTACATCGAATCAAAGTCCGCACTTCGCGCCGGCTTCCGCAATGCTGGAGCGCGTTCGAAGGAGAGACGCCAAATACGTATCGACGAATGGGGCGTTGTTGATCCGCGCGAGATTAACAGGCGTTTGAAGACGCGAAAAAATGGCGTAAGCAATCTTGCTTCGCGGAACGCTTTTTTCGCCGTAGCCAGACGGAACGTTGCTCGACCAGTAGCGCACATACTGGCCATCCGGACGATTCTCCATGCCGAGGAAGATCGTCGAATGTCCGTGCTCGTTTCTCCCGACTTGTCGCGACCAGAAAATTTTCATGAAATCGCCCGGTTTCGCCTGATTGAAGTTATCGAAGTTTTGGCCAAGCTGCAGCTCGTGAAAGAGACGCGCCGTTCCAGGTCCATTGGCATTCCACCGGCCCCAGATGCCTTCGCCATCGTGCTGATCTCGAATGATCAACCGCTCTAACGTGGAGTAATCGAGACCTAGCTGGCCGCGCGCGCGCAAAGCTTCGATGGTTCTGATGAATACCAGGTAGGTCGCGCCGGAGCAGAAACTCGGTGACGCTTGTGCAGGTAGAACGAAAAATTTGCCGGACTCAAAATGTGCCGAGGATTGAAGACGAATTTTGGCGAAGTGCGAAACAGAATAACGGCCGCCTTGCGGCATCTGCTTGATCTGGTCGAGGATCAAACTGTTGCAATCGCCCGCAAATAACGTGGGCGTCGTGAACCCAAGAATTGCAAGAAAAACCCAAGCTGCCAGTCCCTTCACGGCGGAACAAGTAATCATTAAAAGCCGATCTGGCAACGGCGCAGGCTCGACATGACAATTGAACCGAGCCACTCATTATGGCGGCGGTAGCTTTGCCAGCTGACGTATGTTAAACGGAAATATGCTGCGTTTCACAAAAATGGATGGTGCCGGAAACGACTTCATCCTGATCGATAACAGGGCAGGCGATATCCATTTAAATCGCAGTCAAATCGCGCGCCTTTGTGATCGCCACCGCGGTATCGGAGCGGATGGAATTTTGTTGTTGGAAAGGCCATCGGACCACGCCCATTTCCGAATGCGTTACTTTAATGCCGATGGAGGAGAAGCGGAAATGTGCGGGAATGGCGCGCGCTGCTTCGCGCGTTTTGCAAACAAGATGGCAGGCGCGGAGGGCAAAATTTCATTTGAGACTCCGGCTGGAATCATTTCGGCGGAGTTGGCTGGAGATCTCGTCACTCTGCAAATGACTGAGCCGACCGATTTGCGATTGAGTGTTCCTCTTCAAATTGGCGCTGAGCAAAAGATCGTTCATTTCATCAATAGCGGCGTGCCGCATGTGGTTGTTCCGGTCGCACAAGTCGGCGACGTCGATGTATCGCGAGAAGGTTCGGCCCTTCGCCATCACGAAATGTTTTCGCCAAAGGGTGCAAACGTGAACTTCATTGAGAAACGCGGAGCAGATAAGATCGCTGTCCGCACATACGAACGAGGAGTGGAGGACGAAACCCTCGCGTGCGGCACAGGCGTGGTCGCGAGCGCGCTCATCTTTGCCGCCACTGAAAACGTGAAGGGTCCGATTGGCGTAACTGCGCACGGTGGAGACGAATTGCAGGTCGGATTCGAAAAAATCGGCAACGAGTTTCGCAACGTCACGCTGACTGGTCCCGCGGAATTTGTTTTCGACGGCGCAATCGAGATTTAACGTTCATAACCCCGGGTGCCTTGTCATTCCGAGCGAAGTCGAGGAATCTCCAATTTAATGGAGGGAGAACCAGAGATGTCTCGACTTCGCTCGACATGACAATTACCTAGGCCCCTTCTAGAATTGGCGAACATGTTCCACGGCACCTTCACGGCCTTAGTCACACCATTTCGCAATGGCGCAATTGACATTGCTGCTTTCGAGAAACTGATCGAAAACCAAATCGCCGCCGGAATCAGCGGAATTGTTGCTGTAGGCACTACGGGCGAATCGCCGACGCTGTCACACGAGGAACGCCAGGATCTCATCCGCCTCGCGATCGCAACTGCGAAAAAACGGTGCCTGGTTCTCGCCGGCACGGGTTCCAACGCCACCCAGCATGCGGTAGCCGATACGAAGATGGCTGAGAAACTCGGCGCTGACGGCGCGCTTCTCGTCGCGCCGTATTACAACAAACCGAGCCAGGAAGGTTTATTCCATCATTTCAAAACGGTTGCCGATGCCACATCGTTACCCATCATGCTCTACAACATTCCTGGCCGATGCGGCGTGGATATTGCGCCCGATACGGTGACGCGCCTGGCCGGGGAATGCAGGAATATAGTTTCGATTAAGGAAGCGAGTGGGAGTGTCGAGCGTATCAGCGAGTTGCGCGCGCGTTTGCCTGAGTCCTTCACGATTCTAAGCGGTGACGATTCATTAACGCTCCCGTTCATGTCGGTCGGTGCGGCTGGGGTCGTCAGCGTCGCTTCAAATGTGTTTCCAGTCGAAGTTTGTGCGCTTGTTCGAGCTTATGAATGCGGCGATGCGAAGTTAGCCTTCAGGCTGCATCGTAAGATGTTTCAACTTTTCAAAGATCTCTTCATTGAACCAAATCCTGTGCCGGTAAAAACAGCGCTATGTTGGCGTGGGACGATGTCCGACGAAGTACGTCTGCCGCTATGTGGAATGAGCGAAGCAAATCAAACACAGCTGCGCAGGACGCTCGAGGAATTTGAAGTAACCAAATAAACACGTCACCTCAGTGCTCTGCCTGCGAGGGGAGAGGCTGGACTGAGGCCCTGAACAGTGACTAATAATCCGAATTTCAAGGATGCAATGAGGGTCGCTTCTCCCTTCCAAAGGGAGAGAGGCAAGGTGAGGGTTTCTTCAGAATGAAGTCGTCTCGCGTCCGCGTGTTGCTCATTGGCGCGGGAGGTCGCATGGGCGAAGCCATTGGCGATCTTGCGAAGGACGATCCAAAGATCGACATCGTCGCGCGATGCGACCTTGGCGATTCGATCAAGTCGGCTATGCAAAATTGCGACGTAGCTATCGATTTTAGCCAAGCCGACGCTATCACTGAAATCTGTCACGTTGCCTTGCAGCATCGCCAGCCGTTGGTGATTGGGACGACCGGTCAGTCTAAAGAGCAACGCAGAATAATTGAAGAGACCGCACAGTCGTTACCGATCGTATTTGCATCTAACTTCAGCATCGGAGTCAATGTGCTCTTCTGGCTCACGCGCAAAGCTGCCGAACAGCTCGGCAGCGATTTTGACGCCGAGATTGTCGAAACGCATCACAAAATGAAAAAAGATGCGCCCAGCGGGACGGCCAAAACGCTGTCCGAGGTTTTGAAAGCAGCTAAAAAAACGCAGGCTGAAATTCCGATTCAATCGATCCGTGAAGGCGACGTCGTTGGCGAGCATACAGTCATTTTCAACGGACCCGCCGAACGCCTTGAGCTCACCCATCGCGCAGCGAGCCGCGAAATCTTTGCGCGAGGCGCCTTGCGAGCGGCGAAATGGGTTATCGACCAACCGGCGGGACTTTACTCGATGCAGGATGTGCTGGGACTATAGTCTGTAGCCGGGGTCGCTGACTCCGTCCGCGGTCTACGCCCACGGCTACAATACAATGAGAACTGCTGTCGCACTCGGGTCCAATCTCGGGGATCGGCTCGAGAATTTGCGGGCAGCGCGAGGACAAATCATCGCGCTCGGTGAAGTACAACCGCCCATTCTCTCTTCGGGGATTTACGAGACCGAACCGGTCGATTGCGAACGAGGCGCGTCAAAATTTTTAAACGCAGTCGTCGAATTTGACTATGAAGGCGACTCTGGGCAGTTGCTTGGACAAGTTGTTCGAATTGAAGAGTCGTTAGGCCGGAGGCGCGATCACCAGAAAAATGCCTCGCGCACAATTGACATCGATCTGCTCTACTGCGGCGATCGCCAGATCGATAACGAACGACTGCAGTTGCCGCACCCGCGGATGCACCTGAGAAAATTCGTAATTCAACCCCTCGCCGATATCCGGCCTGAATTGATCTTGCCTAACCAGAGGAAAACTGTCGCAGACTTACTCGTGGAGCTTAGGGAAACTAGCGATGTGGGCCGATTCATAGATGATTGGTAGCTCCGTGCCAGCGCTTATAGCCACGCATCTGTGGGCCGTCTCCTTGCGTGATGACAGGGCGAGGTCGACCGGCCACAGGCCGGTGGCTACAATGTTTGCACTCAGCTTGCGTTCTCAAGTTAGCGGCTGATCTTCCGGCAGATCGGATGAAAGATTTTCGCCAAATGAAACGACGCGGCGAAAAGGTCACCGCGTTGACGGCTTACGATTATCCAACGGCGCGTCTGCTGGACGAAAGCGGCATCGACATCATCCTGGTAGGCGACTCGTTAGGCATGGTGGTACTTGGTTGCCAGGATACGACCGGTGTAGCGCTGGGAGAAATGCTGCATCACACCCGTGCAGCTGCTCGCGGTGTTAAAAAGGCATTGCTCGTGGCGGATCTGCCGATCCACACGTACGACACACCCGAACAAGCTGTGGAGACCGCCAGGAAACTTGTCGATGTTGGCGCGCAGGCGGTGAAGCTCGAAGGGGGCGTGAGCCATGTCGCGCAAATCGAAGCGATCACAAAGGCGGGCATCCCGTTCATGGCGCACATCGGCATGCTACCCCAAAGTGTGCGGGAGGAAGGCGGCTACAGGATCAAGGGCCGTACTCAACCTGAGGCGGAAGCACTGCTGGCCGACGCCCGCGCTGTGGAAAAGGCCGGTGCATTTTCTGTCGTGCTGGAGATTGTGGTCGCAGATATCGCAAAGCAGATCACAAACGCAATCGACATTCCAACCATCGGTATCGGATCCGGAAAGCATTGCGATGGGCAAATCCTGGTCACACACGACTTGATCGGACTCTTTCCTTGGTTCACACCGAAATTTGTGTCACCCGAGGCGCGCGTAGCAGATGAAATCCGGCGTGCTGCCGGCGCGTTTATCGAGCGAACGCGTGCTAGCGGCTAGGAAAATAATGCCATGGTCAACTTTCGGGCCATAGCTCGACCGTCCGAATGTGATATGTTGAAAACCACATGAGAGTTTCCGATTTCGATGACTTCGACCGGTTCGAGACCGAAGGATTGCTCACGGGTAGCAGAGAGCGCAGTTGGCTGTGGTTTGGATTAATCGTTTCGCTGGGAATACATCTCGCGCTCTGCGCTTATTTTTACCGGACGCGGTTCCAAACTGTAGAAGATTTGATGCCTCCAAATGAGCAGACGCCAACGTTTAAGGTCAGGAGCATCAACGCCTCGGATCTGGGTAAGAGCAGCATCGATCAGACAAATCCGGCCGCAAAACCGAATCCGGACAACACCGATGTGCAGTTGCCGGACGAAAAGAAATCGTTCGACAAGCTATTGCAGGACGTTCAGGCAAGCGCGGCGCTTCCGGACGACATGCGGGATGTTTTGCCTGATCAACCAAAGGTAGAACAGCCCGAGGTGAATTCCGTTCTGACTGAAATCGAGCGATCGACTGCGCAAAGTCTCGCCAACGATCCAAACGCTTCGCACGAACAATCGCTGCTCAACAGCAGTTCGCAATCAGGCCGCCCACAGCCCGCGCTTAGCGGGACGGAGCTGGCTACGAGTACCACGATCAAACGCCCCAATACCTTTACCAGCAAGATGCCCGGTGACAGCGCCGGGCCCATTAAAGGGCACACTGCCGGCTTCAGCGATTTGGATCAACTGCTGGCCCAGAAAGGTCCGCTCGGATCAGGCACCAAGTTACGACTGCCGGACGATCAGCTCTTCCAATATGACAGCGATGCGCTGCAGGCGAGCGCCATCGGTCAGCTGCAAAAACTGGGCACTCTCATCCAGCGCAATCCGAAGGCGACATTTTCGGTCGAAGGCTACACGGATGCATTTGGCTCGTTCGAATACAACCTTGATCTCAGTCAGCGTCGCGCTGACAGCGTGAAACGTTATTTAGTTGAGGTAATGCGGATTAATCCTGCGCAAATCGAAACGCGCGGTTACGGTGCGGCGAAATTCCGTGCGTCGCCAAACGGATCAATTGAAGAGCAGAGTCCCAACCGCAGGGTGGAGGTTGTGGTGCACACGAGCGAAGGGTGAGCGGCGCGCCCGGCGGTCGCGCCCTACCAATTTTTGATCCACTGACTTGGATCAGTCGAATTCGCAGTGCTCCAAAGGTCAAACGTGGGATTGTAACCTTTTGGCGTCACCGGATCAGCCTGATTTGCAGTCGAATAACCATAGCTGTTGCCGAATGGATCGGAGACGGCGATAACCGTCCCGCTGCCGCCAGGAGGTAGAAGCATCTTTGGCTTAAATTCCATGTAACTCTTCCCAGTCGGACTCCGGTTTCCGCTGTTATCGCCGCTGAGCTGCGTATAAAGATAAAAGCTGGCATGCTGATATACGACCTGCGTGGCGTCGAAGTTTTGCCGAGCATTCAATGTGTCTGTATATTGGTTTGTCGTATTATCTCGCGGATAGATTCCATTATCCGCTTTGTAACTCTCGCAGGCCGCAGACAGGGCGGCGATTTCAGTTTCGGCGCGGGCTCGGGCACCTTTTTTCTGAACGTAACCGACTGTGCTTAGAACCAATCCGGTCAGGATGATGATAACCGCGGTGACGACGATTAGTTCAATGAGAGTGAAGGCGCGCCGACCGGAAAATGACGAATGACGAATGACGAATGACGAATGAATGACGAAGCCCGAATGACGAACTCGAGCCGACGCGACCTGTTCGATATTCGTCATTCTGTCATTCCTTCGTCATTCGCGCCGCAGGCGCATCACGTTTGCTCCTGCAAGCCGGTGATGATGCTGATAAGCGGCGTAAAGAGAGCGAGCACGATCGTGCCGACAATCAGAGCTAGAAACACGATCATAATGGGCTCGAGCATCGATGTGAGGGCCGCAACTGCGTTATCGACCTCATCATCGTACACATCGGCAATCTTCAGAAGCATGTCTGGAAGTTTACCGGTTTCTTCGCCCACATCGACCATGCTAGTCACCATCGGCGGAAAAGCGCGACTGGCTTCCAGCGGCTGAACGATCGATTCGCCTTCCTTGACGCTGTCGTGCACGTGGGAAATCGCAGCGGCAATTACGGAGTTGCCGGCGGTTTCGCGAGTGATATTCAAAGCCTGCAAAATCGGCACACCGCTCGTGACCAGCGTTCCAAGGGTGCGCGCAAACCGAGAGATTGCCGTTTTGCGATTCAAATCGCCAAAGAGCGGCATGCGCAGTTTGAAACTGTCAATCACGAATCGCCCGCCTCGTGTGCGGCCAATGAATTTGTAAGCCGTCACGACGACGATTACCGCTCCAAGCAGAACAAGGCCATGATTCTTTACGAGGTTACTCGTTCCGATAACAAACGTGGTGACGGCTGGTAGCGGTTTATCGCCAAGCATGTCGTGAAAGATCGATTCGAATTTCGGCACAATGAAGACAAGGAGAAAAGCCATGATGCCCACTGCCATCGTCATCACAATGATCGGGTAAACCATCGCTGACACGACCTTGTTCTTGATCTTGTTGGCTTTCTCCTGAAATTCCGAAAGCCGGGTGAGCACCAGCTCCATTACGCCGCCAATCTCGCCGGCTTTGACCATGTTGACGTACAAATCGTTAAAGATTCGCGGATGCAGCGCCAGCGCATCCGAAAATGTGTTACCGCTCTGAACAGAGTCACCGAGTTTGTTGATTGTGTTTTTCAAAACCTTGTCGCGTTCTTGTTTCGCCAGAACTGTCAGGCTTCGTAACAATGGCAATCCGGAGTCAATCAGCGTCGCCAGTTGACGCGTGAAAATCATCAGGATTTTCGGCTTGATTTTTTTGCGCTGGAAAAGAGCAATGCTGGTTTTCGCACGCGGTTTCGTTGTGCGCGCTATCTTCGCTGCCTGACGACGGGCCGCTTTGCCGTCAGGGCGGGCCAGAGCCTCCTCATAGACGCTCGTAGGGAAATACCCAGCCTGGCGGAGTCGACCGATTGCATCATTGGTTGAAGCGGCTTCAACTAACCCGGTCGCTTCCTGTCCCCGAGCATCGAGAGCTATGTAGTTAAAACGCGGCACGGCGGGATGGTAACTATGTGCCGCGTTGTTGTCGAGCATCCGGTTTCTGGGTAGCACACGCTTCTCGCGTGTTGCTTTCGGCGTCGCTGGCCAACACTCGAGACGCGAGCGCTACCAGGGCTACGCAAGTTTGCTACGTGTAGTGAAGCACTTCCTCAACTGTGGTGTCTCCAGCGAAGATACTGCGTAAGCCGTCCTGGCGCAGCGTTACCATTCCAAGCTCCACAGCCTTTTGCTTCAAGGTAACTGTTGGCGCGCGTTCATTGATTAGTTCACGAACCGGATCAGTGATCCTCAGAAGCTCGTAGATTCCTTTTCGTCCTTTGTAGCCAGTATTGTTACAGGCATCACAGCCTTTGCCGTAAAAGAATTGTTTTTCGCCGATGTCCTGCGCCGAGATCCCTAGCTCAGTCAGTAAGGTCTCGCTTGGCTTGTAAGTGGTACGGCACTGGCGGCAGATGCTGCGCAATAAACGCTGACCGAGAACTGCTTCCAGCGTAGACGAAATCAGAAAGGGCTCCACACCCATGTCGATCAAGCGCGTGATGGCCCCGGGCGCGTCGTTTGTATGAAGCGTAGTAAAAACAAGGTGCCCGGTCAGAGACGCCTGGATGGCAATCTGCGCGGTCTCAACGTCGCGTGTCTCGCCCACCATAATGCGATCCGGGTCCTGGCGCAGAAACGAGCGCAGAACGCGCGCGAAGGTCAGGCCGATAGCTTCGTTCACCGGCACTTGCACGATCCCTTCCAGATCGTATTCGACCGGCTCCTCTGCCGTGAGAAGCTTCGAATCGATCGTATTGATTTTACGCAGGCAAGAGTAAAGCGTCGTTGTTTTTCCAGAGCCAGTCGGTCCGGTCGCAATGAAGATGCCATTGGGACGCTCGATTATCTCCAGCAGAAAATTGTAAATATAATCGGGCATCCCGAGTGCTTCGAGGTCGAGATTTACAATGCTGCGGTCGAGGACCCGCAGCACGAGGCTCTCACCGAATTGAGTTGGCAAAGTTGAAACTCGAAGATCGACACTGCGTCCGGCAATATGCTTCTGAATGCGGCCATCCTGGGGCAACCGTCTTTCTGCGATGTTCATGTTTGCCATCACTTTCACGCGCGAGATCACGGGCAGAGCAAGATGACGCGGCGGCGGTGACATTTCGTACAGCGCGCCATCAACGCGATAGCGGATTTTGAATTCATCTTCGAATGGCTCGAAATGGATGTCGCTCGCGCGGTCCTGGATCGCCTGGTAAAGAATGAGATCGACAAAGCGAATGATGGGAGTTGCGTTTGCTTCGGCTTCAACGGCCGCATCGCCGTCTCCTTCGAGTCTGCCTGAGGCGGACAGAAGCTCGCCAGCCTGGCCCAGGTGCTTAAGCACTTCTTCCATGCTCGTTGTATCGCTGCCGTAATACTGCTTGATCAGGGCTTCGATTTGATCCGGCGGCGAAACGCCGACGTGAATATCTTTACCGAGCGCAAAGCGAAGGTCCTCCGCGGCGTGAAGATCAAACGGATCAACGAGCGCGATTCGCAATGTGGTTCCGCTCAACTCAACCGGAAGAGCGCCGTGTAACCGAGCCAGACCGCTGGGAATGAGACGCAGAATCTCCGGCCTGATGTCACGCGTGGTTAAATCGATCAAGTCGGTGCTGAGCCCGTTTGCAATTGTCTGATAAAAACCGTGCTCATCGATAAAGCCACCATCGATCATCGCCTGCGCGATTGTCTTCCCATTTAACTCTACCTCGTTCAGGACGTCCTCTGCCTGCGAAGGTTGGAGCACGCCGTGCTCGACAAAAAATTCGGCAAGCTGCTTATCCGTCATGATTCGCGCCTCTGGTAGCGCACGCGTCACGCGTGCTGGTTTCGGCGTCGCGCCGGAACGAACTCCCGCTGGTCACCGCATAGATCGCCCACGGCTTCTCGAAGTGCGGAAGCCTCCTGCGAAAATAATGAGCTCCATCCTGGAGCTTCGTCTCTAGGAAGATCCGCCACGGCGCGAGGCCGTCGCCCGCACGCGAGACGCCTGCGCTATCCAGTCCGGAACTCGCCGCGTTCATCAGCTCATGTCCCCTATTGTGATAGAGATTACTTCTTCGGCAGAAGTGAGGCCGGCCATTACCTTGCGGACGCCGTCCTCGCGGAGTGTGCGCATGCCGAGCTCGCGCGCTCGTTGGCGCAACAACAAGGTCGGGCTGCGTTCGTTGATCATGTGGCGCACGTCGTCGTCGATCTCAAAAATTTCGAAGATGCCCATTCGACCCTTGTAGCCGATTTGACGACATCGGTCGCATCCCACCGCCTTCATGACTTGCGCCTCGGATAACTGCCCGGGCTCGATTTGCAATGCGCGCAATTCTGTCTCGCTAAGTTCGCCTGGTTGTTTGCAGTGTGCACATAATCGGCGGATAAGCCTTTGCGCCATGATCGCTCGCACAGAGGAAGCCACAAGAAACGGCTGAACACCGAGATCGACTAAGCGCGCTACTGCAGAAGGCGCGTCGTTCGTGTGCAACGTACTGAAGACAAGGTGACCAGTGAGACTCGCGTTCGTAGCAATGCTCGCTGTCTCGAGGTCTCGAATTTCACCAATCATGATGATGTTCGGCGCCTGGCGCAGAATGGAACGCAAGGCTGCCGGAAAAGTCATCCCAATTTCGGTATTCACCTGGACCTGATTGATGCCCGTCATTTGATACTCCACCGGCTCTTCCACTGTGATGATTTTGCGGTCTGGTTTGTTGATGTAATTGAGACAGGCGTAGAGGCTGGTCGTTTTGCCGGAGCCAGTAGGGCCGGTCACGAGTAAAATGCCGTCCGGCAGTTTGATCAGGCGCTCGAACGTTTCCTGATCGTCGGAGAAAAATCCAAGCTCGGGCAAGCCGAGCTTTAGACTGGATTTGTCCAGCAGACGCATCACCACGCTCTCACCGTGATTAGTGGGAATCGTCGAGACGCGAAGATCGATTGGCTTCTTTTTGATTTTTATCTGGATGCGACCGTCCTGTGGCAGGCGCTTTTCTGCGATGCTCATCGAACCGGTCATGATCTTGAGCCGGCTGATGATTGCGGATTGCAAGCGTTTCGGTGGCGCTTGCATTTCCTGCAGAACGCCGTCGACCCGAAATCGGACACGAAATTTTTTGTCCAGCGGTTCGAGATGAATATCGCTTGCGCCCGCGCGGTGTGCCTCCATCAACAGCATGGAAACCAGCCGTATGATTGGTGCATCGGCTTCATCGATTGCGGTCGCTTCCGCGCCATCGCCAATTTCCAATCCCAGATCGATGTCTTCGCCAATTTTTTTCTGCAAGACATCGGCTGCTTCGTCGGCGGTCCCGTAGTATTTGATCAATGCTTCACGAATTTTCTGGGGACTGGTGCACACCAGTTCCAGCTCGCGTTGCAGAAGAAAACTGAGGCTATCGATCGTATCGATGTCGAGTGGATTGCCGACAGCCACCACCAGGCCGGTCTCGCCGAAAGCGACCGGGATCACCTTGAAACGGCGCGCGTCTTCCCCCCGGATTTGATTGATGATTTGCGGCGGAATCACCATGGAGGAGATATCGATCCAATCCATCTGCGCTTGCGCTGCGAGCATGCGCGAGACGTCCACGTCGGAGACAATTCCGTCGTTGATCAATACATCCACTACTCCGGGCTCGCCGTTTAGAAGTGACCGGGCGCTGTCGAGCTGCTGGCGTGTGATGAGTCCACCCTCTTCGAGGACTTTGAGTACGTACTCTTCGTTGTGTTGCACCGGAGGAAGGGATGCCTGGGCGCGCAGTTTACTGCAAAATCGCCAAATTTCCAGCGGCAGGAAATCGATGTGGATGCCGCGCTGTCACTACGAGCACAATATCATTCCACGGTGACGCTTTTGGCGAGGTTCCGTGGTTTGTCGACATCTCGGTCGAGCTCGACTGCGAGGTGATAGGCGAGAAGTTGAAGTGGGACGACGGACAGGACGGGCATTACGTACTCGGGCGCTTCCGGTAGCACGATAATTTCATTGGCAATTCCTTTAAGCTGCTTCGGACCGTTTCCGCTGGTCACGGCAATAATGGGTCCCTTGCGAGCTTTCACTTGCTCGATGTTGTTCAGGTTTTTAGAAAAGACCGAATCATCCGGAGCGACAAACACTGAGGGTAGATCGGGACGGATCAGCGCGATAATTCCATGCTTGAGCTCAGCGCTAGGATGCCCTTCGGCAAATAGATAGGTAATCTCTTTCATCTTAAGGGCGCCTTCGAGCGCCACGGGGAAGTTGAATTGCCGGCCGAAGAAAAGCATTCCGTTCGCATCGACATATCTTCTCGCAATTTCTTTGATCTGATCGCTCAGTTCTAAAACCGCTTCAATCTGGGCAGGCAACGCTTCAAGCGCTTCAATCACGCGGCTCCCATCACTTGCGGAAAGATTTCGCATCCGTCCAAATAGCAGTCCCAGGAGCGTCAGAATGGCAAGTTGCGACGTAAACGATTTCGTAGCTGCGACCCCGATTTCCGGCCCGGCGTGCATGTAAACTCCCCCATCACTCTCTCGCGCGATCGTGCTCGCGACGTTGTTACAAATTCCCAGGGTGCGAAATCCTTTGCGCCTGCTCTCGCGCAACGCGCCGAGTGTATCCGCGGTTTCGCCGCTCTGGCTGATGGCGAAAACCAGTGTCTCAGGAGTCATCGGCGTGTTGCGATGGCGGAACTCGCTTGCGTATTCGACTTCGGTTGGAATGCTGGCAAGTCGCTCGATTAAATATTCGCCGACCATTGCGGCGTGGAGGGCGGTGCCACAGCCCATAAGAACGATACGGCCGATGTCGCGAAGCTCGGGAGGTGTCATGTTCAAGCCACCCAGCTTCGCGGTGCATTCCTCCGGATTGAGACGGCCGCGCATCGCGTCACGCACCGTGTTTGGTTGCTCAAAGATTTCCTTGAGCATGTAATGCGGATAATCCCCTTTCCCGATGTCTTCGGCCGTAAATTCAACCTTGCTGACCGGGTGCTCGCTACTGTCTCCCGCGAGCGAAGTGATTTCGAACTTGTCTCGCCCCGCCGCGACGACATCGAAATCGTTTAAATAAACTGCGTCACGGGTATATGCGACGATTGCGCTCACGTCGCTGGCCAGAAAGTTTTCGCCGTCACCGACGCCAAGCACGAGTGGACTTCCCCGTCGCGCACCGATCATGAAATCAGGGATATCGGCATGGACCAGAGTGATGCCGTATGTGCCGATCACCTGTCGCAGCGCAGCGCGAACAGCGGCAAGCAATCGCTCTTTTTTCTCCGGGATATCCACGGTGCTGGCGCATGATTCATCGTATAGTTTTCCAATCAAATGCGCGAGCACTTCGGTATCGGTTTCGGAGTGAAAGTTCGTATCGCCGCTCCGGATTAGATCATCTTTAAGCGTCTGATAATTTTCAATCACTCCGTTGTGGACGAGTGCCAGCTTACCGCTGGCGTCGAAGTGCGGATGTGCGTTTTGGTCGGTGACTTTGCCGTGCGTGGCCCAGCGTGTGTGACTGACGCCAAGCGAACCTGTGACCGGTTCTTTCCTCATTAGTTGTGACAGCGCCGCGATTCGACCCGCACATTTGCGCGTTTCCAGACGGCCCCCATCTACAACAGCGATACCGGCTGAGTCGTAGCCTCGATATTCAAGACGACGCAGCCCATCCAGCAAGATGGGCGCCGCTTGAGCGCGCCCAACGTATCCGACAATCCCGCACATGTTTTTGGACTGTAGCGGCGGCAGCCGCCAGTCGCAAGATTCGCCGCATGGGACAGGAGTCGGACGTAGACTCAAAAAACAATGACGAAGCACGAATGACGAAAATCCCTGGTCCCAAAATCATGAAGAGGCATGCCAACGTTCTTTGTCATTGGGGATTCTCATTCTTTCGGGCTTCATCATTCGGGCTTCGTCATTTATAACGTGGTCGCAACGTTATTGACCCCAAAACCGTTCACGATTGATTGATTACCAATGCAACACCAGCCGCAGAGCGATTCGCTTCCAAAAAATCCGCGGATGTTCGGAGCGTTGCCGCCAGACACGACCCAGCGAACGCTGGCCATCGTCATGGGCGGTGGGGCGGGCACACGTTTGTTCCCGTTAACGAAGGACCGCGCGAAACCGGCTGTGCCGCTTGGGGGCAAATATCGCATCGTCGATATCCCGATCAGCAATTGCCTGAATTCCGGGCTGCGTTCGATCTATGTGCTGACTCAGTTCAACACGATGTCTTTGCATCGGCATATTCAGGCCAGCTACAAGTTCGACAATTTCTCGCGCAGCTTTGTGGACATTCTCGCCGCTCAACAAACACCGGCCGGTTCGCAATGGTATCAGGGAACTGCTGACGCTGTGCGGCAAAACATGCGCTATTTCCTCGAGCGTCCGTTTGATTATTACCTGGTTCTAAGCGGCGACCAGCTTTACCGAATGGATTTCCGAGAAATTCTTCAACAGCACATCGAGATGGGCGCAGACATTACATTGGCCACCAAACCTGTCGCACGACGTTACGTTTCTGAGTTTGGCATCATGCGGAGTGGCGTTGACCGCCGGATTACGCGCTTCGTTGAGAAACCGACCGACGAAGCAATCCTGCAGGAAATGAAAATGAGTCGGGAACTGCTCGGTGCCATCGGTTCCAATGAAGAAGAAGAATTGTTCCAAGCCTCGATGGGGATTTACGTCTTCAATCGCGAGGTTTTGATACAATCTTTGCAGAACGATCTGTTCGATTTTGGGAAACATATTATCCCGCTATCGATCAAAGACCGGCACGTCGGCGCGTTTATTTTTGAGGGCTACTGGGAAGACATCGGAACAATCCGCGCTTTCTACGAGGCGAATCTGGATCTCACCGATGTAGTGCCTGAGTACAGCTTCTTCGAGCCCGAGTCTCCGATCTACACGCATCCGCGCTTTTTGCCGGGAAGCAAAATCAACGGCGCCACCCTGCGGCAGGCGATTATTTCGGATGGATGCATCATCTCGGATGCGCACCTGGAACGATGCGTCGTGGGAATACGCAGCGTCATTCAAAGCGGTGCGACGATCCGCAATAGCATCGTCATGGGCGCAGATTATTTTGAATTAGGACAACCTGAGTCGTCACGGCTGCCCATCGGCATTGGACGCAATTGCGTGATTGATCGCGCCATCATCGACAAAAACGCTCGAATCGCCGATGGGGTTGTGATCACGCCGGAAGGTAAACCGCTAAATTTGGACGCAGACAATTACTTTATCCGCGATGGCATTGTCGTGATACCCAAAGATGCAGTTATTCCATCCGGTTTCTGGATTTGATGGAGGGCGTTGTAGCCGGGGTCGCTGACCCCGGTTTTCTGATCGGTTTTCTTGCCGCGACGGTCAACGCCCGCAACTACCGTCTATCGGTCATTCCCGCAAACTGCCCTTGGGTCTCCCATGATTCTTGTTTGTTCCACGGGATCAGTGAGTCGTGACGGTTGTTCGGATCGTTAACTAGGGCAGTGTCCTTCTGCGTTGCGCATGAGGTCATGCCTACCACGAATGCACACAGCAGAACAGGCACGACGATTGTTCGAAGGTTACGGACTTGTGCCAGCATAAATGACGTTGTCTCCAGGTTGCATTTGAGCGCCGCGCGCCAAACTGTTGGTGATGATATCGCCGATGGCGGTCGCCGGTTCAACTGAAGAAATGCGAATTTTTCCAATCAAAGCGCCGTCTCGCAGAACGAGCATCTCGGCATTCGACTCTACTCCGTGACGAGTACCGAGATTCAGCACCACGAAGTTATACGCCTGATTCACTGCGAGGACTGTCCCACGCAAACCTGTTCGACGCGGGCTGGTCTCGCGCACGGCTTCTCGCCGTTTTTTTTCTTGCTTCGGCTGATCTGCGCGCTCCTGCATATCCTGGAGTTTTTCGGAAAGAAAAGCTTTTTCTTTTTCTGCGCTATCCAGTTGATTGCGGAGATCATCGAGTTGCGACTGCGAATCCGCGGCTGGTGCTGTCGCGGCGGGGCTGTCAGCCGTCGAAGTAGTCGGATTTTTTTCCCCTTCTTGCCCGTGCATCTGCAAAGGAGCGGTCTCCGTCTGGTGCTCGTCTAACTTGGCCTGTAGATCGGCCTTCTCTTTCTGGGCTTGAGCCAGCTCTGCCTCGGCTTTTGCCGCTCTGCTTTCGGCTTCTACGACTTTGCTCTGCTCTCCTATGGCGCCACTGACCGAAGTATTCAGCCTCGCGTGTGTGCGGCGTTCGTCCGCATCGCGCGCAGCCTGTCCGGTCGCTACAGTTACGCGAAGCGCTTTCATCTTTTGAGTGTTTAAAAATCCGAAAAAGGCTGCCAATACGAGCAGTAAAATGGCAAGGCTAGCCACGCTTTTCGGCGTGGCGGAGGATGCCGCCGATTCCCGATGCGTCATTGAGAGTGGTGCTTTTTTAAACGAATCACGCACAAACGCAATCGTGATTTCGGTTCGAATGCTGGAGTAGGAAACAATCAGAGGTCAATAAGATTGCGTTTCTCATCGTTTCAGCCGATAGACATCCCCGTGGGACAACAGCACCGTGTACAAGCCAAACGCAAGCGACGTAGAGCGTATCTGGAGCGCAAGAAGGCAGCGCCGCGAGCCAGCGCTGCGCAACCGGCATCAGGCAAGCAACGGGCAAAGAAGCAACCCGACGCACAAGGGTAAATTCGGTTCGTTCGCTGTTTGACGACCAGGTTTGGTGATTTCATGGACGGAACACAGTAATGCCGCAGGGCGCCCGTTATCTGATCGTCGATGGGCACAGCGTCATTTTTGCGTGGCCTGAATTGAGGAAACTCCACACTCGGCGGTCCTCGCTGGCCCGTGAAGCGTTGATCAAACGGCTGCGAGATTATCAAGATTGGACGGGTGTCCACGTGGTAGTCGTCTTCGATGGCAAAGGAAGAAAGATCGAGGCGACTTCCGACCCGGCCGACGTTCAGGTATTTTATTCCCGCACCGGCCAGACAGCCGACGCCGTCATTGAGCGACTGGCGAGCAAATACGCGAAACGGTTTGAGCTAATGGTGGCTACTTCTGATTCCATGGAGGGAGAGACAGTTGAGGCGTGCGGGGCAGAATGGATCTCGTCAGAAGCGCTTCGCGGGATCCTTTCGAGTGCGCGGCGAAATTAGGGTCCTAATTTCTTCTCAATCTCTTTTACTCGCGCAAATAGTTTACCGAGCCGGTGGATCCAGGCAATCTGCCGCTGCGCTTCTGCAAGCGGAACCGCGGGAGAGCCGAACCAGGTGCCTCCCGGAATGCTCTTTGCGATCCCACTTTGCGCCCCAATCGCCGTGTCGTCGCCAATTTCGATATGGCCCGCTATGCCAACCTGCCCACCCATGATAACGCGCTCTCCCACGCGCGTGCTGCCTGATATCCCGGTCTGCGCCACGATCACGGAATTTTTCCCAATAATCACGTTGTGCGCGATTTGCACGAGGTTGTCGATTTTCACCCCTTGCTGAATCCAGGTCCGGCCAAACCGGGCGCGGTCAACAGTCGTGTTTGCACCGATCTCGACGTCATCGTCGATTTGCACGATCCCCAGTTGCTGGATCTTTTGCTGCCGGCCATCGACCATTTCAAAACCGAAGCCATCCGCACCAATGACGGCGCCGCCGTGAATGATTACTCGCGAACCAATGCGACTTCGCTCGCGAATAGTCACAAGGGGATAAATCAAACACGTGGCCCCGATTCTTGTTTCATGTCCAATGTAACTTCCGGCACCAATAATTGTGTCATCGCCGATTTCGGAACCGTCTTCGATAACCGCATGAGGCTGGATTGATACACGTTCTCCGAGGCGAACATTTGAGCCGACAATTGCGCTCGGATGAATTCCCGGCGCAAAAGTGATTGGTTTCGGTACAAATTTGAGCATTATCTGCTCAAACGCCTTGGTAGGATCTGAGACGCGCACCTGGGCGGCTGCGAGTGGTTCACCGAAATCGGCCGGAACGAAAACAGCTGAAGCCTGCGTCTTGTGCAGAAGGCCGATATATTTTCGATTACCGAAGAAACTAATCTCTCCACTCGTTGCTTCGCCCAGTGATGCGGCGCCAGTAATTTTCAGCTTTGGGTCGCCAACCAATTCGCCACCGGACATGCTCGCCAGTTCTTGAAGAGTGAAAGACACGGGGCGTTGAATTGATAAATCGTTAACCGTTGACTCGTTAAATCGCAACGGTCACGGTGACTTCGTATGCTTTGGCCAATTTGCCGGACGCTTGTCAATGAATGCTTGAACGCCTTCGAGCGCAGCTTCATCCATCATGTTGCAGGCCATGGTCTGCGCAGCCGCTTCATAGGCTGAGGCAATGCCCAATTCAATTTGCCGGTAAAAGAATTCCTTTCCCAGAGCCACAGCGATACGCGGTTTTGCAATGATTGCCGCAACGAGTTTCTCAACTTCGGCGTCGAGTTGTTCCGGTTCCGCAACACGGTTAATCAACCCGCGCACTTTTGCTTCTTCCGCGCTGATAAATTCGCCTGTTACGAGCATTTCGAAGGCCGCCTTGCGCAAAATGTTTCGCGAGAGCGCCACGCCCGGCGCCGAGCAAAAAAGACCCAGATTGACGCCGCTGACGCCGAACTTTGCGCTGCTTGCCGCTACGGCGAGATCGCACATCGCCACCAACTGGCAGCCCGCCGCAGTCGCTACGCCCTGAACCCGAGCGATTACCGGCACGGGCAACTGCTGGATGCCCAGCATCATTTCAAAACATTGGCTGAAGAGCCGCTCATAGTACTCAAGCGAGGGCTTAGCACGCATCTCTTTGAGATCATGACCGGCACAGAACGCTTTCCCTTCCGATGCGAGAACGACTACGCGCACTGACTCGTCTTCGCCTATCGCTTCAAGTTCGTGCTGCAGCGCCACCAGCATTGCCTCCGACAAGGCGTTGAACGCGTGCGGCCGGTTTAGCGTCAGCGTGATAGCACCGCGCGCGTCCTTTCTACGTAGGACAACAACTTCCTCGCGCTCCAGCGGTTTCGCGTTCGATGCAGGTTCGATTGATACGGAAAGACTTTTCACGGGCTTGGACGCTTAAACGCTACTGCTGAAATTCCAAATCTGAAATCCGAAAAATTTAGTTTCCGTTTGTGGCGACTGGCAACATCATCTGGCAGGGAGCACAGACACCTTGTCTGTGGGGAGGGCGGGCGTCTCGCCTGCCAGGCCGACAGGCAGGATGCCCGTAGGCCCCCCAGCCAAGACGGCCGTGCCCCTTTTCTTATGAAGATCGTCGCGATTGCTAATCAAAAAGGCGGTGTCGGCAAAACCACGACGGCCGTAAATCTCGGCGCAGCGCTAGCTGAAACAGGTCATCGCATTTTGATTATCGATCTTGATCCACAAGCGAACGCTACCAGTTCGTTTGGGTTACAAGCAGTGGAGCAAACCAGTCTTTATGAGCCATTACTTGGCGGCGCCTCCATTACAGAGAGAATCTTTCCAACCGAACGCGAAGCCTTGTTCATTGTGCCTTCCGATCTCGACCTTGCTGGTGCCGAAGTCGAGATCGCGCGGATGCCGAATCACCTAACGCGGCTGGCAGAAACGCTCCAGCCATTGCACGTAGATGAGACGTTTGACTTTGTTCTGCTGGATTGCCCGCCGTCGCTTGGAATCCTGATGACCAACGCGCTTGCCGCCGCCGATGAGCTTCTGACCCCAATACAGTGTGAGTATTTTGCGCTGGAAGGACTGGTGAAAATTGTCCGACTGATCGAGCGAGTGCGCGATTCAGGCGCGAACAAGCGGCTCGAGCTGGGCGGCATTGTCATGACCATGTACGACGGCCGCACAAATCTTAGTGAGCAGGTTGTAGCCGAGGTGCGCCAGCATTTCGGCGAGCGCGTTTACCAAACGGTGATTCCGCGGAGTGTTCGCTTGAGCGAGGCGCCGAGCTTCGGAAAATCGATTCTGGAGTACGCTCCGAGCGGCGCAGCTGCGGAAGCCTACCGTGCTCTCGCACGTGAGTTCATGCAGCGCCACACTCCGCCAGCCACTGCTCCCGAGTGATCGCAAAAACTTGGGTTGGGAATCCGCGAAAAATAATTGCGAACTGCGAAGGCAAACCAGCCTGGTTCCAGGAGAGAAATTTTTGCAGCACGCTCCGCGTTTGCTCGCGCGTGTATGGCCCGAGCGAAAAACGCATGAAATCGCGGTTTGCCATGAGTTCCGCCAGCCGGTCGATGTATTCGTCTTGGAACGACCGCAGAATCAATCTGGACGTTTCCAGAATCATTTGGTTAAACAGACACAAATTGTAACGCAGTCGCGATTCATAGTCGAAGATGGCGACGGGCACTGAAGAATACGCGCGCCCAGCGCAACCGCCGAACACATCAAGCTTGGCCGAGGTGCGCCGCTCGGCGAGCGACTGCACGGCATGTCATCTCTATAAGCGGGCCACACAAACCGTGTTTGGCGAAGGTCCGAAAGACGCGACGATCATGCTGGTCGGCGAACAACCGGGCGATTACGAAGATCAGGAGGGTAAACCGTTCGTTGGGCCCGCTGGGAAAATCATGGACCAGGCGCTGGAAGAAGCGGGAATTGATCGCAAGGAAGTTTACGTCACGAATACGGTGAAACATTTCAAGTGGGAGCCGCGCGGGAAACGTCGGATTCATCAGAAACCAAACTCGCGCGAAATCGCAGCCTGCCGCCCGTGGTTGGAAGCGGAGCTGCGCCTTGTTAAACCAAAGTTGCTGGTGTGCCTCGGTGCGACGGCAGCGCAGACGATTTTCGGTGCATCATTCCGTGTTACTCGCGAGCGCGGCAAGGTGTTGTCATCGAAGCTTGCTCCCAGAGCCCTCGCCACGGTGCACCCATCGTCTCTTCTTCGACAACCGGACGAGGAATCGCGGCAACGCGAGTATGAGCGGTTCGTTGTAGACCTTCGCGCGGCACGAAGGGCAGCTAGCAAAGAATAGGTTAATGGTAGGGACGACCCGGCGCGGCAATTGTGTTTAGCGCCAAAGGCGCAATGTCACGTTGAGCCTGGGGCATCGCCCCAGGAGTTCGAATTGTCATGTAAACGAGCGTTGAAAGCGCGTTCAATGGACAAGTCCAATCGAACTCATGTTATGATGAATCGCGCTTTCAGCGCTGGCGTTTGGGCTTTCCGTAAACCCTGGGGCGTTGCCCCAGGCTCCAAGATTGAAACGCTGCGCCTTTGGCGCTCACTACAAATGCGCCGTACTTTTCTTGATCATTCGACCGTCACAGCTTCTCGCGTTTTGTACTGCGCTACGAACGCTTTGCGAAACTGATCGAATGTTCCCTTTTCTATTTCAGCGCGTGCTTGATTCATTAGATTCAAATAAAAATGCAAGTTATGCAGCGTGATCAGGCGAAGCCCGAGAATTTCTTCCGCCTTGATGAGATGCCGGATGTAACCGCGCGAAAATTCACGGCAGGCGTCGCAGACGCAGTTTTTTTCAATGGGATTCTTGTCCAGAATGAACTCTGCGTTTTTTAAATTGACCGTGCCTGTCGCCGTGAAGGCCGTTCCATTCCTGGCGAGACGTGTCGGCAGCACGCAATCGAACATGTCCATCCCGCGAGCGATCAACTCCAGCAGTTGCGGCGGCGTACCAAGCCCCATCGTGTAACGTGGTTTGTTCACAGGCAAGACTGGCTCAGTCCATTCGACGGCTCGCATCATTTCCTCCTCCGGTTCGCCTACGCTCACCCCGCCGATGGCGTAACCATCGAAATCAAGATCGACAATTGCCTGCGCGCTTTCCTTTCGCAGATCCTCGAACATCGCGCCCTGAACGATGCCGAAGAGCATCGAGTCGGCGAATCCCCGTTTCGCCGTTTCGCCGTTTCGCCGGTTCCGCTCCCAGCATCTTTTCGCCCAACGGGTTGTCATCTCCGCGCTTTGCGCTGCATAATCGTATTCGCACGGATATGGAACGCATTCGTCGAGCGCCATCGTGATGTCGCTGCCGAGCAGCATCTGAATTTCCATTGCGATCTCCGGTGAGATGAATGCTCGCGCGCCGTCGATATGATTTTGAAACTCGACGCCCTCCTCGGTGATTTTCCGCAATTTGGCCAACGAAAAAATCTGGTAACCGCCGCTGTCGGTCAGAATGGGTCCATTCCAGTTCATAAAGTTATGCAGGCCGCCAAAACATTTGATCACATCCACTCCCGGCCTAACGAATAGATGATACGTATTACCAAGAACGATTTGCGCATGCAGTTCTCGCAGTTCCCGAGGGCTGACGCCTTTCACTGAACCTTGTGTTCCTACAGGCATGAACGCCGGCGTGTCGATCTCGCCATGCGCACTCGTCAGGCGGCCACGCCGCGCTTTCGAGTGTCGATCGGTGGCTAAAAGTTCGAAGGTTTTCTGCATCTCAATTACAGATTCCTCGACTCCGCTCGGAATGACAAACGTAGTGTAAAATATTTTTTGCAGACCGCGCCTTTCCCTCTATATTCGCGGCTCACCGCATCAGGCGCGTGAGAAGGTTTGTTGCGCGGCCTGAGCGGGTTTTTTGTCGCCACGGGCACGACGCTTTTGGCGGCGCTATGTTTTTGAAATTTGGAAGATGCCTACAATTAATCAGCTGATCCGCAAAGGACGCCGAAAGATATCGGTGAAGTCGAAGTCACCGGCGCTCGCCGATTGTCCGCAACGGCGCGGCGTATGCGTGCAGGTGATGACGCGCACACCGAAGAAACCGAATTCTGCGCTGCGCAAAGTGGCAAAAGTGCGGTTGACGAATGGCCAGGAAGTGATTGCCTACATTCCGGGCGAGGGGCATAATTTACAGGAGCACTCGATCGTGCTTGTACGCGGGGGACGCGTGAAGGATTTGCCGGGTGTCCGCTACCATATTGTGCGCGGAACGCTCGACGCGCTGGGCGTGGATGGACGCCGGCGCAGCCGCTCCAAATACGGGGCGAAGCGTCCGAAGGCTGGTGCTGGTGGAGGCGCAGCGAAGGAAGCCGCCGGCGAGAAGAAATAATATTGGATAGGAAAGTCGACAATGTCGCGACGGAAAAGAGTTTACAAAAAAGAGGAGCGCGTCGATTCCCGCTATGGGAGTCCGGCGGTGGAGCGGCTCATTACGACGGTGATGAAGCGCGGCAAGAAATCGCTGGCGGAACGGATCGTTTACACAGCGATCGACAAATCCCGCGAAGGTTCTGATTCAGTCGATCCGTTGGAAGTGGTAAATAAGGCGGTCGAGAATGTCCGTCCGCGATTGGAAGTAAAATCCCGCCGAGTCGGCGGAGCGACTTATCAGGTCCCGATGGAGGTGACGCCCGCGCGACAGATTTCTCTGGCTACTCGGTGGATCGTCCAATACGCGGACAATCGCAAAGGCATGCCGATGGCCGAGGCACTGGCTCAGGAAATAAAAGACGCCGCGGCTGGCCAGGGCAACGCGATCAAGAAACGCGAAGACACTCATAAAATGGCGCAAGCGAACCGCGCGTTTGCGCATTTCCGTTGGTGACGATTATGGCGACGGCGACGATGGAACAAAAAAAGAGCGCGGTGAAAAATCCAAATTCGCCGAATCGTAAGTTCCCGCTGGAACGAACGCGTAATATCGGCATCGCGGCGCATATTGACGCTGGCAAGACAACAATTACCGAGCGGGTGCTGTTTTATACTGGCATGATCCACAAGATGGGCGAGGTGCACGAAGGCACGACGGTCACCGACTGGATGGAGCAGGAACGCGAACGCGGGATCACGATTACTTCTGCCGCGACGACGTGCAGTTGGGCGCAACGCAAGGAAGAGGGCGTTTACAAAATTTTTGAAGGCATCAAGCAACGGATCAACATTATTGACACGCCGGGACACGTCGATTTTACGGCGGAGGTGGAGCGCTCTTTACGCGTACTCGATGGCGCTATCGCAGTTTTCGATGGTGTGGCCGGTGTCCAGCCGCAATCAGAAACAGTCTGGCGCCAGGCCACGAAATACAATGTGCCGCGTCTGGCGTTCATCAACAAGATGGACCGTGTCGGCGCGAACTTCGAAATGTCGGTGGACAGCATCCATAAGAAACTTGGAGCGAACGCATGGCCGGTCTTGTTACCGCTTGGCAAAGAAGATCAGCTCAAAGGTCAGCTCGACGTCATCAATAAGAAGGCGATTATCTATTCAGAGAGCGATCAATTGGGATCGACGTACGAAGTCACCGATCTGCCGACGGAATATGTCGATCTTGTTGAGAAGGCTTACAACGATCTGATCCAACAAGTTTCCAATCTCGATGACGAGCTTGCTGAGGCTGTTATCCATGAAAAACCGGTGACGCCGGAGCTGCTGAAGGCTGGAATTCGCAGGCAAACGATCGCCAATAAGTTTGTGCCAGTCATCGGTGGTTCAGCGTTAAAGAACATTGGCGTGCAGTACCTGGTCGATGCGGTAGTCGATTATTTGCCCGGCCCGCTCGACATTCCGCCGGCCAAAGGTCAGGACCCCGATACCGGCGAGCCGATTGATGCGCCGACTGATGACAACGGCAACTTTTGCTCGCTGGCCTTCAAGCTTTGGAGCGATCCGTTTGTAGGGAAGCTGGTTTTCTTCCGTGTTTATTCCGGCACGCTGAGCAAAGGCGACACGGTTTACAACCCGCGCACGAACAAACGTGAGCGCATCTCACGCTTGATTCAGATTCAAGCCGACAAACGCGCAGACATAGAGACCTGTTACTCGGGCGATATCGCCGCCATTGTCGGAATTAAAAATATCACCACGGGCGATACTCTTTGCGACGAAGACCATCCGATTTTGCTTGAGCCGCCGACGTTTCCTGATCCCGTCATTTCCATGGCGATCGAGCCAAAGACAAAATTGGATCAGGAAAAAATGGGCATCGCCCTGCAGCGGTTGTCTGAAGAAGATCCGACCTTCAAAGTTTATACGCACGAAGACACCGGCCAGACCATCATCGCCGGAATGGGCGAGCTGCATTTGGAGATTATTCGCGACCGGATGTTCCGCGAATTCAAAGTCGACGCGAACGCGGGCAAGCCCCAGATCGCGTATCGCGAAACGATCACGAACAGTGCGCACGGCGTTGGCAAGTTGATCAAACAATCAGGTGGCCGCGGTCAGTACGGCCACGTCGAAGTAGATGTCCGTCCCGGCGCTCGAAGCACCGGGTTGGTTGTCGAAAACAAAATCGTCGGCGGCGTCATTCCGCGCGAATACATTCCTGCTGTAAAAAAAGGCATCCAGGAAGCCGTGCTTAACGGCGTGCTGGGCGGTTATCCTGTTGTCGATGTTGAAGTCGATATCGTTTACGGTTCGTTTCACGAAGTCGATTCCAACGAGCTCGCATTTAAGATGGCGGCGATCTTCGCGCTGAAAGACGGGTTTAAACAGGGCAAACCGATTCTGCTCGAGCCAATCATGAAAGTGGAAAACATCACCCCGGAAGATTTTCAGGGGGACATCTGCGGCGACTTGAGCCGCCGTCGTGGAAGCATCAATAGTATCGAGACGCGCGGTAACCTCGCCATCATTCACGCCGAGGTTCCGCTCGCTGAATTGTTCGGCTACGCGACTGCCATTCGTTCGCTTTCCAAGGGTCGCTCCAGTTATTCGATGGAGCCGTCGCATTTCCAACCAGTTCCCGCGAACCTGGTCCCTGCCATTCTCGATCAGAAAGAGGCCAAATGAGTAATGGCCAGCGCATCCGGATTCGGTTGAAGGCGTTCGATCACCGCATGCTCGATCAATCCGCCGTGGAGATTGTGGAAACTGCCAAGCGCACCGGAGCGCGCGTGGCTGGACCGATTCCGCTACCGACATTAATCGAGAAATTCACGGTGAATCGCTCTCCGCACGTGGATAAGAAGTCGATGGAACAATTTGAAATTCGCACGCACAAACGACTATTGGACATTATTGAACCTACGGCGAAGACGGTGGATGAATTGAAGAAACTGAATTTGCCTGCGGGCGTTGACATTACGATTAAGATTTAATCGGAGGCGCCTCTGAAACATTTGCAATCGCGCGATCATGAACATCGGACTTCTTGGACAAAAGATCGGTATGACCAGCGTTTACGACGCCAAAGGCCGATTATGTCCCGTGACCGTGATCGCGGCCGGCGATAACGTTTTGCTGCGTCGTTTAACGCAAGAAAGCGATGGCTACTCGGCTGTGCAGGTCGGGTACGGTACGCAGAAGGAATCGCGCGTGACCAAACCATTGCTAGGCGAATTCAAGAAGGCTAGGGTGGAGCCGCAAAAATTCGTGCGCGAGTTTCGCCTGATCAACGATCTTCCCGAAGGCGAGATCAATTTGAGCGTCACGCAATTTCAAGCCGGCGACTATGTCGATGTCATTGGCCGATCGAAAGGGAAAGGGTTTCAGGGTGTGATGAAGAGGCACAACTTTCATGGACAAGGCGCAGCGCACGGTTCGAAAACGCACCGGCGCATCGGAGCAGTCGGCAATCGTTCTACGCCAGGACGTATTTGGAAAAACCAGGGCATGCCGGGCCATCTCGGCGACGAACGTGTGACCGTGCAAAATCTGCGAATCATGCAGGTGCGCGAGACTGAAAAAATCATTTTGATCAGCGGCGCCGTTCCAGGAGCGAATGGGAGCTACGTCATCGTTAGGCCGGCGCTCAAAAATCCCGGAGTGCGAATTGCGGAGCATCAAGAGCACAAAAGAGCAGATCAAGCCACAGCGGCGAAGAAGCCGGCAATCACGGTTCGTTAACAGATGAGCGCGAAAGTTCTAACCAAGGCTGCCGCCAAAGAAGCTGGGATTGAGCTGATCGAAGACGGAAGAGGCTCGCAGGCCGTCCATGATGCAATCGTTGCCATGCGCGCGGCGCGTCGTTCCGGTTCGGCCAACACTAAAACGAAAGCAGAAGTGGATCTGTCTGGCGCAAAACCATGGCGACAAAAAGGGACCGGCCGCGCGCGGGCTGGTTACAAGTCCTCGCCCATCTGGCGTGGTGGTGGCGTCGTTTTTGGGCCGAAGCCGCGGGATTATTCGAAGAAGATTTCAAAATCCGTGCGACGTCTGGCGTTCCGAAAGGCGTTGAGCGAGCGAATCAACGCAGGCGACGTTTTGATGATCGACAAATTCGTTGTGCCGGAACCGAAGACGAAGTCGTTCGTCGGGTTGTTGAAAAAACAGACAGACGCCCGGAAAGTTTTGCTGGTTTCAGATGCGTTTGATCAGACCACGTTGAAGTCAGGGCGCAATGTCAAACCGGTGACGCTTGCCATGGCCTCCGACGTAAACACCGAGCAGTTGCTCGCCTTCGAGAAAATCCTTCTTACCCAGAAGGCGCTGGAAAAATTAGCGGAGCGGGCTCGCCCGGGTCGAAGTAGCGGAGAGACGGAGTAACGCGATGAACGAGCCACACGAGATTATTCAAACTGCGTCGTTGACCGAAAAGTCAACTCTGATGAGCGAGAAACAGAACAAGTATGTCTTTCGCGTCAGCCCGCGTGCAAACAAGATTCAGATCAAGAACGCGGTCGAACGCCTCTTTCAAAAGAAAGTGGTCGATGTGAACACTTGTAATTACGCGGGCAAGGAGAAGCGCGTACGTGGACCGGTGGGACGACGCCCGAGGTGGAAGAAAGCCATCGTGACTTTGAAGGAAGGCGAGAAAATCGATCTCATCTGACGAAGGGAAATCGAATTTTAGATTGTTATGGCACTAAAAGAATTTCGCCCATTAACGCCGACGCTGCGTTTCAAGTCGCTCCCTGCTTTCGATGAAATCACAAAGTCGCGGCCTGAGAAGAGCCTCGTTGAACCGAAGAAAAAGACTGGCGGTCGCAACCACTACGGCCGGCTCACGTCGCGTCACATTGGCGGTGGCCACAAACAGAAATATCGCAAGGTTGATTTTAGACGACGCAAGCACGGAGTCGCCGCAGACGTTCTCGGGATCGAGTACGACCCGAATCGCTCTGCACGCATTGCTCTCATTAAATACGCTGACGGCGAACTAAGCTACATTCTCGCACCGAATGGCCTGCGAGTAGGATCGACGGTCGCCGCCGGCGGTGATGTCGCGCCCGATTTGGGAAACGCGTTGCCGCTTCGTGCGATTCCGCTGGGCACTAACATCCATAACATTGAATTGAGTCCGGGCCGTGGTGGTCAGGTTGCGCGGAGCGCCGGGCAACAGGCCACGTTAACAAACATCGAGGGTGGCTACGCATTGGTGAAAATGCCTTCCGGTGAAATTCGACGCATCCACGAAAACTGCTTTGCGACCATTGGCCAGGTAGGAAATGTGGATCATATGAACGTATCGAGCGGCAAAGCCGGACGTACTCGCTGGCAAGGACGCCGCCCCCACGTGCGCGGCATGGTGATGAACCCGATCGATCATCCAATGGGCGGCGGCCAGGGGAAATCAAAAGGCGGCGGCGGACGGCATCATCCGGTCAGTCCCTGGGGACAACTGGCGAAAGGATTTAAGACGCGTAGTAAACATAAACCGAGCGATCGTTTTATTTTGGAGAGGAAAAGATCGAAGAAAAAAACGTGAGAAGTGAGAGGTTGCTTTTACTTCTTACTATTCGCGTCTCACATCTCACTTGATTTTTATGGCTAGATCGTTAAAGAAAGGACCCTTCGTCGAGTTGCATCTTCTGGAGAAGATCGACAAGATGAACAGCTCGGGCGCAAAGAAACCGATCAAAACCTGGTCGCGACGCTCGATGGTGACGCCGGATTTTGTTGGCCACACGTTTTTGGTGCATAACGGAAAGACGTTTCACTCCGTTTTCGTTACCGAGAACATGGTCGGTCATAAGCTCGGTGAGTTTTCGCCCACGCGCGTGTTTAAGAAACATGGTTCGCATACGGCGAAGGTGACCAAGTAGTTTTTGGTTGAGAGTTGATCGTTGATAGAGATGAGCCAGTGCGTTTGCCAAGGTGAAGCTATCAACAATTAACTGTCAGCTATCGACTCTTTTAGTAGTGGGTTGTGTTGCGCTGGTCCAGGGGCTGGCCGCAGAGGGAAATAGTTCTTTGTCAGAATCCAAAATTGAAAACGCAAGACCGAATGACACCGAAGTGGCAGGCGGCTCGCCTGCAGCGTCGGCGAATTCGCAACCAGCACGGCTGCCTTCAGAGATGACTGCAACGGGTTTGCTTCAGCAAAATGAGGATTTGCAGAGGCAATTATCAATTGCTCAGGAATCGCTGAAAGCGTTGACCAGCAGCCTGGCGGAGTCTAATGCTGAGGCGGAATTGTTTCGCCGCAAGTACTCCGATCTGCAATTGCAAATGGAGGCACTAGGGCTGGCGTCGGCGAACAAGGACCGGACGAAGCTGGAGCAGCGTTTACTGGCGGCGGTGAGTGATCTTCAGCTCGCGCAGAAGGAGCGCGACGAATATCGCGACCAGATGTTGCGGCTGGACGAGGCGATGTTGTGTTACTTGAAAACATCTCAGAGCCCGGATGCGAAAGCGCGGATGGACGTGGAAACTCAGGTGCGCAGCATCGACAAGCTAGTCACCAAGTCCACGAATGCGCCGGATTTGCCGGAGCCGAGTTTGATGGACGGAAGCGTGATCAGCGTGAAGGATGAATGGTCCTTCGTAGTCGGTAACCTTGGCGAGAAACAAGGCGTCAAAATTGGGATGCCAATGCGAGTGACGCGTGGCGACAAAAGGATCGCGACCCTGCGAGTGATTGATGTGCGACAAAGGATTTGCGGCGCGGTGATCCAGGAAATGGATTCAAAAAAGGATAGAATAAAAGTAGGGGACCGCCTCCAGGTGGATGCGCAACCGAATGTCAGTTTGAAATAAAAGGACGAGAATCGAGAGCCGAGAATCGTGAATCGGGAAACCGGGTTACGAATTTCGATTCTCGAATTACAGAACAGAGCATGGAAGTCAGATCGACATATAAGTATGCGCGGATTTCGCCGTTTAAGGCGCGCGAAGTCACGCGTGAGATCCAGGGTCTGCCGGTCTCGGCAGCACTCGATCTGCTCGCTTTCACGCCCAAGAAGGCGGCGTTCCTCATTAACAAGACGTTGAAGAGCGCGATCGCTAATGCCGAGAACAATGCCAACCTCAAGCCTGACGGATTGGTCGTGAAAGAAGCGGTCGTAGGCGAAGGCCCAACGTTCAAGCGGATCATGGCGCGTGCCCGGGGTAGCGCGAGCCGGATTTTGAAGCGAACCAGTCATATTCGAATCGTGCTTACTGACGAAATCAAGATTGAGACACGCGAGACCAGGAGAGCGAAACGCAAGGCCGAAGAAAAAACGGCGAAGAGAGCTGCTGGCACGACGGGCGCGGAAGGACCGACAACTGAAGAGAAAAAGCCGAAAGCGAAGAAAGCACCAAAGAAATCGAAGAAGTAGATTTGTTATACTGACTTATGGGACAAAAAGTTAATCCGATTGGCTTTCGCCTGGGCGTGAATCGCGACTGGCGCTCGCGCTGGTATGCCTCGCCTCAGGAGCTGCCGGGATTTTTGCACTCCGATTTGGAGATTCGGAATTACGTGAAGAAGAAGCTGCTGTACGCCGCTGTCTCGAAAATCGTGATCGAGCGAGCGTGGAACAGCATCCGCGTAACTATTTTCACTGCGCGTCCGGGAATCGTGATCGGACGCAAGGGCGCCGAGATCGAGAAAATGACAGAAGAGATTTCCAAGATGGCGCAGGGCAAGCAAGTCAAGATCGATATCCAGGAGATCAAGACACCGGAGCTCGATGCGCAACTCGTGGCGGAGAACGTGGCTTTGCAAATTGAGCGGCGGATCGCTTATCGCCGCGCGATGAAAAAAGCCGTGCAGACTGCAATGGATTTTGGCGCTGAAGGAATTCGCCTGCGTTCTTCGGGCCGGCTCAACGGTGCAGAGATTTCGCGCTCGGAATGGTACCGAGAAGGCAAAGTTCCTCTGCACACTTTGCGAACAGCGGTCGATTACGGGTTTGCCGAAGCGAATACCGTTTACGGAAAAATCGGAGTCAAATGTTGGATTTGTAAGAAGGAGGAGCCGGCCGCTCAGCCCGCTTCCCCACCGCCACCACCACCAGCCCCGGCGCCCGAGCCGGTCCAAGTCTAGGAAGAAGTTTTATGCCGTTGATGCCAAAACGCGTGAAGTATCGAAAAACCCAGCGGGGCAGCCGCAAGGGAACCGCTTCTCGCAATCTCAAGATCGATTTTGGCGAGTTCGGGCTGCAGACTCTTGAACGGGCCTGGATCACGAACACGCAACTGGAAGCCGCGCGCGTCGCGCTTACCCGTAATATGAAGCGCAAGGGCAAGCTGTGGATCCGTATTTTCCCGGACAAATCGGTCACTTCGCGACCACCGGAAACGCGCATGGGCAAGGGCAAAGGCCAGCCCGAACACTGGGTCGCCACGGTGCGGCCTGGCAATATTTTGTTTGAATTGGACGGCGTGCCGGAATCGGTGGCGCGCGAGTCCTTGCGGCTGGCGGCGGACAAGTTGCCGGTGCGCACGAAGTTTCTCACACGGCACCATGTGAGGGCCGCTTGAGCGTCATGAAAATGAACGAAATCACAGAGCTGAGCACTGACGAGTTGCTGACTAAAAGGCGGGACTTGCGTCAGGAAAGGCTTCACCTCCGGTTGCAGCAGCAGAGTGGCCAGTTGGAACAACCAAGCAGGTTGCGCCTCCTGCGACGGGACATTGCCCGGATCCAAACAGAGCTGTCACAGCGCGAGAAACAAACTGAAGCGAAGTAACTATGGCTGACGAACACACACTGCAATCTGCTCCCGCGTCTATCACTCGCGGCTCGCGTAAGACGCGCACCGGCGAAGTAGTTTCCAGCGGCATGAACAAAACAATTGTGGTGCGCACGGTGACGCGTGTGCCGCATCCGAAGTTCGGCAAGATCGTTAAACAGATGAAAAAATTCTATGCGCACGATGAACAGAACCAGGCAAAAACTGGTGACAGGGTCCGCATCATGGAGACGCGGCCGCTGAGCAAGCTGAAACGGTGGCGTCTGGTGGAAGTCATCCAAAAGTAATTATCGATTTTATGGTACAACTTCGATCCAGATTGGATGTGGCGGACAATAGCGGGGCGCGTATGGCCACGATGATTGGTGTGATTGGCAAAGCTACGCGTTACGCAGGGATTGGCGACGTCATTACTGCGAACGTCAAGGAAGCGAGCGCAAACGGGACGGTAAAGAAGGGCGAAGTAGTGCGCGCGGTGCTCGTTCGGACCAGGCAACCGATCCGGCGCGAGGATGGTTCGCTGTTGCGCTTCGATAACAATGCCATCGTGATTATCGACAAAGATTTGAATCCGCGCGGCACCCGCATTTTTGGGCCGGTCGCGCGCGAATTGCGCGAGCGGAATTTCATGAAAATCGTCTCGCTCGCTCCTGAAGTCCTATGAACCGCATTAAGTGCCACGTTAAAAAAGGCGATCAAGTCGAGGTCATCTCCGGGAATTTCCGCGGTTCTTCAGGGCGAATCCTGGCGGTGTTTCCGGAAAAACAGCGTGTCGTCGTTGAAGGTGTGCGGATCATTAAAAAACACCTGCGAAAATCCCAGGATAATCCGAGTGGGAAAATCGCCGAACGCGAGGGTCCCATTCACATTTCCAACGTGAAATTGATCGAACGCGAGAAGAAGACTGAGAAAAAACCGGCGAAGAAGTCGAAGAAGGAAAAAGGAGAGCAGAAAGCAGCCTGAATAACCCGAGATGTCTCGACTTCGCTCGACATGACAAACTGAAAAAATGGAAAACGAATTTCATCGCGATTACAAAGAGCGCGTTATGCCGGCGCTGCAAAAGCTGCACGGTTACAAGAACGTTCACCAGGTTCCGCGAGTTGAAAAAGTGGTCATTAACACTTCGGTCGGCTCGCAATCTGATGTGAAGCAGGCGCTGGAAGAAGCGAAAGCCGAGCTGGCATTAATCACCGGCCAGCGCCCGTTGGAAACACTCGCCAAAAAAAGCATTTCCAATTTCAAATTGCGCAAAGACCAGGCTATTGGCGCAAAGGTGACCCTGCGTGGAGAGCGCATGTACGAATTTCTCGAGCGCTTCATCAAAGCCGCGCTGCCGCGCATCCGCGACTTTCGCGGCGTCTCTCCGCGGTGTTTTGATAATCACGGCAACTACACGCTGGGAATTTCGGATCAATCGATCTTTCCTGAGGTCGAGCTGGATAAAATCAAGCGCAACATCGGATTTGATGTTACAATCGTCACCACGGCATTGACCGACGAGGAAGCCAAATCGCTGTTAAGCGAAATGGGAATGCCCTTTAGCGACCGGGCCAAGAAGCCCGCCGCGCAAGCCGCCTGATTTTCATGAGTACTGTTACTGATCCAATTGCCGATTTTCTGGCGCGTGTGCG
>Ga0137412_10000205_pt1 | contig 38262 bp, 40 predicted proteins | sample CZODoug2_1_16fun_FD_122160 | JGI IMG/M metagenome (GOLD analysis project Ga0137412, IMG submission 122160) | Vadose zone soil fungal communities from Angelo Coast Range Reserve, California, USA - CZODoug2_1_16fungal (Hybrid Assembly) | ecosystem: Environmental > Terrestrial > Soil > Vadose zone...
GTCATCGTGGCCAACGTGTGGCGCGGATTCCCGTTCCTCATGGTCATGCTGCTGGCCGGCATGGCGGCCATACCCGATGAGCTCTACGAGGCGGCGAACGTCGACGGCGCCAGCGTCGTGCGCCGACACCTGTACATCACCCTGCCGATGCTGCGGCCCGTGATCTTGATGAGCACCCTGATGGCGTTGATCTGGACGTTCAACAACTTCAGCCTCATCTACGTCATGACCGGCGGCGGACCGGCCGGATCCACCGACATCCTCACCACCTTCGTCTACAAGAGCGCCTTCAGCGACTTCAACTTCGGCTACGCCTCCGCCCTGTCGGTCGTCCTGTTCGCGATCCTGGCCGCGGGCTCGGCGTTCTACATCAAGGCGTTCGGTAAGGAGGGGCTGCAGTGACCGGCGTCCGGGCCGCCCCGCGCGAGCAGTCCTCAACCGCGGCGCCGGCCCCGGCCAAGCCGGTACGCCGTCGGCGGCGGAAGAAGGACCTGCGCCCCAGCGTCCTGCTCAGCCGCCTCGCCGTGTTGCTGCTCCTGCTGTTCGCGCTCGTCCCGATGCTCGGGATCGTGTCCGATGCCTTCAAAGACAGCCGCGAGATCTACCAGACCCCACCCTCGCTGTGGCCGCACCACCCCACGCTCAGCAACTTCAGCTACGTACTGGGACGCGGCGACTTCCCGGCCTGGCTCACCAACTCCATCATCGTCAGCTTCGGCAGCGTGGCTGTAGGTCTGTTCATCGGCGTACTCGCCGGGTACGGCCTGTCCCGATTCCGATTTCGCGGCCGGCTGGCCCTGGTGGCCGGCATGCTCGCGACCCAGATGTTCCCGTCCGTCCTGTTGATCATCCCCATCTTCAAGATCGTGTCGTCGCTGCACGTCCTCGACACGCCGTGGGCATTGATCCTCGCGCAGGTCAGCGCATCGGTGCCGCTGGGCACCTGGCTGATGAAAACCGCATTCGACCAGGTACCGAAAGAGATCGACGAAGCGGCCCGCATCGACGGCTGCGGCTACTTCGCAGCGATGTGGCGCGCGGCGCTGCCCGCCGCGCGGCCCGGCGCAGTTGCCACCGGAGTATTCCTGTTCCTCGGCTCGTGGGAAGAGTTCACATTCGCACTCACCTTCACCAGCAGCGACAACAAGCGAACCCTTCCGGTCGGGCTCTCCCTGCTCACCAGTTCCTATGAGGTCGCCTGGAACAACGTGGCCGCAATGGCCGTACTCGTAACCATTCCTAGCCTCATCCTGTTCGCCTTCGTCCAGCGCTGGCTGGTCTCCGGCGCCGTCGCCGGCGGAGTGAAGGGATGACGCCGGTCCGGGCCTTGCGCGGCTACCTTCGCGTCGGCGCGCGGCACGTGCCCTTGATCAGCGGCGAAGTGCAGTTCTGGCGGATGGACCCTGACGACTGGCCGCGCGCCCTCGACGGCGTCGCCGAACTCGGCGTGCCCATCGTGTCGACGTACCTGTCGTGGCGCCGCCATGAACCCGCACGCGGCCAGGTGGACCTGCACGGCACGACCGATCCGCGCCTGAACGTGCCGAGGTTCCTCTCGCTCGCCGCCGACCGCGGCCTGCTCGTCCAGCTCAAACCAGGTCCATGGATCTGCGCCGAGGAGCCTGGCGGCGGATATCCGGACTGGCTGCTCTCCGAGCGGGACATCCTCGCTCTCGACCATGCTGGCCAGTACGTGCTCGGGTACAACCCGCCGTTCCAGCATCACGTGCCGTCATACCACCATCCCCGCTACCTCGAACACGTGACCCGCTGGCTCACCGCGGTCTGGGACGAGGTGGGCAACTGGCGCTACCCGTCCGGGCCGATCATCGCCGCGCAATTGGACAACGAACCGAGCGTGTGCTTTCAGGACTCGCTCTACGGAGCCGACTACCACCCTTGCGCCGAGGATGCCTTTCGCGACTGGCTGGCGCGGCAGTACCCGTCCACGGCTGAGCTGGCCCAAGCGTGGAGCCAGCCGGATCTCACCTCGTGGGCCGCCGCGGAGCCGCCGCGACCGGACGAGCCGGGCAACCCCACCGTGCGCCGGGACTGGACCCGGTTTCACGAGTGGTCGACCGCCGAGCACCTGTCGACGCTGAGGTCCGTGCACCACCGTCTCGGTGCCACCGACCTGCTGTTCACCGTCAACCTCAACACCCATCCCATTCACGACGTGCCCCAGTCGCACGCAGTCATCCGAGCCCGCACCGCAGCAACCAGCGGCGAAGACCACTACTACCTGCCACCGCTGGCCATCGATGCAATCAGCCGCCTCGCCCTGTCGGCTGCGACCGCCCGGGCAGCAGGCGAGCCGCTCGCGTGGATCCCGGAGCTCCAGTCCGGGATCTGGCGCTCCCCCGGCGAAGTCGTGGACTACCCCGACCCCGATCCAGCCGAGCAGGAAGCCTGGTGGGGCGCGGCGCTCGCCGTCGGATTCAGCGGGTTCAACCTGTACATGCTCGTCGACCGGGAGAACTGGGAATTCGCGCCCATCGGCAGCGACGGCACGCCACAGGACGCCGCCGCCCGCGTACTCCGAATCCTCAGACTGCTCACCCAGAACCCCGAGCTGACCACCGCCCAGCCCGCCACGACCGCGACCGTCGCCTGGCACCGCCCCGACGCCTACCAGGCCTACGCGGCGACCGGGACAGCCCGTCTACCCGACGTGCCGTGGGGCAACCCGGCCGACACAGCCGCCTACCACCACTGGCTGGACACGGTCACCACACTGACGCGCGGAGGCCATCTCTATGACCTGTGGGACACGAACAAACCGCTGCCACCAGCAACCCGCACGCTGATCATCCCGCCCGAATCGACCACCCCGCCCGCGCTCGTCGCCGCGGCCGCCGACAGCGGCGTCCACGTCATTCACCCGGGCGCCCTCCTTGATCAACTGACCGCAGCAGGGATTCGCTCGCCGGTGCGCACCGCCGCCGCAGACACGTTCACGACGCTGGGCCAGACCGACTCGACGGCTTTCGTTCACGTCGTGCAGTGGGGCGAAAGGCCACCCGGCTCGGTCGAGCTGATCACCGCGCCGGAGCTACCCGCCTCCCGGCTGCAAGACCTCACCACCGGACACACCGTCGAACCCGTCGATGGCACGTTCGCCATCCCCGGACGCCTGGGGTATCGGGTGTTGGCCGTGCACCGATGACGTGGGTCAGCAATTCGCCGGCCAGAACGAGAGTGAATGAGAGACGACATGCCTTCCTTTCCTGATGACTTCCTCTGGGGCGTCGCGACGGCCGCCTACCAGATCGAGGGCGCCGTGGACGAGGACGGCCGCCGCCCGTCCATCTGGGACACCTTCGCTGCTGCGCCCGGCAACACCCATCGCGGCCAGACCGCAGCCACAACCTGCAACCACTACCACCGCTGGCCAGAAGACCTCGACCTGCTCACCGATCTAGGCGTGAGTGCCTATCGACTGTCCTTCTCCTGGGCCCGGTTGCAACCGACAGGACGGGGCAAACTAAACCCAGCCGGTGTGCGCTTCTATCGCCAACTTCTCACCGCCCTGCGTGGACGCGGCATCCGCCCATTCGTCACCCTCTACCACTGGGACCTGCCGCAACCGCTTCAAGACGAAGGAGGCTGGAGCACTCGCAGCACCGCCCAGCGCTTCGCCGATTACGTCGCGCTCGTCGTCCCCGCCTTCGCCGACCTCGTGACCGACTGGGGCACGATCAACGAGCCGTGGTGCGTGGCATTCCTCGGCTACGGCATCGGTGCGCACGCGCCCGGAATCCGAGATCTGCCGTCGGCCGTGCGCGCGGCCCACCACGTCAACCTGGCCCACGGATGGGCCACCGCCGCGATCCGCAACTCCTCGCCGGACAGCCAGGTCGGTCTCAGCCTGCTGCTGACCGACGTCGTGCCCGCCAGCGATTCGGCCGAGGACCACGCCGCGGCCAAGAGGGTCGACGGCAACAACAACAGATTCTTCCTCGACCCGATCCTGCGCGGAACGTATCCAGCAGACATGCTGGCGCACTACGAACCGACCGGCGCGCTCGACGCGATCCACGACGGCGACCTGCAGATCGTGGCCGCCCCGATCGACTACCTCGGCATCAACCACTACCACCACGTGGTGGTCGCTGCCGACCCCGATGAACCCCATCTCGGCGCTCGGGACGTCCCACCCCCACCGCCCACCACCGGGTTCGGCTGGAGCATTGAACCCGAGAGTCTGCGGAACGTTCTGCTGCGGGTCAGCGCCGAGTACACCAAGCTGCCGCTCTACATCACCGAGAGCGGCGCCTCGTTCCCCGATGCCGCCCCGAACGGCGGAACCCTCGTGGATCCCGATCGCGTCTCCTACCTATCCAGATACGTCGACGCCGCGGGCGCAGCCATCGCCGGCGGCGTGAACCTGCGCGGGTATTTCGTCTGGTCACTCCTCGACAACTTCGAATGGGCCGAGGGATTCAGCCAGCGATTCGGACTCGTGCACGTCGACTTCGACACACTCACGCGCACGCCCAAGGCCAGCTACCACTGGTACCGGGCGGCGATCAACGCGGGCGGACCAGCTCCTGACATGCCGGCGCCAAGCCCATTCAGCGACGTGGCCTGGGCAGCGCGTGATGGCTCCACATGAACCTGACGCATGACACCACCTCTTTGGGCGTGGTAGCTGATATCGGAGGCACGAACGCACGCCTGGGACTGGTCGCAAATTCCACCCCAACGCCTCAGCACATTCTGGTGTTGCCGACGAACGCGTACCGCAGCCTCACCGCGCTCATCGAGGACTACCTCGCCCGCCTCGGAATCCGGCGCCGCCCGGAACAGGCATGTATCGCGATTGCCGGCCCCATCCACGGCGACGAATGCCGGCTGACCAACCTGCCGCTACGTTTCTCCATCGAACAGACCCAACAGGAACTCGAGCTGACCCGCCTAGAGGTCATCAACGACTTCGACGCGATCGCTCGGTACGTCCCACACCTCAACGGTGACGACACGCTGCAGGTCGGCCGCGGGAGGCTGAACGTCGAACACGCCAAGGTCGTGATCGGGCCAGGCACCGGGCTCGGTGTCGCGGCGCTGATTCCGCTTGGCGACAGCTGGGGCGTGCCGGGCGAGGGCGGCCACGCCCCAGCACCCACATTGACGGACAGAGAATTCGACGTACTACGAACCGTTCGCGACCAAGCCGGACAGGTCGCCCGGCCAGGGAGTGGGACGTGTCGCAGTTCAAACCGCCCGGGCCGACTCCGCGCGACGAGCCCGTCTGGCTGCAGCCGTTCCCTGACGCCCTCCTCGACGGCGCCGTCGACCGGCCGCCCGGGCCGGAGGCCCGCTACGAGCAGACCGAAGCCATCTCGCTGGCCTTCGTAACCGCCCTGCAGCTGCTGCCGCCGCGCCAGGTGGCCGTCCTCATCTTGCGCGACGTCCTCGGATTCCACGCCAGCGAGGTAGCCGGCATGCTGGAGGTGAGCGTCCAATCGGTCAACAGCGCCCTCAAACGAGCCCGCGCCAGCCTGCAGCGCCGCCAGCAGCCGGCCGCCGGCCACCAGCCGCCGCCCGCCGCTGGCTCACCCGCCGAGGACGCGATCGTGGCCACGTTCGCCCGCGCGTGGGAGTCAGCCGACCTCGACGCGCTGGTGGCCCTGCTGACCGACGACGTCTTCATCGCGATGCCTCCCGAGCCCTTCGGATACGAGGGCCAAGAACTCGTGGCCCGCTACTGCGCCCGCCAGTTCGCCGCGGGCCACAGGTTCGACCTCGTGCCGACCCGAGCCAACGGCCAGCCCGCGTTCGGGGCATACCTGCGCGGCCCGGCCGGAATCCGCCACGCGACCGCCTTCTACGTGCTCACCCTTGCCGGCGGCCGGATCTGCGGCATGACCCGCTTCGAGGCCAGCGTGCTGCCGTGGTTCGGGCTACCGCGATCGCTCCCCAGCCGATAGCCAGCACCGGGCCACGGAGAGGCTGCACGCGCCGAACGAGTTCTTCCGCCTCCGCGGGCTGCGCGACGGGATGCGGGCCTGGGAGCAGCTGCGGCGGCTGGCCGACGGCCCGCACCGGCCCGCGAGCCGGGAGGGCGACGACGGCTGAGACGCATTGATCGACGAGGAGGCAGCGATGGCATCTGACCGCGACGACCGCCGCGCGGCAGCTACCGCACTGGCCTCGCTCCAGCGGCTAGCCGACCTCGGCCCCGCCTTGGTCCTGCCCGCCCACGGCCCGCTGCCTGCCCACCCCGATGCCGCGCTGCAAGCCGCCTTCCGCCGCGCCAAACGGCTCGTCGACGACCCCGACGGCGCCGCCTGGTACGGTGCCCGCCGCGTCTTCGCCTACGCCCTGATGATCTACGACGGCATCCCCGCCGAAGAGCTCGACCAGTACCTGCGCGCCCGCGCCTGGTTCACCGAGCCGCCCAGCTGCTCCGCCTCTCCCAAGACGACCTGGCCAGCGAACTCGTCCGCTCCAAGACAAGCAGCAGCGCCATCGTCGTCACCGACGGCAAGGTCCGCGCTGCCGCACGGCACACCCCCGTGGACCAGCGAATCCTCAACATCCCTTATCCAAAGGGCTGGACGTGACGCTCTCAGGTAACGGCTGACCGTCTCCCTGCCATGGAGAAAAGCAACTAGCTCACGCCAGCTGCGATGCGAGCAGACGCTCGCCCGCATCGCGTCCATGGCCAGCTCCGGCGTCCAGGTCGTCGCGCTGCTCGCGCTCTCCGACGACGGCGCCCCCGTATGAGACAAGGACAACGCCGCCGTCCTCGCCGAACTCGGAGTCCCAGCGTTCGCGTGCACCCCCGACGCTTTCCCCGACCTGCTCGCCCTCGCCATCACCGGCGGCGACATCGCCGCCTGGGCCCATCGCAGCGACCTCGCACGCCGCTAGCGACCGGAATCGCCTGCCGCCTGCAGCCGTTAGCTGGACGCACACAACGCCAACGTCTGATCGCCGCTGCACCAGCCGGAGAACGCGGAATAGTCGGCGATGTACGGGTGACCGCCGGCGTCCAGCCAGCACACCGCCACGCGCGACGCCGATCGGCGCATAACTGCACACGACGGCCTCGCACTACCGCAGGTTGACGCACGCATAGTCGGCGATATGGGCCGGACTGGACCAGTAGTCTGCCGGCCGCGACGTTCCAGGTGGAAACATCGACGCCATGACAGTCATCAAGATCAACGCAATCACTGTTCCCGCCGACAGCGGCGACGCGCTCGCCCACCGGTTCGCCGCCCGCGCCGGCGCCGTAGACAACCAGGACGGGTTCGAGGGCTTCGAACTACTCCAACCCACCGATGAGCGGACGGTCTGGCTCGTCATGACCCGCTGGCGCGACGAGGAATCCTTCCAAGCCTGGGTCACCTCACCGGCGTTCAGCCACGGCCACCGATCAGCAGCGGAGCGCTCCGGAGGCGATGCGCCACCACCGGTCGGCGTACATAGCGAGGTGTGGTCCTACGAGATCGCCGGGCGCAGCGCCACCACGTGACCCGCTCACAACTGTGTCCAAGACACTTCTCCAGGGCGGTCACGACCGCCCAGATGCCACGCCATCGACCTGCCCCTCCATGATCGGCTATCGCACCGAATCCTCGAACGGGCGCGCTCGCTATGGCCTGCATTGCCTGCAGGTGAGCGCGCCGCGGCGGCGAATCCGGCACATGTCCAGGTCACGCAAAACATAGCCATCGTCGTAGCCAAGATGGCTACCGATGGCCATATGCGGCAAAGCCGAGCTGGCTCATGGTCACTGTGTCCTTCCGGGGGCTAGCCCGGCGAAGCCGGGGCAGCCTGGTGGGAACCGATCATTGAGGAGCCAACAGTGCCTGCAACCACGAATGTCGCCCACACCAGCGTCGACACCAACGCCTACGAACCCTACGACGGCTTCGATGCCGTGCTCGCCGGTGATCCCGCCGCCCGGGTTGCCTGGCTGCGTACCACCTCCGGCGGCGAGGGCATGCTGTACACCGGCCTGTTCACCGTCGAGCCGTCCACCTTCCGCTACACCTTCGCGGGCGACGAGTCCTTCCACGTGCTCGACGGCGACCTGGACATCGCGGTCGACGGCGGCGACACGGTGACCCTGCACCCAGGGGACATCGTCTCGTTCCCGAAGGGCGCCACCTCAACCTGGACCGTGCGTAGCGCGCTACGCAAGTTCTTCGTCATCTCCGGCTGAGAGGGACATCGATGTCTGTGTCTGTCGTGATCGAGTGGTCCGTGGCCGAAGGGCTCGAGACGGAGTTGGAGACGGCGCTCACGGCCGTTCGCGACCACATCACCGACGAGCATCCCGAGATCCTCTCGATCCAGTTGTACCGGCAGTGGACCGGTGACCGTCCACACCGGGCGTACCGCTGGACCGACGAGTACGCATCGTTCACCTCGCTGGAGAACGCGCCCGATACACCCGCCTGCGACGCCGTCTGGCAGCCCGTACGAGCGTTGATGACTCCGGGCACCCACCAACGCAGCGCCTGGAGCGACGCCGGCCGCACCCACTGGATGCAGCGCTAGTGGCAGTCCTCGGCGCCGAGGAACTGGATCGGCGACTCGGGGCGTACCGGCTGGGCCAAGCGGTCTACGCCTTCACCGCGCTCGGGATTCCCGATCTGATGGCAGCCGGGTGCGCCACATCGGCTGAACTTGCCCGGCAGGCCGGCTGTGTGGAGCCGTTGCTCCATCGATTGCTGCGGGCACTGGCCAGCGAGGGAGTGCTGACCCAAGAGGGTGACTGCTTCGGTCTGACCCCAGCCAGCAGCCGGCTGGCGAGCGAGGCACCCAGCTCGATCCGCGCGATGCTGCTCGGGTGGCGACTGCTGCCCGAGAAGTACGCGGCGTTCGGGTCACTCGCACATACCGTCCGCACCGGCGAACCGGCATTCGATCACCGCTACGGCACCAGTTTCCACAAGTATCTCGCCGAGCACCCGGACGTAGCGGACGCCTACCAGGCGGCGATGTCCTCGACCACCGACGGATTCGATGCCGCCGCCGCGGCCTACGACTTCAGCGAGGCACGCACCGTTGTCGACGTCGGTGGTGGACGCGGCGACCTCCTGGTGTCCGTCCTGGCCCGCAACCCAGGAATACGAGGAGTGCTGTTCGATCTGCCCGGCGTCGTCGCCGACGCCCCGGCTGCACTCGCCGGGGCTCCCGAGGCGGCGCGCATCGACGTCGTCGGCGGCGACATGTTCTCGGCCGTGCCGGTCGGCGGCGACATCTACCTCTTCTCGACCGTGCTGCGCTGCTACGACGACGATGCCTGCATTCGCGTACTGCACCGGTGCCGTGACGCCATGGCCGACGGCGGCCGCGTACTGGCCATCGAGATGCGACGCCCCGACGGACCATGGACGAGCCCGACCGGCCTCGCCGACCTCGAAGCACTCGTCACCTACGGCGGCATCGACCGCACAGATGCCGAATGGTCACGACTCTTCGACCGAGCCGGCTTCGAACTCACCCGCGTCGTCCCCATCGACGAGAACTTCGCGATTCTCGAGGCACGACTGCGTGTGATCACCTGAACTGTCCCCACTTGGTCTTCGTTCTGCAGAGTTGGCATTGCGCTCCACGCGGTCGGGGCGCGGTAGCACGTGGCCGGTCAATTGAGTCCAGGCGGCCTCGATCGTCCCGTGGGTTACGAAGGCCTAGGTTTGTGATCGTGGCGCGGTATTTCGACGTGCATCCCAGCGACCCGCAGCCGCGTTTGGTGGCTCAGGTCGTGGCCATGCTCAGCGATGACGCGTTGATCGCGTACCCCACCGACTCCTGCTACGCGCTGGGGTTCGAACTGGACAGTCGTACCGGCGCCGACCGGATCCGCAGAATCCGCCACCTCGACGATCACCACCACTTCACCCTCGTGTGCTCGGACTTCGCGCAGCTCGGTGAGTTCGTCCAACTGAGCAACGCCGAGTTCCGCACCATCAAGGCGGCTACTCCCGGGGCGTACACCTTCATTCTCACCGCGACCCGTGAGGTGCCCAAGCGCCTCGCGCATCCGCGCAAGCGCACAGTCGGCGTTCGTATCCCCAATCACCCGGTGGTGCGTGCCCTGCTCCGCGAGCTGGGCAAGCCGCTGGTGTCGAGCACACTGCTGCTCCCCGGCGAGGACGAGCCGATGATTGACGGGTGGACCATCAAGGAGCGTTTCGACCACGAGATCGACGCCGTCATCGACTCCGGTGCGTGCGGGACCGTGCCGACCACTGTCGTCGACCTATCCCAGGGATACCCCGAGGTCGTACGCGTCGGGGCCGGCGATCCGTCCCCGTTCATGTGACGCGGTCCGGGCGCACGAGATCGGCGGGTGAAGGAGACTGGCGGCCTACCGATGGAGGACCCTGACCGTCTATGAGCGATGACAGCACCCGACTCGCCGTCCTGATCGATGCCGATAACACCTCCCCGAAGCTGATCAAGGAGATGTTCGAGGAGCTGGCCAGCTACGGGACGATCACGGTTAAGCGCGCCTACGGCGACTGGACGACCCCGAATCTGAACGGATGGCGCTCCGTCCTCCTGGGCAACGCCATCTCCCCGCAACAGCAGTTCGCGTACACCTACGGCAAGAACGCCACCGACTCGGCGCTGATCATCGACGCCATGGACCTGCTGTACTCCGGCAACGTCGAAGGATTCGCCATCGTCTCCAGCGATAGCGACTTCACGCCGCTGGCCACCCGACTCCGCGAGTCGGGAAAGCGGGTGATCGGGGTCGGGCGACGCACCACACCGAAGGCCTTCGTCGAGGCGTGCGAGAGGTTCGTGTTCCTCGAGGTACTTGGCGCCGACAGCGAGGCACCCGAACAGGCAACCGAATCGGCGAAGGACGACCAACCGCGGCCACTCCAGAGCGTGCTGACCAAGGCGCTGAACAAGGTCGATACCGACGACGAGGACTGGGCCTCGCTCAGCGCACTGGGAAACCACCTCAATCGCACCGATCCGTCCTTCGACGCACGCAGTTATGGGTTCGGCAAGCTCAGTGACCTGGTCAAGGCACAGTCGTTCATCGAGTCGAAGACGGTCACCGCGCCGGGGGGTGGCGGGCAACTGTGGGTGCGGCTCAAGGGACGTCGACCCGCCAAGGAAGGAGCGACCAGCAAGACCGTGGCGAGAAGCGCCAAGAAGGTGGCGAAGACGACGCCCAAGAAGACGGCGCGGAAAGCTGCACCAAAGAAGGCGGCAGGCGGCTCGTAACCCCAAAGCCTCGGTCCGCCCGCTCACGCCGATGGGCGGGCGGCACGCACCTCCTGCGGCCAGCCGACCGCGACCGCGATCCGGCCGCGCCGTTGCGTTGCCGGCGTCATCCAGTCTCGTACCAGCCGGACTAGAGAACCTCGACCGACTCTCGGGCCCTGACCGGCATCGGGAGAAATCCGGCCCGAGCCCCTACCCAGGTTGACTCGCCGTAGCCAAGACCGCGCTCGACTGGGCGACGCCATGTCCGCACCGTCAACGGTCAGGCGGGCGCACCAGGCCGTGCACGAATGCGTAGTTGACGGCGTGGGCCCGATCGCGCAGCTGGGCCTTCGCGAACAGGTTGTTGATGTGGGTCTTCACCGTGGCCTCGCTGACGAACAGTCGCTGGGCGATCGCCCGATTGCTCAGGCCTTCGCCGACCAGGCCGAGCACCTCGATCTCGCGGGGAGTGAGGTCGGGGGCCAGACCGGTCGGCGACGGCGACGGCGACGAGGGCGAGGGCAAGGGCAAGGGCGACGCGTTCTTGGTCGCCGCCGCCAGCAGTCGTTGCTGCACCGCGGGGTCGAGCACCGCCTGGCCGGCGGCCGCCGCGCGCACGGCGCGGGCGATGTCGGCCCTACCCGACTCCTTGGTCAGGTAGCCGCGGGCCCCGGCGCTGAGGGCGGCGAGGATCGACTCCTCGTCGGCGAACGTGGTGAGCACGACGACCGCGATCTGCGGATACCGCTCGGTGATCTGTCGGGTGGCCTCGACCCCGTCCAGTACCGGCATGTTCAGGTCCATGAGGATGACGTGCGGTTCCTCGGTCGCCGCCTCGACGGCCTGCTCGCCGTCGGCCGCGGTGCCGATCACCCGCAGGCCCGGTTGCAGGTCGAGCACGGTGGCCAGCGCCTCGCGGATGGCCGTCTGGTCGTCTACAACGACGACGCGGATCTCCTGGTCGGGATCGGGCGCGCCCTCAGCCATCGGGAACCTCCACGTGGACTCGCCAGCCGCCCGCCTCGTCCGGCCCGATCCGCACGCTACCGCCGAGCAGGGCCACCCTCTCCCGCATCCCGACCAGTCCCATGCCACTGCCCGATCCCGCCAGTGGTCGTGTCCCGGTCGCGGGCGCGGCGTTGCGAACGGTGAGCTCGATGTGCCCGGGCCGGTAGCCGATCCTCAGCGCAACGGCCGCGTCCGGCGCATGCTTGTGCGCGTTGGTCAGCGCCTCCTGCGCGCAGCGGACCAGCGCCTGGGCCGTGCGCACGGAGGGCTCGCGCGGTTCGCCGACCACCTCGATCTCGCCGTCTCGGGTGGAGCTGCCCAGCAGCGACCGAAGCGTGTCGAGCAGCGGCAGCGCGTCCTCGCGCAGCGACTGAACGGTGCGCTGCACCTCGACCAGTCCCTCCCGGACGAGACTCTGCGCACGTCGGGTGGCTGCCCGGGCCGCTTCGAGGTCACCGGATTCCAGCTGCGCGTCGGCCACCTCCAGCTGCATGTTCACCCCGGCGAGTGAATGGGCCAGCACGTCGTGCACGTCCCGGGCGATCCGGCCACGCTCGGCCAGCGCCTGCGCCCGGGCCTCGGACTGCGCAGCCAGTTGGGCCTGGACGGCGGCCTCCCGAGCTGAGCGCAGCGCATCGGTGCGGTTGCGATTCGCGATGCCGACCAGGACGGTGGCGCCGGTCAATCCACCCAGGTACCACGGGCTGGACAGGTGCCCGCCGCCGACGTGGAACACGATCACCCCGGCGCACAGGATGCTGGTCAGCCCCGCGATGATCAGCGCGTCGCGCGTGTTCAGATAGAAGCCGGCATTGCCGGCCACCACGAACCCGAACGCGGCGCTGGCCCCGCTGCGGTCGAGTGCGAACAGCGCCGCCGCGACGATGGCGCTCACCACCAGTAGGGCGTTCAGCGCCCAGGGCGGCAGCGGCAGCATCCGCACCAGGAGCAGCAACGAGCACGCGACGAGCAGGCAGACCACGGCCAGGCCGGTGCCACTCGTGCCTCGGGGGTGGACGGCGATCCAACACGCGGCGAGGACGGCGACCGCGATGAATACCTGCCGCAGGTTGGTGTCCTGCCGCAGCCATCGCAGCACGCCGTCCACAGATCCTCTTCCCGCCGTCCGAGCCGCAAGCTACCAGTCGCGCTTGATCAACTGATCGCGCGCCGGGCCGGACTGCACCCAGGTCCGCGCCCGTTCGAACGCCGGCGGCGTCTGGTTCGGACGCCCGTCCTTGCCCTTCGCCCAGACGACGGTGGCCTCGGTGTGCATCGCGCGGTAGAGCACCATCAGCGATTCGGCCACCACGCCCAGCCCGATGGAGAGCAGCAGGCCGTGGTTGGCGGCGGACGTCGCACTCGGCGAGACCGCGTGCTCGAACGGCCACAGTGCGACCTTGGCGGCCAGGTTGAGCACCCACAACAGCAGCGTGCCCACCGTGTAGCGCATCCACAGCACGCCGTCACGCTCGCCGAGGTGAACGGTGCGCCCCCGAACCAGGCCGATGCCCACGCTGATCAGGCAGCCGACCACGATGAACGAGACAGTGGTCGCGTTCACCGCCTTGATGTGAGCCAGCTGCCCGGCCCCTATGACGGTGAGCACGACCGGCACGATCAGCAGCCGCTTGGCCTCGAGCAATTCCCCGAGCAGGCGGCGGGCGAGGATGTATCCGACTCCGGCGATGATCAGGATGATGTCCATGCCGACGACGCTATGAGCGCCGGGCGTCGAGTAGATCAACCCACGGGTGGAGCCTGGGTGGAGCGCCGGTCGGCGACGGGTGGGGCCACCGGTCCACCCGATGATCCACCCGAGGATGGATCCGGATATCGGGCCGAGCAGCGACGGTAGCTGCCATGACAGACATGCAGCAGGCCCTGACAGTCAGCGGCCTCATCTTCGGAATCGTGATGATGTCGCAGTACGGCCGGCGCGAGTACAACTGGCACCGCGTCCTGCTGCCGTTGAGCTCGACCGCGACAGTCGGCTACTTCTACCTGAAGGGCATGCCGATCCAGGCGGTGGATTGGGTCGTCTACGGCGTGGGCGCGCTGGTCGGGCTGGCCTTCGGTCTGGTCGCGAGCGCAACAACCGGCCTGGATCGCGACGCCACGGACGGGCGCACGTATACCCGCTGCGGCACCTGGTTCCTCACGACCTGGCTCGCCGCGGTGGCGCTGCGCATCGGGTTCGTGTACGCGGCCGAGCACAACACCTGGTTTCACCAGCATCTGGGCGAGTTCCTCACCGAGCACGACATCATCACCGACGCGATCGCACCGTTCTTCGTGATCATGGCGCTGGCCATGGTGCTGACCCGCGTTGTCCTGATCGGCCTCAGGGTCTCCGGAGCCAGCCCGGCGCGCATCTCCCGTTGACCGGCGGCGCGCGCATCGGGTCAGGCGAGGAGATCACCGCACGGCGGACTCGGCCGGCGGGCGCCAGTGGCTGGGCCGGGCCGGCTTGCGGCCGAACACCTCGCGCACCATCGGCTCGAAGTGTTCGAGCGGCAGCAGGTCGTAGTCCGGATCGAACGCCCTCTCGTCCCATTCATCGGCGAAGCGCTCGGCGAGCTCGTAGGCGGGATGGTCGCGGTGCTGCAGGCGTATCAGCGGGTCGAGCCCCATCTTGCCGAAATAGTGGATGCCCTCGAAGTCCTGGTGCACCTTGACCATCCAGTAGGCGTCGTCGTGCACGAAGGCCTTGATCATCTCGGCGGCGATCGCCGAGTGGTTCGGCGTGGAGATGACCTTGCCCATGTCGTGGCACAGCGCGGCCACCACGATATCGACGTCCATTCCGGCGCGTTCGGCCATCGTGGCGGTCTGCAGTCCGTGCTCGAGCTGGGTGACCTGCATGCCTTGGACGAGGCCGTGCGAGGCCTGCAGCATCGCGAGGATGCGGTCCGGCACGTACTGGACGTCGCGATCGACCTGGCGCTGCAGGTAGGCCGAGTACTCGTCACTGAATTGCGACATCGACGCGCCCTTCGCGCCGGTGAATGTCTCGAGCTCGGGCGGATCCGCGGGGAAGGAGACAGTCATGATCACGCCCTTCGGGGTGGTCGGCCGACAGCATCCAGGCTACGAGCGAGGATCCGGCTGCGCACCGTGCCGCGGGACGCGGACTTCGCGCGCCGGAACTGTGCCGGCAGCACACCGCAGACGATCTTGCCAGGCAAGACATCGTCTCGTATTGACGCGCTGTCCTGGCAGTGGACATAGTCCAGGCGTGCACATCACGTCGGTCACACCGGTGCCGGTCACCGTTCCATCGGGTCGCGAGCCGATGTCTTTCTGCTTCGTCCGCATCGAAACCGATACCGGACTCGTGGGGTGGGGCGAGGCCTGCGACAGCTACGGGTGCTCCTACGCGGGCGTGCTCTCGACGATCGTGACGGACGCGTTCACGCCGCTGCTGGTGGGCCAACAGCTGGTGGCGGTCGGCCCGCTGGCGGCTCGGCTACGCCTCTCGACCAGACGCCGGCTGGGCGACCAGTGGGTCGCGGTGCAGGCTCGCAGCGCCGTCGAGATCGCCCTGTGGGACCTGGTCGGCCAGGCCGCCGGTCTGTCGATCACGGACGTCATCGGCCGGGTGCGCGACCGCGTCGCGATCTACGCGTCATCGACGTTCCTGGACGAGGGTCCGGCCGAGTTCCACCGCGACCTGGCCGCGCCCCTGATCGCCCAGGGGGTGAGCATGCTGAAGGTCCGCACCGGGCCGGACTGGAAGCAAGACCTGCGCACCCTGCAGACATTGCGAGCCCTGATCCCGGACGACGTCGAGTTCATGGTCGACGGCAGCGAGACCTACACGCTGCCCACTGCGCTCGAGATCGCCCGGCGGCTGGCCGACCTCGGCGTGCGGTGGTTCGAGGAGCCCGTCCCGCAGGGCAACCGGGCCGCCATCGCGCGGCTGTGTGCGCAGTCACCGGTCCCTATCGCCTACGGCGAGCACCTCTACGGTCGCGAGGACGCACTCGACGCCCTCGCGACCGGCGGGGTCACCGTGCTCCAGCCGGACGCCTCGATCAGCGGCGGCATCACCGAGAGCCGCGAGATCGCCAACCTCGCGCAGTACTACGGCGCGCGGGTCGTGCCCCACGTGTGCGCCGGGCCGGTGTCGCTGGCGGCAAACCTCGTGCTCGCCGGAACGGTACAAGCGGTCCGGGCCGTCGAGTACCCGCTCAACCTCGTTCCGGTGTGGGACGAACTGGGCGTCGGGGGCGCATTCGGCCTCAACGCCATCTCCGAGGGGACGATCGAGATACCGTCCCGGCCCGGGCTCGGCATCGCGCTCAACGAGGCGGCCGCGGCCGGCCGCCCGTACACACCGCCGGGCCAACGCGTCGCCGGCACGGTGGGCGGGCTGCCCGACCGCTTCGTCGGTGACCGTTGACCGGTCCGGCGGCGGGGTCAGTCCGGCGGTTCCGGGTGCTCGGCGTTGTTGATCGTTCGGACCGAACTGGTGCCGTCGGCGTAGTAGTCGACGACGGACAGCGAGGCGGTGTCGAGGTGGAACCGGAACATCGTCTCCTGCGGTGCGCCGAGTGCGAGCCGCAGCAGCGTCTTGATCGGCGTGACGTGCGAGACGAGCACGATCCGCTTTCCGCGGTAGCGGCCGAGGATCTCCTGGAGGGCCCGAAGGGTCCGGGCCTCGACCTGCTCGAACGACTCACCGCTCGGTGGCGCGATGTCGCCCTGCTTGAGCCACGTCGCGAGCAGGTCCGGCCATTTGGAGTGCGTCTCGTCGATCGTGAGACCCTCCCACTCGCCGAACTCGGTCTCGATCAGGCCGTCGTGGACCTCGACGGTTCCGCCCACGCGATCGACGAGTGCCTGCGCCGTCTCCCGCGCGCGCCGCAGCGGCGAGCTGATCACCTCATCGACCGGGTTGAGGCTCGCGATATGTGCCGCGATGGCCCGGGCCTGACGACGACCACGCTCATCGAGGGGCAGGTCGTTGCGCCCGGAGAACCGCCCTTCGAGCGAGTGCTCGGTCGAACCGTGACGCACCATCAGGACGCGGGTCGCCTGATCGCTCGGCGGGAACCAACGAGGCGGGCGCGAGCCCACGGCCGTATCGCTCTGTTCGTCACGCGCCTCGTCTGCCATGACGCCAGACTACCCAACCGACGACACGCGAGACGGCGTCTCGGATGTTGACGCTACGGCTCGTCCGTGCCTAACCTGGCGCAGTGCACCTCTTCCCACCGCGCGAGGGTCTGCGCCCCGGAACCGCTGCGGGAAACCCGCAGACGCCGTTCTGACCCGGGTGATCGCCCGCCTGGCAATGACCCTTCGTCGTCAGTAGTGAGGAGTTCTGCATATGAGCACCACCGTCAACCTTGCGCCCATCTCCGGACCGTCAGCCTGGCGCGGCGACGAGCTCGCGCGTTCCCCGGAATGGATCTACGTACTCAGCGACGCGGAGCGCGCCGAGCTGGAGGCACTCGGCCGCCGTTTCGTCGCGGACGACCCTGACCTGCGCACCGCGACCGCCGCCGACTACCCGCTCGACGCCTGCACGGGCCTGAACGACGAGTGCGCGTACCAGCTGGACAGCGGGCGTGGCTTCATCCTGGTCCGCGGCCTCCGTACCCCGGAGTACGGCGACGTGCTCGCCGGCGCGATCTTCTTCGTCATGGGGCTGCATCTCGGCCGGCCGATCGGGCAGAACCAGCGAGGCGACCTCCTCGACCACGTCATCGCGACGTCGAACAAGACGCTGGACGATCCGGGCGCGCTGCCGTCCCGGATACGCGACCGGCTGCCGTTCCACTCCGACAGCTCCGACGTCGTTGCGTTGATGTGCCTGCGCGGCGCCAAGGAAGGCGGCGCGTCCAGCCTGGTCAGTGGAACGACGATCTACAACGAGATCCGGCGGCGCCGTCCTGAGCTGGCTCCGTTGCTCTTCGACACCTACTACTGGGACTGGCGCCGCCAGGACCCGGACTCGCCCGAGCTGACCTATACCTCGCCGGTGATCAGCTACGTCGACGGCACGTTCAGCACGTACGCCGGCAGCACGATGATCTTCAGCGCGCAGGAGTACCCGGGCGTGCCGAAGCTGACGCCCGAGCAGGTCGAGGTGCTGCACCTGTTCGACGAGATCTCGCAGGAGCCGGGGCTGCCCATCGACATGGACTTCCAGGCCGGCGACGTGCAGTGGCTGCTCAACTACGCCGCCCTGCACTCGCGCACCAGCTATGTCGACCACCCCGAACCCGAGCGGCGACGGCACCTGCTCCGGGTGTGGTTGAAGCGAGACGTCCAGCGGCCGTTGGTGCCGAGGTTCGGCAAGCACGTCGTGACCATGGGTGCGCCCACCTCGGTCAAGCCCGGCGGCCGCTTCACCATCACCGAAGCGGTCACGATCAACGACGACTGGGGAGCGTGACCTCGAGCAGGCGCCGGTAGATGCGCGCGCAGGCGGCCAGCTGGGCGATCTCGACGCGGTCGCGCCGCGGGTCGTCCGCGCAGCGCTCGACGGTCGGCCCGAGACGTACCGTGTCGATGCCGCGTCCGCGCAGCACGACACCGTCGGTACTGCCGGTCCACCCGGTGATCGGCGGGGGCGGTCCGAACTCGTCGGCCCACGACTGACGGGCGGCCGCGACGATCGGCGCGTCTGCGGGAGTGGCCGCGGCCGGATGCACTTCCTCGGCCCGGACGTCGACGGCGCAGCCCCGCAGCGGACTGCCCGACACCGCCCGGTCGACCCGCTCGCGGACTTGCGCCGTCAGGGACGGACCGTCCTCGCCCGGCAGGGTGACCACGTACAACCCGACCTCGAGCAGCGCGGGCAACAGGTCCGGCTTGTCCGTCCAGCCTGACCGCACCGCGCCGATCCCGGCCGCCGCGCCCACCTGCCCCACCGGCGGGCGCGACGCGACGTAGTCGGCGCACCAACCCGTGAGCGCATCCAGCACGACGCCGGCCTGCGCGGCGACACCCCCGGGGGGCGACGCCGACGACGGGGCGAGCACCACCCCGGGCCTCCCCCGCACCTGCACGCTCAGGTAGCACGCGCCCGGTTCCTCCCAGAGCACCCCGGGCGGCCCGGCTTTCGCGACGATGGCCGCGGCGGGGTGCGGCCGTTCGCGAAGGTAAGCGTCCAGGCCGGTCGGCTCGCCGCCGGCTCGATGCGTGCCGGATCCCGATATCAGCAGGCTGCCGTCCACCGAGCCGGCAAAGGCGACGATCGCTGCCGCGGCCGGAGCGCGCGCGACGCCGAGGCCGAACCCCTCGGCGAAGCCGCCGTCTATCCGCAGTCCGCCGACCGGATCGGCGCGACCGGTGACCCAGGCGTCGCGGGCGGTGCCGTCGAGCGAGGTGTCCAGGTGCGAGCAGAGCAGCGGACCGCCGCCTCGTGTCGCGACGAGGCTGCCGCCCCGGACACCGTGCTCGAGTACCGACCACGAGGCGTCCGGCCAGCGCCGCCCACACCACTCACGTAGCGCGACAGCAGCCGTCCGCTCCGCGCCCCGCGGCGCCGGCCGCTCGTCGAGAACGCCGAGGACGGCCAGCAGGTCGGCCTCGAGGTCGCTCAGAAACGCCCCCAGTCGTCAGCGGCCGGCCGCCACACGTCGATGTTGCGCGGGTCGGCGGGCATGCGCCGAGCGCGATGCGTCTCGTGCTCGTCCGGGGTGAAGACGCGGTGCCGGTCGCACAGCTCGAACCGCGGCCCGAACTTCGGGTCGTGCAGGTAGAACGCGATCGACGTCGATGCGGAGTGGTTGACGATGTCGGACGCGATCGGCGCTCCCTTGTAGAGCGCTCGAGCCCGCATGCGCATGACGTGGTCGAGGCTCTTCATCGCGAAGCACAGGTGCGCGACGAAGTCCTGCTTGTTGTTCTGCAGGGCGAGGCTGTGGTGGTAGCGGTCCTCGCCGCGCAGGAACGTCGTCGAACCGACGATGTGATCCGACGCCTGGAAGTTCAGCACCTCGGTGTAGAACTCCATCGACTCGGCGTAGCGCGTGGTGGCGATGAACGGGTGGATCAGGTCGACCGGCCGGATCTCGGTGTGCGGCGGCTCGGCGTACTCCTGGAACTCGGTGAACAGCTCGACGACCAGCCCGTTCGGGTCGCGCACTGCGAACCCGTTCTCGCAGAAGCCCTGTTGCCGCTCCTGCAGGTCGAGGATCTCGAAGCCGGCGTCCACGACGCTCTTCTGCAGCTGGGCGAGAACGTCCTCGCTCTCGACGCTGTAGCCGACGGCGACGGTATGGCCGACATCGCGCCCGGGCGCGTGGATCACCTCGATCGAGTGATGCTCGATGTCGGCGCGCAGGTAGGCGTACTCGTCGGTGTGCGCCTCGAGTTGCAGGCCGACGTGATACTGCAGGAAGTCCGTCGTCGCCGACAGGTCAGGGACCTCGATACGCGCGTACTCCAGGCCGAACGGGCCGTGCGGGCGGGTGGTCACGATGTCTCCGCTTCGGGTCGGGGCGGTGGGCCGCTCGGTGTACTCGTAGGACGTGATCGCCTGCTGCGCGATGACCGGCCGCCACGTCTGCCGCACGAACGTCTCGTGCGCGTCGCTGTGCAGGTAGGCGAGCAGGTCGTCGTTGCTGTCGAACTCGACCGTCATGCAGTGGGTGAATGTCGAGTCGCGGGTGCTGATGTTCTCGCCCATGGACCAGTTGCGCATCGCCGGATAGTGGTCGGGTAACGCCGCGAGAGCGGCCAGCACCGACGCGCGGACATCGTCGGGCACGTCGTCCTGGAACCGGAACGAGAGCGAATGCTTGATCATCGTTCAGCGGTCTCCTAGAGGATGAAGCTCAGTCGCGCGCCCGGACCGAGCGACTCGTGGCCGAGCACCGATCGCCGTAGCCGGAACCGGAGGCCGTCGTCGCTGACGGCGAGGACGTGCTGGTAGTGACCGACATAAGCGTCGAACTGGCCGTCGCGCGCGCGGTGCACCACGAAGGCGGCGCTCACCCGCAGCGAGTCGGCGTCGTTCTCGAAGAGGCGGACGTTGGACACCAGCCGGTGCGTGCGCGACGGCGGGTTCTCGGCGTGCGCCTTGCGCGACTTCAGCCGCTTGACCCTCGCCTTGATCAGGTCCCAGTCGTCGTCGACGAACGAGCCGGACGCGTGCGGTGACCAGCCGGCCTGATGGTCGGTCGTCGGGATCTCGTAACGGGCGCCCGCCTCGAACAACGCCAGCCAGGCGTCATAGTCCCAGGCATCGAGGACGTCGGCCTCGGCGTAGAGGAAGTCCTCGACCTCGGTCCGGGCCACCGTGCGGCCGCCGACGACTACGGCGCTGTGACTGCCCAGGGCGGTCATCGCACGTCCCGCCCCTCGAGGAACTCGGCCGGCCGGTCGCCGGTGACCCGCAGGCGGTCGCCGAGGTCGACGGCGTCGAGCCAGTGCCGCCAGAACCCGCGCATGGCCCCCTCGTCGATCGAGCGGCCCGGCACCCGCTTGACCTCGTCGATCATGCCGCGAGACATGTCGCTGTAGTCGAGCTCGGTTCGGACCGCTCCGGCCGTGGCCTGGATGCCGCGCTGGACCGCCTCGTAGGCCTCGATGTCGTCGGGGGTTGCGAGGCCGCCGGGGCCGACGAAGCTGACCACGGTCTTCATGCGCAGTGCGCGCGCCGCCGGCTCCTCGTCGCGGGGGGCCAGCTGCCAGGCGCGCACGTCGGTCTGTCCGGGTGCGATCGGCTCGAGCTGGCGGATCGACAGTCCCTCGATGTCGAAGAGCAGCAGGTTGGGGAAGACGAACAGGATGTGACTCTCGTCGGCGACGTAATGCGCACGACGCTCGCCGAGCCGGTCGACCATCTCGGTACGATGCACCTCGGTGCGCACCCGCTCCTCGTCCCCGAAACGCGGCTCCCAGATCATGCTGATGCGTCCACCGTGGCCGGTGAGCACCAGCAATCCGTGGCCGTTGCCGAGGTTGTAGGCGTACTGATCGTCGTCGGTCACGGCGAAGCCGCTCTCGCGCAGGTAGCCCACGAACGTGTTGTGCGTCGGCGAGAAGTGGTAGCCGTCCATCGCGTTCTCGACGGCCAGCTTCCAGTTGCCGCGCACGCCGTACAGCTGGACGCCGGGCAGCGTCGTCATGCCGCCGGCGTGCTGCTGCTCGATCATCGTCATGTAGTCGGCGGCGTCGCCGAGATGTTCGCGCAGCGACGGGACGTCGGGGTTGAACGAGACGAAGACGTAGCCCTCGTGGGTCTCCAGCCGGGGTACCGCCCGCAGCGACATCAGGTCGCGGAACTCGTCACTGGATCCGTAGGCGTCCGCGTCGGGGATGGACGCGACGTCGCCGTTGTTGCGGAACGTCCACGCGTGGTAGAAGCACTGGAAGAGCTTGGCCGAGCCCTCGGCCTCACGGCACAGGACGGTACCTCGGTGCGGGCAGGAGTTCAGGAAGGCATGTACCTCGCCGGCCGTGTCGCGGCAGAAGATCAGCGGACGGCCGGCGATGGTGCGAACCTTGAAGTCGTTCGGGTTCGCTATCTCGGTCTCGTGCCCGAGATAGAGCCAGGTCCGTAGCCAGATCTGCTCGCGCTCGCGGGCGAAGACCGCCTCGGAGCGGTAGGCATCGCGATTGACGCGAAACGTCAGTCGATCCCAGTCCTCGGCGATCATCGGGGCAACGACGTCGTCCGCGTCCACCATCGGCGTCCCTCGTCTCCGCGCTGCCCTGCGAGATACCGTCTCGCATTACGGAGCTAAAGCTTGCTCCACGGTCCGGACGCCCGTCAAGAGCGCGACACGCGGGCCTCGCTTGACGGCGAGCCGCCGTGGCGGCGATGATGGCGCCTCGCGATGGTAGACGCCGTCTCGCATGATGCGCCGGAGGTACTCCGCAACGGCGCCGGCACGGAATCGGCGGAGGCCACCGACAGAACCTCTACGTGTACACCAGGCCGCGTATCGTTATCGTGACTGCGGTCACCACTGCTTCTCGAAGTGAGGATCCATGCCAGCCAGGGCGCGACCCGTCGAGCTGAGCGAGCCGGTCGACGCCGGTACCGCGCCGACCATCCAGACCGTCCAGCGCGCCGCGTTGATCCTCGGCTCGTTCACCGTCGGCAAGCCGCAGCTGAGCCTGAATGAGATCACCAGTCGACTCGGGGCCAGCAAGGCGACCGCGCACCGGTACACGAAGGCCCTGCGCGCGGCGAACCTGCTGCGCTACGACGAGCGGACCGCCCTGTACTCCCTCGGCCCGCAGGTGCTCACGCTGGGCGCGGCGGCCCGCGCGGGGCTGCCGATCATCAGCGCCGCCGAGCCGTACATGGAGCGGCTGGTGCGCGAGGTCTGCGAGACGGTGGTGCTGAGCGTCTGGGACGGCGAGTCGCCCATCGTGCTCCGCTCGGCCGACAACACCGACCATCTCGTCCGGATCAGCGTGCGACCGGGCTCGCGGCTGGACAAGACGCGGTCGGCTCAGGGCCGGGTGTTCTGCGCCTACCTGCCGCCGGAGCAGATGCCCGGCCTGCCGCGGCTCGTGCGCAAGGACGCCGAGCTGCGCGACGAGCTCGAGTCGATCCGCGAGCACGGCGTGTCCGTCAACTCCCCCGCGATCAACGGCGTGCGGACGATCGCGGCGCCCATCTTCGACCGGTCCTCGATCGTCGCCGCCATGGCTATCGTCGGCACGACCGTGAGCGTGCCCGACAGCGTCGAGTCGCCCATGGCCAAGTCGCTGCTCGCCACCACGACCGAGCTCTCCCAGCGGCTGGGCAACCCGGAGATCGACTAGCGCCGGCGCGATCTTCCCGACCCGGCGGCGAAAGCCCGGCGGCCTCCTCGATCTTCCTGCGCATGCAGCCGCATAGAGCGATGGGCGCAGGAAGATCGTCGCGGGGCCGGGATCTTCCTGCGCATACAGCCCCACAGAGCGACAGGTGCAGGAAGATCGTTGCCGGGTCCGGATCTTCCTGCGCATGCAGCCGCATAGAGCGATGGGCGCAGGAAGATCGGTTACTGCGGCTCAGCGCTGCTCGAGCCAGGCGAGCGAGGACAGCATGTCCTTGCGCGGCGGCGTGAACACGTCGATGTTCACGCACGGGCTCTCGGTCGGCTCGACGTAGTGCTCGGCCCCCCGCGGGACGAGCAGCAGCGAGCCGGCCGACATGTCGTGAGCCACCCCGTCGACGTAGTAGTTGCAGCGTCCGGACGCGATGTACACGAGTTGGTCGAAGTCCGCGTGCCGGTGCGGATTGATCTGCATGCCCACGTCGAGCTCGTGGTGGGCAATCATGACCTCGTCGGTCGCGTACACCCGGCGGCGCACGCCCGGACGCGCCTGCTCGACCGGGATGTCGTCCCAGTTCACGACGGCGCCGAACAGCTTCGAGTTGCGACTGCTCACGGTCGAACCTCCCTCGTCGGGGCGGCGGCCCGCAAGCCGTCCGCGAGGAACTGCAGGTCGGAGCCGACCACCAGATAGCCCGGCTCGTCCAGGCCGAGCGCCCCGGCGGCCGGAATCGAGGCGGCCCAGCCGCCGAAGGCGACACCGGCGGCCTCCGCCGCGAGGCGCACGAGTTCGACGCCTGCCCGCAGCCTCAGATCCCCGACCGCCACGCCCAGATCGACGGCCAGGTCGGTGGTGCCGACGAAGCAGACGTCGAGCCCCGCCAGGATCTGCTCCAGCGGGCCGGTGTCGGTGGTCTCGATCTGCCCGATCAGCACGGCTGGCTCGGCGGCGTCCCGTCCCAGGTAGCCGGCCAGCCCGTCAGCGCCGGCGCTGGCGACGCGATTGGCGAGGCTGACCGAGCGACGTCCCGCCGGCGGGTACCGCACCGCGTCACGCAGTGCATCGGCCTGGGCGCGCGTGCGCAGCATCGACAGCTGGATGCCCGCCGCGCCGTTCTCCAGCAGCCGGTTGATCACGGGCGGGTCGACGGTCGGCACCCGTACGAGCGCGGCCAGCCCGCACGCGTCGGCGTGCCGGACGAGCGCGATCGCGTCCTGCTCGGACAGCGTCGAGTGCTCCAGGTCGACCACCACGAAGTCGAACCCGGCCTGCGCGCAGGTCTCCACGACGTCGACCGTCGCCAGCTTGACGAACGTCCCGACCAGGCGGCGGCGAGCGGCCAGGGCGGCCCGCAGCTCGCGCCGTAATCGATGAACCTGAGAGGCCACTAGGTCAGTCCCCGCCACGGCACGATGTCGACCGGGGCACCGTGGTGCAGGACCAGGGTCGGCTCGTACCGCGGCGCGACGATCGAGTGGCCGGCGGCGTCGGGCAACACGACCTCGGCGGTCTGCTCGACGACCGTGACGTGGGCCGGGCCGCCCACCTCGAGCCGGCCATAGCCCTCGTCCCAGAGGCCGAGCAGCTTCGCCGGGGCGACGGTCGCCCGCCGCACGCACTCGTCCAGGTCCGCCCCGAGCGCCACCAGCTTCGAGACGCTCGTGAGCAGGTCGAACACCGGGCCCCGCCAGTTGCGCGCGCTCGTGTCGGAGCTGAGCAGGTCGGGCAGGAAGCCGTCGGCGATGCCGCGCCGGGCGACCTCGAAACTGAGGTTGCTCTTGCCGTGCGCCGAGTCGAACAGCACGCCCCGATCACGGGCCGCGCGCACGGCCGGCAGCACCGTGTCGCCGTCCAGGATGCCGTTGGGCTTGCCGGTGTAGCAGTGCGCGACGATGTCGCCGGGCCGCAGGTGTTCGAGGACGGCCGGCAGCGGCTCCTCCGTCTCGCCGATGTGCACCATCAGCGGCAGGCCGGCCTGCTCGGCCAGCGCCACCGACTTCTTGAGCAGCGACTTCCAGTGCGGGCCGACGACGTCCTCGGAGAGCCGGATCTTGAAACCCCTTACGACGTCGGGGTTCTGTGCCGCAACCTCGACCGCGTCGTCGACGACGAGCGTGTCCGGGTTGAGCAGCTCACCGAAGCGGAAGTCGATGAGCCCGAGCACCGACACGTTCAGGAAGCTGACCACGCGCATCTCGGCGCCGTCGACCACCAGCTTCCGGAACGCGGGGAACGTGGACGCACCGGCCGTCCCGGCGTCCGCGGCGGCGACGACGCCCCGCCGCAGGTGAGCCTCGTCCGCCGGAGCACCGACCTTGGAGACGTACTCGAAGATGTGTGTGTGGGCCTCGACGAGTCCGGGCAGCACGAGGCGGCCCGTGCAATCGATCGTCGCGACACCCGCCGAACCGAGATCCGGCCCGATGGCGGCGATCACCGTTCCCCGCACGGCCACGTCCAGGAGGGCGTTCGTCGACGAGGCGGGGTCGAGGACGGTGCCGCCGGCCAGGACGAGGTCGTAGGGGGGACGACTCGGATCAGACATCGGCACGGCTCCAGGGCTCGGGGTGATGGACAGGCGGCTCAACGAGCCTGCTCGGCGAGCACCGGCGTCGGCGCCAACTCCGTGATCAGCCCGGCGACGGTCGTGACGAGCGGGAGCACGGAATCGACCTCGACGCGGATCTCGTCGCCCGCGGCCAGGAAGCACTGCCGGTCCTGCCCGGTACCGGCCGGTGTTCCGGTCAGCACGATGTCGCCGGGTTCGAGCGCGACCAGGTGCGACAGCCGCGCGACGAGCTCTGGGATCGCGAAGATCATCCCGCTGCTGTCGCCGGCCTGGCGCAACTCGCCGTTGACGAAGGTGCGCACACCGATCGCGTCGCGGTCGGGCAATTCGTCGACGGTCACGAAGGACGCTCCGAGCGGGTTGAACCCGGGAAAGCTCTTCGCGAGTGTCGGTGAGCCGGTTGCCCGCATGACGTCACGGGCCGTGATGTCGTTCGCGGCGGTGATGCCGGCGACCGCGGGCCAGACCGCACTCGGCTCGGCCTGGTAGAGCGGTTGGCCGATGACCACCGCGATCTCGCCCTCGTAGTCCATTTCCGCGGTCCGCTCGACCGGGACGGTGACCTCGGCGTCCGGTCCGACAACGGCTGACGACGCGGCCAGATAGAGGATCGGTTCGACCGGCACGGCGCGGCCGGCACGCGCGGCCTTCGAGTGATAGTTCAGCCCTACGCCCCACACCGCGCTCGATCCACCGACCGGCGCGCGCAGCTCGCATCCCTCGAGCGGGACGCGATCGAGGACCCGGGCGGCGGCGAGCAGGTCGAGCGATCCCGCCACCCGGAGCAACGCGGCAACGTCGGGAAAGGCCGAGTCCAGCAGCGCGATGCCGCCCTCCTCGAGCCGTCCCACCCCGTCGCGCGTCACCACCAGCTGCACGCCAAGCATCTTTTAATGCGAGATGACGTCGTGTCAAGCGATACGGGTGATGCCTTGTGCCGAGAGCACTATGAGCCCGAATCCCTACTGGACAAGGGGAATCAGCCGAGTTGGTACACCGAACGAGGTGCGCACCCCTAGAGCGCTAGTTGCCGGGTGACCTCGCCGCTGTCCCAGTAGTCCACCCGGTGGGCGATCAGTCCCTCGCCGTCGACCCGGAAGCGGAACACCCCGCGGACCCTCACCGGCTTGCCACCCCGGCGAAACGACATCCGGTAGGCGACGGCGGCGTTCGCTCCGTCGACGATCAGCTCCTCGAGCTCGTAGCGCAGTTCAGCGAACTCGGAGAGGAATCCGTCCAGCGCGGCCCGGTACTCGGCCCGCCCTCGGCGGCTGTGCGCGAGCACCGCCGTGTGCTCGTTGACGAAGTCGTCGGCGACACAGGCCGCGACGCGATCGGCGTCGTGGGCGTTGAGCGCCTCCAGGTAGCCGACGACGACGGCGCGAGTAGACGACGCCGTCAGGACCCCTCCTCGCCCCACAGGCGGCGCACGGTGCTGAACACCTTCTGGTCGTGGGAGATCTCGACGACGTTGCCGTCCGGATCGGTCAGCGCACAGACGTAGCCGACCTGCCCGCCGACGTCCTGCGGCTCCCAGTGCAGGCAGCCCATCTCCCGCGCCCGCTGCGCGATCTCGTCCACGTCGCTGCGATTGGGCACCTCGATGCCCAGGTGCGCGAACGGGGTCAGCTGCGGATGCTTGCTGCCCTTGTCCTTGGTGAAGCTCACCAGCACCAGCACGCACGGCGTCTCGAACTGCTTGTCGTTCGACAGCCACGCGCTCTCGCCGGCGTCGTCCTGGAACCGCTCTACGACGACCAGCGGGGTCAGCCGCGTGTAGAACTCGATCGACTTCTCGAGGTCGCCGGTGGGCAGTGCCACGTGCGTCCAGCGAGCGGTTGTGAGGCCATCGGCCACCGAGCACCTCCAGCGTGCGTCATCGAACCAGCCCCTCACGGTAAGGGCCGACGGCGTCACCCGTCCATGTGCCGCGGACACAATGCCGACCGGCCCAACGTGATTCGCGCAGCCCGTCGGCGGCCACGCAGGGGGCGTGCCAGGCTGATCGTGGACGAACCACGTCCGTGAAGAGGCAAGGGAGACGTAGTGCAGTACCGCGCACTCGGCCGGACCGGCATCGAGGTCAGCACGCTGGCCCTGGGCACCATGATGTTCGGCGCCTGGGGAAACACCGACGAGGCCGAATGTCACCGCATGGTGCACGCCGCGCTCGACGCCGGGGTGAACCTCGTCGACACCGCCGACGTCTACGCGTTCGGCGAGTCCGAGGAGATCGTCGGCCGCGCCCTCAAGGGACGGCGCGACCAGGTGGTGCTGGCCACCAAGGCGCACAACCTGATGCCCGGCGAACCCGGCGACCGCAACCGGCACGGCAACTCGCGGGTGTGGATCATGCGCGCGGTCGAGGAGAGCCTGCGCCGGCTGGGCACCGACTACCTCGACCTCTACCAGATACATCGCCCCGACCCCCGCACCGATGTCGACGAGACGCTCGGAGCACTCAGCGACCTGGTCCGGCAGGGCAAGGTGCGCGCGATCGGCAGCTCGTCGTTTCCCGCCGAGCAGATCGTCGAGGCGCAATGGGTCGCCGAGCGGCGCGGCCGCGAGCGGTTCACGACCGAGCAGCTGTCCTACTCCGTCCTGGCCCGGCACGCCGAGTCGGCGGCGCTACCGACGGCGGAGCGCTACGGGCTGGGCGTGCTGGTGTGGAGCCCGCTGAACGGCGGCTGGCTCACCGGTAAGTACCGCGCCGGTGCCTCGCCGGCCGGCGACTCCCGAGCCGTCGCCAACGGCGATCACTTCGACTTCCGCGACGAGCAGGTGCGCGAACGAAAGTTGGCCGTCGTCGAGCAGCTGATAACAGTCGCCGCGGACGAGGGCTGCCCGCTGATCCACCTCGCGCTGGGTTTCGTGCTCGCCCATCGGGGCGTCACGTCCGCGATCATCGGGCCGCGCACGCTCGATCAGCTGACCACCCAGCTCGGCGCCGGCGACGTCGTGCTGTCCGCCGCCGCGCTGGACCGCATCGACGCGCTCGTCGCTCCCGGCGCCGACATCAACCCGGACGACGTCGGCTACCAGCCCCCGGAACTGCTCGACCCGGCCCTACGCCGGCGCTGACCCCACCCGACTCCGGCGGTGATTACACAGAGCCGCGTTCGAAGGGCTGGGCCAGGGCCCTCGGCTCGCGGTGCTGGGTGGTGAACAGCAGCATCGCCAGCAACGCGAGCAGGTAGGGCGCCGCGATCAGGAACTCCGAGTTGAGCGTGACCCCGAGCGCCGGCAGCGCGAGACGCATCGCGTCGGCGAGCCCGAACAGCGCGCATCCCAGCAATGTGCGGCCCAACCGCCACCCGCCGAAGATCACCGCGGCAATCACGATGTAACCCCGCCCGGCGGTCATGTTCTGGTTGAACGAGCCCACCTCGGCGACGGCCAGGTACGCACCGCCCAGTCCGGCCAGCGCCCCGCACCACAGCAGCGCCTGCCGTCGCCGTCGATTGACGCGGATGCCGGTCAGGTCGGCGGCCTGCGGATACTCACCGACCGCCCGTAACTCGAGGCCCCACCGGCTGCGTTCGACCAGCCACCAGGTCAACGGCACGATCAGCACCAACAGGTAGGCCGGCCATCGCTCGACGAACAGCGGCTGGCCGATCACCGGGATCTCGCGCAACCCCGGCACGGACAGCTGGGCCACCTGATGGGGGGCGAAGGTGCTCGTGGTGATGAGGTAGCTGGTCAGGCCCAGCACCAGCACGTTCAACACCAGGCCCACGACGAACGGGTTGACCTCGGCCCGGTGAGCCAGGTTGCCGTGGATCATCGCCACGAGCATCCCGGTCGCGAGGCCGACGAGCAGACCGATGGTGGCGCTGCCGGTCGCGCTCGCCGCGGCGACCGACGTGAACGCCGCCCCGAGCATCATCGCCTCGACCGAGATGTTCATTGCGCCGGCGCGCTCGGCGACGTACTCGCCGCACGCGGCCAGGGCCAGCGGAACGCTCAGTCGTACGCCGCTGGACAGGATCGTCGCGGCATTGTCGGCAGCACTCATCAGGACACCCCGTTCCGGCCGGCGCTCACGCGACAACCTCGTTCGTGACGACGGCCCGCGAGGTCACTGACCTCGTCGAGCTCGCCGCCCGGGTCCGCCGATCCAGCATCGTCACGAGCACTCCGGGCAGGACGAACGCCAGCACCAGAAGGGACTTCACCACGTCGACCAGGTACGGCGGCACGCCCGTCGCGGCCAGGAAGCCGCCGCCGGAACGCAACGCCCCGAACAGCAACGCCACCGGGATCGCGACCACCGGACGCTGGCGCGCGACGAGCGCGACGAGTAGGCCGTCCCAGCCAATGTTGCCGGAGATGTTGGGCTGCAGGCGGTTGGTGCCGACCGGGGTCGTGAGCAGCACCATGCCGGCCAGGCCGGCGAACGCGCCCGAGATCATCAACGCGATCGCACCCAGCGCCACGACCCGCACGCCGGCGTGCTGCGCGACCCGCGGGTTCAGGCCGCGCAGCCGGAGTCGGAATCCCCACCGGCTCCGGGCCAGCAGCAGCGCGACCACCGCGGCCGCGACCAGCGCGATGATCAGCCCGCCGTTGATCCGCAGGTCGGGGTAGTGGCCGAAGGAACCCAGCCGCGCCGCGGACGGCAGCTGGTTGGACTCCGAGCTCACCAGCCCGCCGTTCATCCGTGACTCCTGCAGGAACCACGACGTGTTGACCGCGTAGGACACCACCTGCGCGGCGATGAACGTCATCAGCAGCGTGCTCACGACGACGTTGACGCCGCGAGTGCGGTGCATGAGCGCGCACAGCCCGGCCCACATCGCCCCGCCGACGGCCGCCGCGAGCGCGACGAGCACGAGCAGCACCGGACCGCTGATGGCCAGGCGCAGGCCCACCCACGCACCGGTCAGGGCGCCGATCATGACCTGCCCCTCCTGGCCGATGTTGAAGACGCCCGCGCTCGAGCTGATGCACGAGCCCACCGCTACGAGCAGCAGCGGCGCCACGTACAGCAGGGTGGTTGTCCACGCATCCTGGCTGGCGACGCTGCCGTCGTAGATGGCGCGCGCGGAGGCGATCGGGGAATCGCCGGTCCACGCGATCAGCCCGGCGGACAGGGCCAGCGCGATGGCCACCGACGCCACTGTCGCACCGGCCACCCGCCAGCCGTGGGTCGCGCCCGGCTGGCGCACCAATGCCGGCGCGATCGGCAGGGACGGGAGTCTCATGCGGCCACCACCCCGCCGACGAGCAGGCCGAGCCGTTCCGCGGTCGCGTCCTGGGTGGGCAGCACACCGTTGATCCGGCCCGAGGAGATCACCGCGATCCTCGAGGCCAGTGCCATGACGTCCGCCAACTCGGTGGAGATGAGCAACACGCCCACGCCGTCGGCGGCCACCCGGCGCAGTCGCAGGTACATGTCCTCGATCGCGCCGACGTCCAGGCCGCGGGTCGGTTGCGCCGCGACCAGGACCTTCGGCTTCGAGGAGAGCTCGCGGGCCAGGACGAGCCGCTGCTGGTTGCCCCCGGACAGGCTGCGCACCGGGGCATCCATCGACGGCGCGGAGATGTTGAACTCCTCGGCGAGCCGGCTGGCCGCCTCGCGCATGGCGCGCCGGCTGAGCAGGGCCCGGCCGCCGAACTCGGACAGCGACTTCATCAGCAGGTTCTCCGCGACGCTCATGTCGAGCGCAACGCCGCTGCGGTGCCGATCCTCCGGCACGATGCCGAGCCCGGCGCGAGTCAACGCGCCCGGCCGAGCCGGATCGACGACCTGCCCGTCGATCTCGATCCGCCCGCCGGAGAGCTCCATCAGCCCGGACAGGACGTCACCGAGCACCACCTGCCCGTTGCCCTCGACGCCGTACAGGCCGACGATCTCGCCCGGTGCAACCTCGAGGCTCAACCGGTCGAGCACCCGCAAGCCGGCGAGCTCGACCACAACGTCGCGCAGCGCGAGCACCGGCTCCGCCGCGGCGGCCGCGGGCGGCGGATCGGCGACGCGGCGTTCGACGGGCAGCAACCCCAGCGCCGCACCTTCCGCGCGCAGCGAGACCTCACGACCCACCATCTGGCGGGCCAGTTCCTGCTGCCCGGTCTGGGAGGTCTCACTGTGAAAGACGACTTTTCCCTTGCGCAGCACGGTTACCTGGTCGGTGGCGGCGGTAATCTCCGCGAGTTTGTGGCTGATCAGGATGACCGCTCGGCCCTCGTCCTGAACGACCCGACGCAACACCGAGAACAGCTCGCCGGACTCGGCCAGCGTGAGTACCGAGGTGGGTTCGTCCAGGATCAACGTGCGCGGGTCGCGGCGCAGGCACTTGATCAGCTCGACGCGCTGTCGCTCACCGGCGGAGAGCCGATCGACCCGGGCGAGCGGGTCGATCGGCAGCCCGTACCGCTCGGCCACCCTCGTGACACCGGCACAAGCGGCCTTGCGATCCACCTTGCCGGTGTCACCCAGGATCACGTTCTCCCAGACCGTCAGCGGGTCGATCAGGCTGAAGTGCTGGTGGACCATGCCCACTCCGAGGGCGGCCGCCTGCTGCGGGTTGGCGATCGTGACCGGCTCGCCGCCCTGGAGGATCGTGCCCGAGTCGCGATGCACCAGACCGAGCAGGATCTTCATCAACGTCGATTTCCCGGCGCCGTTCTCGCCGAGCAGGCCGTGGATCTCACCCGCCCGGACGGTGAGATCCACGGCGTCGCACGCGACCACGGAACCGAAGCGCTTGCTGACGCCGCGCAGCTGCAGCGCGGCCAGCTCAGGTTCGACCAGCTCCACGGTCTGCTCCCTCGATCGTGACGGTCAGGAACCGCCGAGCCGCTTGACCTCCGCGGCCGGGTTGATCTTCTTCTTACCGATGTCCGAGATGAACGTGGCCATCTTCTGCTTCTGCTCGGCGGTGCCGGTGCACAGTTTCACCGTCGGATACGGATCGACGCCGATCTGCCACACCCGGGTCACGCCCATCGCCAGCTGGCCGGCGGCGAACTTCTCCAGCGCGGCGAGGAAGTAGTCGCCCGGGCTGAAGATCACCGAGATGTCGAACTTCGGGCTGGTCGAGTCGCACCGATCGGTGCCCGGCGTCAGGGTGAGCGCGCCGGAGCCGTTGGCCAGCGACGCGGACGCGTCGGTCGCTCCCCCGAGGTAGGGGTACACGACCTTGACGCCCTGGCTGAGCATCGCCTGGGTGGCCTCCTTCGCCTTGGCCGAGTCGTTGAAGTCGCCGGTGTAGGTGCTGACGAGCGTGCCGCTCGGAACGACCTCGCGGATACCCGCCTGGAAGGCGGCGGCCGCGGTGACGCTGAAGTCGGCCTTGATGCCGGCGACGAAGGCGGCCTTGGTGTAGCCCTTGCCCTGCATCAGCAGCCCGGCTGCATACCCGGCGGCGAGCATGTCCTGCGTCGGGTCGTCGGTGGACAGGAAGATCTTCGGCGTCTGCTGGATGTTGCCCGACTCGGGCACGTACCAGGCGGTCTTCGCGCAGGCCGGCTCCTCGGATGCCGGGATCGCGTCCTTGAGCTCGCTGGCCCCGAGGGCGACCAGGTCGACGTGCTGCTGGCACAGCGCGCGCGCCGCGTTCAGCGCATCGCTCGTCGGGACGCTGCCGCGCTTGATCACCGTCCAACCCTTTTGCTTGGCGTAGGTCTCGGCGGCGTCGACGAAGCTCTCGTAGTAGCCGTGGTCGTTGATGTCGCCCGGGCTCAGCACGCCGACGGTGACCTTGCCGTCGCCGTTGACATCCGGCTCGCCCGGCAGGATCGTGCCGCCGCCGCTACTGGCGGAGCTGCTGGTACCGCTGACGGACGCGGCAGCGGGCGAGGTGGGTTTCGGCGCGCTGGCACTGTTGCTCGCACACGCCGTGAGCATGAGAGCAGCCGCGCCGGCCCCGACAGCACCGAGCATTGCGGGTCTGGCCATCGTGCTGGTCCTTTCGCTGAGTGACGATGCGCCGGGCCGGCACATCGGTGACGCGGTTGAGGTATTGGTAGGCGACCGATCGAGACGCCGAACCCGGCGCCGGCCGATCATCGGGGCACCGCCGCGTGGTCGTACTCGTCGGCGGTGAGGTGGGGCCAGCTGCGCGGCACGTCGAGGCCGGCGCGGCGCAGCAGGTCGGTCGAGAGCCTGGTCGCCTCGGCGTGCAGGACGTCGACGTCGACGGTCCTGATCTGCCGGTCGCGCACCACGACCCGTCCGGCGACGAGCACGTCACGTACCGACCGTGAGCCGGCGCCCCACACCAGCTGCCGGGCGAGGTCGCCGCGCGGGGTCCAAGCGAGGTCTCGAGCGTCGAGCACGACCAGGTCGGCCTGCTTGCCCACCTCGATCGACCCGGTCAGCTCCCCCAGACCCACCGCGCGCGCTCCGTCGACGGTGGCCAGCGCGAATGCCTCATCGGCCCGGATCGGGTCCGGCCCGCCTCGATCACGTTCCAGGGCGGTCAGGAGCCACGCCGCCCGCAGCACATCCGGCACGTCGCCCGCGTTGTGGGCGTCGCAGCCCAACGCCACCCGCCCACCCCGCCGAATCAGCTCGCCGTGCCGGCCCGCCCGGGTGTAACCCTGTCCCAGGCGCAGGTACGCGGCCGGGCACGACGCGACCGCCGTACCGGTCTCGACGATCGCGTCCAGCTCCACGTCGTCCAGCCACACCGCGTGGCCGAGCAGCAACCGCGGGCCGAGCACGCCCAGGCGCTGGAGATGCGTCAGCGGCCGCACGCCGCTGCGACGCGCGTAGGCGCGCCCGTCGTCGGAGCTGGGCGATACGTGCCAGGTGAGTGGCACGTCCAGGCGCTGCGCCAGCTCCGTCGCCCCGACGAACAGCTCGTCGCTGGCCAGATCGTGCCCCACCAAGGTCACCCAGCCGGTGACCAGCCCGGGCGCCGGCAACGACACGACGAGCTCTTCTTGCCGGGCCAGAGTTTCCGCCGCCGGCGCCGCGTGGGGCAATCCGTCGACGTCCCAGCCCCACCGTCCGACCCGGGCCCGGATACCCGCGGCGGTGAAACCGGCCGCCACCCGCGCCGGATGCGCAACGGTTCCGGCCTCGAGCACCGTCGTGACGCCGCACAGCAACGACTCCACCGCGGTCAGCGTGGCCGCCACCTCGTCGTCGTCGCCGGTCAACGCGGAGTGCGCCGGCACGGTCCAGTCGAAGATCGCCCGCTGCGAGTCGATGTCGTCAGGAACCACGCTGCGCATCAGTGGTGAGGCAGTGGCGTGCTGATGGGCGTTGATCAGCCCCGGAACGACCACGCAGTCACGTGCGTCCAGCTCCGGTGAGTCCGGATAGTGAGCCCGCAGCGACGCTGCGTGGCCGATCGCCGCGATCCGGCCGTCGACCACCGCGATGCTCGCGCCGGTGACGACTCGCCGGGTAGCGTCCATGGTCACCACGTCAGCGCCGACGAGCAGCACATCAGCCCCCGGCTGCGCAGCGCGCGCCGCGGGTCCGCTGGCCGGCGAGAGATTCACGCCCGGCGAGGAGGACGGTGAACGATGCACAGCCGAGCTGCGCTGTCGACTTCTAGCACTCCGTCACGCCCTCCTCCTCCTCGTCGCTCACGGACCTGATCGCCGCCGAATGCCGGCCCAGGCCATCCCGAAATGCTGGACACCATCTCGCATTGCGAGTCAGTGGACTGCATAGCGAGGGACTCTGCCGCCGCGTGGCCGGGCTTGTCAACGCTCTGTCGCGACACGCCGACCGGCCGGCGAATACACAGGTAGCGCTGGGCGACAACTCCGGACGGTCCGGGCGGCCGGCCACTATCGCGGTTCTGAGCTGTATTGCAATGCAAGATGGCATCTTGAGAAGGTGCGCACCGGCGCGTAGGGTCACCGAGCGTGAAGGCCGCGCTGCATCGCACTCATGGCGGACCCGAGGTCCTCGATCTGGCCGACGTTTCTGATCCGGCGCCCGGCCCGCGTGACGTGGTGGTGCAGGTTGTCGCAGTGGGGCTCAACCGCCTCGATCTCCTACAACGTCGCGGACCGGCGTTGCTGCCGGACTTCACGCTGCCGCACATCCCCGGCATGGATCTGGCCGGGCACATCGTGGCGGTCGGCGCGGAGGTCGACGCGGCGCGCGTGGGCGAGCGAGTGGTCGTGAACCCGGCGATCACCTGCGGAGTCTGCCCGGCCTGCGCTGCCGGCACGGACGGCCTGTGCCCGGGCAAGAACGTTGTCGGCGGCAACATCGCCGGCGGCTACGCCGAGCTGTGCGCCGTCCCGGCGACGCACGCGCTGGTCGTCCCCGACCACGTCGACCTCGTCGAAGCGGCGACGCTGCCCACCGCCTACTCCCGCGCCTGGCAGTCCCTGTTCGTCACCGGGCGGCTCACGATCGGCGAGACGCTGCTCGTGCACGCGGCCAGCAGCGGGGTCACGATCGCCGCGGTCCAGCTGGCCACCCGGGCCGGCGCGCGGGTCATCGTCACGGCCCGCACCGACGCCGACCTGGAGTACGCGCTCGCCCACGGCGCGGACGAGGGAATCAACACCACGACCACGGACGTCGCCGAGGCGACCTTCGAGCTCACCGCGGGGCGTGGGGTCGACATCGTGTTCGACCACCTCGGTCCGGCGCTGTTCGAGTCGTCGATCCGGGCGCTGCGTCCCGGGGGTCGGCTGGTCTTCTGCGGCACGACGACCGGTGACACCGTGCAGGTCCACCTCCCGTCCGTCTATCACCGGGGCCTGACCCTGGCCGGTTCGGAGAGCTATTCCTTCGCCGACTTCGAGCGGATGCTCTCCTACTGCTGGTCGGGGCGGCTGACCTCGATCGTCGACCGCACCCTGCCGATCGGCCAGGTCGCCAAGGCCCACGAGCTGATGGAGAACAGCGAACTGCGCGGCAAGCTGGTGCTCCTGCACTCCACCGACGAGCGCTGACCCGAACACGACTACGGAGGAGAGCATGACCGCCCCCATCTCGCTGCTGACCCATATCGCGCTGCCGGTGCGCAACCTCGCCGCCCAGCTCGCCTTCTACGAGCGCTACACGACCATGCGGGTGGTCTCGACGCGTGAGGACCCGGAGACGAAGCTGCGCACGGCGTGGCTCGCCAACGAACGCGACATCACCCCCGGCGGCGCCCGGTTCGTGATCGTGCTGATCGAGGGCTCCATCCCGCGCGACATCGTCGGCGACGAGATGAAGGAGGAGTTCACGTTCCTCACCTCGTTCAGCCACCTGGGGATCTCGCTGGACACCCGCGAGGACGTCGACCGGGTGGCCGCCATGGCCAAGCAGGACGGCACGCTCGTGCTCGGCCCGATGTACCGCAACGAGATCGTCGGCTACATCTGCCTGGTGCGGGACCCCGACGGCAACAACGTCGAGTTCTCGGTGGAGCAAAGCCTCGGCTAGCGCGTGACTGGTGTCCCGCCTCACTAGTGTCGTGCGCCGACGTTGATGATCATGGAGTTGTGGTCGAATAGCAGCCACAACTCCATGATCACCAACGGTCTGAGTCCGTACCGCAGTCCGGCCGAGTTGTCCCTGCTTCGCAGGGCTATGGCGCCGCGAACCACGGACAACTTCGGAAACGAATTAATGACGCCGGACGCTGGTGCCCCGCGCCAGAAGTTCGTGACGTAATCCCAGCGTCCAAACGCATTGCCGGGCAGACGGCGCAGGAAGATCTCCCGCCAACCCGGATCTTCCTGCACGAGCTGCCTCATAGGCCCTCATAAGCAGGAAGATCTCGTTGGCGGGGCGATCTTCCTGCACGGGCTGCCCGTGCCCAGGCACAGTGCTCATGCTCCCGGCC
>Ga0137412_10000148_pt2 | contig 38210 bp, 36 predicted proteins | sample CZODoug2_1_16fun_FD_122160 | JGI IMG/M metagenome (GOLD analysis project Ga0137412, IMG submission 122160) | Vadose zone soil fungal communities from Angelo Coast Range Reserve, California, USA - CZODoug2_1_16fungal (Hybrid Assembly) | ecosystem: Environmental > Terrestrial > Soil > Vadose zone...
GAGTCCGAAGCCGACATCGTGCTCAACGCGATGGTCGGCGCCGTCGGACTGGCTCCCTCCCTCGCGACGCTGCAGTCCGGCAAGTCGCTCGCCCTGGCCAACAAGGAGTCGTTGATCGTCGGCGGCCCATTGGTGACCGCGGCGGCGGCGCCGGGGCAGTTGATCCCGGTGGACAGTGAGCATTCCGCGATCGCGCAGTGCCTGCGGGGCGGTCGGCGGGACGAGGTGGCCCGCCTGGTGCTCACCGCGAGCGGCGGACCCTTCCGCGGGCGCACCCTCGCCGAACTGCAGGACGTGACCCCGGCGCAGGCGTTGGCGCACCCGACCTGGGACATGGGCCCGGTGGTGACCGTCAACTCGGCCACGTTGGTGAACAAGGGCCTGGAGTTGATCGAGGCGCATCTGTTGTTCGACATCCCGCTGGATGCCATCGACGTGGTGGTGCACCCGCAGTCGATCGTGCACTCGATGGTCACCTTCACCGATGGCTCCACCATCGCCCAGGCCAGCCCGCCGGACATGCGGTTACCGATCGCGTTGGGCCTGGCCTGGCCGGACCGGGTACCGGGTGTGGCCACTGCGCTTACCTGGGACGCGACTGCCCGGTGGGACTTCGCTCCGCTGGATCACGACGCGTTCCCGGCGGTGGACCTGGCCCGCCGCTGCGGACGCGACGGCGGCACCATGCCCGCGGTGTTCAACGCTGCCAACGAGGAGTGCGTGGCTGCTTTTTTGGCCGGCCGGCTACCGTTCGTCGGCATCGTGGAGACAGTGGCCCGGGTCGTGTCCGATCATGAGGGGCGCGGTGGTGACGGCACGCTGAGCCTCTCCGATGTCCTGGAGGCCGAAAGCTGGGCGCGCGAGCAGGCGCGACATAGGGTCGCAGCGGGGACCGGGTCGGGGAGGGGGGCAGGATGCTGACGCTTATCGGGATCCTGCTGTTCGTCTTCCTGCTGATGATGTCGGTGGCCATCCACGAGTTCGGTCACCTGCTGACCGCGAAGGCCTTCGGCATGAAGGCCACCGAGTACTTCATCGGCTTCGGCACGAAAATCTGGTCGTTCCGCCGCGGCGAGACCGAGTACGGGCTCAAGGCCATCCCGGCCGGCGGCTACGTGAAGATCGTCGGGATGTCCGACCTGGAGACGGTCTCCGAGGCGGACGCCCCGCGCGCGTTCTACCGCTTCTCCGCTCCGCGCCGGCTGATCGTGCTCTCCGCCGGGTCCGTCTCGCACATGCTGATCGGCTTCGTGCTGTTCGTGATCGTGCTGTGCGGGTTCGGCACCAGCGCGCTGAGCACCTCGCTGGACAACGTCGCGGCGTGCATTCCGGCCGCCGGGTCGACGGCACCGTGCGGTCCTGCCGACCCGCCCTCGCCGGCCCGCGCGGCCGGCTTGCAGGCGGGGGATCGGATCCTGGACGTGGACGGCAAGCCGGTGCACAAGTGGGAGGACGCCACCCGGGCGATCCGGGCGCACGGGCCCGGCCCGTTGCCGATCACCGTGCAGCGCGGCGAACAAACTCTCACCCTCACCCCGGAACTGGTCAGCCGCACCCGGCCGGACCTGGACCACCCGCAGCGCAATGTGCAGGTCGGCGTGCTCGGGGTGGAGCCCCAGGAGCACAAGGTGCATGCGGGCCCGATCGCCGGCGCCCACCGCTCGATCACGCTGATCGGGGAGACGCTCAAGGCGAGCGTGTCCGCGCTGTGGCACATCCCGCAGAAGATCCCGAACCTGATCTCCTCACTCGACGGTGGGCAGCGGGACAAGCAGGGCCTGGTCGGGGTGGTCGGCGCGGCCCGCATCTCCGGGGAAACCTTCTCCACCCACCACGCCACGTTCTCCGACCGCATCTCCAGCGTGCTGCTGAACATCGCCGGGCTGAACATCTTCATCGGCCTGTTCAACGCGCTGCCGTTGCTGCCGCTGGACGGCGGGCACATGGCGGTGGTCGGTTACGAGTCCAGCCGCCGCCGGCTCTACCGCCGTATCGGGCGCGCGGACCCGGGCCGGGTGGACATGACCAAGCTGCTGCCGATGGCCTACGGCTTCCTGATCCTGGTCATCGGACTCACTGTTCTCCTGGTGGCCGCCGACCTGGTCAACCCCGTCACCATCAGTTGAAAGTAGTCTCGCGAGTATGACCGTCGCGCTTGGCATGCCCACTGCTCCAAAGCCGCAGTTGGCCCCTCGGCGGCGCTCCCGGCAGATCATGGTCGGGTCGGTGGCCGTGGGCGGGGACGCGCCGGTGTCGGTGCAGTCGATGTGCACCACACTCACCGCGGACGTGGACGCCACCCTGCAGCAGATCGCCGAACTGACCGCCGCGGGCTGCCAGATCGTGCGCGTCGCGGTGCCCAGCCAGGACGACGCGGACGCGCTGCGCGAGATTGCCCGCCATTCCTCCATCCCGGTGATCGCGGACATCCACTTCCAGCCCAAGTACGTGTTCGCCGCGATCGACGCCGGCTGCGCCGCGGTGCGGGTCAACCCGGGCAACATCAAGAAGTTCGACGACAAGATCGGCGAGATCGCCCGGGCGGCCAAGGATGCCGGGGTGTCCATTCGGATCGGGGTCAACGCCGGTTCGTTGGACCCGCGGCTGTTGGCCAAGTACGGCCGGGCCACCTCCGACGCGCTGGTGGAGTCCGCGCTGTGGGAGGCCTCGCTGTTCACCGAGCACGACTTCCACGACTTCAAGATCTCGGTGAAGCACAACGACCCGGTGGTGATGATCGACGCGTACCGCAAGCTGGCCGCCGCCTGTGACCACCCGCTGCACCTGGGCGTGACCGAAGCGGGGCCGGCGTTCCAGGGCACCATCAAGTCCGCGGTGGCCTTCGGCGCCCTGCTGGCCGAGGGCATCGGGGACACCATCCGGGTCTCCCTATCCGCGCCGCCGGTGGAAGAGGTCAAGGTCGGCAACCAGATTCTGGAATCGCTCGGGCTGCGTGAGCGCGGCCTGGAGATCGTGTCCTGCCCGTCCTGCGGGCGCGCGCAGGTCGACGTCTACACCCTCGCCGAGCAGGTGACCGCCGGGCTGGAGGGTCTGGACGTGCCGCTGCGGGTGGCGGTCATGGGCTGCGTGGTGAACGGCCCCGGCGAGGCCCGCGAGGCCGACCTCGGGGTGGCCTCGGGCAATGGCAAGGGGCAGATCTTCGTGCGCGGCGAGGTGATCAAGACCGTGCCGGAATCGATGATCGTGGAAACGCTGATCGAGGAGGCCATGCGCCTGGCCGAGCAGATGGCCGCGGACGGCGTAGCCTCTGGGGAACCGTCGGTCGAGGTCTCGCCGCGGTAGGTCCGCGTCGGTCGGAAAAGGAGCCTGCGGTGCTCGATACCCCTCGGGTTGCCACCGGCTATAGGACCCCTCCCACCCCGCTGTCCACCGGCGGCACCGTGCGGGTCCTCGGCCCCGCCGACCTGCCGGCCGCGACCCGGCTGGCCGCGCTCGACCCGGTGGCCAACGTCTTCGTGCTCTCCCGGCTGCGCTCGGTGGGCCTGGGCGCACCGCGGTCCGGCGGGGAGATGTGGGGCCACCACCGCGACGGCGAACTGACCGCGATGTGTTACCTGGGCGCGAACGTGGTGCCGGTGGGCGCGGACGCCGAGGCGGTGGCCGCATTCGGTGAGCGGGCGGCCACGCTGCCCCGCCGCTGCTCCTCGATCGTCGGCCGTGCCGAGCAGGTGCTGCCCCTGTGGCGGGCGCTGTCGGCGGTCTGGGGCCCGGCTCGCGAGGTGCGGGCCGGCCAACCGCTGCTCGAACTCGACGGTCCGGTGCGCCACGCCCCGGACGCGGCGGTCCGCGTGGTCCGCCCCGGCGAACTGGACCTGCTGTTGCCCGCCTGCGTGGCGATGTTCACCGAGGAGGTGGGGATTTCTCCGATGGCCGCCGACGGTGGCGCGTTGTATCGGGCGCGAGTGCGTGAGCTCATCGAATCCCGACGCGCGTACGCCCGCATCGAGGACGGTGAGGTGCTGTTCAAGGCCGAGGTGGGCGCGGCATCCGGGGGCGTCTGCCAGGTGCAGGGCGTGTGGGTGAACCCGGCACATCGGGGCCGCGGGCTGGCCGCCGGCGGGATGGCGGCGGTCGTCGAACTGGCCCGGCGCGAGGTGGCGCCGATCGTGAGCCTGTACGTGAACGACTACAACGTGATCGCCCGAGCGGTGTATCGCCGCGTTGGTTTCCGGCAGACGGCGACGTTCTGCTCGGTGCTGTTCTGAGCGGCCTGCCGACGTGGTGGTGATCGAACCGCTCGACCTGCTGGGTCGGGCCGCGGAGAGCGGTGCGGTGCAGGAGGCGGCGCTGGGCCCGCTGCCACCGGACCGCTACGCGGTGCTCGCCCGGCACGCGGACTACCCGGGGTTCCTTGCCTACGGCGCCTTCGATTCCGACCGGATGGTCGGTTACACCTACGGCACCGACTGCGTCGAGGGGCAATGGTGGTTCGACCAGGTGCGTCGGGCGCTGATCGCCGGGGGACACCCCGGCTGGGTCCAGGACGCGCACGCGGTCACCGAACTGCACGTGCTGCCCGGCTATCAGGGCCGCGGGGTCGGCTACGGACTGCTCACCCGGCTGCTCGGTGACACCGACCGGCCGATTGCCCTGCTGTCCACCTACGACCTGGCCTCGGCTGCGCGCCGGTTGTACCGACATGTCGGTTTCCGCGACCTGGTCACCGGATTTCGATTCGGTGTCACCCCGCAGCCATTTGCGTTGATGGGTGCGTATTTGCCCCTGCGCGCCGGAGTCGGCCCACCCGAGGAAGGTGCGGAAATCCCGGAGACGCGCGGCTAACCGTCCTACGCTGGGTAAGACGTATGAAGTGTGCGACGACCGGGCATGGTGAGGACTCGATGACGGCTCGCGACCCGCGAATGAAGCTGACGCTGCTGTGGATCGCCGCGGCGATGACCGGGCTGCTCATTGGCTCGATCTCGTTCTTCTCCAACGATCCGCCCTCGCGGCTGCTTGCGGTGCTGTTGGTGCTCGGCTCGCTGCCGTTCGGCCTGGCCCGTCCGGCCACCCCAGTGATCTGGGCATTGGTCATCGGGTGGCCGACCGCGGTGATGCGTACCGCGGACATCGGCTGGGTCTCCATCCTGATGCTGGTCTACTGCGTGGTCGGGGTCTACCTCGGTGACTGGTGCGCCACGTGGTGGGCGGAGGCGCACCCGCAGCTGCCCGCGAACCGGATGACCAAGACCGCCACAGGGCCGACCGATTCCTCCGGGATGGCCGCCGACGGCACCGCAATCGCCGAGGACGGGCTCCCGCCGGAGATTCCGCAGCGGTGGACCGGCAACATCGGCGGCCCCCGCTCCTGACCTTCGCCGGTCAGGGCGTGGCGGCGGGCGACGCGCTCGCTCGGGTCAGGCCGGGGAACTGCGGGGCCTGCCCACGCCAACCGGTTTCCCGCACCGCCGCATCGGCAAGCGCGTGCGCGGCGAATCCACGCAGGTCACCGTCCGCCGCGGCGACCAGATCCCCGTAGGCCAGCGCCACCAGGCGTTCCACGTTGGCCGCCAGCGCCTGTGCGGCCACCGGGGTGAGCACCGAGGTGGGCAGTTGGTAGGCGGCATCGGGTTCGGCGGGCTTGCTTCCGCCCTCGATCACGTACGCGCGCAGTCGGTCGCGGCGGGAGCGGTGGTGGTCCAGCGCGGCTGCCGCGTCCCGGCGGGGCGCTCCGGCCAGTTGCGCGGCGATCACCCCGTACGCGTAGACCGCGGCGTGTTCCGCGCTCAGCGCGCGTTGCACCACGTCCAGCGGGATCGTGGTCATGACATGCCGTCCAGTAGCTGTGCGTGGCCGGCCTCGCAGCCGCCGATGGAGGCCAGGAGCCGGGCCAGATCCCCGGACTTCGCTCGCGTGCACTGATCGACGCGGCGATCCGCTGCGGTCTTCTCCGCGGTGGAAAGCGCGGCCAGCGCGGCGGGTCCGCTGGACGGTTTCGCGGACGGTTCGGTGGTCGCGCCGAAGGCGGACGTGGGGGTCGCCGAGGTCATCGACGTCGCGCCCAACGCCTCGAGGTGTGCCTGGTGGTCGGCGCGCAGCGCGATGATCTTCTTGCGGATCGAGGCCGGCGCGTCGTCGTAGCGGGCGATCAGCTCCCGGGTGTCCGCGACCGCCTCGGCGAGCACCGCGGTGTCCGGATCCTCGCCCTTACCGCCGCCGGCGCCGGGCGTGCCCTTGTCGCCCGAGGAACTGTTCGAACAACCGACCAGGCCGAGCGTGGTGCCCACGGCCAAGCCCAGTAGGGCACGTCGGGTCAGCACGCTGGGACGGTATCTCACCGGATCGCAATAGTGTGTGCTCACGCGAGCCCGTCGCGACTGGGAGGTGCGCACATGGGCGCTGCTCCAGATCGTGCACTGCCGGCTCGGTTGGAGGCCGCGCTGGGTCCCGCCCTGGGCGGGCTCGGCGTGGACCTGGAAGGCATCGAGATCAGCCCCGCCGGTCGTCGCCGGGTGCTGCGTGTGGTCGTGGACCGGGATGGGGGCGTCGACCTGGACGCCGTCGCCGACGTCAGTCGAGCCGTGGCTGCGGTGCTTGACGCCGACGATGTGATGGGCGCGGACCCGTACGTGCTGGAGGTGACCAGTCCCGGCGTGGACCGGCCGCTCACCCAACCGCGGCACTGGCGCCGGGCCACCGGACGAACGGTGCGCGCGGAACTGCGCGGCGCTGAGCCGGTGATCGGGCGGGTGCTGGCCGCCGATACCGATGGCGTGGAACTGGACACCGGCGGACCGGCGCCGACGCGGCTGGCCTACGCCGCGGTTGCCCGGGCCCGGGTCCAGGTGGAGTTCGGTTCGACCACTGCGCGGGAGGAGGAAGAAGGCTGATGGATATCGACATGAGCGCGCTGCGCGCGCTGGAGCGGGAGAAGCAAATCTCCTTCGGCCTGCTCGTCGAGGCGATCGAGGCCGCCCTGTTGATCGCCTACCACCGGACCGATGGGTCGGTGCAGCACGCCCGCGTCGAACTGGACCGCGCCAATGGGCACGTCGTGGTCTGGGCGCAGGAGAGCGGTCCCGAGGGCGAAGCGCGGGGCGAGTACGACGACACCCCCGGCGACTTCGGCCGGATCGCGGCGACCACCGCGAAGCAAGTGATCCTGCAGCGGTTGCGGGACGCCGAGGACGAGGTCACCTACGGGGAGTACCTGGGCCGTGAGGGCGACATCGTGTCCGGGATCATCCAGCAGGGCAAGGACCCCAAGGCGGTGCTGGTCGACCTGGGCAAGGTGGAGGCGATCCTGCCGCCGCAGGAGCAGGTGCCCGGCGAGGACTACGTGCACGGGTCGCGGATCAAGTGCTACGTGGTCGGGGTCAAAAAGGGGATGCGCGGCCCGTCGGTCACGCTGTCCCGCACCCACCCGAACCTGGTGCGTCGGCTGTTCGCGCTGGAGGTCCCGGAAATCGCCGACGGCACCGTGGAGATCGCCGGCATCGCGCGTGAGGCCGGTCACCGCACCAAGATCGCGGTGCGGTCCACCCGGGCCGGGGTGAACGCCAAGGGCGCCTGCATCGGCCCGATGGGCGCCCGGGTACGCAACGTGATGAACGAATTACACGGAGAGAAGATCGACATCGTCGACTGGTCCGACGACCCGGTCGAAATGGTCGCGCACGCGCTGTCCCCGGCCCGGGTGAGCAGCGTGGAGGTGGTCGACGCCGAGGCGCGGGCCGCCCGGGTGGTGGTGCCCGATTACCAGCTGTCCCTGGCCATCGGCAAGGAGGGACAGAACGCGCGGCTGGCCGCCCGGCTGACCGGGTGGCGCATCGACATTCGGCCGGACACCGCAGTTGAGCCCGACCCGGGCTCCGCGGCGGACGGGTCCGGGTGAGCGACGCGCTAGACTGCTGCTGGTTCACCGCCCGGTTCGTGACATGAGTAACCCGCAGCGCACCTGCGTGGGTTGTCGGGAGCGGACATCGGCGGCGGACCTGCTACGGGTTGTCGTGGTCGAGGGCGTCGCCGTCCCCGACCCTCGGCGCCGGCTGCCGGGACGCGGTGCGTCTGTGCATCCGGACGTCGAGTGTCTTACCCTCGCGCTGCGTCGTCGGGCGTTCGTGCGTGCCCTGCGGACCACCGGTCCGCTGGACACCACAGGGCTGGAGGAGTTCGTGCTCCGGCAGGGGGAAGGGAACCCGGCAGGATGAAGAGTTATGCACGACAGTGACGTGCACGGCAGTGACATTTGCACGAAGACCGATCGGAAGCAGGTCGATTGCGATGAGCGCTCGATGAGCACGCAGCGATGAGTACCAGCCTGAGGTAACGGTCCGTGCGCCAGCCCGGACCAGAAGGAGAACAGTGGCCAAGGTCCGGGTCTACGAACTCGCCAAAGAGTTCGGAGTTGAGAGCAAGGTCGTGATGGCCAAGCTCCAGGAGTTGGGCGAATTCGTCCGCTCCGCATCCAGCACCATCGAAGCCCCCGTGGTGCGGAAACTGCAGGAAGCCTTCCCGGGAGACGCTCCGGCGAAGCCGGCCGCGCGTCGGGCAGCGCCCAAGCCTGTCCCCGCGGAAGCTGCGCAGGCGCCGGTTGCGCCCGCGCCGATGGCCCCCGCTCCGGCGCCCATGCCCGCTGCCCCGCAGCCGGTGGCGGCGCCGGCGGCCCCGGTGGCCCCGCCCACCCCCGCGCCCGCTCCGGTGGCCCCGCCGGTGGCACCGGCGGCTCCGGCTCCGGCGCCCATCGCTCCGGCGGCCGCGGTTGTGGCCCCTGCGGCCCCGTCCGCGCCGGTCGAGCCGGCGCCCCTCGGGGATGGTCCACGTCCGGCGCCGAGTGGCCCGCGGCCGGGCCCGAACCGGCCGTCGGCCGGGCCGCGGCCGGGCAATAACCCGTTTTCCTCGAACTCCAGCGGGATGGCCCGTCCGCCGGCGCGTAACGCGCCGCGTTCGGGTGCTCCGGGGGCGCCGGGTGCACCGGCCGGTCCCGGCGGCCCGCCGGCACCCGGTGGTCCGCGTCCGCCCTCCTCCGGTGGTCCGCGGCCCGGTGGCGTTGGCGGCCCCCGTCCGGGTGGACCCAACCCCGGCTCGATGGGTGCACGCCCCAGCGGTCCCGGTGCTCGACCGGCCGGTCCCGGTGGTCCCGGTGCCCGTCCGGGGGGTCCGGGTGCGCGTCCGGGTGGACCCGGTGCTCGTCCCGGTGGTGGCGGCGGTGGCTTCGCCGGCCGGCCCGGTGGCGGCGGCGGTGGTGGCGGCTTCGGTGGTCGTCCGGGTGGACCCGGCGGAGCGCCGGGCGGTGCCCCGGGTGGCGGCGGCTTCGCCGGTCGTCCCGGTGGTGGCGGCGGTCCCGGCGGTGCCCGTGGTCGTGGCGGCACGGCGGGTGCCTTCGGGCGTCCGGGCGGTCGGCCGACCAAGGGCCGCAAGTCCAAGAAGCAGCGCCGTCAGGAATTCGACAACATGCAGGCGCCGTCGATCGGCGGCGTGTCGCTGCCGCGCGGTCAGGGCCAGACGGTCCGGCTGCCGCGCGGGTCCTCGTTGACCGACTTCGCGGAGAAGATCGGCGCGAACCCGGCCTCGCTGGTCGCGGTGATGATGCACCTGGGCGAGATGGTGACGGCTACTCAGTCCGTCGGCGACGACACCCTGGAGCTGCTTGCCCAGGAGCTCAACGTGGTGCTCGAGATCGTCTCTCCGGAGGACGAGGACCGCGAGCTGCTCGAGACCTTCGACCTCACCTGGGGTGAGGACGCGGGCGACGAGGACGACCTGGTCATCCGGCCGCCGGTGGTCACCGTCATGGGTCACGTCGACCACGGCAAGACCAAGCTGCTGGACGCCATCCGCAACACCAACGTCATGGGCGGCGAGGCCGGCGGGATCACCCAACACATCGGGGCCTACCAGGTCATCGCCCACCCGGGCGAGGACCGCGAACGGGCCATCACCTTCATCGACACCCCGGGTCACGAGGCGTTCACCTCGATGCGTGCCCGTGGTGCCCAGGTCACCGACATCGCGGTGTTGGTGGTCGCGGCCGATGACGGCGTGAAGCCGCAGACGATTGAGGCGCTCAACCACGCGCAGGCCGCAGGCGTGCCGATCGTGGTCGCGGTCAACAAGATCGACAAGGAGGGGGCCGACCCCGCCAAGGTGCGTGGTCAGCTCACCGAGTACGGCCTGGTTGCCGAGGAATACGGCGGCGAGACCATGTTCGTGGACGTCTCGGCCAAGCAGGGCGAGAACATCGACGCCCTGCTCGAGGCGATCATCCTGACCGCGGACGCCGCTCTGGACCTGCGGGCCAACCCGACCCAGGACGCGCAGGGTGTGGCGATCGAGGCACACCTGGACCGCGGTCGCGGCCCGGTGGCCACGGTGCTGGTGCAGCGCGGCACGCTGCGCGCGGGTGACTCGATCGTCTGCGGCGACGCATTCGGCCGGGTCCGGGCGCTGCTCGACGAGCACGGCAATACCCTCACCGAGGCGGGCCCTGCCCGTCCGGTCATGGTGCTCGGCCTGACCTCGGTGCCCGGCGCGGGAGACAACTTCCTGGTCGTGTCCGAGGACCGGGTGGCCCGGCAGATCGCCGAGCGGCGTGAGGCGCGCGAGCGCAACGCGCAGCTGGCTCGTCAGCGGGGTCCGCGCATCGGTCTGGAGAACTTCGCGGACGCGCTCGCCCAGGGCAAGCGCGACGAGTTGTTGCTCATCCTCAAGGGCGACGTCTCCGGTTCCGTGGAGGCACTGGAGGACGCGCTGCTCAAGATCGAGGTGGGCGACGACGTCTTCCTGCGGGTCATCCACCGCGGTGTCGGCGCGATCACCGAGTCCGACATCGACCTGGCCTCGGCCTCCGGTGCGATCGTCGTGGGCTTCAACGTGCGTGCCGAGGGCAAGTCCCGTGAGGCGGCCGACCGGGCCGGGGTGGAGATCCGCTTCTACTCGGTCATCTACCAAGCGATCGAGGAGATCGAGGCCTCGCTCAAGGGCATGCTCAAGCCGGAGTTCGAGGAAATTCAGCTGGGCACCGCGGAAATCCGCGATGTGTTCCGCTCCTCGAAGTTCGGCAACATCGCCGGGTGTCTGGTGCGCAGCGGGGACATCCGCCGCGGCTCCAAGGCCCGTTTGATCCGCGACGGCGCCGTGGTCGCACCCAGCCTCACCATCGAGTCGCTGCGTCGGTTCAAGGACGACGCGACCGAGGTGCGCGAGGGCTTCGAGTGCGGTATCGGTCTGGGGTCGTTCAACGACATCAAGGTGGATGACGTGATCGAGACCTTCGAGATGCGGGAGAAGCCGCGCGCCTGATGTACGTCGGGAGCCTGTCCATCGACCTGTTGCTCGGTGACGTGCACTCGTTGAAGGAAAAGCGTGGCGTGGTGCGGCCGATCCTGGCCGAGTTGGTCCGTAGGTTCCCGGTCTCGGCATCCGAGGTCGGGGACCAGGACCTGCACCGCCGCGCCCTGCTCGGCGTCGCGTTCGTCTCGGCGGACGCGAGGCACTGCCGGGAAGTGTTGAACGCCTGCGAGCGATTGGTGGCCGGGCGCCCGGAGGTCGACGTGCTCAGTGCACGACAGAAGCTGTACGGAGAGGACGACTGAGATGACTGCTTCGGCCGGGGCGCAGGCGCGCGCCCGGAAGTTGGCCGACCAAATCAAGGTCGTGGTGGCGGAGACACTCGAGCTGCGGGTCAAGGACCCCCGACTCGGCTTCGTCACGATCACCGACGTGCGGATCACCTTCGACTACCGCGACGCCACGGTCTTCTACACCGTCTACGGCGACGAGGAAGCGCGGGCGGCCACCGCCGCGGCCCTGGAGAGCGCGAAGGGTGTGCTGCGTGCCGAGGTGGGCAAGCAGATCAAGGTGCGGCACACGCCGTCGTTGACGTTCATCGCCGACGCGCTGCCGGACACGTCCAAGGCCATGGACGACCTGTTGGCGATCGCCGCGGCCCGCGACGCCGAGGTGCTGGCGCGGGCCGAGGGTGCCCAGTACGCCGGCGAGGCCGACCCGTATCGCCATCCAGCAGATGAAGAACTGTCGACCGAGGACGATGAAGAGGAAGCGTGAGTGAGCGTGGGCGCGAGGTCCAACTCGGGCCGGGCGGACTCGTGCTCGTCGACAAGTCCGCCGGGATGACCTCGCACGACGTGGTTGCCCGGGTCCGGAAGCTGGCCGGCACCCGCAAGGTCGGGCACGCCGGGACCCTGGACCCGATGGCCACCGGGGTGCTGGTGGTCGGCATCGAACGCACCACTCGGCTGCTGGGGTACCTCGCCGGTGGGGACAAGACCTACGCGGCCACGATCCGGCTCGGTGAGTCCACCGACACCGACGATGCCGCCGGCACGTTCCTCGCCTCGGTTGACACCGGCGCGGTGACCGAGGCCGCGATCCGGGACGAGGTCAGCAAGCTCACCGGGGCGATTCAACAGGTCCCGACCACCATCTCCGCCATCAAGGTCGACGGGGAACGGGCGTACAAGCGGGCCCGGGCCGGCGAGGACGTCGAGCTCGCCGCACGACCGGTGACGGTGCATCAGTTCGTCGTCGGGGAACTGCGTCCGGTCGGTGCCGTCCTGGACGTAGACGTCGAGGTGCACTGCTCCAGCGGCACCTACGTTCGCGCACTGGCCCGCGACCTCGGCGCCGCCCTGGGGGTCGGCGGGCATCTGACCGCGTTGCGCCGGACCAGCGTCGGACCGTTCGACGTGGCCGCGTGCCGTTCGTTGGAACAGCTCGCCGAGGAACTCGTCGTGCTGCCGTTGGCCGATGCGGCCCGCGCGGCGTTTCCGTGTCGCGAGCTCGACGAGCTCGCTGCTCGGATCGTCGGCAACGGCGGATGGATCCCCGCCGCCGAGGACGCCGTGGACGGCCGGGTCGCCGCGTTCGGGCCGGACGGTGAGTTGGTCGCGTTGCTGGGGGACAAGGACGGTCGCAGTTGGCCCGTGGTCGGCTTCACCGGCCCGCCCGTCACCAGCGGTGGATGACCAGGTCGTCAGCGCACGGAAAGGCGGCGGGGCACCCGGTCAGCGGCCCCGGGTTCGGCGGGCAGGTAATCCCACGCCGTGCACAGATTGCGCAGGTCCGGGTGCAGGGGGCCGGGCGGCAACGGCCGGGCCGCCTGCACCCGCCCGGAGCGGATCTTCTCCCGCCAGTCGCCCAGGCCGCGGGTGAACGTGGGTTCCTCCGGCAGGTAGTCCAGCATCGCCGGGTCCCATGGCAGGTCGAGGAAGCGGCAGATTCGTTGGGTCTGGCCCATCGGGTCCACGGTGACGTCCTCGTAGCGCACGATCAGGCCGGGCAGGTTGCGCCGGGCCTCCTCCACCGCGCGCATCGACTTGAGCACCTTGGCCAGCACCTCGGCCTCGCTGCGCTGGCCCTGGTGCGCGTCGGCCCACGACGCCGCGACGGTCGCCGGGTGGCGCAGCAGGAACAGGAACCGGGCCTGCGGCCAGCAGCAGGCCAGTCGCGGCCAGATCAGGGCGTTGTTCGGGGTTTTCTCGACCAGCACCTGCTTGCCACTGCGCTGCAGTTCACGGTGCAGCACGCGGTCCCACAGCAGGTGCTCCAACTCCACCGAGGAGATATCGAGCTCGGTGAACGCGGCGGCGGTGCGCTTGGACGCGGCGTGCACCTGTAGCCCGCCCAGGTGCAATTCGTGCGGGGCGTGCACCGCAGGGTGGGCGTTGAGCAACATGCGCAGCAACGTGGAGCCCGAGCGGACCGAACAGATGATGAACACCGGGTCGGCCAGCAGCCGGGAGCCGGGTTCGGCCGGCACCAGCCCCGCGGGCGGCACCGGGCCGGGCAGCGCGGCCCCGGCTTCGGCCCCCGAGGAGTCCCGGTCGGCGCTCAACCCCAATGCGCGGTTGACCTGCTGACGCCACCGCTTCGCCATGATCGTGACGGTAGGGTCCTTCCCCGGGGAAATTCCTATGACGGAGCGTCACAGGAGCCTTCGGTCACCCTAAAATGGCTTGTGACCTGCGAGTTCGTCGTGGCGATGAATTCTGGGAGAAGGATGCGTCGGGCGTGTCGGGGGCCCGTTCCGGTCCTATTTCTGACTCTGGCTCACCTTTTTATGTGACGGGGCGTGATATCGCCTCCGCGGCCATCGACGACCGGTCGGTCAAGCCCGACCCGTACGATGGCGAGCTGAGGCACGGGAGGCGGTGTGCAGGTCTGGCGGCTGCAGAACGTGCCGGCCACGTTCGGACCATGCGTGGTCGCCACCGGCAACTTCGACGGCGTGCACCGCGGGCACGCGATGTTGCTGGCCCGACTCATCGCCCACGCGAAAGAGCGTGACCAGATTCCCGTCGCGCTCACCTTCGACCCGCACCCGACGGCGGTGGTCCGCCCGGAGCGCGCGCCGAAGCTGATCACCCCGTTGCCCGAACGGATCCGACTGCTCGGGCAGGCCGGGGTCCAGGCCGTGGTGGTCATCCCGTTCACCGCCGAGGTCGCCGCGGTGCCGGCCCGCGAGTTCGCCCAGCACATCCTGGTGGACACGCTGCGCGCGTCGGTGGTGGTGGTGGGGGAGGACTTCCACTTCGGCGCCAACGCCACCGGGGACGTGGCCAGCCTCAAGGCCCTGGGCCGGTTGTTGGGGTTCGAGGTGGACGCCGTCTCGGTGCAGTCCGACGCGGTGGCGCGGCTGTCCTCCAGCCGGGTCCGCGAGTTGCTGGCCGAGGGCGATGTGGCCGGCGCCGCGGAGATTCTGGGTCGCCCGCACAGCGTCACCGGAACGGTGATCAGCGGGGAGCGGCGCGGCCGGGAACTGGGCTTCCCGACCGCGAATCTGGCCTGCCCGCCCGAATTGGCGCTGCCCGCGGACGGCGTCTACGCGGGATGGCTGATCGACGGCGATGCCGAGCCGATGCCCGCCGCGATCTCCATCGGGACCAACCCGACGTTCGCGGAGAACCTCAGCCGCCGGGTGGAGGCCTACGTGATCGGGCGCGATGACCTCGACCTCTATGACCGGGAGGTGACGGTGTCGTTCGTGGCCCGACTGCGCGGCATGGAGGCCTTCGACAGTGTCGATGCGCTGGTGGCGCAGATGAACGAGGACGTCGTGCAGGCGCAACGCGCCCTGGCCTGACGGTGTGACCTCCGGAGGAAAGCTCACGTTATCTCGGTGATAGCCTGAGCGACGCCGTGTATTCGGCCGCGGATAAAGAGAGCCCGGGTGGACCTGCCCCGGCGCACCGCGCAGCGATCCTCCGAAGGAGTTGTTGTCACCGCCATGCCGCTTGACAGTGCAACGAAGAAGACGGTCCTTGCCGATTACGCCCTCTCCGACAACGACACCGGTTCCCCGGAGGCTCAGGTTGCGCTGCTGACCAAGCGCATCTCCGACCTCACCGAACACCTCAAGAAGCACAAGCATGACCACCACAGCCGCCGTGGGCTGCTGTTGCTGGTCGGTCGGCGTCGCCGGCTGCTGCAGTACCTGTCGCGCACGGACATCGCGCGCTACCGCTCGCTGATCGAGCGGCTCGGCCTGCGCCGCTAGAACCGCCGGCCGCACCGGAAAGCACTGCGTCAAACCGCAGGAGCGGCCGGCGCCGCGGGGCGATCCCGCCGCCGGTCCTCGGTAGTGGCACCCGGACGGATCCTTCCCCGTGTGCCTCGATCGAAGACCGGACGAGAACGTCGCGCGCACCCGGCCGCCTCCGTCAACAAAGAGGAGGGGCGCCCGTGGAGGGTCCCGAAATCACATTCGCCGAGGCCCGGATCGACAACGGTCCGTTCGGCACCCGCACGATCCGTTTCGAAACCGGTCGACTGGCCAAGCAGGCCGCCGGTGCTGCAGCGGTGTACCTGGACGGCCAGACCATGATTCTGTCCGCCACCACCGTGGCCAAGTCCCCCCGCGAGGGCCTGGACTTCTTCCCGCTGACCGTGGACGTCGAGGAGCGGATGTACGCCGCCGGGCGGATCCCCGGCTCGTTCTTCCGGCGGGAGGGCCGGCCGTCCGAGGACGCCATCCTCACCTGCCGGCTGATCGACCGGCCGCTGCGGCCGACCTTCGGCAAGGGAATCCGCAACGAGATCCAGATCGTCGAGACGATCCTCGCGCTGGACCCCGACGACCTCTACGACGTGGTCGCCATCAACGGCGCGTCGATGTCCACCCAGCTGTCCGGTATCCCGTTCTCCGGCCCCATCGGCGGCGTCCGGGTGGCCCTGATCGAGGACCGCTGGGTCGCCTTCCCGCGCCACTCCGAGTTGGCCCGCGCGGTGTTCGACATGGTCGTCGCCGGTCGTGTCCTCGAGGACGGTGACGTCGCGATCATGATGGTGGAGGCCGAGGCCACCACCGAGACCATCGAGCTGATCGCCAACGGTGCCACCGCACCGACCGAGGAGGTCGTCGCGGCAGGTCTGGAGGCGGCCAAGCCGTTCATCGCCCTGCTGTGCGCGGCCCAGCGTGAGGTTGCCGCCGCGGCGGCGAAGCCGACCGCCGAGTTCCCGGTCTTCCTGGACTACCAGGACGACGTGCTCGAGGCCGTGAGCGCCGAGGCCGGTGGCCAGCTGGCCACCGCGATGGCGATCGTCGGCAAGCAGGAGCGCGAGACCGAGCTGGACCGGGTGAAGGCGGACACCATCGCCAAGCTCGCAGCCCAGTTCGAGGGCCGAGAGAAGGAACTGTCCGCGGCGTTCCGCTCGGTCACCAAGAAGACGGTGCGGTCCCGCATCGTCAAGGACAAGGTGCGCATCGACGGCCGCGGGTTGCGCGACATCCGCCAGCTCGAGGCCGAGGTTGAGGTCATCCCGCGGGTGCACGGTTCGGCGTTGTTCCAGCGCGGCGAGACCCAGATCCTGGGTGTCACCACGTTGAACATGCTGCGCATGGAGCAGATGATCGACACGCTCAACCCGGAGAAGACCAAGCGCTACATGCACAACTACAACTTCCCGCCGTACTCGACCGGGGAGACCGGCCGGGTGGGTTCGCCCAAGCGCCGCGAGATCGGTCACGGCGCACTGGCCGAGCGGGCGATCCTGCCCGTGCTGCCCAAGCGCGAGGAGTTCCCCTACGCGATCCGTCAGGTCTCCGAGGCGCTGAGCTCGAACGGCTCGACGTCGATGGGTTCGGTCTGCGCCTCCACGCTGTCGCTGCTGAACGCCGGTTGCCCGCTGAAGGCCCCGGTCGCCGGTATCGCGATGGGCCTGGTGTTCGAGGGCGGGGAGTACGTCACCCTGACCGACATCCTCGGCGCCGAGGACGCCTTCGGCGACATGGACTTCAAGGTGGCCGGCACCAAGGACTTCGTGACCGCCCTGCAGTTGGACACCAAGCTGGACGGCATCCCGGCCTCGGTGCTCGCCGGCGCGCTGACCCAGGCCCGCGAGGCCCGGTTGCACATCCTCGACGTCATGCTCGAGGCGATCGACGGTCCGGACGAGATGAGTGAGTTCGCGCCGCGGATCATCACCATCAAGATCCCGGTGGACAAGATCGGCGAGGTGATCGGGCCCAAGGGCAAGATCATCAACCAGATCCAGGCAGACACCGGCGCCGAGATCTCGATCGAGGACGACGGCACGATCTACGTCGGGGCCACCAACGGCCCGGCGGCCGAGGCAGCGCGGAACACCATCAACGCGATCGCGAACCCGACCATGCCGGAGGTCGGCGAGCGCTACCTGGGCACGGTGGTGAAGACCACCACGTTCGGTGCGTTCGTCTCCTTGGTGCCGGGCCGCGACGGGCTGCTGCACATCTCGCAGTTGCGCAAGTTGTCCGGTGGCAAGCGGGTGGACAACGTCGATGACGTGCTCGCGGTCGGGTCCAAGGTGCTGGTCGAGATCGCCGAGATCGACCAGCGCGGCAAGCTCTCGCTGATCCCGGTCATCGAGGGCGAGGCCGCGGGGTCCGACAGCGAGGCCGCGGACGCCGACGCCGAGTGACGAACGCCGACCTCACGCAGCAGCGTCCGGGCACCACCCGGACGCTGCTGCGCGCCGGCGCGGACGGCGGCGCGGTGCGGCGCACGATGCTCCCCGGCGGCCTGCGCATCATCACCGAGGAGATGCCCTCGGTGCGTTCGGCCACCTTCGGCATCTGGGTCGGGGTGGGCTCGCGCGACGAGACGCCGAGCCTGGCCGGGGCAACCCACTACCTCGAGCACCTGCTGTTCAAGGGCACCCGGCGGCGCGACGCGTTGGCCATCTCCTCCGCGTTGGACGAGGTCGGTGGCGAGATGAACGCGTTCACCTCCAAGGAGTACACCTGCTACTACGCCCGGGTGCTGGACCGCGACCTGCCCCTGGCCATCGACGTGATCGCCGACATGGTCACCTCCTCGCTGATCGCCACCGCCGACGTGAACGGCGAACGCGGCGTGATCCTCGAGGAGATCGCGATGAACGAGGACGACCCGGCCGACGCGGTGCAGGAGGCCTTCGCCGGGGAGTTGTTCGGGGACAGCCCGTTGGGCCGCCCGATCCTCGGCACCGTGGCCTCGATCAACGCCCTGACCCGCACCTCGATCAACGGCTGGTACCGGCGACGTTATGTGGCCCCGAACATCGTGGTCACCGCCGCCGGGAATCTGACGCATCGCGAGGTGGTGCGCGCGGTGACCAAGGCTTTCCGTGCGGCCGATGCCCTGGGCCCGGACGGCGGCGTGCCCGCCACCCCGCGTACCGGCGCGCAGCGACTGCGCGGCCGCGCCGCGGTGCGGGTTATCGAACGCCCCACCGAGCAGGCCAACCTGGTGCTGGGCATGCCCGGCATGTCCCGCACCGACGACCGCCGCTTCGCCCTCGGGGTGTTGAACAGTGCGTTGGGCGGGGGGATGAGCTCTCGGCTGTTCCAGGAGGTTCGGGAGAAGCGCGGACTGGCGTACTCGGTGTACAGCTTCGCCGCGCACTACGCCGAGCTGGGCATGTTCGGCGTCTATGCGGGTTGCCTGCCGCAGAAGATCGACGAGGTGCTCGATGTGTGCCGCACCGAGTTGGCCAGGGCGGCCGCCGAGGGCATCACCGAGGAAGAGCTGCGCCGTGGCATCGGCTCGCTCAAGGGCGGCTACGTGCTCGGCCTGGAGGACACCGGGCAGCGGATGACGCGGCTGGGCAAGTCCGAGTTGGCCTACGGGGAACTGCTGTCCATCGACGAGATGCTGCGCCACATCGACGCGGTCACCCTGGACGACGTGCGCGCGGTGGCCGCCGACCTGTTGGCCGCCCCACAGACTCTGGCCGTGGTCGGGCCGTTCGACCCCGACCGCGACTTCGCCCCCGCCGCCTGAGGCACTCATCTTCGTCCGGCGTTTCGGGCTATCAATGCGCCTGGATGCCCCGAAACGCCGGACGAAGATGGGGTTGGGCAGGATGGGCCTGTGACCATCAACGTCGGCGTGCTCGGTTCGGCCGGGCGGATGGGTGCGGAGACCTGCCTTGCGGTCGAGGCCGCCAAGGACATGAACCTGGTGGCTCGCGTGGACCAGGACGACCCGATCCAGGCTCTGGTGGACGCGGGTGCGCAGGTCGTCGTGGACTTCACCCACCCGGGCGTGGTGATGGGCAACCTGGAGTACTGCATCGCGCACGGCATCTCCGCGGTGGTCGGCACCACCGGCTTCGACGAGGAGCGACTGGCGCAGGTGCGCGCCTGGTTGGCCGCGCAGCCGTCGGTGGGCGTGCTGATCGCGCCGAACTTCGGCATCGGGGCGGTGCTGATGATGCGCTTCGCCGCGCAGGCCGCACGGTTCTTCGAGTCCGTGGAGATCATCGAACTGCACCACCCGGACAAGGTCGACGCGCCCAGTGGCACTGCCGGGCGCACCGCCCAGCTCATCGCCGATGCGCGGCGCAGCGCGGGGCTGGGTCCGATGCCCGATGCCACCCGCACCGGGCTGCCGGGCGCCCGCGGTGCGGACGCCGACGGGGTGCGGGTGCACGCGGTGCGACTACGAGGTCTGGTCGCGCACCAGGAGGTGCTCTTCGGTGACGAGGGGGAGACGCTGAGCATCCGGCACGACTCCCTGCACCGGTCCTCGTTCATGCCCGGCGTGTTGCTCGGCGTGCGTCGGTTGGCAGCCGGGGCACCGGGGCTGACCGTCGGGCTGGAAGCGTTCCTCGATCTCGACGGCGAGAGTCACTGACGTACCGTCACTTCCCTTGCGCCACTTGAGTCACACCGGTCACGAAGCATGGTTGATCATGACCGAACTCCGACCGTGAGTTGTTCTCAGCCAACGCGGCAAATGCCGCATTGCACGGATAAGGTTCGGCTACCCCCCTCCGCCTGCGATCCGTGATCGCATGACCCATGAGGTTTTCGCATGACCCTTCGCGCCCCCCGACGTCTCGCAGCGATGATCGCCGCGCCGGCGCTGTTGGCGGCCGGTGTGGCCACCGCGGCACCCGTCGCAGCCGCCACGAAGGACCCGGACGTCCCCAAGTACAAGGGCTCCGCGATCGCGCTGCGGGTCCAGGTCGGCGTGGGTGGCCAGACTCTGCTGGACACCGTGCTGCCGGCACCGGTCAGGTTCCCCACCGGTGGTACGACCAACCTGCTTGAGTTGCCGAAAGAGCTCTCCCAGGTGGCCACCCTGCAGGTCTTGAACGAGACCGCGGGCATCGGGCGGAACAACATCTTCGCGGCCAACGCGCACACCGCGGGCCTGTCCGTGCTCGGCGACCTGGTCGGCGCGCTGGTGCTGAACGCGGATTGCTCCGCGGACCGGATGAACGTCCGGGGGGACTCGCAGGTCGCCGGTCTGTCTCTGCTCGGCCAGAAGATCCCGGTGGATCCCGGCCCCAACTTCAAGGTGGAGATCCCGGACGCGCTGAAGGCGTTGATCAGCGGCGGCATCTACATCGACGAGCAGAAGGACCTGCCCGGCGGCGGTAAGCAGATCCGCGCCCTGCACGTGCACCTGGTGGTGGTGCCCAGCGCCCTGCAGACCGCGCTGAACTCCGCGCTCGCTGAGGTGCGGGCGGTGGCCGAGCAGTTGACCACGGTGGTGGAGCACGCCACCGGCGAGACGCTGAACACCCTGCTCGGCCAGACCCACGGCGTTGGCGAGGGCACCCACGGAGCGCTGGCGCAGAAGCGGGTGCGCGCGGCCGCCGCGGCCAAGCACGATGCGAAGCCGATGGCGCACGCCAAGGTCGCCGCCCCGGTGCGCCCGGTCGCGCCGCAGCAGGCCGCCGCGCCCGTTGCTCCGGCCGCGCCGCAGCAGGCCGCCGCGCCGGCTGCCCCGGCCGCGCCGCAGGCGCCCGACACCGCCTCGACCACCACCGCGCAGACCACGACCGAACGGAAGGCCGACGGGGCGGCGATCGACCGCCACGCCGCCACCGAATCCGCGACACAGGCGGACGCGGCCACGACACAGGCCGACGCGGCCACGGCGCAGGACCAGGCCATGGCCCAGCGGGCCGAGCGGGGCGCCAAGACCACACAGCACGCGCAGGGCAGCACGCAGACCGACACCACCGAGCAGCAGGCCTCCGCCGCCAACCAGCAGACGGCCGCCGAGTCGGCCGCGGCCACGCAGCGCGCAGCGACCACCGAGCGCACCGTCCAGGCCAATCGGGACGCCCAGCAGGCCACCGCGGCCAAGGCGGCCACCACGCGCGAGGAGACCCGGGCCGGGTACTTCGCGCACAACAAGTCCGACGGCGCCGACCTGCGGGTGGCCGACCGGGCCTCCGCGCCCGTGGCGGCCCCGGCGGATGACGACATCGCCGGTCTGTTGGGCGTCGATGTGATCGTCAGCCAGGTCGACTGCACCGGCGCGGACGTCGTGCTCGCCAAGCACAAGCGGGAGCTGCCCAAGACCGGTGGCGACAGCGCGGTCTCCCGTGACCTGGCCGCCAGTGGCCTGGCCTTGCTGGTGATGGGTACCGGCGCGGTCTACATCACCCGTCGCCGCGCGCGTCACCACCTGGGCTGATTACGAACGCGACGGCCGGGATCCGATCTGTCGGACCCGGCCGTCATGCTGTGCCCGATGAGTTACGGCGTGGGGAGCGGAGGCCGGGTGGACGAGGCGAGCGTCGAATTTCGCAGCGCGATGACCGTCGAATTGGTGAAGGCCACGGCTTCCGATGGGGACGTGCTGTTCGCCGCCCGCGTGTCCACCAAGGGTGAGCAGTCCCGGGAGGACGTGGACGCCGACGCGTCGCGCTCGGTGGGACTGATCCGGTACCTCATGCGCGACCGGCACGGCAGCCCGTTCGAGCACAACTCGATGACGTTCTTCGTCGAGGCGCCAATCTTCGTCTTCCGCGAGTTCATGCGGCACCGAATGGCGTGCGTCACCGGTGACGCTCAGGTCGTCCTGTGCGATCAATATGGGAAAGGGCTGCGCACGCGCACCGTCCGGCAGATCTGGGAAAACTGGCACTTGGGCCTCCTCGACCACATGCCGGGCGGCAATGGCTACAAGACGCGGCGAAGGCTGCTTCCCTCGTCACGACAGATTTACGCGCGTGTCTACAACGAAGACACCCTGCTGCCGCAGCCCGGACGCGTGCTAGACGTGATCCAGGCCGGCGTCAAGCCAGTCGTCGAGCTCACCACCCGAGCGGGACGCACATTGCGGTGCACTGAGGATCACCGCGTGCTGACCGTCGACGGGTGGAAGCGCGTCCACGAAGTCACCGGCACGGATTTCCTCTTGCGGGCGGGTAAGCGCGCCATCCGCGACGAGGCACCGATCCCTCCGATGCTGCGCCGCGGCATCGGCGTGTGGACCAGCGGCCTTCGAGACGTGCTCATCGAGCCGATGGAGGAGTGCTACCTCTGCCACGGCAAGTTCCCTCGTGAGGAAATGGTGCTCGATCACGAGATCCCGGTCGCGCAGGATCTCACCAAGGCGCTCGACGTGAGCAACCTGAAGCCCGCCTGCCTGTCCTGTCACCGGCTAAAGACCAACGGCGAACAGATCTACGCCCAGCGACTGGGTTCGCGTTCGGCGGCCGTTCCGGATCGGCTCGCATCGATCGTGCCGTGCGGCGAGGAAATGACTTACGACCTGGTCATCGACGAACCGTGGCACAACTATCTGGCCAATGGCCTTGTGGTGCACAACTCATACAACGAGGAGAGCGGCCGATATCGAGAGCTGCGGCCCTTGTTCTACGTTCCGGGGCCGGACCGGAAGCTGAGGCAGGAGGGGAAGCCGGGGGCGTACCACTTCGCGGACGGCACGCAGGAGCAGTACGAGTTGGTGGATCGGCTCACCCGGGAATCCTGCGCAGCCGCCTACGCCGCCTACCAGGAGATGCTCGCCGCCGGTGTGGCCAGGGAGGTCGCGCGCATCGTGCTGCCGGTGACCACCTACTCGTCGATGTACGTGACCATGAACGCGCGATCGCTGATGAATTTCCTGTCGCTGCGCACCAAGCGGGAGGACTCGGCGTTCCCGTCTTTCCCGCAGCGAGAGATCGAAATGGTCGCCGAGGAGATGGAGCGCTACTGGGCTGAGCTGATGCCGCTCACCCACCAAGCTTTCGACGGCAACGGCCGGGTCGCGCCCTGAGCGCGGTATACGTGCGCGGGGCCGCTAGCTCGTGCGGGATACTGCGACCATGACTGGCCCCACCGTGACCCTCGCGACGCCCTTCGGGCGGGTGCTCACTGCGATGGTGACCCCGTTCGACGCCGACGGGGAGCTGGACACCGATGGCGCCGCCCGGCTGGCCGTGGAGCTGATCGAGTCCGGCCACGACGGTCTGGTGCTCAACGGCACCACCGGGGAATCGCCGACCACGTCCGATGCGGAGAAGGAACGGCTGGTCCGGGCCGTGTTGGAGGCGGTCGGGGACCGCGCGGTAATCCTCGCCGGGGTGGGTACCAATGACACCCGGCACACCGTCGAGCTGGCCCGCCAGGCGGAGAAGGCCGGCGCGCACGGGCTGTTGGTGGTCACCCCGTACTACAGCAAGCCGCCGCAGGCCGGGCTGTACGCACACTTCACCACGGTGGCCGACGCCACCGGGCTACCGGTGCTGCTCTACGACATCCCGGCGCGCTCCGGGGTGCCGATCGCCACCGAGACGTTGATCCGGCTGGCCCAGCACGAGCGCATCGTCGCGGTGAAGGACGCCAAGGACGACCTGGCTGCGGCGAGTCTGGTGATGGCGGCCACCGACCTGGCGTACTACTCGGGCAGCGACATGTTCAACCTGCCGCTGCTGTCCATCGGCGGGGTCGGCTTCGTCAGTGTGGTCGGGCACCTGGTGGGCGCGCGGCTGCGAGAGCTCGTCGACTCCTACGTGGCCGGGGAGGTGACCCGGGCGGCCGCCCTGCACCGCGACTTGCTGCCGGTCTACGAGGGCATCTTCCGCACCCAAGGCGTGATCCTGACCAAGGCCGCGCTGGCCCTGCAGGGTCGGCCCGGCGGCCCCGTGCGGTTGCCGCTGGTCGACGCCACCCCGGCGCAAATCGAGGCGCTCAAGACCGATCTCGTGGCCGGAGGCGTGCCCATCGCATGAGAGAGCGCAGCGAACTCATCAATGAGCACAGTCTGTGCCCGCCTGCGTGGCGCGCCGACGGCAGAGAGGTCCGCCGGTGAGTCATCCCCACCCCGAACTGAACGCGCCGCCGAAACTCCCGGTCGGGGGTCTGCGCATCGTGCCGCTCGGCGGGCTGGGCGAGATCGGTCGCAACATGACCGTGTTCGAGCACGCCGGCCGGATGCTGATCGTCGACTGCGGCGTGCTGTTCCCGGAGGCGCATCAGCCGGGCGTGGACCTGGTGCTGCCGGACTTCACCTACATCGCCGACCGCCTCGAGGAGATCGACGCGATCGTGCTCACCCACGCCCACGAGGACCACATCGGCGCGGTGCCCTACCTGCTGCGCCGTAAGCCCGATATCCCGCTGATCGGCTCCAAGCTGACGCTGGCGTTGGTCGAGGCCAAGCTCGCCGAGCACCGGATCAAGCCGTACACGTTGCAGGTCGCCGAGGGCGACACCGAACGGCTCGGCCCGTTCGAGTGCGAGTTCCTCGCCGTCAACCACTCCATCCCGGACGCGTTGGCGGTGGCCATCCGGACCCCCGCCGGGATGGTGCTGCACACCGGCGACTTCAAGATGGACCAGTTGCCGCTGGACGGTCGGCTCACCGACCTGGCCGGCTTCGCCCGGCTGGGCGCGGAGGGCGTCGACCTGTTCATGGTCGACTCCACCAACGCCGAGGTGCCGGGCTTCATCCCCAGCGAGCGCGAGATCGGCCCGGTGTTGGACAGGGTGTTCCGCCAGGCGCAGCGGCGGATCATCGTCGCCTGCTTCGCCTCGCACGTGCACCGGGTGCAACAGATCCTCGACGCTGCGCACGAGCACGGCCGCAAGGTGGCGATCGTCGGCCGGTCCATGGTGCGCAACATGGGGGTGGCCCGCGACCTGGGCTTCCTGCGGGTGCCACCCGGCCTGACCGTGGACATCAAGGCCGTCGAGGACCTTCGGCCCGATCAGGTGGTGCTGCTGTGCACCGGCTCGCAGGGCGAGCCGATGTCCGCGCTGTCCCGGATGGCCAACCGGGACCACGCGATCAGCATCGTCGCCGACGACACGGTGATCCTGGCCTCCTCGCTGATCCCCGGCAACGAGAACGACGTGTTCCGGGTGGTCAACGGGTTGACCCGGCTCGGCGCGCACGTGGTGCACAAGTCCAACGCCATGGTGCACGTGTCCGGGCACGCCTCGGCCGGGGAGCTCGTCTACTGCTACAACCTGGTCAAGCCCCGCTACGTGATGCCGGTGCACGGCGAGCCCCGGCACCTGCGGGCCAACGCCGATCTGGCGATGCTCACCGGGGTGCCCGCCTCGAACATCGTGATGGCCGAGGACGGCGTGGTTGTCGACCTGGTCGATGGGGTCGCCAAGGTGTCCGGGGCGGTGCCCTGCGGCTACGTCTACGTGGACGGACTGTCCGTCGGGGACGTCACCGAGGCTTCGCTGAAGGACCGTCGGATCCTCGGCGAGGAGGGCTTCGTCTCGGTGTTCGTGGTGATCGATGCCAACACCGGCAAGATCACCGGTGGCCCCGAGGTCTCCGCCCGCGGCTCGGGCATTGACGATGCGTCGTTGCAGGCCGTGCTGCCCCGGGTGGTCGAGGCGTTGCAGAAAGCCGCCTCGGACGGCGTGGCCGACGAGTACACCCTGCAGCAGCTGGTCCGCCGCGTGGTCGGCAAGTGGGTCAACGAGACCTACCGTCGCCGGCCGATGATCGTCCCGGTGGTCGTCGCGGTCTGACCCGCCGTCAAGAAATCGCTTTGACGTCGAAAGGCCTGTCGCATCACGCTATCGGCGGTGTTCGCCCGGGTTGCGCGCCGGCAGTTTGAATCGATCTGCGGGATCGATTCACGGGGGGCACGAGCACGATGGAGCGACCGATCCGGACATTTCAGAGCGTGGTCGACGGGGAGCAGGCCGAGGTCCGGGCGTACGCCGACCGGCTCGAGTGGGAGCAGCCCGTGATGCGCCCGGCCCGGCGCAACGCCCGCAGCGAGGCGACCTGGCTGATGGCGCAGTCGCCGTGCACCGAAGTGGAGACCATGCGGGTGCCGGTGGCCGCGATGACCAGCGTCACCGTGTGGGCCGCTACCTCGACCTTCACCGCGATCAGCGTGGACGCCGCGCCCGCGCCGATCGAGTTCCGGGTCTCGCACGGCGACGCTGTCGAGATCGCCGACCTGCTCACCGGCCTGGTGCTGGGTGCGACCGCGCCGGTGGAGGCCCGGGTGTCCCACCACGGGGTCGCCGCGCTGCCCGCTCAGGTCCGCGGGCCGGGGATCGCCGACCAGATCCGCACCCTGGGCGCGCTCTACGCCGCCGGGATCCTGTCCGCCGAGGAGTTCTTCGCCGAGCGCGAAGCCCTGATGAGCTGATCGTCCCCGCCCCGCCCGCTTCACTCGCCGCCGTATTGCTTCACTCGCTGCAGACGCGCATCTATGCCGAGTGAAGCGACACTGGGGCGAGTGAAGCGCAGGTTGGGCCGAGCGGGGGCGCTGAGCGCCCCGGGACGCACGGTGACGCCGGGGGCGGCGTGGCTTCTGGGGTGGGTGGGACGCTTGGGCTAGCTTGCGTCTCATGGCATCTCGTGCGCCCCGTGGTGGTACCGCGACCAAGTCCAAGAAGCCTGCCGGCAAGGCGCACGGGAGACTGGGCAGCGTCCTGAACCCGCCCGGCAACCAGAAGACGTACGCGCGCCGGCTGGCCGTCTCGACGCTGAAGGTCAACCCGGTTTCCGGGCTGATCCTCGGCATCTGGGTGGCCATCGAGGGCGTGTATCTGGCGCTGGCGTTCGCGGTTGGCAAGGCCGTGCGCAGCATCGGGCGCACCGCGCGGGAACTGGACCCGGAGCACCGTCGCGACGGCCTGGGGTTGTCCCTGATCGGCCTCGCGGTGATCATCGCCGCGGGGGAGTGGTGGGGGCTGCACGGACCGCTGGGCGAGGGCGTCCGGGCGGTGGTCGCGGGCAGCCTGGGCGCGCCCGGCCTGGTGCTCCCGATCGGCCTGGTCATGCTCGGCATCCACGTGCTGCGCAACGTTGCCGACGGCTCCGAGGGCGGCCGGCTGACCATCGGCCTCAGCACGCTGTCCGTCGGCCTGTGCGGCATGGTGCACGTCTGGCACGGCGTACCCCGGCCCGAGGACGGCGCGACCAACATGCGCCGGGCCGGCGGCATGCTCGGGTACCTGGCCGCGCACCCGCTGGCCACGGTCTCGGCGAAGCCGGTGGCCTTCGTACTGCTCGGCCTGCTCGCCACCTTTGGCCTGTTGGTCACCACGGCCACTCCGGTGCGCAGTATCCCGGAGCGGCTGCGCGCGCTGGCCACTCCGCTGATCGGCCCGCCGGGGGAGCACCCCGCCGAGACGTTGCCGACCGAGGACGCCTTCGACCAGGAGGCCCCGGCGCCCCGGCGTCGTCGGCGCAAGGACGTCGCGCCGAGCACCGACGGCGAGATCCCCTTCGACACCCCGATCGTGGTCCCCGGGCCGCGTTCGCGGCGCTCCTCGAAGCCTGTTGAGGACGTCGACATCCCTGAGTTCCTGCTGCCCGAGCAGCCCGGCCCGGACAACGCCCCAGAGGTCCTCGCGGCCCCGCCCGTGCTGCGCATCGATCCGATCGCGCCGGCCGATGACGTCACCTACGTGCTACCCACCCCGACCGTGCTCGGCGCCGGTTCCCCGCACAAGGCCCGCACCGCCGCCAATGACCAGGTGGTGGCGTCACTGACCAATGTGCTCGAGCAATTCGGCCTGGACGCCAGCGTCACCGGCTTCACCCGCGGCCCGACAGTGACCCGTTACGAGCTCGAGGTGGGTCAGGGCGTCAAGGTCGAGCGGGTCACCTCGCTGAGCAAGAACATCGCCTATGCGGTGGCCAGCGCGGACGTGCGCATCCTGTCCCCGATCCCCGGCAAGTCCGCGATCGGCGTGGAGATCCCGAACGCCGACCGGGAGATGGTCACCCTCGGCGACGTTTTGCGCTCGGACACCGCGATGCGCGACCAGCACCCGATGGTGGTGGCGCTGGGCAAGGACGTTGAGGGCGGCATGGTCTGCGCCAACCTGGCCAAGATGCCGCACATCCTGGTCGCCGGCGCGACCGGCGCCGGTAAGTCAAGCTGCATCAACGCCCTGATCGTGTCGATCCTCATGCGGTCCACCCCGGCAGAGGTCCGCATGATCCTGATCGACCCCAAGCGGGTCGAGCTGACCGGTTACGAGGGCATCCCGCACCTGATCACCCCGGTGATCACGAACCCGAAGAAGGCCGCGGACGCCCTGGGCTGGGTGGCCCGGGAGATGGACCTGCGCTACGACGACCTGGAGGCCTCCGGCTTCCGGCACATCGACGACTTCAACCTCGCGGTGCGCGAGGGCCGGCTCACCCCGCCGCTGGGCAGCGAGCGGGTCTACACGCCCTACCCGTACCTGCTGGTGATCGTCGATGAGTTGGCCGACCTGATGATGGTCGCCCCGCGTGACGTGGAGGGACACATCCAGCGCATCACCCAGTTGGCCCGGGCGGCAGGCATCCACCTGGTGCTGGCAACCCAGCGCCCCTCGGTGGACGTGGTCACCGGCCTGATCAAGGCCAACGTGCCCGCCCGGTTGGCGTTCGCCACCTCCTCCGCCACGGACAGCCGGGTCATCCTCGACCAGGTCGGCGCAGAGAAGTTGGTCGGTCAGGGCGACGGGCTGTTCCTGCCGATGGGCGCGTCCAAGCCGATCCGGATTCAGGGCGCCTTCGTCCCGGAGAAGGAGATCGCCGCGGTCGTCAAGCACTGCAAGAAGCAGTTGGCGGCCACCTACCGCGATGACGTCACCCTGCCGGCCGCGACGGCCAAGGAGATCGACGGCGACGTCGGGGACGACCTGGACCTGCTCTGCCAGGCCGCCGAGCTGGTGATCACCACGCAGTTCGGTTCGACGTCGATGCTGCAGCGCAAGCTGCGGGTCGGGTTCGCCAAGGCGGGCCGGCTGATGGACCTGATGGAGAGTCGGGGCATCGTCGGGCCCAGCGAGGGCGCCAAGGCCCGCGACGTGCTGATCCCGGCCGATGAGGTGCACGACGTGATCGCCGGGTTGCGCGGTGAATAGGCGGACGGTGGCACCGCCGCCGAGCGTGCCGATCGCCATGGCGCCGAGCCTGGGCGCCCAGTTGCGCGATGCCCGCCGCGAGGCGGGCCTGACCCAGTACGAGGTTGCCGAGATCACCCGGATCCGGGTGGGCCGGTTGGTGGAATTCGAGGCAGACGACTTCTCCGGCTGCGACACCCCGGTGCTGGCCCGCGGCCGGCTGGATGCCATCGCCCGCGCGGTCGGAGTGGACCCGGCGCCGCTGTTGGCCGTCTACGAGGCCGGACACGGCGCGTCAGCGCCCGCCCTGCCGCCGATCGTCCCGCGTGGCCCGGACTGGGGCCGACCCCGCACCAACTGGACGCGGTTGCTGATCGGGCTGCTCGCCGTGGTGGCGCTCTACCCGTTGGCCCTGCTGCTCGCGATGGTGCTCGGCTGAACGGTGGCGTGCGCTCAGGCAAAGCCGGTAACAGACGCCGCGTAGGCTGGAGCACGTGACCCCCCGCACACGTCGGCCACGTCCGGCCGACACCGCGTCACGGCGTCGCGCCACCAAGCGCGTGCCGGTGTCCGTGGCGCCGGAGCAGGCCACGGTGCCCACCGTGGCCATGATCACCATGGGCTGCGCCCGCAACGAGGTGGACTCCGAGGAGCTGGCCGGCCGGTTGTCCGCGTCCGGTTGGTCGCTGGCCACTGAGCCGGACAGCGCCGATGTGATCGTGGTGAACACCTGCGGGTTCGTGGAGGCGGCCAAGAAGGACAGCATCGACGCGCTGCTGGCCGCCGCCGACCTCACCGACGGTGCAGCCGGGCGAGCGGTGGTCGCGGTTGGCTGCCTGGCCGAGCGCTATGGCGCCGAGCTCGCTGCGGCATTGCCGGAGGCCCGGGTGCTCGGCTTCGACGACTACGGCGACATCGCCGCGCGGCTGCAGGACGCCCTGGCCGGCGCCCCACACGTCCCACACACCCCACGGGATCGCCGCACCCTGCTGCCACTCACCCCGGTGCAACGCCCCGCCGCCGCGGCAGGCGTCTCCACCCCCGGCCACGGCGCGACCACCACCCCCGGGACGTCCGACGAAACGAGGGCTATAGGCCTCACTTCGTCGGACGCAACGGGGATGGGTGGTTCGGCGGCGGACATGTTGGCGGCGTGGACGGGGCCGGGCAGTGGGCCGCGGCCGTTGCGCCGCCGGCTCGAGCAGGGTCCCGTCGCCCCGCTGAAGCTGGCCTCGGGCTGCGACCGGCGCTGCAGCTTCTGCGCCATCCCCTCGTTCCGCGGCGCGTTCCTGTCCCGTCCGCCCGCGGAGGTGCTCGAGGAGGCCGCGTGGCTGGCCGCCGACGGGGTGCGCGAGCTGGTGCTGGTCTCGGAGAACTCCACCTCCTACGGCAAGGACCTCGGCGAGCTGCGGCTGCTGGAGCTGCTGCTGCCCCGGCTGGCCGGGATCGAGGGCATCGAGCGGGTGCGGGTGAACTACCTGCAACCGGCCGAGATGCGCCCGTCGCTGGTCGAGGTGCTCACCGGCACCGAGCGGGTGGTGCCCTACTTCGACCTGTCCTTCCAGCACTCCGCGCCCGACGTGCTGCGCCGCATGCGCCGCTTCGGTGACACCGACCGGTTCCTGGAGCTGATCGACTCGATCCGCTCCCGCGCCCCGCTGGCCGGCATCCGGACGAATGTGATCGTCGGGTTCCCCGGCGAGACGGCGGCCGACCTGGCCGAGTTGGAGCGCTTCCTGACCGAGGCCCGGTTGGACACCGTCGGGGTGTTCGGTTACTCCGATGAGGAGGGCACCGAGGCGGTCGGGTTCGACGGCAAGCTGGACTCCGACGAGATCCGCGACCGGGTAGCCAGGATCACCGACCTGGTCGAGGAGCTGACCGAGGCCCGGGCCGCGGACCGGGTCGGCGACCTGGTCGAGGTGTTGGTGGAAGCAGTGGACCCCGGTGAGTACCCCGGCGCCGAGCAGTTCGGGCCGGCCTGCGCGGAGGGTCGCGCGGCCCACCAGGCGCCCGAGGTGGACGGCGGCGTGGTGCTGATCGGCCCGGAACCGACGCTGGGTCAGATCGTCTCGGCCAAGGTCGTGGGCAATCACGGCGTGGACCTGATCGCGGTAGTCGGATGAGTGCTGGGGCCGTCGAGCCGACCACCGGGAAGGTGCCGCCGCGGACCGGTCCGGGCGTGCGTGCGATGGGCGCTGCCCGGCACGCCGACGGCGGGCTGTTGGGCCACAACCCCGACGTCATCGTCGAACCCGGCGAGCCGGACCACCTCGCCGACCCGATCGGCACGGTCGGGGCGATGAACCTGGCCAACGCGCTGACCGGCCTGCGTCTGGTGCTGGTGCCGATCTTCCTCGCTGTGCTGTTCGCCAACGGCGGGCACGACGACGGCTGGCGCTGGGCGGCCTGGGGCGTGTTCGCGGTCGCCGCGACCACCGACACCATCGACGGCCGAGTGGCTCGCGCCCGTGGGATCGTTACCGATTTCGGCAAGATTGCCGACCCGATCGCGGACAAGGCACTGTCCGCGGCCGCGCTGATTTCCCTGTCCTCGTTGGGAAATCTGCCGTGGATCGTCACCATCGTGGTGCTCACCCGCGAGGTCGGTGTCACCCTGCTGCGGTTCTGGGTGATCCGGCACGGGGTGATCCCGGCCAGTCGCGGCGGCAAGCTCAAGACCATGCTGCTCGGCTTCGGCACCGGGTTCTACATCCTGCCGTTCACCGGGTTCGGACACGACATCGCGATCGCGCTGATGAGCTGCGCCGTGGTGGTCGCCTGGGTCACCGGCGTGGATTACGTGATGCGTGCGGTACGACTGCGGGCGGCAGCGCGGGCATGACCCGGGTCGAGCTGATCACGGTCGGCGATGAACTGCTGTCCGGCCTGGTGTTGAACTCGAACGTGGCCCGGGTGGCCGACGCACTGGGCGGTATCGGGCTGGGCCTGTCGGTGGTGTGCGACGTCTCCGACGACATCCCCGAGATCGTCGCGGCGCTGCGCACCTCCTGCGCGCGGGCCGACGTGGTGCTGTGCAGTGGCGGGTTGGGCCCGACCTCCGACGACCTGACCCGCGATGCGCTGGCCACGTTGGCCGGGGTGGAGATGGACCGCGACGCCGGGCTGGAAGAGATCATCCGTGCCCGGTACGCGGAGTGGAACGTGACGGTGCCGGACCTGGCGCTGCGTCAGGCTGACGTGCCGCGCGGCGCAGTGCCGGTGCCCAATTCCCGGGGCAGCGCGCCCGGCCTGCGGCTGAGCCTGGGTCAGACCACGATCTACGCGCTGCCCGGCGTGCCCCGCGAACTCGAGGCGATGCTCGCCGAGCACATCGTCCCCGAGTTGGCCGCGGGCCTGGACGGGCCGCGACCGGTGACCGCGACGGTGCGGGTGGCGTTGTCCGGGGAGTCCTCGATCGCCACCGCCCTGGACGCGGTGGACCTGTCCGCGGTGCGGGTGGCCTACCTGGCGCTGCCCGGCGACGTGGCGGTGCGGCTGACCGGGCCGGCCGGGGCAGTGGCCGCGGCTGCCGACGCGGTCGCGCAACGGCTGGGCGCTGCGGCCTACTCGCGGGACGGCGCCGGGTTACCCGCGGTGGTGCACGGGTTGCTGCGCGAGCGGAAGGCGAGCCTCGCGGTGGCCGAGTCGTTGACCGGCGGCATGGTGGCCGCGGCGTTGACCGACCCGGCCGGGGCCTCGGTGAGCTTTCGCGGCGGGGCGATCGTCTACGCCACCGAGGCCAAAGCAGAGCTCGGCGTGGACCCCGAGCTGCTGGCCGAACGCGGGCCGGTGGACGCCGATGTGGCGCTGGGGATGGCGCGGTGTGTGCGGGAACGGCTGGGCGCCACCCACGGGGTGGCCACCACCGGGGTCGCCGGGCCGGACCCGGTCGGGGACTACGAGGTGGGCACGGTGTTCGTCGCGGTGGACTCCGCGGAGGGCAGTCGGGTGATCCGCCGGTCGCTGCCGCCGCGCCGGGAACTGGTGCGCACGCTCACCGTGGTGCACGCCCTGGACCTGCTCCGTCGCCACCTGTTGGGGCTGGAGCCGTATGAGCTGACCGGCTGAGCGATCCTCGGCCGAACGGGCGGAAATTTCGCCCGGGGCGGAACACGTTGTTACACCATCGCCGCATCGGGCCCTCGACGGGTACCGTTGCGGGTAGAAAGAATCCCACCGAGGCCGAGGGAGACCGTCGATGATTTTGCTGCGACGCCTGCTCGGCGACGTGCTGCGCCGCCGTCGGCAGGAGCAGGGCCGCACGCTGCGTGAGGTCTCCGCACTGGCTCGGGTGTCCCTCGGGTACCTCTCCGAGGTGGAACGGGGCCAGAAAGAGGCCTCCTCGGAGTTGCTGGCCTCGATCTGCGACGCGTTGGGCATGCGCATGTCCGACCTGATGCGTGAGGTCGCAGACACCGTGGCGATCGCCGAGCGGGCCACCACGGCCACCGTGCTGGCGCTGGAGCCGGTCGGCGCCGAGCGCCCCGAGGTCGTCGCCGCCGCGTAGCGGTTGGCTCAGCTGGTCAGCGCCACCGCCGCGTCGGGCTCCACCACGTGGAACGTAAACGCCTCCTCCAGGTACAGGTGGATGGTGTCCGCGTCGTGGTGGGAGTAGCCGATGGCGAAATCCTGGGCGACGTCGAGGGCGAAGTCCCCGCCGCGTCGGCTGAGCACCACCCCACCAGTGATGCCGGGAGCGCGGACGACCTCGCCGTCGAGGATCTGCTGCAGGTGGCCCAGCAGGGAGCGGCCGGGTTCGGTGCTCTCCGCGATGCGGGTGAAGCCCTCGGGGTCGATCGCCAATGCGTACGGGCCGTCCACCCCGGCCTGCCGCAGCCGGTCGACGGCCACCGCGACCGCGTGCGGGAAGCTCGCGGTGTCGGTGCCCAGGGCCTGTGCCGGACCCGAGGCGGCCTCGGAGATGCCGATGATCCCGGCCGACTTCCGGCCGTGCAGGATGGTCGCGTTCTCGCACTCCGCAGCACGCCAAGCGGCCCGGCCCAGGTCGTCGAGGTCGAGGTTCTTCGCGCCGCGGGAGGCGTTGGCCAACTCAGCCCGGCTCACCGTGAACGGGACGCGGAACTCACTCACCGGCAGCACCAGGCGCTGGGCGATCTCCTCGCCGGTCCCGCCACCCAGCGTTGTCTCGATGGGCTGCACGCGGCCCAGGTCGGTTGCGGAGTACGTCCAGCCGTGCGGTCCGGTCCAGTCGACCAGGCGGCGGCCGGCCAGGTTCGGGGTGAGCCGCTCCCGGGCCTCGGCGTCGATCAGCTTCCAGGCCTCGTCGGTGATCGGGGCGAGGTCGCGCAGCAGGTGATCGGTCATGGGGTGGTCTCCCGAGGTCGGCGCAGGTTTCCGATGCGCAGGGATGGGTCGCGGTCCGGCAACTGCGCAGCGACGTAGGCCTGCGGATCTTTGTCGGTGGTGTCCACGCTGTCGGCGGTGCGGTGGTGCTGCTTGAACTCGACGAAGGCCCGGCCCAGCGCCGAACGTTGGGCGGGATCGGCGTGCCGACGGAAATCGGCCAACGCCTCGTCCTCTTCCTCGCCCATGTGTTCTGTGTTCGCCGCGCGGGCCCGCCCAACCGCGGCCCACCAGTTCTCGGTGCCGACCGTCTCGCCCGCGGCGTCCCGGATCGCATCGCGGATGTCGTTGTGATCGCCGATGGCGTCGACCGTCTCGCCCACGCCGTCCGCGCCGGCCCGCAGCAGCCGTGGGTAGAAGATCTCCTCCTCGGCTGCGGCGTGCACGTCCAGCAGGTCGGCCAGCGGCTGCCACACCGCGTCGAGCGCGGCCGGCTCCGGCTCGCCGGGCGGGCCCTGCAACGCGTCCAGCGCCGCGAAGCCGCGGCGGAAGGTGTTGTGGTCGTCGAGAATCAGCGCGGTGATGTCCCAGCGGTCCACGTCTGGCACGCTACCCGGCGCGACGCGGCCCATGCCCGCGGGCCCTCAGGGCAGGAACTGCTCGGCGATCCGGGTGACGGTGCCGTCCTCGACGGTGACCCAGAACAGGTGGTTGGCCAGGTTGTACCCGGCCAACTGCGTCAGGTTGACCGTGACGTCCTTGGCGGAGTTCCCGCTGGTCTCCCCGGCCAGGGTGTTCACCGTGATGGTGGCGTCCGCGACCGACAACGTGCGCAGCAGTTTGTTGGCGTTGCGGATCCAGTAGTCGTTGGGCGGGGGCACCTCGGCCGCGCCGTCCTGCTTGGCGGCCTCGGCCGCGGCGCTGCCGGTGAAGAACTGCACCACGTCGATGGTGACTATCCCGTTGGCGACATCGACTTGGGAGAGGTAGGCCGGATGCTTGCCGTTGGTCAACACGGAGGAGTCGCTCGGGGCGGCCGAGGGGCTGTCCGTGACGGTCGGAGTCGGGGTGGCCGTGGCGGTCACGGCGGGCGCGGGGCTCAGCTCGACGACGCGGTGGGCGCCGCATCCGGCGAGCGCCAGCACGAGGACGGCAGGGGCCCACCGGGCCGCGGCAGTGACCATGAGCGGGACTCTCCCACAGCACCGCTCAGCCGGATGCGAACACGCAGAACTCGTTACCGTCCGGGTCGGCCAGCACGTCCCACCGGCGGTCGTCACCGCGCGGACGCAGCAGGGTCGCGCCCGCGTCGAGCAGCGCGGACGTCTCGCCGGTGACGTCCCAGTGCACCCGGTTCTTCACGGTCTTGGGTTCCGGTACCGGCACGAAGGAGATGTTGTCGAAGGGGGCATCCGGCGGCGCCGGGATCCAGCAGTAGCCGTGTTCGGGGTCGGTCTGGCGCTCGACGCCGAACACCGTTGCCCACCAGCCCGCGATGGGTGCCGGGACGGTGGCGTCGACGCACAGTTCGTACAACCGCAGCGCGGGCGGGTGCTCGCGCAGGAACGCGCAGAACTCCTGGCCGTCCGGATCGGTGAGCACGGTCCACCGAAAGCTCGTCGCATCCAGCACGGTCGCGCCGGCGCCGACCAGGTCCGCGACCGCGGCGCAGTGCACGTCCAGGTGCACCCGGTTCTTCACTGTCTTCGTCTCGGGCACCCGGCACACCCACACGGTGTGGCCCGGGGTCGGGCCGCGCAGTGTCTCCGTGTCGTTCGGATCGAGCTGCAAGCCGAGGGCGCCGGCCCAGAACGCCGCCGCCCGGACCGGGTCGACCGCGTCGATGCACAGGTCCTTCCAGGTGGCCAGAACCATTGCCCCTCCAGGGATCTGATGCAGAGTCAGGATCGTAGGCGCAGCCCGCGCGGGCCGGCCCGGAAGCCGGCCGATTCCAGCGCGGCGGCCAGCGGGGAGGACAGCACCGAGGCGCCGTCCGCGCGTTCCACGGTGAGTTTGCCCAGCACACCGTCGCGCACCGCCAACGCGAGCGCGTCCACCGCGGGCTGCAGCACGTCCTCGGCCACCGGCCAGGACAGCAGGGATTTGCCGCCGCGTTCCACGTAGAGCACCAGGTCCCCGTCGACCAGCACCACCAGCGCGCCGGCCTTGCGGCCCGGCTTGTGCCCGGAGGCGGCGTCCTCCGGCCGGGCGGGCCAGGGCAGCGCGGCGCCGTAAGCGTTGGCCGGGTCGGTGGCGGCCAACACCAACGCCCGTGGGCGGCCCCCCTCTTTTCCGATGTGCACTGTGTTCACCGGCGTCGCGCGCAGCCGATCCACCGCGCCGGGCAGGGCGAACTGGGCCGCGCCGAGGCCCTCCACCACGTAGCCGCGACGACAGCGCCCGGCCTCCTCGAACGCGGCCAGCACCCGGTACACCGCGGCGAACCCGCCGCTGATCCGCTCGGCGACCACCGCGCCGCGGGTCACTACGCCGTGGCGATCCAGCAGCGTCTCGGTGACCGCGTTGGTGCGGCGGGTGAGCTCGGGCGACGCCTCGGGCAGCAGGGACCAGCGCCCGGCTGCGGTGGGCGGACCGGTGCGGCTGGGCATGGCCGGGCGACCGAGCCCGGGCCGCCCGCCCCGACCGACCCGGGCCCGTGGGGTCGGGGTGCGGGTGCGGTGCGTGCCCCGCCCACCGATCAGGGTGCGCAGCGGCGCGAGGGTGTCGTTGGTCAGCCGGCCCGCCCACACCAGATCCCACATCGCGTTCACCAACGCGGTGTCATCGGTGGCCCCGACCCGGTCGGACAGTTGCCGGAAGAACAACGCGTGCCCGTCGGCCAGGCAGGACAGCACGCCCTCGTGCAGTTCGCCGGTGACCTCGCCGGGTTCGGGCAGCAGCAACCCGGCGTGCTCGGCCGGGTGCAGCGACACCCAGCCGTCGTTGCCGGGCAGCGAGCCGTGCCCGGCCCAGTGCACCTCACCGGCCGCGGTCAGTTCGTCGAGCATCGCGGAGGAGTAGCCGAGCACTCGGCCGGGCAGCACCAGGCTCTCCAGGGCCGAGGCGGGTACTGCCGCGCCGGCCAGCTGTTCGATAACCCGTAACAACCCGTCAACACCGCGCAACGCGTCGGTGCCCACGTGCTGCCAGGCGGGCAGGAACCGGGCCAGCGCGGCCGGTTCCACCGGCTCGATCTCGTGGCGCAGGCGGGCGATCGAAGCCCGGCGCAAGCGGCGCAGCACCTCGGTGTCGCACCACTCCTGACCCGCGGCGCCGGGGCGGAACTCACCCGACACCACCCGGCCCGCGCCGGACAACCGCGCCAACCCGGCGCGCACCACCGCGGTGCCCAAAGCCAAGTGCGCCGCGGCGTCAGCGTTGG
>Ga0137412_10000206_pt1 | contig 38208 bp, 36 predicted proteins | sample CZODoug2_1_16fun_FD_122160 | JGI IMG/M metagenome (GOLD analysis project Ga0137412, IMG submission 122160) | Vadose zone soil fungal communities from Angelo Coast Range Reserve, California, USA - CZODoug2_1_16fungal (Hybrid Assembly) | ecosystem: Environmental > Terrestrial > Soil > Vadose zone...
CCAAGCACACCTGAGAACTCGTGGCCGGTCGCCGGATTGAAATAAGTGTAGCCACCGCCTGCGTCGATCGCACCGTGCCCGATCCCTATATTCGACAGGCGGTTGGAGTCGTAAGCGCCGACCGGTATATCGCCAGTGATGTAGGTCATGTAGTTGTGGACGCCGGCATTCCAACGCAAAGCGAATTGCGGAATCAGATCACCAAAACCCCACGTCGTATCGCTGAGGCTGTCAGATCGCATGAACGGGATGTTACCGCCGCCCGGTCCTGTTAGGTTCCCCGACAATTGGCCTGCCAGGGTGGTGCTTACGACACCGTAGGCTCCAACAAGGGATGCCGAAGCCTGGCCTCCGAACACCGGCGTTGCGAACACATAGGTTGGGATGACAAATCCAAGATCACCGGTGGCATTGACATGCAAATTCAGATTTGCGTTCACTGTAACGTTGCCCGGAACCCTGCCGAGCGTAAATTCACGCGAACGCGCAACGTCGCCACCTGCCGAAACCGAGGTATGATAATAGATGTTAGCCAGCGACCAACCCGGTTGCTGCGGAGTGGCTGCGAGGCTTCCAAAGAAGCCGGGGACCCAGAAGCTCACGCCGCCCTCATCGGCCAACGCACGATGGGAAAAAAGCAGGATCGCGGACACCAAGACGATTGCGGCGACGCCAAGTCTGCGTCGATGTGCTGAGACTGGCGGCCCGCTTTTCGCAGCGGCGGCCAGTGCGATTCTCGCTGTCATACTGTGCCCCGTGGGTGTGTCGGCTCCGAGTACAACTCGGCGACATCGTAAGCCTGGAGCAAGCCGCACTCACCACTTAAATTCAGCAAAGATTCAATTGCTATAGATAAAGATGAATACTGCGACTAAACAGCAACATGCACGACAGCAGCCATATGGAGGTCTAGGAACGCCCGCTACGGCGTCCGCAGGTCCGGTTAGGCACCATCGACTGGCGCAAGCGGGTGCGCCGCTTTCGGATAGGCTTTGCGGCGCAGCGCGATTGGCTCCGCTCGGAAAGGCGGCCATGGCACCGTTGGCCAGATCGGCAGATAACAAAGGTTTTATTGGTGATGATGTGGTTGTCTCTTATCTGGACAATAAAGGAGACAACTATGAAACTTACGGCCATGGTACTAGCCACTGCGTTCGCGCTCTCCAGCACCTGCGCATTTGCCCACACAGTTCGTCACCGGTCGAACGTCACGGCCCATCTCACGTATAGGGATGCTGGGCCGTCGGTCGCCTTGCGTGGGGAATATGGCAAACCGAGCGGCAATTTCAGCGGGTACGGGAACCGCGATGTGTGGGGTCACTGGGGCGCCTACTATGGGCCCATGATTCCCTCAGGCGCCGGCGGTCGGTGAAAGCCGCTAACGCGAGCGAGACCGACGCCGCCGAATGCAGCTACACCACAAGAAATGCTCCTCACCACCGCCAACCAGGTAACCGAATGAGTGCGCTCACTTCCGCTAATGGGCACTTTCGCTAATGGGCACTTTGCGGACTTCACGCGATGTCCGACTTGAGTCCGCAATGCGCACCAAATCGGACTTCGGCCGACCATTCTGAATTGGGTCGCTGTCATAAGGCCGCCGCAGGGAGTCCGATGGTGACTCGTCAAACATATCTCGGTAGGCGACCGAGAAACGTCCAAGTTCCCAGAAGCCGTGATCGGTCGCAATTCGGGTGACGGTCGTGTTCGACGGGTCCGCCTGTCGAAGCGCGCGCTGGACAAGATGCATGCGTCGCATGGAAAGAAAGCGGATCGGAGCCATCCCCAGATGTTCCTCGCAGACCACCCGCAGGGTCCGCTCAGCTACGCCAATCGCCGCGCAGATTTCCGTCAGATATAAGGGTCGGTCAGGATGGCTCTCCAGGAATTCCTCGAACCGGGCGATGATCATGTCGTGACGCCGGCCTCCTGCCGTCATCACCGATAGATCGCCCTCGGTTAGGCAGCGGATCATCACAAGGATCAGCTCCTGCTCCAACGCGCGAGCTACCCCGGGAAGAGAAAGAATATCCGGAGTGGTTTTGGCGAGCTGACCGACCGTTGCATGAAGGTTCAGCAGCCGAGACATCAGCTCAGGAGCTGGCCTTACGAGATGCTTTCGGGCCAGCCCCGAAAACTCACGGCCGGTTACGGCGTTGTACACGGCGTCGAGATCATCCCGCGATAAGGACATCGACCCCCAATCGCAATTGGCCTCGGTCCGCCGATACATCAAATCGGTGTCGTTGACGACAATATCGCCGGGCAAAACCTCCATGCCGCAGTGCTGCATCGCCGGCTGGTTCATCCTGGTGAGAAAACCGATCGCGGCTCGATGCGGTTTGACCGCGCCGATGTAGACACGCGGCAAATCTTCATGCGCGACGTGAACCCATAGCTTGTTCATGCTGACTTGCGTCAACTCGGCAGAAAATTTTCCCTTCACGATAGGAAAAAGCTCGACCTCCACGGACCGAAACGCCGACTGATACGAAAAAGGGTCGGTGAAACTGACTACCTTGCTCCAAGGCATTTCCGTACTCCTGGATTGCCGAAAACAAATAAGCTGTGGCCGTTCCTGCATGTATCTATCGACCCCAGGCGCTTCTCCAAATGGAATGCCCCAATCGCCATCTGCTTATGTGACAACCAATATTCGCACCTGCTGAATACGGAAGGTGCTTGATCTATCTCAAGGCATCGCGTGAAATCGGAGGGTGTACAAAGCAAAACGGCCGCCCTATCAGTATTCGCGCCGATGGTCGTCCACTGCAGCATCTCGAGATCACCGTCGGAATTTCCGAACGCGGCAATCGGGCGGCGGCCAATGGCTTCGTTGACTCCAATCGGTTGGCCTGCCTTGTCGTCGATGAAATTCACCTCCGGTAACCGGAATAGCGTGGGGATACTGTCGCGCATCTGGAATTTGGTCTTGATCGACGATCCGATCACCTGTTCGGGCGGAACGCCGTACACCTTCTCGGTCCATGGACGCATGAACTCGACACCGCCACCCGACACGATGAAAGTCTTGAAGCCGTTTGCCCGCAGATAGGCGAGCAATTCGAGCATCGGCTGGTAAACAAGTTCGGTATGGGGCCGCTTGAAGCGCGGATCGCGAGCCGTGGCCAGCCAGTCCGTCACGATTTTCGAGAACTCGTCGGTGGTCATGCCGGCATGGGTCACCATGATCAGCTCGACAAGGCTCCGCTCGCCGGATTCCATCAGGGCTTTCATGTCTCCTTCAAGTACCGACTGGATAGGCTCCGTGTATTTCCATTCCGGATGCATGGGAGCCATGGCCTTCACCCGATCGAGCGCGAAGGCCATTTGGACGTACATCGGCTGCTCGACCCACAACGTGCCATCGTTATCGAAGGTCGCGATACGCTCGGCGGGCGCGACAAAATAAGGACCGCCGGGTTTGGTGACCCGACCGACAAATTCGACGATGGCCTGCTTCGTCGGCGTATCATTCCATGATGACATGGGGTCGCCTTGGGCAAGCGCGGGCAACGATCAGCCCAGGGCTAGCGCCAGTCCCAGGATCCCGCCGGCGATCGTGTTAAAAAATTTGCGCTTCATTTGCCTCAAGCTCCACGTGCCAAAGACACGCTTTCAGACCCGCCAAGGTAGAAGCCTGGGGCAGAGCAATATTCACCGTCTATGCAATTCCGGCAAGTTCCTCCTGACCTTTGAACAACCAAAATCGCTTCGGGGCGGCGAACACGTCGACCTGTCCTCGATTTTTCGTTGTCTTGGGCCGTTTCTGCATAGTCGATGCGTTGAAGTGCCTTCTACAACTCTGTCCTCGCGTTAATTCCGCCTCATTAAGGCAGCGCTGCTGACCTACGTCGTCGCCGCACTGTCCACACAACAGAGGCCTTCTATGTTGAGCAAACACCAGGGAACGGTCGGATGAAGCTGCCCGCAAGAGGTCGGCGATGGCTCATCATTTTCGGGGCCGCAGCAATCGTCTATCTGCTGCTGGCTTACATTGTGGCGCCTGCGCTGTGGACGCACCATGAGCACGAGCCCGGCCTTGCCAACTTGCCCATGGTGACGCGCACCGCCGATGGCATTCCCGGCGATGCGCTTAACGTGGGACTGGTCGGCGACACGCAAGATATCACCCGCGCCATGCATGAGGCCGACTGGTTTCCCGCGGACCCCATCACGTTGCGCACGAGCATCGATATCGTCGGCAGCGTCGTACTCGACCGGCCGTACCATGACGCGCCCGTCAGCCCGCTCTATTATGATGGAAAAAAAGAACAGCTTGCTTTCGAAAGGCCGGACGGCAGGAGCGCCGATCGGCGACACCATGTCCGCCTATGGCAGGTCCTCGAAAAAGGTACGAGTGGCCGTCCGGTTTGGCTTGGCTCCATAACATTCGATCGCGGGGTCGGCTTGAGCCATGACACAGGGCAAGTCACCCATCACATCGGACCGAACATCGATGCTGAGCGCGACCTCCTGATGCACGATTTGCGCGCGGCGGACCTGGTCGAGGCGTTCTTCCAGATTTCCGGAATAGGACCGACCCTGCTCGCCCGGAATGGCGAGGGTGATCCCTATCACACCGACGGGGAAATCGACGTCGCGCGTCTTGTCGTCAACGGCGCCAAAAGAACGGAGCCGCCCGAGACGTTACCGCCGCCGGCGCTGATTGCTCTCAAGGATCGGGTCTGGCACAGCCTCAGTTCTACCATCGCTCAATAGGGCGAGCTGGCTACACGGTCGAAAGCATCCCTCTTTCAATCATGGATAAGTGGCAAGCTACCTATGGAAAATTTGGCATTATCCCGTGCTGGTGTTCGCGTTGGCCTTTGTATCGCTCTCGCTCGCTTCAGCGAACCAAGGCTGTGCTCACGAGCGCAATGACGATAGCGCCTAAATTTGAGGACCACGTTTTGCCGTTTTTGCATAGTCGCGAATGAGGCGCCGCCATAGCTTCCAGAGTGAAAGTTTTCGCCGTCGCTATGGCAAAGGGCCGAAGACATGCCGCGCAATACAATGGCCGCAGCCCAAATCAGGGTCGGCCGAGGTTCAAGGAGCAGGCTGTCGATGCGAATTCTAACGAGGCTACTTTCGTTGGCGATTGCTGCGGGGCTATCGTCTCCTGCAATCGCCGAGGACGCGTGGTATCCGGTAGTCGTGGATGTCTGGTCACCCCCCTTTAACGCGGAGCATCGGCACACAGTACAGCAATATGCTTGCATTTCGATTTTCCTGCATCAACGCCAATGCCTGCAAGGAATGCATGATGCTGATCGACGGGAAAGTCGGCTATGCCTGCACGGTTCGTCTGAAGGAAGGTGTGACCAACCTTGCGCCGTTGCCAAAGAACCCTGATCCGGGATATTGTCACGGAAATCGCGCCGCCGGACGAACGGCTTTGATCCCTGATGATGGCTTGGACCTGATCAAGAATTTGATCTGATTAAGGCTTGGTTGCCTCGGCGCCCAAAAATGCATTGGAGAGAACCTTGTCCTCGACGAGTTCTTGCGCCGGACCCGATGCCAAAATCTTGCCGGTCTCCATCAGATAGGCGCGGCTTGCGACCTTGAGTGCCTGTCGGGCTTTCTGTTCGACCAGCAATACCGTCAACCCTTCATTCCGTAGCCGCGCGACCATGTCAAACACGAAATCGGTCATCTTCGGCGCCAGGCCGAGCGATGGTTCGTCGAGCAACAATAGTTTGGGCTTCGATAGCAGGGCGCGTGCGATGGCCAGCATCTGTTGTTCGCCACCGCTCAAAAGGCCTGCCAAGGTGTTCTTCCGTTCGGCGAGGATCGGAAAGCGGTTCTGAATTTCCTTCAGGTCGTCGGCCGCCTGCGCTCGGTCCGAGCGGGTGTAGATGCCCATCAGCAGGTTATCCTCGACCGTCATGCTTGCCAGAATGCCTCGGCCTTCCGGCACCAGGGCGAGGCCGCAGCGCAGATTGCGCTCGGCGCTATTCGGCTTCAGTGGCTGACCATTATAAACAATGTCACCTCGATAGGGCAAAAGACCCGCGATCGCGCGGGCGACGGTGGTCTTGCCGGCGCCGTTCGCGCCGATCAGGGTGACGATCTCTCCGGAAGAGATGTCAAGATCGATGCCGCGCACAGCGGAGATAGCCCCGTAACTGACAGTGAGGTTGCGGACCTGCAGCATCACGCGACCCGGCCGAGATAGGCATCCAGCACAGCCGGGTTTGTGCGGATCTGGTCTGGCCGACCCTTGGCGATCATGACGCCAAAATCCAGCACGTATAGCTGATCGCAAAGGCCCATGACGAAGGGCATGTCGTGATCGATCAGCAGAATGCTCATTCCGTCGCCGCGCAGCCTGAGGATCATTTGGCGGATATCGTCCGCCTCATGATGGTTCATTCCAGCGACGGGTTCGTCAAGCAGCAGCAATTTGGGTCGCGCCGTAACGGCGCGAGCTAATTCCACCCTGCGCTGCATCCCATAAGGCAGCGACCGGGCGATCCGGTCCGTGACGTCGCCAAGCTCAAAAAACTCGATAACTTCCCGGGCGCGGCGCAAAGCTGCCGGATTGGCCCAACGCGCCGGTAACAGACGCCGCAACGGAAAACCGTCGTGCGGCTGCGCGAGTAGCAGATGCTCCCAAACCGTCATGTCGGCGAACAGCCGGATATTCTGAAAGGTTCGCGAAATTCCCGCCCGCACGATCTGGTGAGAAGCCCAAGCAGTTATATTGTTGCCCTGAAGCAAGACTGTGCCCTTGCCGGCACTATAGGCCCCCGTGATAATATTGAACGTAGTGGTCTTGCCGGCGCCGTTCGGGCCGATGATGCCGACAACCTGTCCCGACAAAACCTCGAGTGCAACATCACTGAGCGCGCGGACACCGCCGAATGTCCTGGTGACGCCTGACAGCGCGAGAAGCGGCTCATGTCGAGCGCAGCCGCTCACGCGGGCCGCCGGAACGCGAATACGCGAAATAGCGAGCGGTCGAGAATGCCTTGACGTCGCACCAGCAGCATCGCGATCAATAGCGTGCCGAAAGCAGCAAATCTCCATTCCGCAAGAAAGCGCAGATATTCGGGCAGCATCACGAGCAACAGAGCCCCAACCAACGCGCCGGGGCCTACGGTCGAACCACCGAGGATGACGGCGAGCACGAAGTCGATCGAACGCTCGAAGTTGAAATTACCGGGTTCGATATAAACGTGATGATGCGCGAACAGACCTCCTGCAATCGCCGCGATCGCCGCAGCAAAGCCGAATGCACCAACCTTGATCGTCGTGGTGTCGAGACCGACGAGTTCCGCAGCGGTTTCGTCGTGGCAAACCGCGCGCATTTCGAGCCAGACCTGCGAGCGTTCCAAGATCATGACGAGTAGTAGAATGGCGACAGCCCACGACCAGATGTAATCGTTCGAGATGTGGTGCATGCCGTGAAAGCCCCCGGAGCCGCCCATCGCGTCGAGATTGAGCAGGAAACTGCGGACCATCTCGCCGAACCCAAGCGTGGCCATCGCCAAATATATCCCCTTGAGCCGCAACGCGGGGAAACCGACGAACACACCGATTACGCCTGAGGCGACGGCGGCGGTCGCCAGCGCTGGAGTTAGTGGGATGCCGGCTGTCACGGTCAAGTAAGACGTCAGATAGGCACCGATGCCCATGAAGCCGGCGTTACCGAGCGACAACTGGCCAGTCGCCAGCGTGACGTAAACGCTCAAGGCACCGAGCAGAAGAATGCCGACATCCGCCAGTAGGCCGGCGTAATAGGTCGACATCATACCCGCTGCCCCTGATCGTAGCGGGAACCGCCCAAGATCCCCTGCGGTCGCAGCAGCAGGATCGCGATCATGAAGCCGTATACGACGAAATCGCGGATCTGCGACCCGCCATAGGCGATGGTCATCACTTCCGCGACGCCGATCAGCGGGCCAGCGATGAGTGCACCCCATATTCGGGTGGTGCCGCCAACCACCATGACGGCAATGGCCTTTAGGCCGATTTCCATGCCAATATAAGGGGTAATCGCTGCATAGTGCAGCCCGATCAGGACCCCGGCTGCGCCGGCCAGGGCGCCTGACAGCACGAAAGCCAGAAGCGTGACACGTCCCGCGGAAACACCGAGCAATCGCGCAACATCGCGATTTTCGGCGACCGCCCGCAGCGCGCGTCCCGTGGGGGTACGCTGCACCACGAAAGCGAGCAACGCGACCAGAACCGCAGTCGCGCCCATGACGGCGAGCTGCATCGCGCTTATGCTGATGGGACCAAACGTAAAACGACCGGCGAGAACCTCGTCGGATAATTGCAACGGATCGGATCCCCACACGTTTGTGGCAACATTCTGCAAAATGATCGAGAAGCCGAGAGTGCTGAGCATCGGCGTTACCAGCGGCGCATCCCGGAACGGCTGGTAACCGATCTTCTCGATCACGATCGCGACTAGCCCAGCGCCGCCCATTCCGGCGAGCAACGCCACCGGCAACGGCAGCCCGGCCATGATGGCCGCAAAACCGAAATAGCCGCCGAGCATGAAGAGCTCGGCGATCGCCAGGTTGAGAACACCCAGAATTCCCATCACGAGTGAAAACGACAAAGCGATCAGCGTATAGACTGCCCCGAGCGTCAGGCCATTAACGAGCTGCTGCAGAAGCATAGACCTGATTTGCTCCTTGGCTGATGATGAACCCTATGCTCTGAAGCTATCAGCAGCCAGGACGGCCCGGTACCGCGCTGCATCCGCGAGCCTTCGACTGCCAAGCGCCATTTTCGCCTTGCAACACATAAAATGCCTTGATGGCGTCGCCGTCGTCGTTGAAGCCGATCGAACCGCCCAGTCCGGGAAAGCTGGCGAGCTTAGCCATGTAATCGCGAATCCTGGCGCGATCGGCATCGAGGTCCTCCGGCTTGCCGGTTACGCCGCTGGCCTTGATCGCGTCGATATAGATGCTGACGATCTCATAGATATTGGCGTCATACATGCTCGGTTCGATCTCAGGCGGCAGACCGCTCGTCTTGCGCAGCAAGGGTTGCAGTTCGTTGACGAATGCTTCGGGCTTGTCGCCCTTCATCGTCGCATAGAACGTCGCCGGCGCAACGATCGGGATTTCCGGCGCGGCCTTCAGGATCGCCGACGATATCAGTTGCGTCGATCCGACGACGGGCTTGACCATACCTTGCCGCTTCATCTCACGAATGACCGTGACAGCCTGGCTGTAGTCCGCGCTGACCACAACGCCGTCCGGATTGAGCGCCTTCATCTTGGTGACTTGCGCGCTGACATCAAGATCGCCGGTATTGAATGACAAAGGATCCGTCGCGTTGAGAACCTCGATATCGTTTTCCTTCATCAATCCCGGCATGATCTTGCTGCCGACGGTCGCCGCGGTCGCGTCCTTGGCGTCGAAGATGATTGCGACCGACCTGATATTGAAGGCCTTCTTGTAGAACGGGACAGTGGTGCGGCCCAGCACACCCTCATCAATGGTATTGCGGAAGGCCCAGGGGCGATTGAGTTTCGCGACGCCTGGTTTCGAGGATGCCTGCGACGTCGCCACAACTTTCATTTCGTTGGCGACAGGGAATGTCACCTCGGCCGCACTGCTGGTCAGCGGGCCTGCGACGGCCAACACCTTGTCGTCGCCGGCAAGTTTCCGCAGATCGTTCGTCGCCTGCGCCGGCTTGGTGGCATCGTCGAGAATCGAGATGCGGAGTTTGGCGCCATTGATACCGCCGCTGCCGTTGATCTGTTTCTCCAGCATCTGAAGCGTTGTCGTGTTGGCACGCCCCCATTCCGCAAAGGGACCGCTACTGGGAACCACCGCGCCTATCACAATCTCTCGGCCGGCCTGCTGCGCGAAACCCGTATCGGAGTAACCCGCGATCAGCGCCGCAGCCAGTCCGGCGAGATAAAATGCCCTGGTCAAATCCGAAGTCATTCACGTTCCCCCAACTACCGTCCGCCTAAGTCAATGTCACCGTTGCAACCGCTTTGCATCCTCAACCGAGCTGCTGCCGCGGTCCGAACCGTATCCGATGCATCCCGCATGCCAATCATGGTCAGACTTAAAACCTTTACCTCAGCCGACCCGAGCGACGGTACCACCGGTTAGCCAGCTTGAAAAGCTTCGTTTGTTATGTAACTCTTGAAGAGAATTTTGCCTCCGGTGCCGGAATGGGCGTAACCACCATGAAGATCAAGCGGGTTCTTACGTTTCTTGACGAGGTTCGCTTCGATGCCGGACATGATGTCTTGCCGCGGCTCCGCAAGGCCGCGGCCGTCGCAATTCTCGATAATCCGTTTGCCGGGCGCTTCGAGACAGACCTTTCTCCACTTACCACGGCCAGCGAAGCGATCGGCCGCGAGATCTGCGCGATCGCCGCGCAGTTACTGGCGCCTGACAAGGCAGTCAGCTACGGCAAGGCGGCAATCGTTGGGATCAATGGCGAGCAGGAACACGGCAACGCGATGCTGACGACGGTGTTCGGCAACGTCATGCGCGAGGCGGTCGGTGGCGGCAAAGCATGGATTTCTTCCATGACCAAGCGGAGCGCGCCCGGCAGCGCGATCGATGTACCGCTGGCGCACAAGGACGCGCTCTACGTCCGCTCGCATTACGATGGAATGACGATCACGTTGCCGGACGCGCCGCAGCCGGGTGAGATCGCAATCATCGCCGCCTATGCGACGCGCGGCCGGCCAAATCACCGCGTTGGTGGACTCTCAGTCGCGGACATCAAAGGCGAAGACGGTCTGGTATGAGACGTTTCGAGAAACGAGCGGGCAGACAACTATCCAGGCGGGGTGCATCATGACGGTCGCAAAGACGGGAGCCGAACATATCGCCTCGCTGAGGGATGGCCGTACCGTCTATATCGATGGGCAGCCGGTGCCCGACGTCACGACGCATCCGGCATTCAGGAATTCGGTGAAGTCGGCGGGCGCGCTTTACGATTTCCAGGCGCAACCGGAAAATCTCGAACTGATGACGTTCACGCCGGAGGGCTCGAGTCGGCGGGTTAATCGTGCCTGGCAGACTCCGCGTAGCTACGAAGAGATGGTGCAGCGCCGGAAGGCGCTGCAGGCGTGGGCCCGCGTTCATTACGGCTTCATGGGCCGTTCGCCGGACCATGTTGCCTCGGCGCTGGTCGGTCAGCGCATGGGAATCGATGTATTCAGAAGGCACAGCCCCGACCGCGCCAAGGCATTCCTGGACTATTTCGACTATGCCACCAGGAATGACCTCTTCCTCACCTATGTGATCATCAATCCGCAGGCCGAACGCGCCAAGGACTGGGGCCAACAGGCCGACGACCTTGTCGCCCGCATCGTCGACGAAGACAGCAGCGGCATCACGATTCGCGGCGCCAAGATGCTGGGCACGGGTTCGATCATGGCGAACGAAGTTCTGGTTGCCAACCTTCAACCGTTGAAACCCGGCGAGGAAGACCTGGCATTTTCCTGCGCGCTGCCGATCAACGCCAAAGGCATCCGCATTCTATCGCGCAAATCATATGAATCCTCGGCCGTGTCGATCTTCGACAATCCGCTGTCCTCCCGCTTCGACGAGAATGACGCGCTGGTCTATTTCGACGATGTGAAAGTGCCTTGGGATCGGCTGTTCGTCTACCGCGATACCGATGTCTGCCGGCAGCAATTCCACGAAACGCATGGGCATTCCTATCAGAATTACCAGGCGCAGATTCGGCTGTCGGTAAAGATCAAATTCCTCGCCGGCCTGGCGCGCCGCCTGACGGAAGCGATCGGCACCACCAAGATTCCGGCGGTCAGTGAAAAGCTTGGCTACATGGCGGCCCAGGCCGGCATGGTGGAAGCAATGCTGTCGGGCATGGAGGCCAGCGGCTCGAAGTCCGGTGACTACTGGGTCCCGAACAAGCATTTCATGTATTCGGCGCAGGTTCTGACGCAAGACCTCTATCCGCTCTTTATCAACTCGATCCGCGATCTCTCGGGCGGCGCCCTGATCATGCTGCCTTCCTCGATCGAGGACTTCAAGGATCCGATGCTGAAAAAAATCATTCACACCACCCAGCGTGCAGCCGCAATGGAGCCGGAAGAGAAGGTGAAATTCCTCAAGGCGTGCTGGGACGCGATCGGTTCGGAATTCGGATCTCGGCATCAGCAGTACGAAATGTTCTATGCGGGGGCGCGATTCGTCACCGCTGCGCACAGCTTCAGGACGTATGACTGGAATTCAGCTGTTGGTATGGTGGAGAATCTGCTGTCCTCCTACGCGCTCGCAGACGAGTTGAAAGGCTGATGCATTGACCAAGGTGCCGCTGTGAAGGTCGCGATCGTCAATCTGGGTGAGATCGTTTCCGGCGACTGGCGAAGCCCGTTTGTCGTTGGCGATTCGATCATCACGGATGATGGCAAGATTGTCAGCGTGGGCACGGCCTCGCCGGCGGCGGTCGAGGCCACAGATGTCGTGATCGACGCCGGCGGCATGACAGCGATTCCGGGTCTGATCGATTCCCACGTTCACATCACTTTCGGCGACTATACGCCGCGCCAGCGCACGGTCGGATACCTCGAGAGTTACCTGCATGGCGGCGTCACAACGTCGATCTCCGCATCGGAAGTGCATGTTCCCGGCCGGCCGCGTGACGTCGAAGGCGTCAAGGCGCTGGCGCTGGCGGCGCAGCGCTGCTTTGCGGATTATCGCCCGGGCGGCATGCGGGTCGTCGCGGGCTCGGTGATTCTCGAACCCGGCCTCGCGAAGCAGGACTTCGTCGATCTCGCGAGCCACGGAGTTCGCCTGGCGAAAGCGGGCTTCGGCGCGGTGAAGTCGGCTTACGATTATGTTCCGATAGTGGCAGATGCGAAGTCCGCAGGGCTCATCACGACGTGCCACACCGGCGGCTCGTCGATTCCCGGCTCCGGCGCCATCACCGGCGATCATTTGCTCAAGATGCATCCACACGTGTCTTTTCATATCAATGGCGGTCCGACGGCGATGCCGGACCGGGATTTCGAACGCGTCATCCGGGAAAGCACAATGGCGCTACAGGTGTGCACCGCCGGCAATCTGCGCACCACGCTGTTGTGCGGCCGGCTTGCCATGCAACTCGACGCGTTCGATCGTTTCATCATTGCAACGGACACGCCGACCGGTAGCGGCATCATGCCGCTCGGCATCCTCTACACGATGGCACACCTGGCCAGCTTGACGGAGATGAGTCCCGAGCAGGCGATCTGTGCCGCATCGGGCAACAATGCGAAAGTGTATCGGCTCGACAGCGGCTTTTTGAAACCAGGGTGTGCCGCTGATATCGTGCTTCTAGATGCGCCCGACGGGGGCACCCAGGACAGCGCACTCAAGGCGATCAAACACGGTGACATTGCCGCGATCGGCGCGGTGGTGACCGCAGGCGTCCCGCGTTTTGTCGGCCGAAGCCGCAATACGCCGGCGACCATGCGAAAAGCCAGAACGGCCCGATCGAATGTGATGCAAGAGTTCGTTGCCGCAGCTCATTGAACTGCGGGCAACAGTGATGTCAGACCGGGTCGAAGTAGTGGATTTCGAAAAGCATGCAGCCATCCTTTGATTTGAATGGGCCATGATAGGCGCCCGGCGGACGCGAAGCATAGGTATTTGGCGCAAACGCCGTCCCGCCCTCACCTTTTTCGTCGTTGCCGACCGTGAGATCGCCCGAGATGAGGTAAACTTCTTCCCAGTAGTCGTGCACGAACGGCTTGGTGGTGTAGACGCCCGGCGCAAAGCGCAGCAAACGCGAACGCGAACCACGTTTGTTGTGTTCGTCGAGTGCCCCGGACAAAATTTTCTGCTGGATACCAGCCGGATAGCCGGCCGGCGTCTCCCAACCGGTCGACATGTCGACAGCGTGGAATTCCTTGTGTTCTTTGTTGACGCCCATAAATCTGTTGCCCTTTTACTGTCTGGCCTGGTGTCGCTGACTGCGTGTTCGGGACTGCGTATTTTGGGATAAATCACCAGCCGTTCAGAAGCACAGCTTCATGCGGTGGTGTATGAGCTTGTGCCGCGCTGGCAGGCTGAATCCATGCTGGTCTCCGAAGCGACAACGTAATATACATTATAACTTAGCTAGTTTTCAAAGTCTTTTTGGGAGACCATGCCGCATGCTCCGTTTCGACCTTCACGCCTCCGGGCAGGCTAAGCAGTCGATCATGCTGGAACCCTCAGCACTGATCGTGGCCGGCTGGACCGGTCGTGATGAGGCTGCCTTACGTCATCACATCGAGGAGTTGGCTGCTATCGGCGTCCCGCGCCCTTCGTCCGTTCCCGTATTTTATCGCAACAGCTTCCTCAACTTGACTCAGGCGCCGGTGCTGGAGGTTTTGGGGCCGGATACGTCGGGCGAAGTCGAGCCTGTGATCGTTGCTTTAGGCGATACGCTTTGTTTGACGGTGGGGTCGGATCATACCGATCGTAAGGCCGAGACCCAGGGGATTGCGCTCTCGAAACAGCTATGCGCTAAATCCCTCGGCCACGATCTCTGGAGGCTTCAGGACATAGACGGCCATTGGGATCAACTCAAGTTGCGATCTTTCGCCACCATCGGCGGCCAGCGACGGGCCTATCAGGATGGTACGCTGTCCGCGATGCGTCCGCCGCACGACCTGATCGCGCGCTATGGATCCGGGCTCGCGCCCGGCACTGTGATGTATTGCGGAACGCTCGGAGCTATCGGCGGCATCCGGCCTGCCGTCCGTTTTGAGATGGAGCTGGAGGATCCCGTGCTGAGTCGCACGCTGAAACAGGCCTATGACATCAACATCCTGCCCGTAGTCAGCTAATATCTGACGTCATTTGTTACCGGAGAAGCGTCTTGCCGCGCCAAAAACACAGACCCGAGCGCAGCCAGCCGCTGCGTAGCCAAATGCTTCGTCGCGGCCAGTTCGCGAAGTCCAAAGGACTGCTGCCATTGACGGTGACCCGCTCCGAGTTACTCAACGACGGCACCGATCGGGACTTTCGTAAACTCGTGCATAACATCTTTGCGTTCATGGCGCGGCATGAAGCGATCCGCGATGGTCATGCCCGCCAGATCGGGCTAGCCGGCATCGAATACACCGTCCTGATTTCCATCGGCCATCTCGCCCTCGACGGCGACGTGAACGTGAAGACCGTTGCCGATCATCTGCACATGAGCGGAGCTTTCATCACGACCGTTACCAGCAAGCTGCAGACTCTTGGTCTGGTTGAAAAAACCCAGGATAGTGTCGACCGACGGCGGATTTCGCTGGTGACAACCGAAAAAGGCAAGTCCCTGCTGCGCACGCTGGCGCCCTATCAACGCGAAATCAACGATGTCGAGTTCGCTTCGCTGAGCAAAGAAGAATTTCAGTTTTTATCGAAAATCATCGAGGACCTGATCGAGTCTGGCAACGAGGCCGTTGCCTTGCAGCGATACAAATCCTCGATCAAGGATGACAGCAAAGTAGCCTGATTGCCATATGTCGATCCAACGGAGAAACTCGAGAAGCAATCTCCCTTCAGATGATGAAAGTCATGATGAACGACCTTTGCCGAGGTCACGGGCAGGCAATGGTCGCGAGAGATTCAGGCTGCTGCACGGCTCCCCTGCAGGGGCTTCAGTCATCAACATCAAGGAGCACATCAGTGGCAGTCAACAAATTGCACGATGAATTCCACACGCTCGATATGGTGAACGACTGGCAGCGGCCTGAAGGCTACGGTCCCAGCGCGAAGCTTCCCGTCATCGTCGTTGGTGCAGGACCGGTCGGCATGGTGGCCGCCGCTGATCTGGTGCGGCAAAACATCCCGGTTCTTGTGCTCGAAAAACGCGACTCGCTGGGCAGCGAGTCGCGGGCGTCGACGTTCCATCCGCCCACATTGGACATGCTCGAGGATCTCGGCTTCGCCAGCGCTTTGATCGCGCAAGGCCTGAAGGCGCCGACGGTGCAATATAGCTCGTCGGAAGACGGCGTGCTCGGAACATTCGACTTCGCGACGATCTCCGATCTCGTGCGACATCCATTCCGTCTGCAGGCCGAGCAATTCAAGCTCACGCGCATCATTCTGGATCGCCTGTCCGGCAATCCGCTGTTCTCGATCGCATTCGGCAGCGAGCTGAAATTCGTCGAGCAGACGAGCGATGGCGTCAAGCTGATGGTCAGCTCTAACGGCCGCGACGCAACTTACGAATGCGACTGGCTGATCGGCACCGATGGCGCGAACAGCATCGTTCGTCGCAGCCAGGACATGGAATTCGAGGGCTTCACCTGGCCAGAGCGGTTCCTGGTGATGACGACGCCGGTCGATTTCACGGCGCTGCGGCCGGGCGTATCCTCTGTCAGTTATGTCGCCGATCCCGTACGGTGGTACTTTCTTCTGCGCATCCTTGGCGCGTGGCGGGTGATGATGCCAGTGGCTGCGGACATGTCGGATGATGAGGCACTGTCCGATGCCCACGTGACGGCGTCGATCCGGCGGATCGTTCCCGTGGAGATGGACGCCCCCATCCTCCACACGACGCTCTATCGTGTGCACCAGCGCGTTGCTACGACGTTCCGGAAAGGTCGCAGCTTCCTGGCCGGCGATGCCGCCCATATCAACAATCCGCTCGGCGGCATGGGCATGAATGGCGGCATTCATGATGCATTGAACCTGACGGCGAAGCTGGGCCCCGTCATCAATGGCGTGGCGGATGAGCGCATTCTCGCCGATTACGATCTTCAGCGCCGCACGGTCACCATGCAGGCCATTCAGGGCGACACCATTCGCAACAAGAAGAATCTGGAAGCAAAAAACGAAGCTGATCGTGCGCGTTTCCGCAACGACATCCGCGCGGCGGCTGCGGATCCGCAAAAGGGTCGAGCGCTTTTGCGCCGGATCGCAATGCTCGACTCGCTCGAACGGGCCGGTTCGCTGCATGTTGCTGAGCAGCGCTCGGGGTGATCACCAATTTTCTCTTAGACGATATCGACGGCAACCGGCTGATCGGCCGGACAAGAACCGCCTCAGTGGGAGCGCCAGTAAACTTGGAGGAGCCAACGTCATGGGTTCCCAAGATGTCACGCAGGGTGTTCAAAATGCCAAGCAAGGATTTGCCGATGAAGTGGACCACGTTTATTTTGGCGGCGCTGTTATCGCCAGTATACCTCGGACTGCCCAGCGTGGCAGCAGCCGACTTCCCTGAAACGACCATCACGATTGTGGTCCCGTATCCCCCCGGAAGCACCGCCGACACGATTCCACGATTGGTGGGTCCGTTGATGTCCAAGTCGCTCGGCGTGCCGGTGATCATCGAGAATCGCGGCGGTGCAAACGGGTCGATCGGCGCGGTTCGCGTCGCCTCCTCACCGGCGGATGGCCATACGATTCTGCTTGCGACCACCGGCATGCTCGCAATCAATCAATGGATCTATGAAAAGCCGACGTACAACCCTGAAAAGGATTTCACGCCGATTACCAATGGCGCTTCGACGCCGAACATCCTCGTCGTCAATCCATCTATCAAGGCAAGTTCGCTGAAGGAATTGGTGGCGCTCGCAAAAGTCGAGCCAGGCAAGCTAACGTTTGCCTCAGCCGGCAATGGGAGCACGAGCCACCTGTGTGGCGAGACGTTGAAGGTGCTCGAAGGCATCGAGAGCGTTCACATCCCGTATCTGGGAGCAGCTCCAGCACTCCAGGGTGTTGTCGGGGGTCAGGTGTCCATGATGTGCGACAACCTATCGAACGTTGTCCAGCAGGTGCAAAGCGGAGCGCTGAGGCCAATCGTCGTGACCGCGCTTGAACCAAGCAAGCAGCTGCCCGATGTGCCGACATCACTGCAGGCAGGATCACCTGATCTCCTCGCAGGGAACTGGTACGGCTTTGTCGCTCCATCGGCAACCCCCAAGGACGTGATCGAGAAGCTCAACAAGTCCATCGTGGAAGCGTTGCGAGATCCTACGGTCTCAGCTCGTCTGGAAAACCTTGGCCTGACTGTGATCGCGGATAAGCCCGACGAGTTCAGAGCGCTTATCGCAAAGGAATCTGCGCGGATGGAAGGTATTGTGAAGCGCACAAAAGCGAAGATTCCTGAATAGGACTTTTCATCATACGCGAGGGTCGGGTTTGCTGATGGCGGTCTCGGCCATCCTGAAGGTGCTCGACGTCAATTTGACCGGCACGTTCCGGATATGCATGGCGTTCCGCCCAGCGCTGGCGCGATCAAACGGTTCGATCGTAAACATCGCTTCATTGAAGCTATGCGGGCACCAAATTCTGGCCAACGATTACAGGAAACGTGTCGGCCACAGCATTGTGCGCCACATATGCGCCGACGGGCTGTTGTCGAGGCCGAGCCCCTCTTTGGGCTGCTTGAAATGTCGGCCGATGATATCGGTGAAATCGTCGAGATCGACCTTGGCGTTGGGATCGAACGAATAGAGATCGTGCAGCGTGACCAGCCGCGATGTCATGTAGTACTTGTGATTGCGTGCGCGGTTGTACTCGTCGAAAATATAGGGCTCAGGCCGATAATCCGGACCAAACCATTTCACATATGTTTCCGGATACTCGTAGCCGACCGATTCATCGGCGAAGAATCGTAACGCCTGATGGGCGCGCACCGCCCAGCTTATCTCCTCGTCCACATAGGGTTCGATCATTTGCGCGCCCCAATAGCCATGATCGCATCGGATGAAACTCGCGACCGCGATGTCGTGCAGGAGGCAGGCCATGATGACCTTCTCGCTCTGGCCGGCCTTCTTGGCGTGCGTTGCGCTTTGCAGAAGATGTGAGGTCGATGCGAACCGGAACCTGAAGTAGTCCATCAGCGTGGGCCTGTCCGGCATGCTGGGAAGGCGCGGGTCTTCCTTCATCAGCAGGTACTTGCCGGGATTGCGCGCCATCAGCGCGCCACCTTCGTCGTTCTTCACATGGCCGTCGGCCAGGTGGAACAGCGCCGACTTGCTGACGATGTGCTCCAGCTCATGCATCATATGCTCTTCGAGCGCGTCGGCACGTTCGGACAATGTCATTGGTTTTAGATGATCATTCATCTGGAGTTCCTCGCTGTGCGACGCTGGTCGCTGGGAAGTCAATCGAGTCGGGCGGAAACTTCGCCGGCACCGCATCGATTCTACGAAAATCTCCTGATTGGCCAGCGGCTTTCAAGTTAAATCGGCTATTTGCCCATCAATAGCGCAGGAACGTCCTTCCCCTGTCGTTATTGACGCTGACCAGGCGCACAAGCTGATCGAGAAACCGCTTCCGCTCAGTGCGGTTGAGCGGCTTCACCAATTGTTCGTGGGCTTCATCGATCGACTGCTGCATTTCGAACAGCATCGTCGTCCCCTGTTCGGTCAGGAAAGCGCGCTTCGTGCGACGGTTTTCCGGGTCTACTTCGCGCAAGACAATCCCCCGCGCCTGCAGTCGCGACAGAACGCTTGAGGTCGTCGTGCGATCAATGCCGATCTCACCCGCCAGCGCGACCTGATCGATTCCCGGTTGTTTCAACAATATCTGCATGATGCTCGACTGCACCGGCGTCGTACCAAACTCGGCGCATTTTTGCGCGTAGATGGCCAGATAGATCTGGTGCACGCGCCGGATCAGGATACCCGGAGCCGCCCGCAAATCTTTCTGATCCCATTCGCAGCAGGCTCTCCGCCCCATTCATGGCCTTCCCTTCTCGCCTACTTGTCCCTGGCGCGTTTCGCACTGACACACCGTGCATAACAGCGACGTCATTGCGACGCGAGTCCTCCGGACGCCAGGTGGGTCCGGTACCAGCGCCTTGACGACTAGTCTTGGCTTATGCCTCGCTCGACGTCATATTCAGCGAATGAACGGAACTGCGGCAAGGTCGAAGGCGACTGCGAGCACGAACAAGTGGCGCACCAAGACGTTGATGTCGCGGCCCGGCTTCCTGATCCGCCGCCTCTATCAAATACACGTCTCCATTTTCGTCGAGGAATGCGCGGCCGAAACCATAACTCCCGTGCAATACAGCATTCTGGCGAGCCTCGATCAATCGGGAGCGATCGATCAGGCGACGTTGTCCCGCGCCGTTGCCCTAGACCGCACCAGCGTAGCCGACATCGTTACCCGCCTGGAGCGCCGCAAGCTACTCAAGCGGAGTGTTTCCCCCGCCGACCGGCGAATGGTGCTTTCTGAACTGACCAATCAAGGCCGTGCCCTGCTGAAACGGCTCAAGGCCGCCGCCGCCCGCGCCCATGAACGCACTATATCGTCTCTGCCGGAAGAAGAAAAAGTCTTCTTTCTTGAAGCGCTTAACCGATTGATCGAGTCGAGGGACGATCGGCAGGAGACGTAACGCCGTCTGTCCCCACCGCCCGATCACCTCCTGATCACTTTCAAACCACGGATGCGCCGAGAATAAAAATTCCAGGCTGCCTCAGCCTTGTTCACACCCAGCGCTTCTATTTCGGGCCATCTGCTCATCGTTTAAACATAGGCTCGGTAATTTATGGGGTACACTGACGATCAAGTCGGACGGACGCAAAAGCCCTGTGTAGCCGCCTGATCTGTCTAAACGAGAGCTTTTTCAAGATGACGACACGCATCGCTTGCGGATGGCTCGTCGGCCACGACGATAATCGGCATAATCTTTGGCGAAACGCCGAACTCGTTTACGAAGGCAACAAAATCATCTTCGTCGGCGAGAAATTTGAAGGTCATGTCGACAACGAAATCGACGCCTCGACGCGCCTCGTTATTCCGGGGTTCATCGATACACACGTCCATTCGGGCCACCGGGCCTCGCATCGCCTGATCTCAGATATCGGGCGCGGGGATTATTTCGGCCAGCCGTTCCTGGAAATCAGCGTCGCAAAGGAGGGAACGCGTGTCGGCGGCGATCCGCGCTACGCGCGGCCCGATGACCGTTCCGCCGCCGACGATCTCGCACTCAATGCACGTTTCACCGTCGCTGAGCTGTTACGCAATGGCATCACGACATTCGTGGAGTTCGGTAGTCAGCTCAAGGTGCAGGAAGCCTTGCTAGAGCAGGTCGAAGCGCTCGGAATCCGCGCCTATCTCGGCCCAGGCTTCGACAGCGGCCGCTGGGTTGGCGGCGCCGATGGCAAGCTGACGCGCGTGATCGACGAAGCGTCCGGCAATCGCGAATTTGAACTCGCGCTCGGTTTCATCGAAAAAAAACAGGGTGCATGCGGTGATCGTGTCCGCGGCATTCTGGTTCCCCGCGAGATCGAGACCTGCACGATAGACCTGATGCGCGCGGCCGCGCGGGTCGCCAAGGAGCGCAAGCTGCCGGTTGCGATCCATGCGGCCTACAATATCCTGGAGGTGTTCGATATCATTCGCGAACATCAAATGACGTCGATCGAATTGCTTGAACGGGTCGGGCTGATGTCCAGCACGCTGAACATCGGCCACGGCAACTTTACGGCGGATAATCCGCTCATGAACTATTCTGGATCGCACGACCTCGAAATCATGGGTCGCCATCAGTGCTCGATCTCGCATTGCCCGGTGAATATCGCCCGGCGCGGCCGCTTTCTCGATAGTTGGCAAAGCTACCGGAACGCTGGCGTCAATATTGCACTGGGGACGGATACCTATCCTCGAGACATGATGATCCAGATGCGTAATGCATCGTACTTCGGCAAAGTTGCGAGCAGAAATCTCAAGACCGCGACTGCCGGCGATGTATTTGAGGCCGCGACTCTGGGCGGTGCACGGTCGCTCGGACGCACCGACATTGGACGGCTCGCCCCGGGTGCGCGCGCCGACATCGTTATTGTCGATATGACCGGGCGGGATTCGCTTCGCATGGGACCGGTTCGCGACCCGATCAAGAGCCTGGTCGATTGCGGAATCGGTGACGACATCGATACCGTTATCGTGGACGGCATCGTCCGCGTCGAAGGCGGCCTCATCCCGAATGTCGACATGGCATCGTTGCGAACTCAAGCGCAGGCTGCCGGCGAGCGAATATGGAGCGGATGGGCCAACTGGGACCCGCATGGGCGCACCGCGGATGAAATGAGCCCATTTTCGTTTCGGCGCATGAACTGACCGATGGAAGTCAAACTGTCCAACTGAACCAAAGTGGATGAACGTCGTGAGCGATCCCGACCCGCAGAATGCGCTAAGCTTTAACGCCATCCGGCAGAATTTTCCTGGCCTTGCCGGTGAAGCGCCGCTGTCAGTGCTGAACGACATTTCTTTCAACGTGCCGCGGCGAAAATTCGTCAGCGTCATCGGGCCAAGCGGCTGCGGCAAAAGTACATTGATCCAGATCGCCGCCGGCCTGCTGAAGCCCACCTTGGGAAAGGTACTTCACAATGGTTCAATCGTCACGGGCGTCAACCGGACAATTGGGTTCGTTCCTCAGCAGGCGCAGTTGTTGCCCTGGAAGACGTTGATGGAGAACGTCGAATTTCCGTTGCTATTGCGCGGCATCAAACCAGCAGAACGTCGAGCCAGGGCGCAGGAGGCGATCGACAAGGTCGATTTAAGCGGCTTTGAGTTGCACTACTCGCACCAGCTATCGGGCGGTATGCAAAAGCGCGTGTCGATCGCCCGCATGCTCGTTTACAAGCCGGATACGATTCTGATGGACGAACCGTTCGGCGCCCTCGATGCCCAGACCCGGATGGTCATGCAACATGACCTGCAGGCTATGCTCGCCAGCGAAGGTGCGAGCGTGCTGTTTGTGACGCACGACATTACCGAGGCCGTCATGCTGTCCGATAGCGTCATCATCCTGAGCCGACGCCCCGCCCGGGTGCTGGCAGAAGTAAGCATCGACTTGCCGCGGCCGCGGGATATGTTCGAGCCCTACACGATCCCCGGCTTTGCCGAGGCGTACGACCGGGTGTGGTCGATTTTCCGTAGCGAGCTCAACGTGAAGCGGGCGGCATGACCGAGCAATTGACGACCCACGCCGCCGGCACCAGGTCGCTGCGCCGAGCGCTGATGTCATTTGGGCGCACATTGCTGCTTGTTACACCGGGCGTTATCATGCTCGTCGCCTGGCAATTTGCTTCCGGACGACTGGTGCGCGAGGCCTATATCAGCAAGCCTACCAACATCGCGCGGCGGCTCTACGACCTGTTCGCGACCGGCGAAATATGGCCAAGCCTCAAGGTAACGGGCGAGGAACTCGTGCTATCCTACGCCATCGGCGTCGTCGCAGGTCTCCTGCTCGGCTATGCGCTCGGCCGGTCACCCCGCCTCGCCCGCGTCATCGAACCCTATGTGATGGCGTTTTACGGTATCCCCAAGATCGCGCTCGCGCCCCTGTTCATCATCTGGTTCGGTATCGGCATCTGGTCAAAGGTGGTGCTCGCCGGCACGATGGTGTTCTTTCTGGTGTTTTACAACGTCTATGCCGGCGTTCGGTCGGTTGACCGGGAGGTCGTTAATCTCGCATTGGTGCTCGGCGCCAACGAACGGCAGCTGGGCCGTCATATCTACTTGCCAGCCGCCGCGCCGTATCTGTTGATGGGTATGCGAATGGCCATTCCATATGCAGTGATCGGCGTCATCGTCGGTGAATTCACCTCTTCGGTCGCAGGCCTCGGCCTGTTCATCAATTACGCCTCGTCAACATATGATCCCGCCAGCGTATTTGCCGGCATCTTTATTCTTCTCGCGTTCGTGATGATCATGAATGCGCTGGCGTCGCGACTCGAGAAAAGATTGCTGCGGTGGCGACCGCCATCCCAGAACGTCTCGCAAGAGGCCAGTTAGGAGGATCGGAGATGTTGATCAGCCGCCGTACCACGATTCTTTCCGGGCTTGCTGCACCGGCGCTGCTATCGCGCGCCTGGGCCCAGGCTACACCCGACAAGATCAGGCTTGGTCAACCGACAAACTCTCTCAGCTTCCTTAAGACCTTCGCGTCGCGCGCGCTCGATACCTTCGCCGCCGAAAATATCACGCTGGAATATGCTTCCGTGCCCGGCGGCGACCCCGCTGTCCTCGCAGCGGTTGATTCTGGCGATCTGGAGCTGGCTGCGGTCGGAAGCGACACGGCACTCGCGGCGATCGCGAAAGGGCAACCCTTCAAGATCATCTATACGCTGATGAACCGCCTTCCTTACGAGCTCACCGTGTCCAAGGCCTTTCTAGCCAAAAGCGGGGTAGCCGTCGACGCACCGCTCGACAAGCGCCTCGGCCTTCTGCAAACGGCGGTCGTGGGTGTCACCGCGCTGGGCGGCGCCCAGGACCGGGTGGCGCGCTGGCTGGCCGCCCAAGGGGGGCTCGATCCAAAGTCGGTCAAACTAGCGGCGGTGGGATCGCCTCCGGCCTTGGGGGCCGCCCTCGAAAATGGACGCATCGATGCGTTCGTCTTGAGTCCACCCGAAAGCGTCATCGCTGCTGATCGGGATTACGGCGTCGTGTTGGTTCATCCTTCAAAAGAGATCGCCGGCACCGATAAAATTCCGAGCCTGGTGCTGGCTGCGCGCGCGGAGCCGACGGCGGACGTGCGTGAACGGATTACGCGCACATTGAGAGCCATGAACGCGGCGTCCAGTCAGGTCCTCGCCGATCCGGACAAGGCCGCCGACAAGATCGCCGAGAAATTCTTCAGCAAGATCCCGATATCGATCATTCGCACGTCGGTGAATACGCTCGCCGACGGTTTGACGGGCGAAGGCCGCTTCAGCGACGAATCGATTGCAGCCCTCCTGAAATTCTCCACGCAGACAGGCGGCGCTGCACCGCAAGTAAAGGATTTCTGGACCAACAGCTACGTCGAGGCTGCGGTCAAAAAGGCGTGAACTTATCGCTAGCCGAACAAACCGGCATGCCCGCCGCTGATTCCGCGTTGCTGGTGCTGAAATGAAGAGATTCGATTTGCACCGTCGAAACGCGTGGACGCGGGGCATACTTCGAGCCCTAGTTGTTCATGAACGGAAATAGCCCGTCATATGGCTAAACAGGTCAACGTCGTCGTAGTCGGCGGAGGCGTCGCTGGAACCATGACGGCGCTCAAGTTGGCGGGCAAGCCAGGTATTGGCCGGATCACCGTGCTCGACCGCGAAGGCCGCTTTGGCCGCGGCCTCGCCTATTCAACGCGCAAACCATGGCACCGCATCAACGTTCCGTCGAGCAAAATGGGCGGTATTGACGATTCCGATCCCAACGGTTTTGCGACCTGGCTCTCCGGCAAAGGCCACGCGATCGGCTCGGAATACGCCAAGGCCTTCGTGCCGCGGGGTCTGTACGGCGACTATCTTTGTTCGCTGCTGGATCGGCTTCTCGCCAGCGGCGCGATCGCAACGCGACAATACGAGGCGGTGGCGATCGAGAAAATCACGCAAGGCCATCGTGTGACGCTATCTAACGGCGAGACCATCGAGGCCCGGTTCGTCGTTCTTTGTCTGGGAAACCATCCGCCAGCAGGATTTTCGACGATCGAGCCCTCCCGACGGCTGGTTCCGACCGTATGGGCGCCGGATGCCCTCGGCGACATCGGAAAAAACGACAGCGTGCTCGTGATCGGGACCGGTGCGACAGCCGTAGACGCGGTGCTGGATTTGGTGCACCAGGGTGTCGGCCGCCAGATAACAATGCTCTCTCGCCGCGGCATGCTGCCTTGCGACGACGTCGCACCGGCACCCGACAACCAACCGATCGACACGGAACGCGTATCGACCGTCCGCGAATTACTCAATGCCTTGAGAAAAGATGTCGTCGCGAAAGCCGCGCGAGGTATCCCCTGGCAATCTGTCGTCGACAGCCTTCGATACAAAGCCAGTCCGTTTTGGCGAAAACTTCCTGATCCAGAACGCGCACGCTTCGTGCGACACGCGCGAACGATCTGGATGAATCATCGGCATCGCCTTGCCCCGGACGTGACAGTGTTGCTGGCGCAGCTGCAGAAGCAACAGCGCCTGCGCATTGTCGCCGGGCGACTCGTCCTGGCCATTGCCACGGAAGTCGGATACTTGGTTTCGCTCAGACTGCGCGGCTCGGACAGCGTCGAGCGTGAGTTCAATTGGATCCTCAACTGTGTTGGCTCGGAAGAGCGTTATCGACGGATCGCGGACCGACTGGTACAGTCATTGCTGCAGAGCGGACGTGCGCGTCCCGGCCCGCTGGATCTGGGCCTCGATGTCAGTCCGAGTTGTGTCCTGCTCGACTCCGAGGGACGCGAACAACATGGGCTTTACTTGATCGGCCCGGCAACGCGAGGATGCTTTTGGGAAGTCACCTCGGTGCCTGCGATCCGTGAACAAGCAACCTTGGTCGTCACGCATATGCTCTCCGCGCTGAGAACGCTGGTGTCCTGAAAGTTTCAAGCGGTTGGCGTGAATCGTGCGATCAGGTCGTAGAGGTGTCCTGGATGCGTCATTCGCACCGCCGTGATCGGCTCGCCATTTCGCCAGGTCCGACGCTCGATCACCAGGCATGCCGCGCCTTCGTCGATTTTCAAATATTCGGCCAGATCCCTGTTGGCGTTGCAGGCGGTAATGCGATGCTCGGCTTCGGTCCATGGCACATGGCTGACCAGCCAGGTGTTTGGAGGCATAATTGAGAAATCTTCCTGCAACGCTTCCGGCACCGCCTTCAGACTGATGAGCCGATCCTCGAACGCGAATGGCTGGCCTTCCGCTTCATGCAGGCAGTGTAGGGCCAGAACCTGCCCGCGCGCTCCAACCACGAGGCGGGTTTTATCGCGGGCCGTGGCCACGCGCTTGCGATGATCGAGCAGCCGGTACTGATAGCGTTCACCGCGCTTTTCGACTTCGCCCTTGAGGTCGGGTATCTGAAGGATCGCGGACTGCACGCGCGGCCGCGACACAAAGCTGCCGGCCCTGCGGCGACGCACCACGAGGCCTGCTTCCGCCAGCGCCGAAATCACCTTGTTCACGGTCATGCGTGAACAGGAATAGGTTTCCATCAACTCGTGTTCAAACGGCACCCGATGCCCCGGTGGCCAGTCGCCGGAGGTGATCCTGGCTTCGAGATCGCTTCGGATGCGCTGGTAGAGCGCTTTCGTCGTGCCGGTTTCAACGAGCTTGGGGTTGGCGGTCATGCGAGCAGCAACCTCCCGATCGCCTGGCGAAAGCGTTGCGCGACGGGTGATCGGCTGTGATGCCGGCCGTCCTGGACGACCTTGCGACCCTGCGCCCATACGCAATCCACCAACGAGCGTCCGGCGGCAAAAATCCAACTATCGAGAATGGCATCGTCGGAACGGCCGGCCAAAGCGACGCTATCGGCGTCAAGACTGATGATATCGGCCAACGCCCCTTCCGCGAGTCCTGATTTGGCCACGCCCAGCGCTCGCGAACCGCCACGCCATGCGCCCTCGAACAGCGCGCGACCGGTCGAGGCGACAGCATCGGGCGCGATCACATTGCGGGCTTTCAACGCGAGACGTTGCGAATATTCGAGTTGACGCAACTCGTCGGACACGCCGATCAGCACGTTAGAGTCCGACCCGACGCCGAACACACCACCGCAATCGACAAAGTCATGCGCGTTGAAGGTGCCGTCGCCAAGGTTCGCCTCCGTCACCGAGCATAAACCAGCGACCGCACCGCTGTCGACGATGGAATGAATTTCCGCCGACGTCGCATGCGTGGCATGGACGAGACACCAGCGGCGGTCGACCGGCGCATGGTCGAACAACCATTGCAGTGGCCGCTGTCCGCTCCAGGCGATGCATTCGTCGACTTCCCGCATTTGCTCAGCGACGTGAATATGGATCGGCCCTCGCTCGTTCAGGATCACTATGGCGCCCAGTTGTTCGGGCGTCACCGCCCGCAGCGAATGCGGCGCAATGCCGACGATCGCACCCGGCAGTCCCGTCACGGCATGGCGGCTGGCCTCCAGCAGTTTTGCAAATCCGTCGATGCTGTTGATGAAACGCCGCTGGCCAGGGTCGGGATCCCGGCCGCCAAATCCTGCATGAGCATAAAACACCGGCAAAAGCGTCAGGCCGATGCCGGAGGCATGCGCGGCCGCAGCGATCCGCTCGGCCAGTTCACCGATATTGCTATAAGGCGCGCCGGACACATCGTGATGGATATAGTGAAACTCCCCAACCCGGGTAAATCCGGCCTCCAGCATCTCGACATAGGCCTGCGCGGCGACGGCCTCGATGTCGTCAGCGGTCATGCGGCCGACGAAACGGTACATCACGTCGCGCCAGGTCCAGAAGTTGCCGGCGGAGCTGCCTCTGAACTCAGCGAGGCCAGCCATGCCGCGCTGGAACGCGTGGCTATGCAAATTCGAAATGCCGGGAAGCCCGATCCGGTGACGCTCGTCTCCGGTCTCAGCAGCCATGTCGGTCCCGATGCTGACGATACATCCGGCGTCGATACCGATCCTGACATTGCGCGCCCAGCCCTGCGGCAGCAACGCTCGATCGAAAAACAGTCCCGCCACTCTTTACCTCCGTCTCCGCCGCGAAGCGCTGGACAGGTCGTGCACTCTATAATATGTATAGACAAATAGACAATCCTAAGGCGCATCGCATTGGCACTGGATCCCCAGGGTTCATGACACCGATCGATCACATCTGGCATGGCTGCCGTCTTGCAACGCTGTCGCCGTCGCGCCAAGGCCTCGGCCTGGTCGAGGATGGGATGATCGCCGCCGCCAATGGCCGCATCGTCTATGCCGGACCTGCAGCGGATGCGCCCTCCACGCTCGATGCAAGGCGACGCACCGATTGCGACGGCCGCTGGATCACGCCGGGGCTGATCGACTGCCATACTCACCTAATTTATGGCGGCAACCGCGCCCAGGAATTCGAACAGCGCCTGGCCGGCGCGAGCTATGAGGAAATCTCGCGTGGAGGCGGCGGGATCGTCTCGACGGTAAAAGCAACGCGGCGGGCCAGTGTCGAGCAATTGGTCGCCACCGCACTGCCGCGGCTGGACACGCTGATTGCCGAAGGCGTCACCACCCTCGAGATCAAATCGGGCTACGGTCTCGACCTCGATACCGAACGCCGCCAGTTGCAGGCGGCGCGGCAACTCGGCAGCGAGCGGGCGGTGTCGATCCGGACAAGTTTTCTCGGAGCGCACACAGTGCCGCCTGGCATGAAGGGGCGCAGCGGCGCCTATATCGACGCGGTCTGCAACACGATGCTGCCGCAGATCGCCGCCGAAGGGCTGGCCGATGCGGTCGATGCCTTCTGCGAAGGCATCGCCTTCTCGATCGACGAGACCACCCAATTGTTTGCAAAGGCGCAGGCCCTTGGCCTGCCCGTTCGCCTGCACGCCGACCAGCTTTCCAATCTGGGCGGTGCGGCGCTCGCGGCGCGCTTTGGTGCGCTTTCCGCGGACCATCTCGAATATGCCGACGATGCTGGCATCGCGGCGATGGGCCGGGCCAGCACGATTGCCGTGGTTCTGCCCGGCGCATTCTATTTCATCCGCGAAAAGCAATTGCCGCCGATCGAGGCAATGCGGCGCCACGGCGTCGGAATAGCGCTCGCCACCGACAGCAATCCCGGCACCTCGCCGATGACATCGCTGCTGCTGGCGATGAACATGGGCGCGACGCTATTTCGTCTCACCGTTGGCGAATGCATCGCGGCTGTCACGCGCGAAGCCGCGCGCGCGCTCGGGCTGTTCGCAGAGACCGGCAGCCTCGACGCGGGTAAATACTGTGATCTCGCGATCTGGGATATCGAACGGCCAGCAGAGCTCGTCTACCGGATGGGCTTCAATCCGCTCCACGCCCGGATTTGGCACGGCGCGCCCAAAGGAACTTAGACCATGACCCGCATCGACAATGCCCGCGTCATCCGCGCCGCGCGCGGCAGCGAGCTTTCCGCCCAATCATGGCTGACGGAGGCGCCGATGCGGATGCTGATGAACAATCTCGATCCGGAAGTCGCGGAAAAGCCGAGCGAGCTTGTGGTCTATGGGGGCATCGGCCGCGCCGCGCGCGACTGGGAAAGTTTCGATCGCATCGTGACGACACTCAAGCGGCTCGAAGGCGACGAGACGCTGCTGATCCAATCCGGCAAACCGGTCGGCGTGTTCCGCACCCATAGCGACGCCCCGCGGGTGCTGATCGCCAACTCGAATCTGGTGCCGCATTGGGCGAACTGGGAACACTTCAGCCTGCTCGATCGCAAGGGTCTGATGATGTACGGCCAGATGACCGCTGGCTCCTGGATCTATATCGGCAGCCAGGGCATCGTTCAGGGCACCTACGAGACCTTCGTTGAGCTCGGCCGGCAGCATTATGGCGGCGATCTCTCCGGTAAATGGATTTTGACCGCCGGGCTTGGCGGCATGGGCGGCGCGCAACCACTCGCCGCCGTGATGGCCGGCGCGTCCTGCCTCGCCGTCGAATGCCAGCCGTCGCGGATCGAGATGCGGCTGCGCACGCGCTATCTCGACCGCCAGGCTGACAGCCTCGATGAGGCGCTGGCGATAATGGAGCAGGCAAGCCACGACAAAAAGCCGGTGTCGGTCGGCCTGCTCGGCAACGCCGCCGAGGTCTTCCCCGAACTGGTGCGGCGCGGCGTACGGCCAGATGTCGTCACCGACCAGACCTCGGCGCATGATCCCGTGAACGGTTATCTGCCGAAGGGTTGGACGACGAGCGAGTGGGAAACCCGGCGCGAGAGCGATCCGAAAGGTGTCGCCAGCGCCGCGCGGCAATCGATGGCAGAGCATGTCCGCGCGATGCTGGATTTTCACCGCATGGGTATTCCCGTGGTCGACTATGGCAACAACATTCGCCAGATGGCGCTGGAAGAGGGCGTCAGGGACGCCTTCGATTTTCCCGGTTTCGTGCCGGCCTACATCCGACCGCTGTTTTCCCGTGGCATTGGTCCGTTCCGCTGGGCGGCCTTGTCCGGCGATCCCGAAGACATCTATCGCACCGATGCCAAGGTCAAGGAATTGCTCCCGGACAATACGGCGCTGCATCACTGGCTGGACATGGCGCGCGAGCGCATAGCATTTCAGGGACTACCGGCGCGGATCTGCTGGGTCGGTCTCGGCGACCGCGACCGGCTAGGCCTCGCCTTCAACGAGATGGTGGCGCGCGGCGAATTGAAGGCGCCGGTCGTCATCGGCCGCGATCATCTGGATTCCGGCTCCGTCGCCTCGCCCAACCGCGAAACTGAAGCGATGAAGGACGGCTCTGACGCGGTTTCGGATTGGCCGCTACTGAATGCACTGCTCAACTGCGCCAGCGGCGCCACCTGGGTTTCGCTGCATCATGGCGGCGGCGTCGGCATGGGTTTCTCCCAGCATGCCGGCATGGTGATCGTCTGCGACGGCACCCCTGAAGCGGCCAAACGAATTGCCCGCGTGCTGTGGAACGATCCCGCCACGGGCGTGATGCGGCACGCCGACGCCGGCTACGACCTCGCGATTGAGTGCGCCCGCGCCAACAATCTCGACCTCCCGGGCCTGCGTTAGAAAGTTTCGGCCTTGAGAATTATTCGTGCCAGCACTTGCCTGACTACGCTTTGGAAGAATGGTGGCGGTTCCACGACGCAGATCATGGCAGCGCCGGCCAATTCTTCGCTCGATGACTTGGACTGGCGGGTTAGCATGGCCCGCGTCGGGACGGACGGGCCTTTCTCCGAGTTTGCAGGCATCGATCGTACCCTTGCAGTAATCGAGGGGACCGGCCTTGAGCTGACGATCAAAGACCGCGCCCCCGTTACGCTCGGACTGGCCTCTGAACCGATCTCGTTCGCCGGCGACGTCAAAACATCGGCGCGGCTCTTGGCTGGTGAAATCACCGATCTTAACGTGATGACGCGGCGTGCCCGCTTCAGCCATCGTTTGACGCGTATTCGCGAGCCGGCGGAGCGCGGCTTAACGGACGACGATGTTGCCGTCGTTTTGGCCGTGAACGGCCACGTCATTGTTGCGTCAAATAGCGAGGTCGTAACCCTCGAGCATCGCGACGCAGCCGTATTGACGCAGTCAAATGACATGACCTTGATTTCGCCAGCGGCGGATTGCGAGTGCTATCTGGTACTATTGCGCGAACTCCGTAATCAGCCCGGCTGAGCGTATCCCGCCCTCACTGCTTCGGTGTCCCACTGCGTCATCAGGCCGTAATCATCAACGGCGACCTTGACGAATGCCTCCAGGCAAAGCCGCTTCCTTAATTCCGTAAATGCCGGCTCAGTGGCAAACTCCACCAGCGCCGCCAGCAACGCCGAAACGACGTCGTCCGGACAATTCGATGCGGCGACCAGAAATGGAATTGGCGCCGGATCGGTGGTCGCGACAATTCGGATCTGCGATGCCAGATCGGGCTGATGATGAAGCATCAAATCCAGTGCGTAGGAATCGAGAGGACCGATGTCGATCTCGTCGGCGAGTAACGCGTCGATCACCCGGCGTGGCGTAAACAGTGGCCCCACGCTTTCGCTATACAGCCCTGCTCCGCGGTGCCGATAATATGGCAGCAAGTGATGGCGAAGCGCGTTATAACCCGAATGCGAGTCTTGTACCGCGTAGCCGAGGCGACCTCCGAATGTCTGCTCCAGCATGTTGAATTTCGAATCCGCTCGCACGATCAGACGGGTCGCATAGACCGGCCGGCCTGGTATTACGGCGGAGCTTGGAACGGGCGCGGCAACAGGGCGCGGTCGATCCGCGGTAAGGGCGTACGGGAACCCGCACATGAAGCCGCAACCGAGATCGGGACGCGACCACAGTTCCGACAAGGGCGCCGGAAAAGCATGATCGATTACGCGCAGATCGACCCCGGCTTCTTGCGCGAGCCAGCCAAACAGCTCCTTCCACGCCGTGGCCGCGGCCGGGTTGATCGAATACATCCGTGCGTTCGCAACATACGACATGCTTCAAGCTCACGGCACTGATCGATTATGCAAAACGAAGGCGCTGCCCTATTCCCATTCGCTCGGACTTCTCCAGCATGGCATGGCCTAGCGCGATGTCCGAAAGCGATAATCCGCGGTGCCAGAACAGGTTGGTTTCGGCGTCGCTCTCGCGCCCCGGCCTGAGACCGGCGACGATTTGCCCGAGTTCCGCATGCAGCGTCGTTTCTGACAATTTGCCACTCTCGACATGGGCACGAAGACTGCCGAACTTGCCGCCCTTACACTGGCCCCAGTCGTCGACCACGAGTTTGGTCATGATGTCGGTCAACGACAGCTCGATCGCGCTCATCGTCCCGTAGGGAACCACAAAGGCGCCCTTCTTAATCCAGGCCGTTTTCAACATTGGCGTCGGCTTATCGAGCCGGGAGGCTTCGACCACAATGTCGGCGCCTTCGACGCAGCTCTGCCAGTCCTCAGTGGCGATCACCGGCTTGCCGAGATCACGGCTCAGCCGCTCGGCGAAGCTATTGCGGCTTCCCTCGCGGCGCGAGTGAACGCGGATCTCCTCAAAATCGAACAAGTGATTGAGCAGGCGCACGTTCCAATAGGCAGTACCCCGCGCACCGATATGGCCGAGTATTTTTGAGTTCTTCCGCGCAAGATACTTGGCGCCGATCGCGGTGACTGCGCCGGTGCGCATGTCGGTGATTCCGCCGGCATCCAGAATCGCTTTCGGGGCGCCGGTGCGCGGATCAAACAACGCCAGAATCGCGAGTTCCGAGGGAAAGCCTATTTTGTAGTTGTCGACGAAGTCACCGACGACTTTGACGCCGGCAGAATCGATCGGCGCTTTGATGGCGCCGCGCAGCACGTTGAAATGCCCATTGGCCACGCCGGGCTCAAGGTGAACACGCGGTTCGATGACGGTCTCGCCCCTGCCCTGACTGGCAAGCGCAGCTTCAATCGCCGACAAAATCTCCTCGTCCGAGATCTTGAGTTCCTCAATATCAAGGCGATTGAGGTAGGCGATATAGATCGGCGGCACGAAAGCACTCCATTAATATGTCTATACATTATCGGGAGACTTCGAAAAGTCAACCTGTCGCGGCATGAAAAGCAGGACGCTCGTATTCCCACTGAGTCCAGCGCGCAGGGGCAATCGGAGTTCGCTGCTTAATTCTGAAGGTTGATGCCGATATTTGTTCGGACTAACGGCAATCCGGGGGAGCATCAGGTTCAGCGGCTACGCGAACGCAAGATCGATCTGCTGATGACGAGAGCCCCTGGACCGCAGGACGACTTTCAATCTGAAATTCTTTTCGACGAACCCTTTGTCTTTGTCGTCGGCGCAAACAGCCAGTTTGCGCGAACCCGACGAAGTACGCTCAAGGATATCATGACAAAGCAAGTGGGTGTTGCCGCCCTACGACAGCGCGCCCGGAGCGCTCGTTGCAGCTGTGTTCCAGGCGAGCGGAATTTCGCCGCCTGCGCCGGTGGTGAAGACCATAGCCATCCAGCTTACGGTGTCGCTGATCGCGAGCGGAGAGTTCGTCGGCATTCCGATGATCTTGCGCGAGGTCGAGGACGGAAAATCCAAACCGTATTCGTTCTCGGGCATGCAGAAGATCGTGCAACGAATGCGTAAAGAAATTGGGCTTCCGAAGGAGTTCACGTTGGATGCTTGCCGACACGGCGGGATGACGGAGCTGGAAGAGGCGGAGCTAACGGAGGGCCAAGGCCGCGCACTCTCGGCGCATCGCACACGCGAGAGCTACGCGGGATATGCGAAGCGAACAGAGGCCCGTATGTTGTCAGCCACGAGAAAGCGCCACGCGCACATGCTGGCGAACCAACTGGCAACAAGCGTTCAGAATGCGACGGATGACAGCGTTCAGAATGAAAAATCCGCCAAGGCGATAAGCGGTTGATCTAACTAGATAATATCTGGCTGGGGCGGGAGGGATCGAACCTCCGAATGGCGGAATCAAAATCCGCTGCCTTACCGCTTGGCTACGCCCCAACAGGCCGTTCGGGAGGCGCGCGGCGACGGTCGCGCCGCCGATTCCCGATAGCGCCGGTCTATAGAGAGAGGTCGGCGATTTCAACCGGCTGGCGCGGCGAATTTGGCCTTGAAATGCGCATGAAATCCCGATCCCGACTGCACTTATCCTGATCGGGCGACCGCCGGCCGCACCCATTAGGAGTTGAGAGACGCCGGCTTTCATGGGAAGACGGGTGCCCCTTGCCCGTCCCCTTGCCCGCCCCCTCGACAACGAGGCACCGCCATGGCCTACCGTGCGCCCATCAACGACATCCTGCTCGCGCTCAACCACGGCGCCGGCCTCAAGGCCGCCGTCGAGGCCGGCCATTACGGCGATTTCGACAGCGACGTCACGGCGGCGGTGCTGGAGGAAGCCGGCAAATTCGCCTCCGACGTGCTGGCCCCGCTCAACCGCGTCGGCGACGAAAACGGCATCAAGCTCGACGCCGGCCAGGTCACCACCGCGCCCGGCTGGCCGGACGCCTATCGGCGCTGGGCGGCGGCGGGCTGGAACGCGGTGTCGGGGCCGGAGGCGTTCGGCGGCCAGGGCTTGCCGCTGGCGATCAACGCGGCCTGCACCGAGATCTGGAGCGCATCGAATGTCGCCTTCGGCCTCTGCCCGCTGTTGACGCTGTCCGCGATCGAGGCGCTCGACGCCCATGGCAGCGACGAACTGAAGAAGATCTACCTGGAAAAGCTGGTCTCCGGCGAATGGACCGGCACCATGCAGCTCACCGAGCCGCAGGCCGGCTCCGACGTCGGCGCGCTGCGCACCCGCGCCGAGCGCGCCGATGACGGCAGCTATCGCATCAAGGGCACGAAGATCTTCATCACCTATGGCGACCACGACATGACCGATAACATCGTGCATTTCGTGCTGGCGCGCCTGCCGGACGCGCCCGCCGGCACCAAGGGTATTTCGCTGTTCTTGATTCCGAAGTTCCTGGTCAATCCCGACGGCTCGCTCGGCGCGCGCAACGACATTCATGCCAGCGGCGTCGAGCACAAGCTCGGCATGCATGCCTCGCCGACCTGCACCATGACGATGGGCGACCGTGGCGGCGCGATCGGCTATCTGGTCGGCGAGGAGAACGCCGGGATGCGCTGCATGTTCACGATGATGAACCAGGCCCGGCTCGGCGTCGGCCTCGAAGGCGTCGGCGTCGCCGATCGGGCCTATCAGCAGGCGCTTGGCTACGCGCAGGAGCGCCGCCAGGGCCGCGCCGTCGGCAAGCAGGGCGACGGCATGGACCCGATCATCGTGCATCCCGACATCAAGCGGATGCTGATGCAGATGCGCGCGCTGACGGCTGCCGCGCGCACGATCTGCTACGCCACCGCGGTCGCGCTTGATGTCGCCGTACGCACCAAGGACGCCAAGGTGAGCGGCGAGGCCGCCGCGCGCGGCGCGTTGCTGACGCCGATCGCGAAGGCGTTTTCCACCGACATCGGCAACGAGGTGGCCTATCTCGGCGTGCAGGTGCATGGCGGCATGGGCTTCATCGAAGAGACCGGCGCCGCCCAGTACTCCCGCGACGCCCGCATCACCGCGATCTACGAGGGCACCAACGGCATCCAGGCGATCGATCTCGTCACCCGCAAGCTCGCGGCCAATGGCGGCGCCGCGGTGTTCGCGCTGCTCGACGAACTGGGCGGTATCGTGGCCCGGGTCGAGGCCTCCAACGATCCCGGCTTCGGCACTACGGCCTCCAAACTGCGCGACGCGCTCGGCTCGCTCGATCGCGCCAGCCGCTGGCTGCTGGAGCGCGCCGCCACCGCGCCGAACGACGCGCTCGCAGGCGCGACGCCCTATCTGCGCCTGTTCGGATCGGCACTCGGCGGCTGCTACCTCGCCAGCGAAGCCCTCGCTGCGCGCGGCGAAGCCGCTGGCGATCACGCGCGCTATGTGACGCTGGCGCGGTTCTTCGCCGAGAATATTTCGGTGCAGGCCGGCGCGTTGGAGAAGACCGTGACCGACAGCGCCGAGGCCGTCACCGGCGCGGACGCGGTGTTGCTGGTCTAGGTATCTCGTCGCCCCGGCGAAGGCCTGGGCCCATAACCACAACTCTCCGTGTGGCACTAAGCTGGAGCCGCGATCGTGTTCACCACCGCGTTCGGTGGTTATGGGTCCCGGGTCGCGGCGAAGCCTGTCATCGGGCGCGCATTCGCGCGACCCGTTGGCTTGCCCGGGACGACAGGGAGAACCTCTCATTCCAGCGGCTTCAATCCCGCTTCGATCTGGGCGCGGCGCGGCTCCAGGAACGGCGGCAGCGCGAGCTTTTCGCCGAGCTTGTCCATCGGCTCGTCGCTGGCAAAGCCGGGGCCGTCGGTGGCGATTTCGAACAGGATGCCGTTCGGTTCGCGGAAATAAAGACTGCGGAAATAGAAGCGGTCGACCTCGCCGCTGTTGGCAATCCGCAACTCGTTCAACCGCGCCGTCCAGGCGTGGTATTGCACCTCATCCGGTGTGCGGAAGGCAACGTGATGCACACCGCCAGCGCCTTGCCGGGCGTGCGGCAGGTCCTTGCCCTCGATCACATGCAACTCGGCCGCCAGACCGCCCTCGCCCATCGCGAACACGTGAACCTGCGCCGGCGCATCGGGCGCCGCATAGTCGCGCACCCGGCGCATGTTCATCACCTCGGTCAGCACCCGCTCGGTGCGCGCGAGATCGGCCACGTTGAGCACGATCGGACCGAGCCCACGGATCTGATGCTCTGATGGCACCGAACTGCGATCCCACGGCGAAGATGGTCCCGCGCCGCCATCATCGGCCAGCACCAGCCGCTGGCCCTCGCCATCCTCGAACGGCAAGGTCAGCCGGCCATCGACCTCCGTGATGTCGCCAACATGGCTACCTACAAGACCTGCTGCCTCCTTCAGCCGCGCGTGCCAGAATGTGAGGCTCGCCTCGCCCGCGACCCGCAGGCCCGTCCGCGAGATGCTGTTGGTGCCGCGCCGCTCGGGGGCCGCCGGAAAATCAAAAAAGGTCAGGTCGGTGCCGGGATTGGCTTTGCCGTCGGCATAGAACAGATGATAGGCGCTGACGTCGTCCTGGTTGACGGTCTTCTTCACCAGCCGCATGCCAAGCAGGCCGGTGTAGAATTTGAGATTGTCGCGCGGCTTCGACGAAATCGCGGTGAGATGATGAATACCGGTCAGTTGCATGATCGTGGTCTCCGCGCGTTGCACTGGGTGCCGAAGGCCGCGCTGGCGGCGAGCGGCCAGATCGTACCGATGTAGGATATCGCGCTTCCGCCAGCCAGAGGCAGCAACGTCACGTTTCGACGTCAGAGAACTGAAAGACACACGTCCGCATTCTCGCGACACGACATGCCCGAGTTGTTCGAAGCAAACCGCCCTCGAACATCGAAGAGGGCGCAGGGAATGCCGGGTGATGGCCTCACCCATGGCCCGCCTGCAACAAAAAAAGCAGGCGGCAGTCACCA
>Ga0137412_10000207_pt1 | contig 38178 bp, 33 predicted proteins | sample CZODoug2_1_16fun_FD_122160 | JGI IMG/M metagenome (GOLD analysis project Ga0137412, IMG submission 122160) | Vadose zone soil fungal communities from Angelo Coast Range Reserve, California, USA - CZODoug2_1_16fungal (Hybrid Assembly) | ecosystem: Environmental > Terrestrial > Soil > Vadose zone...
CTAGGAGCATTTCCGGGAGATTCTGGTTCGTCGGAATTGCGCCGCAACTTCGAAAACCCGCTGTGGTTCCTGCTGGCTCTTGCCGGGCTGGTGCTATTGATCGCTTCCGCGAACCTGGCGAATCTCATGCTGGCACGCGCAAGCGCGCGGGAAAAAGAGATGGGCATGCGCATGGCCGTCGGGGCGAGCCGCGGACGCTTGATTCGCCAACTGCTTGCGGAAAGCTTTCTCCTTGCGGGAATCGGTGCCGGGTTGGGGGGGCTGCTGGCGCGGAGCCTCAGCCAGATTCTGATCGCTTCCCTCAGCACACAGAACGATCCGTTGTTTGTGGATCTCGGAACCGACTGGCGCGTTCTCGGCTTCACGGCCGCTCTCGCCGGTTTAGCTTGCATTTTGTTCGGACTCGCGCCGGCATGGCGCGCGACCAGCGTGACACCGGGAGTGGTGTTGAAAGAGAGTGGGCGCGGCACGACCGGAGGGCGCTCAGGGTTTGGTTTCCGGCGGATACTGGTGGTCTCTCAAATTGCACTGTCACTCATGCTGCTCGTGGGCGCCCTTCTTTTCGCGCGCAGCCTGAACAACCTGGCCATGGTTGATGCCGGCTTCCGTCAGGACGGCATTCTAGTGACGGATATAGATTTCAGTGCTCTGGGTCTGTCCAATGAACGCCGGCTTGCGTTCTCTTCGGAACTTCTGAGCCGGGTGCGGGCCATTCCGGGAGTGGACTCCGCCGCGATCGCGGAGATTGTGCCGCTGACCGGCAATGGCGAAAATCACGATATATTGATGGGGACCTCGGGTGCACCGAAGGGCGAGGCCCCAGTGGCTTCGTTCAATCGAGTGAGTCCGGGATTTTTCCAGACGCTGCAAACCCCGATGCTCGCGGGCCGAGATTTCGATGAGCACGACCTCAAGGGTTCACCAAGTGTCGCCATCGTGAACGAAGAGTTCGCGCGCAAATATGCGAATGGCAAAAATCCCGTCGGGATGACCTTCCGCATCGGCCGCCTGCGGACCATTACCCCGCCCTACGAGATTGTCGGGCTGGTAAAGAATTCGAAATATTTTGCACTGCGGGAGGACGCTCAGCCCATCGTATACACCACCACGGCGCAATACCATCATCCGGACACCGATGCGCAAATCCTGATTCGCTCGAATGCGCCGTCGGCAAATCTTCTCTCGGGGGTGAAAAGCGCCGCAAACCAGGCCCATCCCGGTCTCGACATCACATTTTTCCCGTTTCACAAAATGATACAGGATGGCCTGCTGCGCGACCGCTTGATGGCTGCTCTTTCCGGGTTTTTTGGAGTGCTTGCCGTGGTGCTCGCCGCAATCGGACTCTATGGCGTGATTTCTTACATCGTCGAGGGGCGCCGAAATGAGATCGCGATTCGCATGGCGCCGGGTGCGGGGCAGAAACAAATCATTCACCTGGTCTTGCGGGAGACGGGCATCCTGCTCTTGATTGGTCTCACGGCCGGAGCGGTTCTAGCCCTGGCCACCGCGAGGACCGCCGCTTCCATGCTCTTCGGCTTGAAGCCCACAGATGTGCTGACATACGTTCTGGCAGTAGTGAGTTTGTCGACGGTTGCGGCTTTGGCGAGTTTCCTGCCGGCCCGGCGCGCCGCTCGGCTCGATCCGATGGTGGCGCTGAGAAATGAGTACGTTTGGGATCACTCGAAACAAAGATTATGTCAAGGCAAAGCTGCGAATGACCAAACGGCAAATCTAGCGAGGAACAAAAACGGGGAGAAGGAATGCGGTGTTCCGGTTTACGCGGAGACTTTGCTAGGAGCCACGCGGCGCAGCGGTTTTGCGCCTGGAATAGGAAACTGCATGTGCCAGAAGTTCGTTTCGGGCGAGATGAACTCCACTCCGATATACTGCTTGCCGTCGCGAGCCCGGTGGATGGAAACAACGCGGCATTCCATCGACTGCCCGGTGCCGTCGTTCACCAGGATCAGCGCTTGCCCCACCAACACGATCTCTTCAAGCTGAAACAGCGCCCCGTGCCGGTTCACCGACTGCGAATGGGTCTGTGCGGAGAACTTCTCGCCAGAGTCTGTCTTTCCGCGGACGGTCAACGGCACCGTTAAGGCCACCCGCAGTGTGCGGCGGCGTTCTTTGCAACGAAAGTGAAGCAGGGACATTTCGGCTTCGACCTCAAATCTGATTTATGAGTCCACGGCGTTTTCGGCCAACTTCAATCCACGGGTATACGCCCAACGTATCGTGTCAGCAGGGTGCTAAAGCGACAGAACAGCAGACTAGAGGTGAATAGCACGAACCTTGCCCACACACCCGAATACTGGCTGTTAGTTTCTTCCAAGACAATGGCGGAACGGTACCACAAAAGTGAGTTAGGTAACAGTACCCTCAGGCTAGAACCCCCTTTTTCCGTACCGTTTGCTACCAGGCCTCGAAACAGTCGTAGTTCCGCTAGCTAATGATCCTCCCTTCTCGAAACTCCAGAAACACGACAAAAAAGGCCTTCATCTGCCCCCCAGCCGGAATGGATCCAAAGGCTACAGCCAAAGTTCCGACCCACTCAACTTCCAGCGCTACCCGGTCGCGGTCAGCTATCTCTTGCTTTATCTTGTACATCTGCCGGGACATGACCTTTTTGCCCCGTTCCGTCCCCTCCAGGGCCGCAGCCAGGTCTCGCTTCTTGCCGAGAGGCGCCAGCAGGTTCGGGAATTCCTCTGAAGACACATCTGGAGCAAGAAACTCCTTGAATGCGGCCGCCGTCTCCCCCATTTCGAGGGCCTGCAAATATCTCCGCGCGATCCCCAGATTACCAGCCGGTTCACCCATTTTCGCCTCCACGAGCGGCGGTTCTCCGCCGCCTGTGCCGTTCGTAGCGCTGGCCTGGCCTACTCGAGTGTCCCGGCCGGCGCAGCCCTTTCAATTTGTTCGGGGCTTCGAAGACTTTTGCCTGGCCGCTTTCTCCGATGAGTTTCCCAACAACGTTACGAGTTGCAGCGGGTTCACCCGCGCTCTTCCCACCGTCAGTCCCCAATGTAGGTGTGGCCCGGTGACGCGCCCCGTGGCTCCGACTTTTCCCAGCACGGTGCCGGTTTCCAAATCGTCTCCCACCTTTGCATCGATCTCGGAGAGGTGGCCATAAAAAGTATAAATTCCCAGACCGTGATCCACTACGACGGTATTCCCGGCAAAGAACAACTCCTCTGCCAGCATGACCCGGCCGCCTTGTGCGGCATGTACGGGGGTCCCGGTTGCACCAGGTAAATCCACCCCGCCATGCGGTGACCCGGGATTCCCATTCAGGATCCGCCGTCTCCCAAAATTCGAACCCGTTGTCACGCCATCCAGCGGTATTCGAAACTTCCCATCCCACAAGCGCTCCGGCGTCACACGACCAAAAATATCGCGCAACTTCTGGCGCTCCTCGTCCGCGCGCTTGATTTGTTCCGGGCTGGGCTCGACGAATTGTTTCCCTACCTGCAATTTCTCCGTCGCGAAACGTCCTTTCCTCACCCGCACCCGCGCGCTGCAACTAATTTTCCCGCCGCGCGCCATTTGTCCCGTGACCCTCAACTCGTATTCCCCGGGCTCCTTTTCGAGGTCAACCCCCACCAGGCCTTTTCGCTGGGCTTCACTTGCCACCTCCCGCCAGAACGGGACACTTCGCCCGTCCCAGTCTCCTTGCACTTCCACCAGTGGATTCGCACTTTTCACTTCTATCAGCAGCAAACTTCCCTGGCTGGATTCGGGCGCGCTCAGCCGCAACGTTGTTCCCGGGGTGCAAGTTCTCGTATCTTTCGCCATCGCTCCGGCGGGAAGCAGCACCGCAGTCCCCGCCAAACACACGAGGGCTAACCACTTCCGCCGCTTTCGAACTGCCGTCCGGTCATGCGATCTCATCGCTGTTGCCGCATCATCGCCACGCGTGGTTCAACCTTTGCGAATTGCGCTCGCCCCAATTTCGATCCCAGGATGGCCTTTTCCGACATTAGAAACAGATCAGGGTTTTTCGCTTTCTCACGCAGTTCTTTGAGAAAAGGTCGCACTTTCGCAAACATGAAGTACAGTTCACCGCAAAATGCCGGTTCAAAGAACAGTTTTTCGCTCACAACGCCATTCAATACAAACGACGTCGCAATTCCCCAGTAGCTGCCCGCTTGCCGCAGCCAGTTGTTTTCTTGCGAGCCGAAGTCCATCGCCACTTTCATGAATTCATCGGCATCCTTCGGCCAAAACGTCGTCAGCCACCATTGCCGCGCCTTGCGCAATTCCGGTTCGCGCCTCAGGTCGTAGAGTTCGAGGATCAACCTCGCCTCATCGACAGTCGGTTTTTTCGCCATCGTCTCCTCCCAGGAATATCTGCTTTGTGATTCTACCTTATCAGGCGCCGGGGCCTTTCTCTGGGGTGCAAAGTGTCCGGCAACGCGACACTTTCGTCCCTCGAGCGGACGTTAGCAAACCCGCTGAACCTCTGCCTTTTGCCAGAAGTCTTTTCGATTCTGTGGTTTCTACTCTTCCTACCTGCGGCATGAAGATTGCCCTGAATCCCTCTGGGAAATTTCGTCTTCGCCATCTGAAAAACGGCCGTCAAGGAGGCTTCCGTGAAAAGAATCGATCGTATGCGAGAGAAAGTCAGCATCCTGCCGACTTCCGTTTACCTGTCGAAGATGCACGATGCAGGCTGGAGCCTGGTCGCCCTGGAATGGGAACGCGAGGTGGAGTCTTCAGTCCAGCCCGAGGAGCGGGAAGCTCCGGCCGCCTCGGAGGAAATCCCTTTCGGCCTTCGCATTGCCTCCGACTGCCGTCATCTGGAAGACGACCCCCTGGAAATGCAAACACTCAAATTTCTAGCCGAAATGATTGTCCAGGACATCTCTTTTACGAGTATGGCGGATGCCCTGAACGTCCGCGAGTATCGCACCCGTGACGGCCGGCCATGGACCGCCGCGGGCGTCTTCAAACTCACTCCACGCCTGATCGATGTCGCCCCGCGCCTCCTCTCCGGCGCCGAATGGGAGTCCCGCAAGAAACAGTTGTCCCGCGTCGCCTGGAACTCCTGAGGAACCACGCCGAGCTTCTGGCTATCGCCGGTGATTTACCCTCAGTGTCCAAAAGTGAACAGATCCGCGCGCAGCATGCTTTTACGCTTTGCCCGGGCTGAGCGGAACGGCATTGTCAAAAGCAACCGCTTGTGTGGGCCGTCCTGATACAGCGAAACCAAAGGACGAAAATCTCGCTGTGGTGAACCATCATGCAACAACAAACTTCCCATTCTAGAAGGTTCAGCTCTCGTGTCGCCACGCCCGGGGACGTCTATGTGTACTGGAGTTCTGTCGGATATGACGACACTTCGCGAGTCCGGGATCTAAGCTCGGGCGGTCTGTTTGTCCAGACACGGAAGACGAAGTCCGTGGGCGCGAAGACCAACGTTCATTTTCTTGTCGAAGAAGGCCAGATCAGGGCCGAAGCTGTTGTGCGGCATGTAAAGCCCGGTCGTGGCTTGGGGCTGCAATTCACGGCCGTGCACGAGGAAGATCGCCCGCGTCTCGCGGGCTTGATGAAAAGGCTTCGCGCATTCAGTTAGATTTCGAAGTTTCGAATCGGCGAACTCCACCCGCAAGTTCCCTTCTCCGATCAAAAATGGGCTTGACCTTCTTTACCCCATTCGGCAAACTCACTGTTGCCCTCCTGATTTCCACACCGGCTTGTCCCTCCCAGGTCCGAAGGAAACAAAGACATGTCGGTATCCGAGCGTCGAATCGCGCGCCGCTTCATCCTGAATGTTCCATTGCAGCTTCTGCCCATTAAGGCGCCCTCTCAGGCTGCCCGGACGGTTGAAACCATGAACATCTCAACCCGCGGCGTTTACTTTACAACTGATCTTCCACTCTGCCAGGGACAGCTCGTTCAAGTCCTTCTTCAAATGCCAAAAGAGATTACCGGGAACATGGTCAACGCGCGGTGCTTCACGGGCCGGGTCGCCCATGTGGACCCGAATGGCTTTGCAAACGGGATGTCAGGAGTGGGCGTGCAATTTCTATATTACGGGGAGCTCGCCCTCCAGCTCCACCAGCAAGAGCTGGAAAGTTCCGAGGCCCGTTCCATCCAGCAGGGTTTACTCCCCAAAGAAATCCCGCAATTCCCCGGGTACGAGATCGCCACCGCGTGGCAGTCCGCCCGCGTTGTCGGTGGCGACTATTTCGATGTCCTTCCTTTTGACGCCGATTCCCTGGGACTTTGTATTGCCGACGTTGCGGGTAAAGGATTCTCCGCCGCGCTCTTGATGTCCAACCTTCAAGCCGCCGTCCGCGGACTAGCCGCGCCGTCTTTGCCGCCAAACGAGCTTTGCCTCCGGCTGAATTCTCTGCTTTACCGCAATATGGAGGGGGATCGCTTCGTTACGTTTTTCTACGCCCAGTTGGACGGCCCCGCCCGCCGGTTAAGTTACGCCAACGCCGGCCACAGCCCGCCGATCGTCCTGCACCGCGATGGATCGCATCACCGCTTAAAGGAAGGTGGCGGTGTGCTCGGCCTCTTCAGCTATCAAACGTTTGCGTCAGGCGGCATTCACTTGCAACCTGGCGATCGCCTCATTCTTTTCACCGACGGCGTAACGGAAGCAAGCAATACTGGCAAAGAAGAATTCGGCGAGCAGCGCCTCCTCGAACTCTTACAAGCCCATCGCGCTTCAACTCCCCACGAAATCAAGAATAAGATCCTCGATGCTTTGGCGGATTTCAATCGCTCCAACTGGCACGATGACGTCACCCTGCTCATCCTCGCGGTTTCCTAAGGAGTTGCCCAGGTGCGCTTTGCAGGGCGGGTCACCGCCCCAGCCATTCTTCTCCGCCTTACTCTTCTTTGCGTCCCTCTGCGCCCTCCGCGTCTCTGCGTTAGATTTTTCTTCGTCCTTTTCTTCGACTTCCAACTTTGAACTATCAACCTTCCCCTTTGATCTGAGCGGCTGTTGCATCTTTCGATCACACCGGGAATGCACTCTTGTGCGCCAAGGATGGGCTGAACTTCTCTTCCCAGCGAATTCGTCCCGTCATTTGCATCACCACAAATAGCGTGAGGATCGCTCCAATGGTCACCGCCAATCCCGTGAATCCTTCGAAGAAAAACGCGTACGAAAACAACACCAGGTAAATCAGTTGCGTCAGTCCCGCATCCACCACCGCAAATCGCAAATCCACCACCAGCCGCAAGTAACTGACGACCAGCGCAATCGAAACGACCGACGAAATCACGAACGCCAGATGAATCGAAATATGATCCGCCAGATACGCCAGCAGCAGATGAAATGCAAAGAACGCGCATGCCAGGAAAAAATAGTTCATCGGGTGCAGATCGTCACCGCGCAGCGCGGATAAAATGAATACCAGGAAGAAAAAGAAGAACAGCGACACAGGGCCGAAATAGCTAATCCGTCCCGCCAGCGGACCGGGTTGCAGCTTCTGCGGCATCTTCAAGGCAATGTCGAATCCGGATACCAGACTCTGATAATTCCACTCCAGCTCCCAGCCGTTCGCCGTCTGCCGTTTTTCGGTCGGCGAAAGCGAATTGTCCGGGAAATCGAAGCCGGAAAAATCCGTTTTCACCAGCAGGTGGAAGTCGCGCGCCTGCGAAATTTCCTTGCCGTCCCCGTCCGCATTTTCGTGTGCAGTCGAACGCTCTGCGTTCGCGCGCGAAAATGTGTATCGCCAGTTGTCGAGCCCCTGGGAGCGATAGGCCGCGTGCAGCACGGACTTCGCACCGGCCGCCAGGCGCGTCCGCGCCAGGGCCTGCGACCCGCTGAAGGTGACCGCCAGAGGCTTGTCGTCCAGAAGCAGTTGCACGTTGTCGTACACCGCCTGTTGCGCGGGAAACGGCAGTTGAAATACGAACTCCTCTTCCCGCGAAGTGGGATTCTGAAACGTATAAGCTCCGTCGAAATCCACCTTGTAGGTGCTGAACCACAGCAGCCCTTTTTGCCGGTAATCAATGTGCAGTGTTGCCGCAACGCGGCTCGCATCAATCTTCACCGGCTCCGAGTGAGTCTGCTTCTCCATGCGCGTGGTTTTCTTTCCCTTCTCTTCCACCTCGACGGTCTTTTCCTCTTGCCATTCGCGCGCGATCGCCGGCGGCGCCTGCGCTTGCGGCGCTCCCCATGTCGAAGCCACGCGCCCGGAAAGCCCCGACTCCGCGTTATAGGTCCTGTAAAAAACGGTGGATCCCAGAATGGCCCACGCCAGCGCGGTACACACAAAAATCGCAATGATCGCGCCAATCCGTTTCAACATTGTGGTTTGTACCTCGACTCTCTCCGCCGCAACCCCAACCTAGCCCCTTCAGTTGGCATTGTCAAGTACTTTTCATTACAAAGTCCGGTGACTGACTGGAAGGAAGCTCATCTACAAATCGCCGCTTGGCCCAGGTACCGGTCTATTCTGCCCACTGTGGGCAGGACTCGACCCCTGCCTCGACCGTGCCTGCAACCCCAAGGAGACCCATGCAGTCGCTTCGCCTGAACCCCATCCTCAACACGGACTCCTACAAGCTCACCCACTGGTGGCAATACCCCCCGGACACGCGCCACATCTATTCTTACCTCGAATCCCGGGGCGGCATGTTCGGAGAGACCATGCTGGCCATGCTGCAATACATCATCAAATCCAATTTCGCCGGCCAGGTGTTCACGCTCGACGATGTCGAAGAAGCCCGCCACATCGCCCACGCTCATTTCTCCGGTCATCCCAAGACTTTCAATTACGAAGGTTTCAAATCTCTCTATGCCAAGCACGGCGGCCGCCTGCCGCTCCGCATCCGCGCCGTCAAGGAAGGCACTGTCGTCAAGACTCACAACGCGCTCATCACCATCGAAAACACCGACCCCGAGTTCTACTGGCTCACCAACTGGGCCGAAACACTTCTCGTCCAGGTCTGGTATCCCATCACCGTTGCCACGCTCTCTCGTGCGATCAAGCAGGTCATCGGCAAAGCCCTCATACGCACCGGCGATCCTTCGCTACTCCCTTTCAAGCTGCACGACTTCGGTTTCCGCGGCGTCTCCTCCAAGGAATCCGCCGCCATCGGCGGCGCCGCGCATCTGCTGAATTTTCTCGGCACGGACACACTTGCCGCCATTCAGCTTCTCAACCAGTTTTATTCCGCCGATCTCTCGAGCAGCGATCCAATGAATTGCGCGGCCTTTAGCATCCCTGCTTCCGAGCACTCCACGATCACCGCGTGGGGTGAAGCGCACGAGCTAGACGCTTATGCCAACATCCTCGAAAACTGCCCCGAAGGACTCGTCGCCTGCGTAAGCGACTCCTACGACATCTACAATGCCGTCCGCAATCTCTGGGGAGGCGCGCTGCGTGACAAAGTTCTTCAGCGCCCAGGCACGCTGGTGATCCGCCCTGATTCCGGCGAAGCCGTTACCGTCCTCGAGGAACTCTTCAAAATTGTCAGCGAGAAATTCGGCTACGAAGTAAATCGTAAAGGCTGGAAGACCACCGTTCCGTGCGTGCGCTTCATCCAGGGCGACGGCGTCAACTTCTACACCATTCAGAACATCACCGCGCAGCTTACGCGCAAGGGCTGGTCGCAGGACATCTGGAGCTACGGCATGGGCGGCGCGCTACTGCAACAAGTGAACCGCGACACGCTCAAATTCGCGTTGAAATGTTCCGCTGTCGACCGCAACGGCCAATGGCACAACGTCTACAAAAATCCGAAGACCGATCCCAGCAAAACCAGCAAGGGAGGCCGCTTCAATCTCATTCAAAACGGCAAGGATTTCGCCACCGTCGAAGTCGTTGACGGCGCTCCCCTCCCGTCCAACAACGCTCTCGAAACGATTCTCGAAGACGGCAAACTCCTGCGCGACCAAACTCTTGCCGGCGTTCGCGCCATCGCTTCTTCTTACGACACCTACAATGATCCCGTCTGATCAAACTCTCTCACTATTCACGCGCGTTTCCGCGCAGCTTGAAGCGCTGAATTTTTCCCGTCACCGTTTTTGGCAGCTCGCGGCAGAATCGTACTTCGCGTGGCACTTTGTACGACACGAGTCTCGCCCTAACATGTGCGCAGATTTCTGCGGCGAGTTCCTCCGAGCCGTGGACATTCCCGCGCAGCACGACGTGGGCCACGGAATATGCTAAGCCTCGCTCATCGGTCGCGCCAACCACGGCGGCCTCGGCCACATCCCGGTGCCCGAGCAGAGAGTTCTCCACCTCCGCCGGGGAAACCCACATGCCCGCGACTTTCAACATATCGTCCGCACGCCCGCAGTAGTGGTAGTAACCGTGCGAATCGCAAAAGAATTTGTCGCCAGTCGTTACCCAATCCTCGCGTTTCGTGCGCGCCGTCAATTCGGGAATCCGCCAATACTCTGCGAACGCGCTCGCGCCGCGCACCCAGAGATTGCCGATCTCACCGTCACGCACCAATTCTTCTTTGTCATCCACGATCTTCACTTCGTAACCCGGCACGGGAAAACCACAACTGCCTGGCTTGCATTTTCCGGGAACGCTCGAAATGAAAATATGCAACATCTCCGTCGAGCCAATTCCGTCGAGGATTTCGATTCCGAACTGCCGCTTCCACGCGTTGAAGATTTCCGCCGGCAGAGTTTCACCGGCGGATACGCACTTGCGCACCGAAGAAAAATCGATGGCGGAGTGCGCTCCATCCGCTTCCCGCAGAATCGCGGCGTAGAGAGTGGGCACCGCAAAAAAGAGTGTGGGGCGGTCCCGGGCAACAATTTCAATGACTCGCTCTACTTTTGTTTTTTCGGGATTCAGAATCGTCCGGGCCCCCACCGAGAGCGGAAAATACATTCCGTTTCCCAAGCCGTAGGCAAAGAAAAGTTTCGAAGCGGAAAACGTGAGGTCTTCAGCTCGCAGTCCAAGGATGCCTTGCGCATAGTTCACGCTCGCAACTACCATGTCCGCGTGAAGATGAACGGCGGCTTTTGGCGTGCCGCCGCTCCCGGACGTGTAAAGCATGAATGCCGGATCGCGAGGCGAAGTGTTTGCCGCAGCAAGTTGTTCGCCGGCCGCCGCTGTCCATGCGCTCCACTTTGCGAAGGACACCCCATTCGAATTGATTTTTTCCGCGCCGACAATGACAATCGGCATTTGCGGGCGCACGCTCGATGCCGGCAAGAATTCGGCGAGCGCATTCGAATGAATAATCGCCGCCCGTGGCTCGCTATTCTCGAGGTAATGAATGTAATCGGAAGATCGCGCGAGTGGATTTATGGGCACAGCCATCGCGCCGATTTTTGCGGCGCCAAAAAAAGCAGCTACAAACTCCGCAGAATCCGGGAGCACAATCAGAACGCGATCGCCCCTGGAAACGCCATTCGAGCGCAGCGCGTTCCCCGCGCGATTGGCAAGTGCGGAGAGTTCGCCGTAGGTTACTTCGCGCGGCTCGCCGACGATGGCGAGGCGTTCAGAGTGAAGTGCTGCCGGCGATTCCAGAAAATAAGCACCCACATTGAAATATTCAGGCGATTCCCCGTGCATAGGTTTTTCTGACGGCGCCGCAGGGTGCCTTCAGTCCATACCGATATCTTCGTTCCAAATGTCAGGATGGTCCGCAATGTATTTCGCGAGCATTCGAACGCACTCCTCGGAATGCAGGTCGATTACACCGATTCCGTTTTCGACCAGCCAATCAATCCCGCCGCGGAAATTCACGGACTCCCCGACCACAACGGTGCCGATTCCAAACTGGCGGATCAGCCCACTGCAATACCAACACGGCGCAAGCGTCGTCACCATGATTTTGCCGCGGTAACTCCGCTGCCGGCCCGCTTTTCGAAAAGCATCCGTTTCGCCATGCGCGGAAGGATCGCCCTGCTGCACTCTGCGATTGTGGCCGCGTCCGAGCAGTTTTCCATTGCGTTCGAATAGCGCCGCACCGATGGGGATTCCTCCTTCCCCGAGCCCAATCCGCGCCTCTTCCACTGCTGTCTTCAGCATGGCGAAGTATTTCTTGCGATTCTTTTCTGCGTCCGTGTCCATTTCCTCCCGCTCCTGATTTCCCTGCTTCGTCACTTCATTTCGCAGCGCCTGCAACCGGAAACATCCAGCTCAAGAGAAGATGAGTCGGCCAATAAAGAAGCGCGACTGCTCCAAGAAAAATCACGGCGAGGTGTACGGGAGCAGGTCCCCAGGAGCGATGAAAGACAGGATCTTGGTACGCATAGTTCATATTGAACCCCGAGGGCAAAAACCGCGAGGCGACAAGAAGCCCCGCCGCAATCGCTGCCTGCAATGCCAGAGCGCGGCGGTCGTATCCAATTTTCCGCACGGCCCACAGCAGCGCCAAGGGAAGACCGAGATGAAAGCTCGATAGCAACCTAACGGAGATCGGGGCCCGCGCATCCCACATGTACTCCGTGCCGCCCACGAGAAATCTTCCCGTCAGCAGCCGCGCGCCCACGTCCAGGCCCCAAAGAATACCGGCTGCAAGCGAACTCACCGCCTGACTGGAGACCAGCAGTGAATTTCCCCACCACAATCCGGCGCATCCGAGGATCACGGCGACGTCACACAAATGCAGAAGATTCGCCCACCCCCATACGCGCATGTAGGCGGGAAGCCACACCACCATCCACACCAACCCGACCCATCGCAGAACTGGAAACGCGGCCGTGCCAGTGGTCATGCGTCATCTCCGCTTGATATTTCTAATGCGGCACAGCCTACCACAGGCGGATGCTCTTGCATGCAGCGCGTCATGTCCCGCCATTCGAAGCGAGCGCCGGAACAATTGCGGCAGGCAACACCTTGGAGCTTGCCTCAGGAAGACACGACGACAGGGGCGAGGTCTGAGGCTCGTGGAAAAAGACAACGACGTTCCAACTGAAGATGCACTCCGCAAAATCGATTTAGAGGCCCCGTCAAGCCATCTAAAAATGTAACCCTAGCGAGGCTTGACTCGACATCCCTCCGGTAGTAAAACCGGGGAGTCTTGGGGTGAGCCGTTCGCGCCTGCGGACGGGGAGATGGACACTGGGACCAGGGGTGGTGTCATGAGAAGAAATTCCCTAGCACTATGTGTATTGGTGTCTCTGTGTATTTGCGCAGCGATTGTTTCGGCACAGGAAATCACCGGCTCAATCGTGGGGACGGTAACTGACTCTTCGGGTGCAGCCGTTGCGGGAGCCAAAGTAACAATCAAGAATCTGGACAAGAACGTCGTTCTTCGCACGGTGACGACAGAGGCGAACGGCCAGTATCTCGCGGCGTATTTGCCGATCGGGAGCTACGAGGTGGTAGTCGAGGCGCCGAACTTCAAGAAATCTGTCTATTCGAAAATTGTTTTGAACGTCGCCGATAAACTGACCATCAATCTGACTCTCGAAGTCGGTTCGGTCAGCGAAACCGTCGCCGTCGAAGCGAACCCATTGCAAGTCGAGCTGCAGTCTGTAACCGCGGGGGGCCTGATTAGCGGCACGCAGGTTCGCGAGCTGGCGCTGAACGGCCGCAACTGGGAGCAGTTGGTGACACTGATTCCCGGGGTATCCGATGGTGGTAACTCGGACACGCTGTACGTGGGCGCGTTTGCCCCGCAGGGCACGAACCTGATCACGTTCTCGATGAACGGAGGGCGCCGCGAACAAAACAACTACATGATTGACGGAGCGGACAATGTGGACCGCGGCTCCAATCTTACGCTGCTGTCATTCCCCAGCGTGGACGCGATTGCCGAGTTCCGCGTGATTCGCGGCCAGTACGATCCTGAGTATGGGCGCGCGGCTAGCGGGCAGGTCAACGTCATTACGCGTTCCGGAACCAGCATGCTGCACGGCAGTGCCTATGAGTTCTGGCGCAACGACATGCTCAATGCCAGGAACTTCGCCAGCCTCTATCCGACGCTGCTGGCTCACAAGCCATATCTCCGTTATCACGATTTCGGAGGCACCATCGGCGGGCCGGTGTGGATCCCCAAGGTTTACGAACAGAAGACCAAGACATTCTTTTTCTTTTCCGAAGAGGTGCGCCGCAACCTGACCTACGTCAATGCCACCACAGACGTGCCTACGGCCAACATGTTGCAGGGCCAGTTCACACACCCAGTCTGCGTAGCGTTTAACGTTGACAATACGTGCGCAACCGGGGGCACAAGCACCTCAATCGCAACCACCTCGTTTGATCCCATTGCGCAAGCCTATCTGAAGGACATCTATTCCCATTACCCCACGCCAAACGCTGCGACCACGGGTGACCCCTTCGGATTCACTTCAACGCTCAAGAACATCTTCAATTTCCATGAAGAGATCATCAAGGTTGACCACATCGTGGGCAAGAAGCTGTCGTTTTCCGGCAAAATCCTGAGGGATACCATCCCCACCCAAGAGGCGGGCGCCCTGTTCTCGAACGGACCGGCCATTCAGGGCATCGGAACGACATCAACAAACTCTCCAGGGCACAATTACACGGTTCGCGCAACCATTACGCTCAGCCCGACATTCTTGATCGAGCCGGGTTACGCTTATTCATACGGCGCCATCGTGAGCAATCCCATCGGCCTGATGAACAGGCAGAATTCGCCCGATGTCGCTGCTCTTCTGAAACTGCCGTTCGCATCGGCTCTGGCCCGGATACCGAACCTAACATTTGACGCGGTTTCGAGCACCATCGGATTCACCAGCGGGCCCGGCAGCTTCGGACCTTATATCGACTACAACCGCAACCACGCCGCCTTTGGCAACGTCACAAAAATCATGGGCGAGCACACTTTCAAATTTGGCGCCATCTACTATCACTACAACAAGAACGAGAACGCCGGAGGCAACAACGCGGCAACGTATGCGATCAACCACAACGGCAATCCGAATTCCTGCATACCTACGACCATCCCAAATTGCACCTTCAATTTTGAGCAGAATTGGGCCAACTTCCTGCTCGGACGTGTAGGGACTTTCTCACAAAGCGCACTAGACCTAACTGCGAACATCATGGATAACCAGTTCGAGTACTACGCTCAGGACAACTGGCGCGTAAAATCCAACCTGACCCTCACCTACGGCTTCCGTCACTCATTCTTCCGACAGCCGACCGACGCCAATGGCATGCTGGGGCAGTTCGATCCGGCATTCTACGATCCAACGAAGGCCCCTTGCGTTTTGGGGAATTCGGCTGGTGTTAACGCCGGCCGGCTGGACACCAGCTTGAATGCGTCGGGCCAGATTGTCAGCGCTTGCAACCCGAATTTCGATCCGCTGAACGGTTACATTTTTGCGCATCCGCCAGCGGACGTAACAGGCCACAAGTCGCCCTTTGGTGAAAAGGTCGGCCAGGAGTACAACCGGGGCATCGCTCCCCGGCTGGGCTTGGCTTGGGACCCCTGGAAGAACGGCAAGACCTCTATCCGCGCGGGCTTCGGGATGTTTTACGACAATGGTCAGGAGTTCGGTAACGCCGAGAATGACATCTTTCTTGGTTCCGGATTCAACACCAATCTAAGCGTGTCCAATGCGACGCTCCAGAATCCTACCGGGGGCACACGGACCTTTTCGCCGGCTGCGCCGCAACTGCAGAGTCGCGTCCCGATTAATTACAAGTACCCCTATACGACCCAGTGGAGCTTGGACGTTCAGCGCGAAATATTCCGCGGCTGGATCTTCGACGTGGGCTACTACGGCAACAATGGAATCCACTTGCCCGGTTTCATCGACAACAACCAGCCGGCCCCGAATGCATGGATGAAGTGCAGCAACACAACGCCGTGCATGAGCGGGATCAACAGCATTAGTTTCAACCACGTTGTCAGCAATGTGCCAGTGTTCGACGTTGATAACAGCAATACGAATCTGCTCAATGCCATCCGGCCGTATATCGGATGGAATGGCGGCAACGCCTTCGAGGAAATCTACACTTCGAACTACCATGCCTTCCAAAACCACATTCAGAAGCAGTTCAAAGGCAACACGCTGGTCAACCTCTCCTACACCTGGTCACACTGCTTAACGACCTACCAGGCCGACCGCAGCACTGGCAGCATCATGCCGGTACAAGGCGACCTGCGCGGCAACTATGGTCCGTGCATCGCCGATCGGCGGCATGTTGTAACCGGCAACTTCGTCTGGGATATTCCGTATTTCCAGTCGCAAAAGGGAATCGCTGGGCACATCCTCGGGGGATGGGAACTATCGGGCGTTCAAACTTTCCAGACGGGCCTGCCCGCAACGGTGGCATCCAATCAATCGATTGATCCGACGGGAGCGGATTGCTTGGGGCCCTCGCCTTGTTTATTTCGCGCCAACCAGGTGGGTGATCCGAACGCGAACCAGCCGCATGGCTTTGAAAACTGGTTCAATGCGACAGCGTTCGCGAGTCCGGTGGCCGGTCAGACGACTGCCCCTTCGGAAGGACCGGGAGCTGTACGTCTTCCCGGCTTCTGGCGGACGGACCTGGGGATGTTCAAGAACCTGAAGTTCACAGAGCGCTTGGGCGGGCAATTCCGGTTCGAAACATTCAACACTTTTAATCACCTGAATCCGATCTGCTGCCAGTCATTCACGATTGGCAACGGGAACTACGATAAGATCCGCTCCGCGCGAGATCCTCGCATCCTGCAACTTGGCCTGAAGTTGTACTTCTAGCTGCGCGAAACGGTCTGAGCTGATTTCCAGCCACGGCCCCGAGCGATTCGGGGCCGTTCTTTTTCTTGCAAAGCTCAAAACGGGTTTTACGCCGCGTGCACCAATATGGCGCTTGGCGTCACCGCCGTGGTCTTCTAACATGACGGCTGATGAGCAAAACAAAGAGCGGCGATGCGACGCGAATCGGCGCGCTTCAGTCGTGGCTGGAGCAACGTGGGGACGAGATGGCCGCGCTGCTGGCAGAACTTGTTGCCATTCCCACGGAGAACCCGCCGGGAAAGAATTATCGCGCCTGCGCCGATCTTCTCGAAAGCCGATTGCGGCGAGTGGGCCTTGAATGCGAGCGCCTGGAGGCTGGCGAGCAGATTGTGGGTGCTGGCGATAGTCCCGTCTGTCTGGTTGCCAACTATGGACGGGGAGAACGGGTTCTCTACTTTCACGGACATTATGATGTCGTTCCCGCGCAGTCCAGGGAGCAATTCCAGCTTTCGCGTGAAGGCCATTTCTTGTTTGGCCGCGGCTCTTGCGACATGAAGGGCGGGATCGTCGCCATGCTATTTGCGGTTCTCGCGATGAAAGAATGTGGCTCGGAACTAGACGGGAGAATCGCTTTGACGCTGGTTCCCGATGAAGAGACGGGAGGCAAAGGCGGTTCGGCGTGGCTGGCGGCGCAGGGGCGATTGGGCCGCGGCATCGGCATGCTTTTGGCTGAGCCGACCAGCGGCGCTGTGTGGAACGCGAACCGCGGGGCAATTTCGTTGCTCGTCCGGGTGCACGGGAAATCCGCACATGTCGGTTTGCAGCACAAAGGTGAAAATGCGTTCGAGCGCATGCATCGCGTCGTTGAGCGGCTCCAGGAATTGAAGCGAGAAGTGGAGCAGCGCATCACCAACTTCAATGTTGGTGCGGAACAAGCACGTAACTCGATTCTGATGCTGGGAGGACAAACCGGTGGCGGGGCGAACTTCAACGTCGTACCGGAGGAATGCTGGTTCACCATCGACCGGCGCATCAATCCCGAAGAAAATCTGGAGGAAGAGAAGGCCAAGTTGATTGCGGTCTTGGGGAGTTGCAAGCGCGAAGGCATCTCTTTGGAATGGCAGATTCTTCAAGAGGGGCGATCCGCGGCGTGCCCTAAGGAGGAGCCGCTCGGGGAAGCGCTGGCTCGCAGCGTTAGAGCGGTTACGGGCGAAGTGCCGAGTTTTGAGATGTGCCCCGGCCTGCTGGAGACTCGTTTCTACGCCGAACAGGGGGTCCCGGCCTACGCCTATGGTCCCGGACTGCTCTCCGTGGCGCATGGACCGAAGGAATACGTCGACCTGCGAAAAGTGACCGATTGCGCGGCGATCTACGCGCTGACTGGAATGGAGATGCTCAAGAAGTAAGTTCCAGGAGTGTTCCGAATCAGGAATCCGAGGAAGCCGGAATCTTCCGCCAAGCTCTGCAGAATCAATAATTTCCAATTGACGCCGATTTCCTTGTATTTTTAGTCACCTTTCCGGCCAATTGCCCCAAAGTACTATTCAAGTTAGCGAACCGAATGGCGATGATGCTCCTGTATGCCAACCCTTTACTTTTGCCAACCGCACGCCAAAAACCAAGGTATGCTGCGCGCCGTTCTATCGGTGAATGAGTGCGAGCGCGTCGTCAGCCAGCATCCTGCCACTTATGTAGGTGATAAGTTCCCGAAGCTGGACAACCAGAAAGGGGCGGCAAACGATTTTGCGGTACTCAACGTCACTGGTGATGAGACTCCCGCTGGCTGGCGACCCGGCTACTATCGACTCGACTCCGACCTGACCAAGCTGAACGAATCGCTGCTGGCACTTTCGCGCTAGATCCCAAAGATTTCCTTCGAATACAGCAGGACCATCGAGAGGGCTTCGCTGGGGGAGCTATTTCCATTCCCCCGCTGCGGCCAGCAGTTGCAGCCCGATGGCGAACGAATTGGGGCCGAGCGGCTCGCAATAAACTACTCGCGCGCGGGCTCGGAAATCCCCCGGCAGGCACCACAAGTTCAGCCGATCATTCAGTTTCCAGGGATTGCTTGAAACGACGCGCGCGCCATGGGTGCTGACGTTTTCCGTAAGGGCCTCACGCGCACGATGACGGACATCCAGGCTGCAGAGATCCACTCTTACGGTCAGGGGAAGGCGTTCTTCCACCCGGCGCGCGATAGCTTGCATGAGACACCCCACTGTCTTGCGCACAACTGGGAGGATGAGTGTCGGGGTTGGGAACGACACGGCTATCATACGCCTGCCCCGCCCGGTATTGGCAGAAATTCCAGTTTCGCGCTAGCCGAGCTGCGTCTGCAAAAATCAGTGACTTTAGCGGAGAAATCCAAGTACCATCTTGTCAAGTTCCTGGGGAATTTAACGTGGGTTGCAATGCCTCCAGAACACGCACGTCGCAGCAGCCGAATTGCCAGAGAGATTGCAATTCTGTTAGTGGGCAGCGACATGGAGGGCAAAGTTTTTTCCGAGCAGACCAAGACGGTGTTGCTCAGCCGGCACGGCGCGGGCATTGTTTCGCAATACGTGCTCTCCGCAGAACAGGAATTGATTCTTCGCAGGCTGGACACCGACAAAGAGGTTGAGGTTCATGTTGTTGGCCAGCTCGGCCATCATGGCGAGAGCCACACCTACGGCGTGGCCTTCCTGGACGCGGAGGTGGACCTCTGGGGAGTCGATTTTCCCAGCATGACGGACTCCGAAAAAGAGGCCAGCCGTGTGCTGCTCCAGTGCAGCAGCTGCAAGGCCCGCGAGATGGTTGAACAAAGCGACCTGGAATCGGACGTATACCTGGTCAACGAAGGGATCGTCCGTTCTTGCAAGAGGTGCGGGTCCTCAACGATTTGGAAGCGGGCTGCTGAAGATGCCGGCGGCGAGCCTGTTCGGATGGAAACGACGACGACGGAAGCGAAGGAAAGAGCGGAGCCCGTTGAAACACTCCCGGCCACGTCACCGGATCCGGCGCCCACCGAAAACAGACGCAAGCACGTGCGCACTAAAGTGAATTTCAAGGCGTGCATCCGGAGTTACGCCTTTGGCGACGATATCGTGACGTGCGAGGACATTTCTCGCGGCGGACTCCGTTTCAAGAGTCGGAAGGAATACGTTGCGAAAACCGAAATCGAAGTGGCTGCTCCCTACGCGCCGGGCACACCAGACATTTTTGTCCTTGGACGTATCGTCTACGTTGTGGAATTGAAACAGGAACGACGCTTCCGCTGCGGGGTTTGCTATGCCAAGTCTTGAGGACGCTGCGTTATGGGCGATTCTGGAGTGTCTTCTCGAGGGCAGAAGTCACGCGGACGAGCGGACCGTTCCAGAAAACGGCCGCCGGTGTCTGCCGCCACTGCGAATGTGGTGCATAGAGAATGGCATCGTCCCAGAAGAATCCTCGATTGATACAACAATCGGGCTTCGGTTGTCCCGGGTTTTCACCGGCAATCCTGCCGAGCTCTTGTGCGACGAGATGTTGCGGGTCCCAGAATTGACGGGCGCGCTTGTCCGGGATTCTCCCGAGCGTGCTATGAACCGGTGAACGCAAGTCCGTCGGAAGTATCGGCTCCCACACCACCAGCACCCGGAGCGAAGGGTTCGAATTACGCCGCAAGAGTTGTTCGACCGCGGAGGCCCCCCGCAGACAGGTGGATCAAGTCGGGGAAAGAAGGAGCACCAGCCGGGGCCCTTCCGTGGATTTGTCGAAGGACTCTTCAAACGCCGCGAAATTCGCGGTTGTGAGGGTGGCGAGAGGTTCTTGACCAGGCGGCGTGGAAGAATCCAGCCCAAAGTACACCGCGAGAAAGACTAGGATCACTGCGAGCACGCCGATGGCGAAAGTTTTCTTCTTCACTTCGCGGCACCTGAAAAATGATCGGCAATGAATCCTGCGATTTCCTGAGGGAAAACCACCATCGCCGCAACGAATACCACTGCCGTCCAAAGCAGCACCGTGCTCAAATAACTCCGTTTCACCGAGCACAGCCTTGCGCGGCGCTGCTGCCAGAATCCAACACCCAGAAACACTATGGAAAGCGCCAGGAGCCAGGGGCGGAATCTCTGCAGAAAAGCGCTCGTGCCCGCCGCCCCCAGCGCGCCTGCAAATCCTAGAGGTAGACAGCACCCCATGGTGGCGAGCGAGCTTACAATCGCACCCAGGGATGCGGAGATGCCGGAGCCTTGCTTCATTCCTTCTCTACTTTGCGGGGCTCGCACTTCATTGTTTCCTGAATTCATTTCTTCCGGGCTTACTTCAGCGAGCCTTCGCTCTTGTTCTTAAACTCTCTGGCCTTGGCAATCACCGCCGGTTCGTCCAGCGTAAGCAGTTTCTTGTCGCGCATCACCACGCGGCCGTCGATGATGACCGTCTCCACGTCACTCCCCTTCAACGCGTACGCCAATTGCGCATAGATATCGTACATCGGCACAGCGTTCGGCGCGTCCAGTCCGATGAAAATCAAGTCCGCCTTCTTTCCTGCTTCGAGCGAACCAATTTCCTTTCCCATGTGCAGCGCACGCGCACCCTCGATGGTGGCCATTTCGACGACGGCCTTCGCTCCCAGCGCCTGCGGGTCCATCTTCGTGATCTTCTGGAGCTTCGCCGCCAGGTCCATTTCTTCCATCAAATCCAGGTCGTTGTTACTGCCCGCCGGGCCGTCCGTGCCCAGCCCGACCGCCACGCCTGCCGCGCGTTCTTCGATCACTGGAGCAACGCCGCTCGCCAGCATCATGTTGCTGGAAGGATTGTGCACGCACCCCACCTGCCGCTGCGCCAGGATTTTGCGATCCGTCTCGTCAACAAAAATGCAGTGCGCCGCCACCATGTCCGGACCGAGAATACCGAGCTTGTCGAGATACTGCACCGGCGTCGTGCCGTTCTTCGCTCGGCTGTCGTCCAACTCTTTTCTCATTTCTGCGACGTGGATGAGGATCGGCGCGCTGTACTTCCGCGCCAGCGCCGCCGAATCTTGAAGCGTCTTTTGCGAGCAGGTATAAATCGAATGCGGCGCGACCGCGGCGTGAATCAGCGCATCGCCTTGCCAGCGCTTCAGAAATTTCTCGGTGTATTCCAGCATGGCGGCGTTGGATTTATTGTCCGGCGCAGGAAAATCAAGGATCGTTTCGCCCAGTACGCCGCGCATTCCCGCGGCTTTGGTCTCTTCGGCAACGGCATCTTCGAAGTAGTACATGTCGGCGAAGGCGGTCACTCCTCCGCGAATCTGTTCCGTCGCGGCCAGCCGCGTGCCCCAGCGGACAAATTCTTCCGTCACATTTCTTGCCTCCGCCGGGAAGATGTGTTTCCGCAGCCACTCGTCGAGCGTCACGTCGTCACGCAACCCGCGAAGCAGCGTCATCGGCACGTGCGTGTGCCCGTTGATGAAACCAGGGAGCACGAGTTTCCCGCCGGCATTGATGGTCTGCGCGGCAGCGTACTTCGCCTCGAGGTTCGCCCGCGATCCTACGGCCACGATCGTGTTGCCCTTTACCGCCACCGCACCGTCCTCGATGATGCGGCGTTCTGCATTCATCGTAACCACCGTGCCGCCCGCGACGAGCATGTCGATTTTTTCTTTTTTTGCGTTTTGCGCGTGAAAGCAAGCGGAGAATAGAAAATAGAAAATGGGAACTAGAACAATGATCAGCCACGGAGGGAAACTGCGCATCCAATTTCGCTTTTCCATTTTCTATTTTCCGGTTTCTATAAATTCGAGGAATCAAACGGCTTCGGAAACAGTTCGCGCATCTGGAATATTTCGGTTTTGCCGTTGAGGTTCGCGAGGATCACGGGAACGTCGCCGCAAAATTCCCAGATCAGCTGGCGGCAAGCGCCGCATGGAGGCGTTAACGTCTCGGTGTCCGTCACCACGGAAATGGCGTCGAAGCCGCGCTCGCCTTCGCTGATGGCTTTGAAAATGGCGATGCGCTCGGCGCACACGGTGAGGCCATAAGTGGCATTTTCGACGTTGCAGCCGCCAAAAATTCTTCCGGACGTGGCGCGGAGCGCTGCGCCCACGCGAAAATTGGAGTACGGCGCATGCGCATTTTCCCTTGCCTGCCTGGCCGCCGAAATCAGAGTTTCATATTCGCTCATGCAATCGCCTCTGCAATTCGCGGAATGACCCCTTTCAGCAAGCCCATGAACTGCCCTTTCACACGTTCTGCCACCTCCAGCACTTCCAGGTGGTTGAGCGGCTGATCCAGGATTCCCGCCGCCGCATTCGTCACGCAGGAGATGCCCAGCACGCGAATGCCACTATGCCGCGCGGCGATCACTTCCGGGACCGTGGACATGCCGACAAGATCGGCGCCGATCGCGCGCAGGTAGCGGATCTCCGCCGGCGTCTCGTAGCTCGGCCCGAGGACCGCCGCGTAGACGCCCTCATACATCCCGAGTCCGATACGGTTTCCTTCGCCGACGGTCATTTCGCGAAAGCGCTTGTCGTAGGCCGCGGTCATGTCGTGGAAGCGCAGGCCAAATCTCTCGTCGTTTGGCCCGGTGAGCGGATTGACGCCCTGCAAATTGATGTGATCGCTGATCACCACCAGCCGGCCCTGCACAAATTCGCGTTTAATGCCGCCCGCGGCGTTGGTGAGGATCACCGCCTTGACGCCCATGCGTGTGAAAACGCGGATCGGAAAGGCCACCTCTTTCGCGGAATAACCTTCATAAAGATGGACGCGGCCCTGCATCCCCGCAATGGAAATTGCTCCCACTTTTCCGATGACGAGCTTCCCCGCGTGGCCAACGGCCGTAGATTGAGGGAAGTGCGGAATTTTCGCGTACGGAATTTTGGCGGCATCAGCGAATTCGTCCGCGAAACCGCCAAGGCCGGAACCCAGGACGAGGGCAATCTGGGGACGCAGCTTCGTCTGAGAAAAAACAAAGTCAGCCGCCTCTCCCGCGCGCTCAAACTCGCCACCCGGCGAACTGCCAGTAGGGGTTGCAGTAGCGATTTTTCCGGACGGAATCGTTTTCGGAGTCTTGGTATTAGAGCTTTTTTTTGCGCTCACGAAAGGATCCCCACGATGGAAGCGGACATCAAGTTTGCCATTGTGCCCGCGAGCATAGCGCGGATGCCGAATTTTGCGAGCTGGCTGCGCTGCTCCGGTGCGAGCGCGCCGATGCCGCCGATCTGAATGCCGATGGAGCTGAAATTGGCGAAGCCGCAGAGAGCAAAGGTGGCGATCGCAAAAGTGCGCGGATCGAGCGAGCCCTTCATTAGGCCAAGCTGGCCAAAAGCGACAAATTCATTGATGACCATGCGCGTCCCGAGCAGGTTGCCAATCTTCGCTGCGTCATGCCAGGGCACACCGATCAGCCAGGCAACCGGCGCGAAGATCCAGCCGAAAACGGTCTGCAGACTTTCCGGGAACCAGGCCATGTGGGGCCAGTTGTGGATGCCGCCCATGATGGCGTTCAGCAGCGCAAGCAAAGCGATGAAGGTAATCAGCATGGCGCCGACATTGAGCGCGAGATGCAAGCCGTCAGTTGTGCCCCGGGCGATGGCGCCCAGAAGATTGGTTTCTTTTTCCATGGGGGGCATTTCCACGCGGCCGGCGGTGAGCGGCTGCTCGGTTTCCGGGACGAGCATCTTGGCCATGAGCAATGTTCCCGGCGCGGTCATGATGACGGCAGTCAAAAGATTCTTGGGATCGGCGCCTCCCACCTGGATGTACCCGGCCATCATGCCACCGGAGATGTGCGCCATCCCACTGGTCATGACGACCATCAGTTCCGACTTGGTGAGCGTGGGAAGAAAGGGGCGGATGGTGAGCGGAGCTTCCGTCTGGCCCATAAAGATGCTGGCGGCAACGTTGAGGGACTCCGCGCCGCTGGCGCCCATCACGCGCGTCATAATCCACGCCGCGGCGCGGATGATCAGCTGCATCACTCCGAGGTGATAGAGCACAGCGAAGAAGGCGGCAATGAAGATGATCGTGGGAAGCACTTGGAACGCAAACGAAAAGCCCAACCGGGAAAGTTCCTTCGGCAAACCAAGGTCGCCGAATACGAACGCGGACCCCGCGTAAGAAAAGCTCAACAGCTTATTTGCGCCTACACCCAGGAAACCAAACACTGAACTACCAACACCGGAACGGAGAACGAAAAAGCCTAGCGCCAACTGGAGCCCAAGCCCCCAAGCGATCGTCTTGAGCTTGATGGCGCGCCGGTCGGTGGAGAAGAGCCAGGCGAGCCCCATTATCACAGCCATGCCGAGTACTCCGGTGAAACGTCCCATGAACATCTCTCTCCACACAGCAAATTCAAGCGCCAATCACCCGGCGCACAAGAGGCCGCTTCTCGCGCGGAGCTTCCTCGCCGATGTGATAACTGTCCGCGATGCGGCTTTTCGCTTCGGCAAGTTTGGCGTCGCTATTGTAATGAATCGTGACCAGCGGTTCTCCCTTTTCCACGCGATCGCCGATGCGCTTGTGGAATTCGAGCCCAACGCCGTGATCGATCTTGTCTTCCTTCCTTTCCCGGCCTCCGCCGAGCATCGCGAGCGCGATGCCAAACTGCTCGCAGTTGGTGCCGGTGACGAAGCCGCTGGCGGAACTCGCTACGCGGAAATGCAGGCGCGCGGTGGGCAGGCGTTCCGGTTCGTCAACGACGCGTTCATCGCCGCCTTGCAGGCGAATCCCTTGCCGGAATTTTTCGAGTGCCTGGCCGGTGACGATCATGGTTTCGGCCAGGCGGCGGCCTTCTTCCACGCTCTTCGTTCTCTCACCGAGATAGAACATCCAGGCGGAGAGTTCGAGGCTCAAGTCACGAACATCGGCGGGGCCACGGCCGTTGAGGACTTGGATGGACTCGGCGACTTCATTCGAATGGCCCGCCATGCGGCCAAGCGGCTGATCCATGCCGGTGATGAGCGCCATCACTTTTTTGCCCATGCGCTTCCCGGTCTCCACCATGACTTCGGCGAGGCGAACGGAATCTTCCTCTTTCTTCATGAAAGCGCCGGAGCCCGTCTTCACGTCCAGCACCAGGGCGTCAATGCCTTCGGCGAGTTTCTTGCTCATGATAGACGCGCAGATGAGACCGATATTCTCGACGGTGGAAGTAACGTCACGGAGCGCGTAGATTTTCTTGTCGGCAGGAGCAATCTCCGCTGTCTGCCCAATCAAGCCCATGCCGCATTCGCGGAGGACGCGGCGAAATTCTTCGAGAGACAGATTCACGTTGAAGCCCGGAATCGCTTCCAGTTTGTCGAGCGTGCCGCCGGTGTGGCCGAGGCCGCGGCCGCTGATCATCGGGACCGTTAGGCCGCCCGCCGCGACGATGGGAGCAAGAATGAGAGAAGTCTTGTCGCCAATCCCTCCGGTGGAGTGCTTGTCCACTTTCTTGCCGGCGATCTCGGAATGGTTGAGGACTTCTCCGGAATAAAGCATCACCTCGGTGAGGGCCGCGAGCTCGGAGCGGTTCAAACCGCGAATCCACACGGCCATGAGCCACGCAGCCATCTGGTAATCGGGTATTTCGCCGCAAGTGTAGCCAGAAACCAGAAAATTGATTTCTTCGCGGGAGAGTTCTCCGGAATCACGTTTCTTGCGAATCAGATCGACGGCGCGCATGCGTTTTGGAAAGCGAACGGCGAGCGTAACATCCGCAGTACGGGGCGTCAACGCGAGGCACACGCTTTGTCAAAGCTCTTTAGAAATGTCCCCTTTCTTACCTCATTAGAAATGTCCCCTTTTTCGTTTTTGGTTCTGCGTCTTTTGTTGGTCGTTGGCCTTGCCCGGAGCGAAGCCCTGCGTAGCCCGTAGGGCGGAGCGTTTAGGGCGAAGCGCAGGGCAAGGACAACGACCATGGCTTGGCAACCGCAGCCCGGCGGGACGCGCGCCTCGCTTGTTTCTCCACTGCTCGGCGCGCGGCTTCTCGCCACGGATGATTCGCTAGCGGCACCCACTTTCGTTTTGCGGTCGAAACCGCAATGCGCTGCGGTTTGCTGGGGCCACCCGCAGCGAGAGCACCCGGCCTGGCGGGCGCGGGAATCTCCTGCCAGTGCAGCGCGCGCCCGCGGTACTCGATGGCCATGCGCCCGTGCCGCCCTTCGCACACCAACACCTTGCCCTGCGTCGGCGCGTAGTGGCGACTCTGCGGTTGCAGTTGAAAAAACCGATTGTCGTATCGCACCACCCAGTCCTCGCTAATCGTGCGCTCCCTTTCGAGTCGGAAAATCCGGTCCAATTCCGCGGCCCGCGGCGCGCCACGGTGATAGTCCTCCGGCTTCGCCGCCCTCCGCGCAAACCGCCGGTTGTGTTCCGGCAAATACTCCCGCTCCAGGTACACGTTGGCGGCTTCGTGACTGCTGATTTGCCTCCGCCGCAGTTTCTTTACCAGCCGATCCTGATGCGTGCCGTGCATCCTCTCCACGCGCCCCTTCGCTTGCGGCGAATTGGCGGCGATGACCTCGATTCCCAACTTCGCGCACATGCGCCCAAACTGCGTGATCGGCTCTTCTCCGCGCAACCGTTCCCCGGGTGTGGCCGGCCGCTTGTACAGATTCTTCCAGTCCACATACAACGCCAGCGGCACTCCGTAGCGTACGATCCAAGCGCGCAACCCATCGGCCACCGCCCAGATCGTCTCTTGCTCCCCCAGTTGCGCCCACGTCGTGTTGCTGGCGTCGTCGACCATGTCGATCAAGCAGCCCTCCGGACCACGTTCTTCCAGCCAAGGGTGAAAACTGCCGTCCATTTGCACCAGCTCCCCAAAGTGTTCCTTGCGCTCGCGTCGACGACGATGCTGCCGGTGCTTCCGCTCGCGACTCCACAGCCCTTCCCCCAACATCCAGCGTCGCAGCGTTTCGGCATCCACCTTCAGCCCATCCTCCGACGCCAAGTGTTCCGCCGCCAGCGTCGGTCCGAAACGCTCGCCCACCGGCCCACCGTACTTCTCCCGCACCAGCCGCAGCGCCTTCTTTCGGAACTTCGCATCGTGAGCGCGATTCGACGATCGCCCCGCGCTGCCGTGCTTCAGTCCCGCGGCCCCATCCTCCCGATAGCGCTTCCACAACCGCTTCGCCTGCCGGTAGCTCACACGCATCAGCCGCGCCGCATCCACCACGAGCAGCTGCTTGCTCCGCACCCGCGCCAGCACTCCCACTCTTTCTAACTCCCCTTTGCTCATTTCGGTCCGCCCCAATCTGACCTCCTTTTGGAGGTCCTATTAAGGGGACATTTCTATCGAGGACAAAAGGGGACATTATCATCGAGGCGCAACACGCGAGGCACACGCTTGTGAGGCACACGCTTGAGATCGGCAAATCCCTACAGTGGCTGTTGCACGTCCGGGGGCAGGTTGGTCGTCTGGCCGGCGATGACGTGCCAACCATGAGGGGTGTTGATGTAAACATGTAAAGCGCGGATCTGGCTGCTGAGGTGCTGGCCATTCAAAATGAACCGCGATGACCAGAGGCAAGTTGCGACGGCAATGTCTTGAAAAATGCGGACTCTAATGTCGGAGACGCCGAACGATTCACGCTTGACCAAAGGCGATTCGATCGCCGCAATCCACTGCGCCTTGTTTATCAGTTGGCCGTGAGAAAGTGTGCCAGAAAAATCATCACTGTAAATACGATAAAAGAAAGTACTGCTGTTTAATTGGATGGCATGTGCGGCTTCTTTTTCCAGGCTGACGATCTCCTGCCTCTGAAGTTCAGGATCGCTGGGCGCAGGCTGAGCGTAACACTGCTGGATGCACGCCTGCCGCCAGGTTTCTTGCGCTTGCCAGGAAGGAGCGAGCACCAACCCTATTGCCAATGCTAGCGTACCCTTAATCTTGGTCATGCCAGAGCGCCTCCTCAAGGAGTAACGGAATTCCGCCGGAGCAATTTAGGAAAGAGTTGTTGCTGACCACCTATGGTACGGAAGACAGATTACGTATATCCATCATATAGATGACATGCGTGTTGTGAATGACAAGCTCTCCTAGGGTCACGGGCCGGTCGATGTTTCAATAAATCCGTACGAAATATAAGAAATTAGTTTCGCTTTAACGCTCTGCTAGAATAGTCCCCTTCCAAAGAGAGTCACCACGAGTGGAAACTTAATTCGGTCGGAGGAGCCATGATCGACTTTAACAGGGGAAACTATGAAACGGCCGGCGGCAGAAGTGAGCGCCAAACGGTTAACTCGCTGCCGTTTTCACGGCGGAGTTTTCTGGCCAAGACATCGTATTTCGGAGCGTTGTATGCCGCCGCCAAGTTGCTCCGGATGCCGGCGCTGGCGGCAGAGCTGGCGACCGACTCGCGGGTGTCTCAAACACCGATTGTCGATAAGGGCTTCGCGTCGGTGAGAAAGATCGGTGAAGGGCTGTACGCGACAATCTCCGATCCCTCGAAAGGATTTCAGACGGTATGCAACGGAGGATTCCTGGTTGGCAAAGATGGCGCGCTGCTGATAGAGGGTTTTATAAGCGCGCCCGGCGCCGCCTTTCAGATGGATGCACTGCGGACGGTCAGCCAAGCTCCCGTAAAAGGCGCGCTGGACACGCACTATCACTTCGATCATTCGATGGGGAATGCGTTCTACGGTGCCAACGGGATTCCTTTGTGGGCGCTTGCCAACGTGGCGAAGCGGATTGTGGAGAGCTATGGGGCGCTGCAGGGCGCCGACAAGGCGGCCTTCCTGGGACCCATCGAGAAGGCGATCAAAGAGGCCAAAACAGAAACGGCGCGGAAACACCGCGAAGGCAATCTGGCCTCTGCAACAAATCTGTACAACGTGACAAATTCCACGGTGCTGGCACTGCCGAATCATCCCATTGATCCGGCGAAGTTACCGATGAAGGTGGACTTGGGCGGAATAACCGCGGTGATCGAGAGCTATCCGGGACATTCGGGGACGGACGTAATCGTGCAGGTTCCAGAACAAAACGTGGTCTATACCGGCGATCTGTTGTTTTCCGGCATGTACCCGGTCTGCTTCGACGCGCAGGCTACTGTGTCCGGGTGGAGACAGACGTTGAAGACATTCGCCTCCTGGAACAAGGACACGCTGTTTGTGCCCGGACATGGCCCCATTTGTGGGCAAGAAGGGATTGCACTCTCCCGGGCGCTCTTCGACGACATCGAGGAGCAGGCCCAGAAGATGCGCAAAGCAGGCGTGCCGGCAGCGGAGGCCGCGGATCTTTACGAAATTCCGGAAAAATACAAGAACATCGGTATTTTTGCCTGGGACTTTTCTATTGGACCGGCGATTCTGAAGCTATATGCGGAGTGGGGAACCAAGTAACCGCGGCGGCGGCGCTAGGACAAGGCGGCACTAGCGCGGCCCGAGACGCTGGTCGGGAAGAACGCCGTCGAAGCTGCGAATGACACCTCCCGCGGTTGGCGAAGAGGATGCTCGACTATCGCGTTCGCAAAGGATGGCCTGCATTCCGACGGACCGCGCCGCTTCGATTTCCTTCACCGCATCGGAAACAAAAAAAAACAGATGTGGCGCATACGAAAACGAAGCCGCGATTTTCTTGTAGCTTTCCCCTTCTGTTTTCGCTCCGACGCGGGTGTCGAAGAAACCGGAGATGTACGGCGTCAGGTCGCCCGAGGCCGTGGTGCGAAACAGGAGTTGCTGCGCTACGACGCTTCCCGACGAGTACGTACAGATGATTTTTTCCTGCCGCCGCCATCGTTCGAAAGCGATGGGCACATCGGGAAACACTTCGCCGCGCAATTCCCCGCCTGCGAATCCCTGATGCCATATTTTCCCCTGGAGAGACTTGAGGGGCGTGCACTTGCTGTCTCGCGCGATCAGCCATTGGCCGTAGCTGACGCTCGATTGCAGCCGCGCTTCTTCCGTATTGTCCAGCCAGCCAGGCGGTTCAAGTCCATTGCGTTTATCCACCTCGTGGTGCGCGCGCAGATCCTGAATCAAAGAATGAATTTCTGGATCTTGAGAGTGTTCTCGAAGAAAAGACTCTAGCTTGCGGCTCGCATAAGGGAAAAGCGTTTGATAAACGAATTCGACGGGTGTTGTCGTGCCTTCGATGTCAAGAAGAATGACGCGGATCTGAGATTCGTCGATCGGAGACACACCAGCTACTTCGCCGCCGTTTGCGGCGGAATGTATCTGGGACCCCAGCAAACGGGTTCGTAATTCCGGTCGACTCCGCTGGCCGTATAGTGGGGCGTCCAGCCAGACTTGTCCTGGAACAGACGAATGGCGCGAATGCGGCGGTCTCCGCAGAGATCGAACCAGTGGAGCGTCCCGCGCGGGACGCGAATCAAGTCACTGGCTTCGACCTCTATAGCGACAACCGGGCCCTGTTGCGGATGGATATGGAACAGGCCGCGCCCGGCGACGATGTAGCGGACTTCGTCCTCATCGTGGCGGTGTTCGATGTTGAACTTGGACAGCATCGCATCCAGCCCGGGAGTATCCGCATTGACGTCGATCACATCCGCTGTGACGTAGCCACCCTGGCGCTTGAGTTCCTCGACTTGCTGGCTGTAGGCTGTCAGGACTTGCTCCGCGGAAGCATCCGAAGGCAGGTCGGCCGGAGGCTTCCAGCGTTCGTAGTCAATGCCAATTCCGGCGAGGTAGTCTCGAACCTCATCGTGTTCGCGGAGCGAACGGTTTTCATCGGGGATTCGAAGGACGGCCAAGGCAATTTATCTCCAGGCTCAGGCAGCGCGGGAATCACGCACTCTGTGCGGCTCCGGAGCGAACCAGTACTTCCATCAGGAACTCCAGGATTTCAACATGGCGCTTGGCTTCCTGCAAGCCCGCACCCCAAGTATAAAGCCCATGCTCCCTCAGAAGAAAACCATGGATGCCGGGGCTTTCCCGTAGGGTTTTTGAAACGCGTTCCCCCAGTTCAACCATGTCCTGCGAATTCTCGAGAATGGGCAGCCACTCGCGATGCTGGTGCGTTCGAACGCCTTCCAATCCTTTGAGCATTTCGTATCCTTCCAAGGCGATGCCGCCCTGTGATGCGTGCGAGCCTGAAAGGACGGTGCTCCAAACCGAATGAGTATGCAAGACCGTGCCGGCGTCCACGCCGCGCGCGATGGCGAGATGGAGCAGGGCTTCAGCAGACGGGCGGCCATCGCCGCGGACGACGTTGGCTGCGTCGTCCATCTCCAGAAACTGCGCGGACGTAAGGCTACCCTTGTCCAAGCCTGTTGAAGTAATGGCCAGTCGCAGCGGCTCGCGGGAAATCACCGTGCTGAAGTTTCCACTCGTCCCCAAAACCCAGCCGCGCGCGTGGAAGCCCTTTCCGATCTCCGCCAGGCAAGCGGCTGCTTCCGCAAAGCAGGTACAGTTCGGGATCGATGGTACGTTTGCCTTGGGGCTTTTCCTGCGTTTGACGCCTCTCTTGGTTTTCTTTATCGCCACAATCAACATTCTACGACGTAGATCAGATGGATGGAACAGCCACTGACCTGCGCGAGACTCTGGGCCTGAATGCGGTTGGGATTCTCTGCGCCGAGATTAGAATTTGACGAGAATGGCCATGTTCAGCCGGTTCTCGGTTTTGCGAAGATCCGGGAGCCAGGTATTTGTTGGCGAACCGTTACAGGTCGTGAATCCGCTGAGGCATACCATTGATCCTGCCGGGCCAGTATTGCCGCCCGGCGGCGTCACGCCTCCCAACCCGGAAAAATAAGGTACGTTCGCGGCCCGATGGTTGTACTCCCAACGGAACGTAATATATTGGCTCAGCATCCAATCAAACGTCCCCGACATATCCCAAGCCTTGTACCCATCGCCGGGATTCTCCGTGAAGTAGGGCGTGCCCGAAGCGGCCGTCGCACCTTTGATCGGCAGCAGCAAGACCAAATACCGCCCAGGATTATTGATCTGTCCGCCGCCAATCGTCAGACCGTACTTGTCGATCGAACCAGAGACGATTGTAGATCATGTAACCTAGAAAGCTCTGCTTGGGACCCTTCGCAGAATTGCCGGCGCAGCTGACGCCGCCACCATGCTCGCATCCCATATCTCCGGTAAGCGAGAAGGCGGCTTGTTCAAGAATCTTTCTGGGTTGTCGAAGTATTTGATCTGAATGCTATCGTCGGTGTGATAGCGGACTCGGCCCGACGTGTTTAGGGCATCCTCACCCAGCGCGTACTGATTTCCCAGGACCGATATCCAGCCATTCGGCCGCCAGAGGAGTTGGAATCCGACTCCCGGCCGGCCGTTGAATCGTCTGTAGGACTGCCAGCCTTTCGTAAACCACGGCTCGATCTTTAGATGCTCCGTCGGAAAAATCTGAATGCGGACGCCATTGAAAAACCACGGTGTGTTCGATGAAACATACGACGGCTGATACGCCCAGTTGTAGAATTGGTAGTAGCTGAACAGCGCGATATACGACATGAAGATTCCGGCGTCGACATTGCGGTGTAGTCTGTAAATGGCACAGAATGCTTCGTCGTTGCCACAAAATGCTAGCTTTGCTGGCGTAATGAAGTCATAAGCCCGGCGTAAGGTTGTAATTAGGGCGTAAAGAGAAGACTTTCAAGGGTTTGCAGCCGAATGGGCAGGAGCGGGCAGGGCCCGGCGGGAGATCTCCAGCGCCATGGCTCGCATCTCTTCGTGGATCAGTCCGTTGGTGGCGAGAATGACGGGGCCGCCAAGCTGGTAAGGATTTCCGGCGAAATCGCTCACTTTGCCGCCGGCTTCTTCAACTAGCAGGACGCCCGCGGCCGTGTCCCATTTCTGCAAATTAAATTCCCAGAAGCCGTCAAAGCGGCCGGCGGCGACAGCGGCCAGATCGAGCGCGGCGGAGCCATCGCGGCGCACGCCGTGAGAGTGCTGGGTGAAGTCGCCGTAGTATTGAAGATTCGGACTGGCCTTGCGGTTGCGCACGGGAAAGCCGGTGCAGAGCAGGCTTGTCGAGAGCGTGGCGACCTTGGAAACGTGGATTTTTTTGCCGTTGAAGGTGGCGCCTTCGCCGTGCGCGGCGGTGAAGAGTTCATTGTAAAACGGATTGAAGACGACGGCGGCGAGAAGCGTGTCCCGCTGGGCGAGAGCGATCGAGACGCAGAAGCAAGGATACCGGTGGGCGAAATTCGTGGTGCCGTCGAGCGGATCGACGTGCCAGCGAAATTCCGAAGCCGAAGCGCTCTCATGCCCCGTTCCCTCTTCGGCTGCAATGGCATGGTCGGGAAAGTATTTGGTTAGCCGCTCGACGATGAACCGTTCCGAGCGCTTGTCCGCCTGGGTGACAAGATCTACCTCGTCGCCTTTGTAAGCAATGTCCAACGGGCGCGACAATTCTTCGCTGAGAATTTTGCCGGCTTCATGGGCAATTTCTACGGCGACTTGGAGATAGTTCTTGGTCATGGCGAAACTGGTAGTTTTCCGAAGTATCGGTCTGCGCGCCGCGCGATGACCTTCTTCACTTTATCACGAGGGGCAAACCGAGTTTGCTTGTTATGAGGGGGAAGGACTTAGGGGGATAGTGAGCCAGGGGGACAGCGGACAGGTTAGAGAAAGGAAAGACCTGTCGAGGATCCATTTCGACGAACACGGGGATAGGATAGCACGCGGGTATCAACTATTAAGTATTTTGCAGGGAATCGTCGAAATTGAGGGTTGAACGGCTGCGGGGACAGGTTGAAGGATTCCCGCGGAGGCGAGACGAAGCGAAGAATGTCCACTCTTTGCAAAAAACAAAATCGCAAAAGGGTAGGCCACGCGATTGAGAGCCAAGCACATAGGGTGTGCCACCTGCCCCGTCAACGGCGGATGGCTCGGTCGTCCGCGTCTCTTTTCGCGAATTGGCTAGCCGCCCATTCAAACTAAATCCTTATGAATCCTTCCGCGCTTCTTTCTTGCCGGTTTTGTACGCCTATGGCGTACGAGGCCGTGATGAAGCAAACCGCTCGCGCACGACGCCTTATGAGCCAGGAGGCCTATTCCCATGTCAGTCGTCAAGAAGATGCAGTTTTGCTGGGGTGTGTGAGGTAGTAATTCGCCAAATCCCGCTCTTCCTTTTCCATGTACGGCAAGCAATATCCGACACCCTATGAGAATCACAAGGGTCTCGCAGACTATTACCACCAGGCTAGGACTCAGGCGCTCGAAAAGGCTGACCAACAACTGAAAATGGCGGAACCGGCGCACACAAGCAATCTTCAATAAGGCTTCCTAAAAAGCATCGCCAATTGTGGAGATTGTTCCAAGCCTGATTGAAAGTGGCGGCTCTCGGAAGACTGCGCGCAATCATTGGGCGCCGGTGAGGTAAAACTTGCGGCGGCGGACGTGGTAGCCGACGCCGTCATCTCATCAGCTCAATTTTATCGCAAGATCTGTTGCCCGGGCCATCCGCCTCGGCGCGCCCGCACTGTAAAGCCCTGCCGGAGGCTGGTCTATTCATCATCAGTTTCGGCAGAAGGTAGGCCGTTGGGGCAGCGGCGCGAGCTGTGGATGCGGAGGTGACTGTTGTCCAGGTCCGCGAAGGTGCCGCTGAAATAGCTGCTGCTCCAATAGGCTTTCTTAGCGATTTCGGAGGCAACTTTCTTTGCAAGCTGAGGATCATCGGCAAAGACGACCACGCGCGCGCCTTTGTCCCAGAGCGGCAGACGGCCGTCGTCATTCGCGGCAGTCGCTTCGCCTGGCTGGATGTTTACGGCGCAGGTGACTGTATCGGCCAGGAAATCCTGTGGAGTGCGGGCGTCGACAAAGACGGCGGTGTGGTCACGATTGAAGATGTAGGCGAAGCCTTCAAAATCGGTTCGCACTGTGTTGCCCAGTGCGCGCCACACCGGTAAGCCGAGTTGATATCGATAAAAATTGTCATAGCCAGCGACAGCCAATGCGGCTGCCACGCGTTTGCTCTTGCCGCAGAAGGGGCCATTGCAGGTGAGGACAAACTCGGCGTGCGGATTGATGGGGAAGAGAGCAGAGATCTGGCTCACTTCGCGTTCCACGGAGGTGTTGTTGAGGGGAGGGATGTTGATGGCGCCGGGGATGTGCGAGATCGCGTATTCCAGCTCGAAGCGCACGTCGAAGACCGGCATGCTACCGGAAGCTAGGATCTGTTGAAGCTGCTCGGTGCTTAACTCTTTTCCGGGCTGGGGCGGTTCGAGCAAGCTGGATTGAAAGATGTTTGGGGTTGCCGGGCATTGCGCCTGGACCGGCAGCAAAATGCTGATACAGATAGCTATCAAAGCGCCAAAGATAAGAGTGGGCTGTGCAAGGTGATTCTGGATATTACGCATGGGGTCCTCCTAGCGGCCACGGTGCACCGAGGGCTGCCGCAACGCAATGTTCGGCCGATGCTTTCTGAGTGATAGAGATGTGATGAGGTAAGCGATACGAGCGAAAGGGGCTTTTTGGGCTATAATCCCGGCCAAGCGCGATAACAGGCATGCGTCCAGGGACGCAAAATCCGAGTGTCATCCGTTTCGAGAACTACGAACTCGACCTCGCTGCCGAGGAACTACGGAAACAGGGCTCCTCTCTAAAACTGCAACCCCAGCCATTCAAGATCCTGGCATACCTTGCAAGCCGTCCTGGCAAGTTGATCACCCGGCGTGAGCTGCGCGACCACGTTTGGCCGGGCGATACTTTCGTCGATTTCGATCTGGCCATCAACCAGGCCATCAAGCAGATCCGGGCGGTTCTGAACGACGACGCAGAGCGGCCGCGGGTCATCGCGACCCTACCACGGCGCGGATATCGGTTCATTGCGAAACCTGCGCCGGCGGTAGTAGCCGAATCCGCGTTAGCGCAGGTTTCAAGCGAAGGGCAGGAAGCAGGTTCGAATGGTCCGGCGGTGATTGAGCATTCGGTCCTTCATGGCTCGCGTGCGCGACCATGGTTGGCGCTGGGCGCGGTGGTGGTGCTGATTGCCGCGGTAATCACCTATCGCTTTGCGACGCCGAAGCGTCCGGGGGTACAGATGCGCATCGTGGTGCTGCCCTTCCAGAACCTAACAGGAGATCCCCGTCAGGAGTTTTTCGCAGATGGCATGACGGAGGAGATGATCTCACAACTTGGCGCAATGGATCCGAAGCGGCTCGGCGTCATCGCCCGCACGTCGGCGGTGAAATACAAGAACAGCGGTAAGGGCATCGACCAAATCGGGCACGAGCTGGGCGTTGACTATGTGCTGGAAGGTAGCGTGCGCGAGGCCGGCTCGCGTGTGCGGGTTACCGCACAACTTATCCGCGTGAGCGACCAGATGCACGTCTGGTCGGAGAGCTTCGACCGGGGCTTCAAAGACGTGGTCGAGCTCCAATCGGATGTGGCCCAGGCGATCGCGCGACGTATCGACGTCGGGCTGGGCCAGCGCCGCGCAGCGCCTCAGCCCGCCACGCAGCTCAACTGGGAGGCCTATTCCGCCTATCTCAAAGGACGCCATCTGCTGCTCGACAATAAGACCGAGGCCACCATCGCAGTGGCCCTCCGGTACTTTCAGCGGGCCATCGAACTCGACCCGAGTTTCGCGCTAGCCTACGCCGGCCTGGCGGACGCGTACGCCGAACGGGCCGACGCTGATTTGGATCCCAAGAAGGCCTTCGAGCTGTCGAGAGAAGCCGCGATGCGCGCACTCAGCATCAATCCGGATCTTGCGGAGGCCCACGTGTCGATGGCGAACGAGCTGTTCTATGGCGAATGGAAGTGGGCCGGCGCGGATCGCGAATACAAGCGCGCCCTGGAGCTGAAGCCCACGTACGAGGAAGCCCATCACTCCTACTCTCATTACCTCACGCTGGCGGGACGCCACGAGGAAGCGATCGAGGAATCCCAACTCTTGTTGCGATTAGATCCGCTCTCGTCGCACATGAACTCACACCTGGGATTGGCGTACGTGAAGGCGGGGTGTTTCGAAGAAGCGCTGGAACAGTTCAAGAAGACGATTGCACTTGATGCAAACTACCTGCGAGTGTACGGGCACCTGGGCTACGCATATGAATCGCACAAGATGTTTCCAGAGGCGATTACAACCTATAAGAAGGGCGTGAGCCTCGCAGGAGAAACGCTGGAAGGACAAGCGGACCTGGCGCGGGCACTCATAGAAGGCGGCGAGAAGGAACAAGGACTTTTGATTTTGCGCCGCTTGGAATCTGAAGCGACGCGGCGTTATGTTTCGCCTGTGGATTTGGCCGGCATTTATACGGTGCTGGGCGATCATGAAAAAGCTCTCACTCTGCTGGAGAGTGCTTTGGAGCAGCGCAATGGAAGGTTGCTGTTCATCCATCAATATCACGAATTTGATCCGCTACGCATTTCGCCGCGCTTTACGCGCATCCTGCAAGCGATAGGAGCGCCGGCCACGGTGTAACAATTCTGCAACCAAAATAATTACTTTGCCCGATCCGATTAGGAAGCAGAAGTTGGAAATTAGAAGTGCCACCGATCACGGATTCATTGCGGGCCAGTGAGGTACGACTTGCGGTGACGGACGTGGTAGCCGGGGGGGCTGACGGCGACGACAATGGAGCGGTAGGTGTTGGCGGGGCCGCGAGGGGTGGGATAGTAGGCGAGGAGATACTGGGTGCGGAGCTCGCGGTCGATGCGATCGAAGATGGCGCCGAGTTCCTGGGGCGTGTCGGGATAGAACATGGCGCCGCCGGTGGTGTCGGTCATGGTTTCGAGGGCGTGTTCACCGGCGGT
>Ga0137412_10000208_pt1 | contig 38174 bp, 33 predicted proteins | sample CZODoug2_1_16fun_FD_122160 | JGI IMG/M metagenome (GOLD analysis project Ga0137412, IMG submission 122160) | Vadose zone soil fungal communities from Angelo Coast Range Reserve, California, USA - CZODoug2_1_16fungal (Hybrid Assembly) | ecosystem: Environmental > Terrestrial > Soil > Vadose zone...
AACAGGCCGGAACTCATCCCGAGCGCCCCCGCCCGCATCCCTTCTTCCAGCAGCTCACTCATTCTCTCGATGTCGCTGGCGCCCGCGGGACGGCTCACATCGTCGAGTACATTGACTCGCAGCGTCGAGTGACCGATCAGCGAGCCCACATTGACCGCAGGATGCGCCGCTGTAACCGCGGCCATGTAGGCGGCCATGGTTGAAAATCGGTAATCCGACTGCGCACCAATGAGCGTGAGTGGCGCCGGCGGCGGTTTATCGGCGTACCACGGGGCCAAACTGATACCGCAGTTGCCGGTGATGACCGTGGTTACACCTTGACTAAGTTTGGCCCACATCTCCGGAGCGGCGAGCACCTGGCGATCATCGTGAGTGTGAACGTCGATAAATCCGGGCGCGAGGGTCAACCCCGTGAGGTCGACCCGTGTGATGCCGTTCAGCGAGCCAGGTCGCTCGACCGCCGCAATTCGTCCTCCTGCGATGCCGATATCGGCGGCGAATGCTGCGGTACCACTGCCGTCGAGTACGGATGCACCGCGCAGAACGATATCGAGTTGACTCGTCATGGTTCGTTTGTGTGTAGCATGGTCAAAATACGGTGTTGATGGCGCCCATGACTCGGTATCCGTCATCAACTTCTAGAAGCAGGGGCCATTTGTCGAATGTGGTGCAGGGATGTGATATCCCGCAGCCGATTAAGTCGCCCACCTGCACTTGGTGTTCGAACTCGGCCGGAAACCTCAAGTAGGCGTGCTGGTCGTTCATTTTGTCGATCTTCCAGCCAGCGGATAGGGCTTGCAGCTGCCGCGTGCTGCCCGGTCGGTGCCACCATATCGGCAATGGCAAATCAATATCGTATGAGACATCGCGCTTGCCCATGGTGAGAATGGCCAACGCCGGCTCCGGATGCGATTGCACCATGCTCCACACCTCGAGTGCGGGTTTCAACCCTCCCGCCGGCAATCGAGCAAACAATTCCGGCTGGCGAGTGGCCATCTCTGCAAGTAGATGACGATAAAAGCCGTGATCGTGCGTGAGATAGCAGCCGCTGCGCAGGATGGGCGTGAGTGGCCGGCTCAACGGCGCGAACCGCAGCATGGCTTCAGCGACCCGATCGAAATAGGCTGTCCCACCCGCAGATACGAGAATATTGGGACCACGGAACAGGGATTGGCCATCGAGTTCGGCTGTAAAACGCAGCAGCCGATCGAGAAAACCGTCTACTGCCGATAGATCTTCCGCACGCTTGGTCCCGACCAGCAACCCCTCGTAGCCTTCCACACCTGCCAGCATGAGAGCGGGCATCGAATTGATCTTGCGCGCCAGGGTCAGCCCCTCAGCGTCACTGCGGCATCCGGTGCGGCCGCTCGGCAGCCCCAATTCTATGAGTACCGGGAGCGGACGGCCGCGGCCGGCCGCATCGAGACCCGCAGCGAGCCGATCGATGCCTGCCTCGGAATCGACGACGGTGTAGAGTTCGAATTTCGGATCATCGCGCAGCAACCTCGCGAGAACACGAATTTCAGCCGGTGCCACGAGCTGGTTTGCAAGCAAGATCCGACGCACGCCGAATCCGTAAGCGGTGAGCACCTGCGCGGCGGTGGCTAAGGTGATGGCCCAAGCATCGCCATCGAGCTGACGCGCAAAAAGCTGCGGGCTCATCGTAGTCTTTCCATGGGGGGCAATCTGCACGTTGAAGTGCTTGCAATAGCCGCGCATCCACTGCGCGTTGTGTGTCAATGCGGAAGCTTTGAGCAGCGCCACGGGAAATGCGGTTTCCGCTTCCAGCACACGCCATTGCCGCATCTTAAGCTCGCTCTGCCGCATCGGCGCCGCCAGTGCCAATCCCTTGGTGCCCCGCGGCAAGTGTCGCTCCTCATAAGCGGCCAGCGTGGCCGCTAGATGATGACTGGCCGGTGCTCCGTCCCCGCCAAACGACGATTTCTCCGCCATCAGATCCCCTCCCCTTTCAGCCCGCGGTTACCTTGCTGGCAAGCAGCACGATGAGTAGCGCGGCAACGGAAATTACCGTCTCGAGCAATGACCACGTCTTGAAAGTATCCTTGGTACTCGTCCCTAAGTACGACTTCACCAGCCAGAATCCAGCATCGTTGACGTGTGAAAAAAACACCGACCCGGCCCCAATGGCGATCGCAACCCATTCAGGCGACGCGCCCGTGCTTGCGACAATACTTGGCATCACTCCGGCAGCAGTGATTGTGGCGACGGTGGCCGAACCTGTCCCGAGCCGGATCAACGCGGCAATGGTCCATGCCATCACGATCGGCGATACGAAACCGGCGTCCGCCAGGTGCGACAGTACCCTCGACAAACCGGCAGCGATGAGCACCTGTTTGAGTGCGCCGCCGGCTCCAATGCTGAGTAGAACCGAGCCCGCCGGCGTCATTGCTTCGCGCCATATGCTCGCCCTGGTCTGTGCCGTTTTCGCTTCGCGTGGGAATAGAACGACGAGAGCGACACCGATGGTAATGACCAGCGCCACAATCGGATTTCCGAGTTCGATGATCCATCCCAAATGCGCGTCGCCGAGGCGGCCAAGGGCGCCCAGGGCCGCGTTCGCAGAAATCAAAGCAACCGGAAGCAGCACGACAATCAGGGCGGCCGCAATGGGCGGCGGCGTGGCAATTGGTTCGACGTCAAGTAGTGAACGCGTAGCCTGCACGTACGGCGATGCGTAGCGTGCAAAAATTGGGCCGGCCAAGATTGCCGTCGGAATTGCAACCATGGCCCCATAAAGCATGGTTCGTCCGACCGACGCTCCCAATTCATGGACCGCAAGAAGCGGGCCGGGATGCGGTGGAAGCAAGGCATGAAGCACCGAGAGTCCAGCGAGGGCAGCGAGCATTATCTCGAGCCCGAGGTCGCGATTCCCTCGCGAAGCCGGCGGCTTCACCGCCGCGGCAGCGACTATTGGCAACAGCAGAACCACACCGGTCTCGAAGAACAGCGGCAAGCCAATCAGCATGGCCGCGCCGAGGCTCCCCCAGGTCGCATACCGTTCCCCAACGATACGCAGAGCCGCTCCCGCCAATGCCCGGGCGGCGCCGGAATGCTGCAGGATCGCGCCCAGAATGAGGCCGAGCGCAATCACGGGGCCTGTGCCGCCCAGCACGTCGGCAAAACCTGCTTGCATGGCGATGATCGAATCGTGCGGACCCAGCCCCGCAAGGCATCCCAAAATGAAGGCCCCGCAGAGTATTGCGAGGAAAGGGTGCACGCCGACTTTTACGATCAGCCAAATGGAAAGCCCAATGCCAGTAACCGCCGCTCCCAAAATCTGCAGTTCTGTCATCGGCGCATCAAATCATTTGCCGCGATGGCTCGCAACTAATTCGCGAATCTTGAGCTTGCGCATCGTCCGTGTTGCACAATGATGTTCCCGCGGCGCAGGTACCCAGATGCTGAAACCGGACCAAATGCAGGCAGCGAAATCGTTGCTGCGAATGATCGAATCGAATCCCTTGGACGTTTCGGCGTATTGCAAGCTCGCGGGCCTGTACGAATCGTCGGGCGAACAGCAAAAGGCGAATCTGACTCTACGCAGAGCGTTGGAAATCGATCCATTCCATCAAGAGGCGTGGCTTCGGTTGGGAATTCACCACATGAACCGAGGCGAGTGGCGCAACGCCGCCGATGCCTTCGAGCGCTCGACCGTCATATCGCCGATGGACGCCTCGGGCTGGATTGGGAATGGAATGGCTTCAATTGCCGCTCAAGACCTGCGCGCAGCCTGCAGAATGCGCGATACGCTCGTGGCGAAGTTCGCGGATCGCCCCGAGACGCATGTGATCGCCGGGCACATCAGCAAGATTCAAGGACATTTCACCGCCTCCGCGGACTCTTACCGGCGCGCCCTCACGCTCGATCCCGCGCAAGCCGAAGCATTGTACAATCTGGTCGACTTGGATCCTCCTCCGCCGACGGATCCGCTCACCGAACGGCTCGAATCGCTGCTGCGCAAACCGTCGCTTCCCGACCGGGAATCCGCCATGGGGCGCTTTGCGCTGGCGCGTATCTACGAGAAGGCCGGCCGTGTTGACCAAGCCTTTGCTCTGTACCGCGGCGCCAATGCCGCTACGGCGGCGATGATACAAGGCTCGGCGAATGCCTACGTTGCGCGGTATGCCGAGGACGAAGCCGAGAGGACTATCGGGATGTTCAGGCGAGCCGAGCTCACAGATCCGCTGGAGCCTCTCGATATCGGCGTCAAACTGATATTCATCGTCGGCATGCCGCGATCGGGAACGACCCTGACGGAACGCATATTGAGCAATCATTCCCACGTGTCGGCAGGCGGAGAATTGCCGTTCATGCAGGAATGTCTGGCGAAACTGCGCAGCGGCCCGGGATCATTGAAAGGCAGGAGCCCGGACCTGAGCCTGCGGGAGTTTCTGCGTCGATTGCGCACCGACTATCTGGACGCCCTGTTCGAGTCCGAGTTGGACGGCGACTTCGTTACCGACAAGCTCCCCGCCAATTTCTCGGCGTTGGGATTGATTCGAATCCTGTTTCCGGACGCCCTCATCGTTCACTGCATCCGCGATCCCATGGCGACTTGCTGGTCTCTTTACACCTCTTTTCTCGACTCGCATCTGTGCTTTCACACGGCCTTCGACGATCTCATTCATTACTACAACAAGATCTATTTGCGGTACATGCGTCACTGGGCCGGCATCGAGAAATTGAACATATTCAACGTCGAGTACGAAGGCTTGGTGGCCGATCCGGAATCCAGTATTCGCGCCCTGTTGCATCACTGCGGGTTGTCGTGGGAGGCTGCTTGTTTGGAAGCTCAAGGCAACGATCAGCCCATCTTCACCGCGAGCGTGGCGCAAGCGCGGCAGCCGATATACTCCACCTCGCTGACCCGCTGGAGGAAATTTGAACGGCATTTGCGACCCTTGGTGGAGGGACTGGCCGACGCCAAGAGCCATCATATTTGACCTGGACAATTGCCTGGCATCTGCCGGGGAAATCGGCCGGGAAATATGCGCGCCGGCGTTCGCAGCAATCCGCAAGGCAAGCTGCGGCATACTTTCCGAGGAACGACTAAACGCCGCCTTCGCCGACTGCTTCTGGCATTCGCTTGACTCCGTAGCCGCCAAGTATGGATTCTCCGATGAAATGCGTGCCGTTGGCTGGAAGTATTTTTCGCAGATAGAGGTTGAAGGCGCACTGCACGGGTATGCCGATCTGGCGGTGCTCTCGGAACTGCCGGCCGATCTCTTTCTGGTGACATCCGGCTTTCGTCGGCTGCAGACCAGCAAGATCAAGGCGCTCGGCGTTGAAGCGCTGTTCAGAGCCATTTACGTCGATGCCATCGATGAATCCAACAGGCAGGGAAAGCAGAGTCTGTTCGAACTCATTTCGAACACTTATCGGCTTCATCCGGCAGATGTTTTGGTGGTGGGTGACAGCTTCGAATCGGAGATTGATGCCGGAAATAGACTGGGCATGAGGACGGTGCAGATCTTGCGAGCTGGGGTGCAGCGTACCGATCATGCGATTCATCACATCACGTCCTTGGCCGAGCTGAAACACTTTTTTGCGACTCCCGCCAATTAAGGTCCTTGCCCCGGCGGCAGCGCCCCGTTTTAGGCCAACCGACACATTTTGTAGGCCGCACCGGAAAATCGCCTTTTCGCCCTCCTGACTCTTGTCGTATTCGCGTACGGTAATGGTGACCCGATGCATTTGCCCAAATGTGTTGATGGTGATTGCGGGCAACCCGGTGTCCGAACGATTGAAAAATAAGGGGATGTCGCAGGGAAGCGAACTTGAAGTACGTGCGATATCAATTGTGGGAGAGACGTATGAACGTTCCGAACCTCGCGCTCCGTATGGCGATCAGGGCCGTCCTGATGACTGCCCCGGGCCTCGCGGCCACCGCCGCTTACGCTCAACAGTCCGAGGGCAGCAGCCAGCCGTCGACCGACCAGCTTCAGGACATGGTGGTATATGGGCAGGCGGTTCATTACCGGCCCGATGATCAGTCTGTGGCAACTGGCCTGCAAATGCAGATTATCGATGCACCAGTGTCGATCTCGGTCATGACCGACCAGATGCTCAAGCAGGCCAACGCTCGAACCTTGTACGAGGTCGCGGATCTGGTACCCGGATTGAACCAGGCCGGTGAGGGGTATGGCGAAGTAAGCCTGCGGCTGCGCGGGCAGAACGTGACTCAACCGCGGGTCGACGGTATCAATTACGGTACGACCCAGTTCGTGGATAGCTTCGCGCTCGACCGAGTCGAAATCGTGAGGGGGCCGGCGACCGTGCTGTATGGCGTTACGGGAGCCTTCGGCGGCGAACTCAACCAGGTTTTGAAGCAGCCAAAGGCGGAATTTAGCGCCGACGTCGGATTTCGAGATGGTAATTTTACGGGTCGCCGCTGGGAAGCAGACGTTACCGGAGCCATCCCCGGCACGGATGACCGCCTGAAGGTGCGCGTTCTCGGAGCTTATACAGACTACAGCATCTTCCAGGACATCGTCATTCCGCCGCACAACATCAACAAGATGATTGCCGGCGCCGTTTCTTTCGATTTCACACCCGCAACGGTGGTAAGTCTCAACGGCTATAAGGAGGATCGCCACTACGATGCGACCGACGGCTGTGCCGTGGCTGTCAATCCGTCGACCGGACAACTATACCTTCCAACTTCCATACCGGTTGAGCAGTTTTACTGCGGCGATCCGAAACAGAATCACGCCGCGACCGCGGATGAATTTTCAATGGCATCCGTGAAGCACAAATTCGACAATGGCTGGTATACGAACGCCAACGTTGCCTACGGCCTGGCGAACAGGGACCTCCACTATGTATTTGCCTTCGGACCCGCCGGGGCCAATGGACTGCCTCCGCAGGATGTGAGTCTGTATTCTTACCTTGAACATATAGACATCACCACGCTCACCGCGAATGCGAGTTTGGGCGGCAAGTTTGATCTCTTTGACCGTACCCACGAATTCTTCTCCGCGGTCGAATATCAAAAAGAAGACAACACCAAGGTGACGTACCAGAGTTTCGCTCTCGGACTTCTGAATATGTTCAGAGACGGCGGCAAGGGCATACTTGCCGACGGTACTCCCATCCCTGTGATCCCGACGCCGACTTCGCACAATACGCAGGCCAGCGACACCAAGGAATTCCGCGCCAGCGCACAAGTTTTGCTGAATCCCGCTGAGCGCTGGGACGTGCTCGTCGGTGCATTGGTGCAGCACACGGCGCAGGAAGAGTCCGTCGTTTACACCAACGGCACTGCAAACACGCATGCCTCGCTGACTGAGACGGATGTCGTGAAGCGCCTCGGTGTCACTTACGGACTTCTGGCGCAGAAAGGCACAATTTTGAGCGATGCTAAGACGTATGCCAGCTATGCCGAAGGCTTCCAACCTAATGTGGGCATTTACGACGTAAACGGAAATCCACTGACGGCTCCGCAAAGAATGAAATCTTATGAAATCGGTCTCAAGACTCAATGGATCGATTCCCACGTCGATGCGGATATCGCTGTATATCGCGCAACGCGCACGAATATTCCGGCCTCGATTATTACCGCGGTGGGAACCGCCGGCCAATTTCACAGTATTTTGGGCGGCAAGAATACTTACGAAGGCGTGGAGTTCGATCTACTGGGCGAGGTCCTGCCCGGCTGGAACGTGTCTCTCAATTATACGTTCACCCATAATCGCCAACAGACTCTCTTGTTCCCGCAGCCCTTGGAAGTCGCGAACGTTCCGAAGCATGATGTGGGACTGCTGAACTCCTACGAGTTTCTGAGGGGCCCGCTCAAGGGGCTCGTCCTCGGTGCCACCGTCGTCCGGAAAATCGACGTGCCGCTCGTTGATGCCGCGCAAACGCTATATAGTGGCGGCTACAATCCGAGCAATCAGCTGTTTGAAAGCGTAACGATCTGGAATTTCAGAGCACTGTATAAAGGGTTCGGCGGGCCCCTCCATGGCCTGGAGATCTATGCAAACGCCAACAACGCGTTTAATGCCCGGTTCATCTATTCGATCAATGGTGACCCTGGCTTTACAACCACTGTCATGGCGCCGCGGGCACTCAGTGCGGGCGTCAATTACCGCTTCTGATTCCACTATCGGTTTCAGGTGAAGCGTGGACGTTGCCCCGTCGGCTGCAATGCATGGGAGCCTCCGCGAGATAAGCGAGCTTCTCAGACGCGGCGATGCGAGCGGTGCGATCGCGCTCTGCCGAGCTGTGTTGAATGAGTCCCCAGATAATACCGACGCGCTGCGTTTTCTCGCTTTGGGGCAACTGCAAAATAACGATCTAGTCGAGGCCGATCGCTCTCTCGTACGGGCGATGCGGTCTGCACCGGCGGATCCTGAGCTCATGAATGCGCTCGGTATCTTGAGACTAAGACAGGGAGCGTACGTCGAAGCGGTTCAGTCGTTCGCGCGCTGTCTGGACATCGCCCCAATCCACCGCGATGCGCTCAGCAACCTGGCCGCGGCGTACACCGGCATGCGCCAGCCACACCACGCTGCATCCTATCTGGAACGATTAACCCAAGTTTTGCCGTTTTCAGCTCCTGCATTCGTACGAGCGGCGGACAACCGGCTGGCCGTCGGTGAGGTAGAGCAAGCCATCGAATACGGGCGCAAGGCGGTAAGGCTGGATCCTGACAATCCCTCCGGGCGTCTTTCGCTTGCAGAGGCATTGGAGGTCTGGGGCCGGTTCAGGCAAGCCAAGTTTGAGTATCTTGCCGTGCTCACCGTCGATTCCGGCAATGCCAGGGCGTTGGCCGGGCTGCTATCCCTGCAAGGCACTCAAGTCGACGAACAGCATGTAGTCAGCGCGCAGCGCTTGCTCGAAACCGCGGAATTGCCCGATCGCGATTGCGTTCAGTTGCACCTGGCCCTGGCCCGGCATTACGATCGGGGCCGGCAGTACGCGCGTGCCTTTGAGCACCTGCAGGCAGGGAACGCCACGCGATTCAAGAACCACCCGTTCGACAGCATCGCTCACAGCCGCGCAGTTGATCGGCTGATCGAAGGTTGTGGTTCGGAAGCTGCCGGGTCTTGTCCCTCCCCGTCGACGCATGGCAGAAGACCGATTTTCATCGTCGGAATGCCGCGCTCGGGCACTACGCTGGTCGAGCAGATCCTTGCAGCTCACTCCGAAGTTGCGGCCGGTGGAGAGCTGCCCACCATCATGAATATCGCCGCCCAAATCGGCGGAGACTCGAGTGCATATCCGGAAGCGTTGCAAGAGCTCGATGGAGACTCCCTCTCACGCCTTGCCCGACAATACCTCGAGAAGCTCGAGACAGTCTCCGCCGGAGGCACCCGCGTCACCGACAAGATGCCTTTCAATTTTATGCATCTGGGCTTGATTGCCGCACTATTTCCGGACGCCACGATCATTCACTGCCGCCGCAGCGCGGCTGACACCTGCCTATCGTGCTACTTCACGAGCTTCAATGAGGAATTGCAATTCGCCAGCGATTTGAACGCGTTGGGGCGGTACTGGCTCGATTATCAGCGGCTGATGCACCATTGGCATAGGGTGTTGCCGGTAAAGATCCTCGACGTCGACTACGAACGGCTGGTGACCGACACCGAAGCGACCGTTAGACAGATGCTCAACTTCTGTGAATTGGCGTGGGAACCCGAGTGCATGCACTTCTTCAACATCGATCGCGGCATCCGCACGCCGAGCAGATGGCAGGTGCGACAGCCCATTTATCCGCAATCCGTTGGCCGGTGGCGCCACTACGAGCGTCAGCTGCGCCCGTTGCTCGACCTCCTGCCGCCGGTGATTTCCGAGAGGTCCGCTTGAGGTTGACCAATCGCAAAGAAGCGCGTCCATCCGATCCGGTGGACCACTCTAAAGGCCTGTTTCGCACCGCCATTGCCGGTGCCGGCCGTTCGATATCCGAAGCCTTTGCCAATCTCGAACGAGCCTCGAATATCGAGCGAATTGCGCGCCATCCCCATCGCAAACTGGTCGGTGCCCGTGTCTTGTTGTCGCCGCAGGAGGGCGAAGGCTATTGGGACTTGACCCAGATCGGGGACGATGTGTATGTCGTTATCGAGAATTTCGTCTACAAGGATCCGCGGGTCGAGGTGCTGCCCGGCGATGGCTTGATTCAACTCTATTTCAAACTCACCGGCGATTTGACGATGGGCGTCAGCCGTACCGAGCTGCTGCGGCTCAACCGTCCCAGCCTGACTATCTATGGGCAGCCCAAGGGAATCGATATCAGCGAGTGGACGCCGCCGAGTGCGCGGGAGCGCTGCGTGGCCATCGTGGTGAGGCCCGAGTATTTGCTCAGCAATTTCATGGGGTCGTCGCTCGAGGGTTTTACTCGATTACAAGAATTCTTGACCGCTGCGGAGGGTAAATTTCAGTATTTGCAGTTCCCGCTCAGTGCTCAATTATTTGAGCTGGCCGACAAACTCGTCAAAAATCCCTACATCGGTAACCTGGGTCTCATGTTCACGGAAGCGCTGACGATGCAGCTCTTATGCAGCGCCGTCGCCTGCTTCGATTCCCTATCGGGTTTGCCGGCGGAACATTACAGCCCGCGCGAGCTTAAATGCCTGGAACGAGCCCGGGATTTTCTGATGAAACAGTTGTCGCCTGCGCCGACGATTCGCCAAGTCGCTCGCTCGGCGGGCATGAACGAGACGTCTCTCAAGCGCGGGTTCAAGGCGGTTTTCGGGGAGACCGTACTTGATTTCTCGATTCGCTGCCGCATGCAGCACGCGCTGATGCTTCTGCGAGGTCAGCGCACTCCGGTCGCGCGCGTGGCCGAAGCCTGCGGCTACCGGCACCAAACCTCATTTGCCACCGCTTTTGGCCGACACTTCGGGATGCGGCCAAAGGACGTGCGCCGCAATCTGCGCCCGTAAGAGTCGGAATTCCTAACAAATATATCGTCTGGGCGAACGCTTGCGCGGGTCGGGGCAACATTCGCCGCTATGCTGCCGCGTCTAGGTACCCAGAGGGAATACATGAAGTCACATGCCCGGGCGGTGGTGATCGGGGGAGGCATCGTTGGCTGCAGCGTCCTCTATCACCTCACCAAATTGGGTTGGAAGGATGTCGTTCTCTGCGAGCGCAAGGAACTGACCGCGGGTTCAAGTTGGCACGCCGCCGGCGGCTTCCACGCTCTCAATAGCGATCCCAATGTGGCGAGGCTGCAGGCCTATACCGTGCAGCTGTACAAAGAGATTCAGGCTTTATCGGGCCAGAACGTGGGTCTGCATTTTACCGGTGGACTCAATGTCGCGGCGACCCGGCAACGATGGGAACATCTGCGCAGCGAGTGGGCGCGGCACCGGGTCCTCGGCCTGGATACGAGATTGGTAGGCCCGACGGAAATTCGCGAGTTATGTCCCTTGATGGATGTCTCCGAGGTCATGGGCGCCATTTATGATCCCATGGAGGGTCATTTGGATCCTTATGGAGCGACACACGCCTTCGCCAGTGCCGCTCGGCTCAACGGTGCAGAGATTCATCGGCACACCAAAGTCGTCGAGTTGAACGCGAATGAAGACGGCTCGTGGCAGGTCGTGACCGATCGAGGAACCATCATCGCCGACCATGTGGTCAACGCGGGCGGCCTGTGGGCTCGCGAAGTCGGCCATATGGCAGGTGTCGATCTACCGGTCGTCGCCATGGAACATCACTATTTATTGACCGACGATTTGCCCGAGCTCAAGGATCGGGTACGCGAGCTCCCCTTGGTGCTTGATCTCGACGGTGAAATCTATCTTCGTCAGGAACGCAACGGGGTATTGCTCGGCGTCTACGAGAAAGATGCAACGCCCTGGGCAGTGACCGGAACACCGTGGGATTACGGAGACTCGGAACTGCTGCCCCCCAACCTCGAGAGACTCACCGATTCGCTGGAAAAGGGGTTCCGCCGATTTCCCAGTTTGTCCAACGCGGGTATCCGCAAGATAGTCAATGGCCCTTTCACGTTTAGCCCCGATGGCAATCCGCTGGTCGGTCCAGTGCCGGGACTCAAGAATTATTGGTCCGCGTGCGCAGTCATGGCGGGTTTTGCCCAAGGCGGAGGGGTCGGCCTGGCGCTTGCGCAGTGGATGATCGACGGCGAACCCGACAGCGACATCTTCGCCATGGACGTGGCGCGCTTCGGCGCTTATGCCACTCGACCGTACGCCATCGTTCGGGCGAAAGAGTTCTACGCCAAACGGTTTCAGATTGCCTATCCTAACGAAGTATGGCCGGCCGGCCGGCCGAACAAGACATCGGCCATACACCGAGAACTGGAGGCATTGAACGCGGTCTTCGGCGTCAGTTTTGGCGAGGAGGTACCGCTGTTTTTTGCGCCCGCAGGCACGCCGGCACGAGAAAATCCCGCGCTGCGTAGGTCCAACGCGTTTTCGAGCGTTCGCGGCGAGTGTGTCTCCTCGCGGCAATCGGTCGGCATTCTAGATATTTCGTCTTTTGGGAAATATCTCGTCAGCGGACCGAACGCTGAGCAAGCCCTCGAGTATCTGCTTGCCGGGCGCATGCCGCGCGTGGGTAGAATACGCCTCACGCCAATGCTTTCGCCGAAAGGCAGGCTGATGGGGGACCTCACGAGTTGCCGATTGGCCGACGATGAGTTTTTTATCGGCGGATCGGGCTACCTCCAGAGTTGGCATATGCGCTGGTTTGACTCTAATCTCGCGGGTGCCGGGATCGAAATCGAGAATATGAGTGATCGGTATGGGGGATTCGCGCTATTTGGGCCGAACTCGAGAAGGGTCTTGGAGAGCCTCACGGAAGACGATGTCTCGAACGAGGGCTTTCCGTTCATGACGGTGCGGCGCATGCCGATCGCGCTGGCGCCCGCCATCGTTGCACGCCTGTCGGTAACCGGGGAGCTTGGCTACGAGATCTATGTCCCTGCACTGCATATGGAGTCGGTGTTCGCAACCCTGCAACGCGCGTGCGTCGAATTCGACGGCCGCTGGGTTGGTATGTATGCCCTGAATTCCCTCCGGCTCGAGAAGAGCTACGGGATATGGTCGCGCGAGTTCTCGCGGGATTATTCGCCGCACATGGCGGGCCTAAGCCGGTTCATCGACTACCAGAAGCCTGCATTTATCGGTCGCGACGGGGCGCTGAAGGACCGCGACACACCTCCGGAGCGCCGCCTCGTGACGCTCGCCATCGCGGCAGATGATTCGGACGCCACGGGATATGAACCCATTTATCGCGCCGACGAGTTGGTGGGGTTTGTCACTTCCGGAGGCTACGGGCATTGCGTGCAGAAAAGTTTGGCGATGGGTTACTTGAATTCGACCGTTCAAACTGAATCCGATGAGCTCACGGTGACGATACTGGGCGAGCCCCGCCCTGCCCGACTCGTACCGCAAGCGCTTGTCGATCCGATGGGTCACCGGATGCGAAGTTGAACGTCGAGCGGCCCCTCACCAGCCCGCCATCGCCCGAAATGACGGTACCCGACGCGATTCCGCAGCGCGGTTGGTACGTACTCGGCGTGCTCACGGCGGTCTACATCTTCAACATCGCGGATCGCTATGTGATTTCGACGCTGATAGAGCCGATCAAGGCTGATCTACACCTGAGCGACACCGCGGTCGGATTTCTCACGGGAACGGCGCTCGCGATTTTTTACACCGGCATGGGAATTCCTTTGGGAATGATTGCCGATCGCGTCGATCGTCGGAAACTGATTGCACTCTCGGTCGGCGTTTGGTCCCTGATGACGGCGGCTTGCGGGGCCGCAACTAATTTCACACAGCTCATGTTGGCAAGAATCGGCGTCGGTACCGGTGAAGCCGGAGGGACGCCCGCGTCCCAATCGATGATTGCGGACATATTTCCTTTCCAACAGCGAGTCCTGGCGACGTCTATATTTACATTGGGGGCCGCGGCGGGTTCCATGCTCGGTGCCATTGCCGGCGGTCAGATTGCAGACGCCTTTGGCTGGCGAACCGCGTTTTTCGCCTTAGGGATCCCCGGTATCGCCCTCGCCCTCATCGTCCGCTTCACTACCTACGAACCCGTACGCGGCTTGGTCGCGACGCGCTCGTCCGATCGCGCGCCGCCCTTGCGCGAAACCCTGCGCTTCATCCGCTCGCAACGCTCCCTGCTGCACGTCATTGCCGGCGCAACGGTGGTCACGTATTGGGGCTGGGGCCTGTTGTGGTGGACTCCGGCGTTCCTGGCCCGCTCGCTTCATATGACCACCGGCGAAGCCGGTACTGCGCTTGGGACGATCACCGGCATCGCGGGAGCGTTGGGAATTGTCGTCGGAGGTTTTGTTATCCATCGTCTGGCCCGTACGGATGCGAGGTGGCAGGTCTGGCCGGTTGCCATCGCCACTTTCTTCGGCACCTGCGCCTCCATCGCGGCATATTCAGGCAACACCCGCCTCACCACCCTGATCATGTTGTGGCTTTTCGTGCCGGTTGCGTATCTGAATCTCGCACCGATCTTGAGCCTGACTCAAAGTCTCGTACCGCCGCGGATGAGAGGACTGTCCTGCGCCATCATGCTCTTCGGCGCAAACGTCGCGAACTTGGCGCTGGCGCCCCAAATCATCGGCATCCTGAGCGATCTATTTCGAGTGCATTTCAACGCCGGTGCAGAGTCCCTGCGTTGGGCGCTCCTCCTCACGACGCTCACGGGCTTCTGGGCCACTTATCACTTTTGGGCTGCAGCACGAAACATACGTCATGACTTGGAGCGTGCAGGTACTCGCTGGTAGCGAGGCTCCCCCGTCGGCACAGATGCACCGCGCTCGAAACGGGCGGCGGCGAGATGAATCGTTTCTCAGGATTGGGAGGGTGAGCGATGAGTATTCAAGGAAAATTACCGGCGCTGGGAGCGATACTCGGTGCCTTCGGCATATTGTGCGCACCGACCGCGCCCTCCGCCGCAGCGACGTCGACGCCGGCGTTCATTGTCACATTAGCTCGCGGTGTTGCCGCTCAGTCGCACACCACGGCGGAGCAGCCTCCCTCGGAGGTGCTCGACGGTCGGGTCTATGTCATCGTATCGCGGCATGCCAACATGGAGCCGCGCCTGCAGGGCCCGCCCGGTATGGACATGGACGCAGCACCGATCTGGGGGATCGATGTCGACGGCGTACAATCGGGCAGCCGGATTGAATTGCACAGAAACGACCCGGGCATATACGGCTTCCCATTGGCCTCGCTGCAGGATCTCCCCGACGGTCAATATTTCGTCCAGGCGTTCATGAACGTTTACGAGACCTTTCGCCGATCGGATGGTTCAGTCGTCAAGTTGCACATGCCTTGCGGCGATGGTCATCGGATTATGTGGAGCACGGGCAATATTTACAGCGATGTAAAAAAGGTCAGTGTCAGTCATGGAGGCGAGCCTGTTGAACTGGAACTCGCGCACGTCATTCCACCGCACGATCCGACGCCCCCCGGCGGCACGTGCCAGCAAGGAAATTCCCCGCAATCGCAGCACATCCAATTGATGAAGCTCAAGAGCGAGCGGCTGTCCCGTTTCTGGGGCAGACCCATGTATGTCGCCGCCCGAGTCATATTGCCGGCGGACTATCAAGCTCGCCCCAACGCTCGATACCCCGTCATCTTGTGGATGGATCATCATCCTCGCGCTTACAGCAAGGATGAAAGGCATGGCGTGTCGAATGCGAATTTCAGTGTGTTTCGGGAGAATGGCGAGGACTCCTTCTCGCGCTGGTGGTTGGGGCCCGACAGTCCCAAAGTTATCATTGTCGAACCCTTGAGCGAAAACCCGTACTACGACACCTCCTATTGGGTGAACTCGCCCAACGTCGGGCCGTACGGCGATGTGCTAACCCAGGAGCTCATTCCCGAACTTAACCGGCGCTTTCGTACCATCAACGCTTCCTGGGCGCGCACGCTGACGGGATGTTCCTCGGGCGGATGGATGGCCGCCGCGGCGCAGGTGTGGAATCCCGACCAATTTGGCGGCGCGTTCGTTTTCGCCCCGGACATTGTCGACTTAAGGTCATTGTGGCTCATGAATCTGTACGAGGACAAAAACGCCTTTTGGAATCAAACGGAGTGGCGGCAATGGCCGCGTCCCTATTTCCGCGACAATTTCGGAAACACAGTCGCCACCGAGGGGGACTGGGCTCACCTCGAGCTGGCAATGGGGACCAAGGATCGGTCAGGCGAGTACTTCGATTGGCAAGACGCGACGTGGGGACCGCAAGGCACGGATGGGTATCCGCTGCCTCGATGGAATCCGTTGACGGGAGAGGTCGATCACAGCGCCGTGCAGCAGTATCGAAAGTACGACTTGGGTGAGTATCTCGAAGGCCACTGGGCCGCCGCCGAGCCGAAGCTGCGCGGCAGCCGCTTGCAATTTTTCGTGACGGAAGACGACAATTATTATACGAATCTGGCCCTTCATCGGCTGCAGCATCGGCTTGAGAAGTTGACGCCGGCCCCGGATGCTCAATTCAATTATTTTACCAGCGGCGGACACTGTCATTCGCCGATTACCAACGAGCAGCTGCTGGAACGCATGGCAAGATTCATGACTGAGCATTCACCGAAGCACTAGGGCGAACACATGAGGATCCGGCTCCGATGAGCAGATTGACGTCACCCGAGTATTCCAGAATCCGGGAGCTTCTGGATGATGCCAAGGGTGGGCATACCTTGCCACAGGCGTTCTACACAGACGCGGGCATCTACGACTTCGACATGTCGGCTGTCTTCCCCCGCTCCTGGCTGATGGTGGGATTTGAGGCCGAGCTGCCCGAGCCTGGTTCATACATGGCATTCACGATCGGCCGGAACCCCGTTGTGATCGCTCGCAGTCGTGACGGCACGGTGCGCGCTTTTCATAATACATGCCGCCATCGCGGGTCGCAGATTTGCCCCGACGGTCAGGGACAGATCAGAAAGTTCGTATGTCCGTATCACAAATGGACTTACGACCTCGATGGACGGTTGATCGGCGCCGCCAGGATGCCGTCCGACTTTAAACCAGGCGATCACGGTTTGCAGCCGGTTCAACTCGAACTGCTGGCAGGCTGCATCTATATCGCGCTTACGCGCGACGCGCCGGACTTCAATCCATTCCGGAATGCCGTCGCACCGCTTCTTGCTCCCTATAAATTAGCGGACGCCAAGGTAGCGTTCCAAAGCACTCTGCTCGAGAAGGCTAATTGGAAGTTAGTCATGGAGAATGCGCGCGAATGCTATCACTGCGCGGCGTCGCATCCGGAACTCAAGCGAACCTTTCAAGTCACGATAGAACCCGGCTTTGCCTTCAATGGGAGTGAGCACAACCGTCGGTTTGCGGCCAGAATGGCGGAATTGGGGCTGTCGACGGCACCCGTACAAGGGGCTTGGTGGCATGCGGGGAGGTATCCCCTCAATCCGGGGATGGAAAGCGTATCCATGGACGGCAAGCCTGTGGTTGCTCGACAGCTAGGCGCGGCAGGGGGCACCGAGATCGGGGGCGTCCGATGGGCGATAGAACCGAACAACTTTTGCCATGTATTGCCGGACTACGCGTTCATGTTCTCAGCCATTCCCGTGAGTCCTCAGGAGACACGGGTCGTTTCCAAATGGTTGGTTCACAAAGACGCCGTAGAGGGCGTCGACTTTACGATCGACAGCCTCATCGAGCTTTGGACAGCCACTAACTTGCAGGATCGTGAACTCGCGGAGAACAACCAGCGTGGGGTGAACGGGCTCGGCTACATACCGGGACCGTACTCGCAAGACGCAGAGGACTTGTTAATTTGCTTTGGCAACTGGTACCGGGCTGCAGCGAGATCGGCCGCCGAGGCCGTGTAAGTCGCTTCGCCCGAGATATCTATTGGGTCGATACATCCTATCGAAATATACCGGATTCTCACTGAGGATCGCCGGCCTTAAACTCCAAAACGTACTGCCGCTGCCTTCACGTCGTTCGCCGAGGGATCGCGCAAGAATGCTATGAGAACATTGCCTGCAAGACCGAGGCTCCCTGTCGGGGCGATCATGAGCGGGGGAGGCGCCAGAGCCGCCTATCAGGTGGGGGTTTTGCGCGCTATTGCAGCCATGTTGCCGCGGGGCGCGGCGAATCCATTCGCGATCATCTGCGGTACTTCCGCCGGCGCCATCAACGCAGCAAGCCTTGCGAGCAATGCAGATCGTTTCGCCACCGGAGTGGCGCGGCTCGCCAAAATCTGGGGGAACCTGCGTGTCCAGGACGTTTACCGAACCGATCTACTCGGTATCGTCGGCGGTGTGTTTCGGTGCCTTGCAGCGCTCCTGGTCAAAGGCAAGCACCCAACTCGGCCGCTTTCCGTACTGGATTGTGCACCACTGAGCTCTCTACTCGGCCGCCTGATCGACTTCCGTCGTATCTCGCGCGTCATAGCAGCCGGCCACTTGAACGCCTTGAGCGTTACCGCATCGAGTTATGTCTCGGGCGACTCGGTCACCTTCTACCAGGGTGATGGTTCACAGCGGCCGTGGCGACGCGCCCACCGTGTCGGGCGCCCCGCGGACATTGCTCTCCCGCACGTACTGGCCTCGTGTGCGCTTCCTCTCGTGTTTCCTACCGTGCCGATCGGTCGCGAGCATTTTGGCGACGGATCGATGCACCAGTTGGCGCCCATCAGTGCAGCACTGCATCTCGGGGCGCGGCGAGTGTTGGTCATCGCCGTCGGCTCGACCACGCCCGGCGAACGGGTTGTCGATGATATTCGTGTCAGCCCTTCGCTTGCGCAGATCGCAGGCCACATGCTGGATGCCATCTTTATCGATACGCTGGATATGGATCTCGAGCGACTGCAGCGTGTGAACCAGACTCTGGCCAGTGTGCGCGAGGACACTGGGTGGCGCTCCAGTCCCGAACTGAAGGCGATCGATACCCTAGTTATCCGGCCGAGCGAGCGAATGGATGCAATCGCCGCTTCCCATGCGGGGGAATTACCCCGCGCGATGCGATTTCTCGCACGCCAATTCGGCGTGCTGGACCCGAATGGTGCGGGCGTGCTGAGTTACTTGTTATTTGAGCGCGGCTACTGCCGCCAATTGATAGATCTTGGATTTTCCGATGGCATGTCTCGACGTGCAGAAATACTGGATTTCCTCGGCTACGGGGACGCGGTCGATCGACAATCCAGCTACGCCATGCGCCTTTCTATCGGCTGGTAGTCTCTTCTTGTGGGCCCGGTGTAGAGCTGCCGCGGCCGGCCGATTCTCATGTGCGGATCGGAGACCATTTCCTGCCAATGGGCAACCCAGCCGGCGGCGCGCGCAATCGCAAACATGACCGTGAACATGGAACGCGGAATTCCAAGGGCGCTGTAGATGATACCTGAGTAGAAATCGACGTTCGGATAGAGCTTGCGCGACACGAAGTAGTCATCTTTGAGAGCGATTTCCTCGAGCGTCAGCGCAAGCTCGAACAACTGATCATTGCCTTTACCCATTTTTTCCAGCACGCGGTAGCACATGCTGCGAATGATCCTGGCCCGCGGATCGACATTTTTGTAAACACGATGGCCGAAGCCCATCAATCGGATGCTGCCCGATTTATCCTTCACGCGCGCCAGGAATCTGCCTATGTTTGCGGCCGACCCAATGCCGTCCAGCATGTCGAGAACAGCCTCGTTCGCGCCGCCGTGCGCGGGACCCCAGAGCGCGGATACTCCTGCGGATATTGCAGCATAAGGATTTACGCCGGTGCTTCCCGCCAGGCGCACCGTCGAGGTGCTGGCATTTTGCTCATGGTCCGCATGCAGAATGAATAACAGATCCAGCGCTTCGGTGGCCACCGGATCAATGGAGTAGGCCTCGCAGGGAACCGCAAAAAACATGTTGAGCATATTCGCGCAATAACCCAGGTCATTGCGCGGATAGACGAAGGGTTGACCGAGCGTATGTTTGTAGGCCGCAGCGGCGATCGTCGGCAGTTTGGCGATAATGCGGTGCGCGAAAATTTCCCGGTGCCGCGGATCGTTGATATCGGTTGTGTCGTGATAAAACGCGGCCATCGAGGCGACCACCGCGGAGACCATCGCCATGGGATGGGCGTCGTGATGGAAACCCTGGAAGAATCTGAGCAATTGTTCGTTGATCATGGTGTGCCGCGTGATCGAATCACGGAATGCATCGAGCTGCGGTCTCGTCGGCAACTTGCCGTTAATCAACAGATTGGCGACTTCCAGATGGCTGGAGTGTTCGGCCAGTTGCTCAACCGGATAACCGCGGTACAAAAGCACCCCCGCATCGCCGTCGATATAAGTGATCTTGCTCTCGGTGCTGGCCGTGGCCATGAAACCCGGGTCATAGGTGAATACCCCTAGATCTCGGGTGAGATGCGAGATATCGAGCACGTCGGGACCGAGAGTTCCGGACAAGATGTTCAGTTCAGCGGACTTACTGGTAGCCGGATCCTTGAGTTCGTATCTAACCGCGGCGCCCATCTCGCGGTCATCTCCATTGAGGACTGCCCTCTGATTGTCCCCTCGACTCAAGACATTTCTGCTTACTTTCAGTGTGACGCGGGTGTCTGACATAGGGTCCTCCTGCAAGTAAGACAGTTTGGCGCCGAATGGGTTTCGATCCGGGTCAAGGTAAAGAGTAATACCGAAGTCCCTAGCCGGGTAGCTGCCATCTCTCGATAGCACGTATCGTCGGTGACGATACGCCGAGGAGCGGCGGGAGTCCTTTGACCGCCGACGCGATACTATCGGCCAGCTGGTTCACCGCATCGGCCATGCCCGCGACAACCGCGCCATCGCTCGGATTACCGCCACGCACGGGCGTTGTTACGAAATTACCCCGGCCCTCCGTCAACACGGCTCCGCTATGCGGTTCGACTATGGACCAGTTCGCCGTGAGCACGCAGTGCCCATCGGCCCAGACATCGAACCTATCCACGCTCACCAATATCCGTCGAACGGATTTGTCGGCCGGATGATCCAACGTCACCCTGTTCATCGGTAATCTGATGGCTAGATCGCTCCCCAAGGCGTGTGTGATCCCCAGCGAAAGGCGCTCGCCCCAGCGACCGGTGGAACTTGCCTTTACTTCGTACTCGCCAACGCGCTCGAGGATGTCGGTCGTGTCGAGATAATCCGGCACCAACACGCGTTGTAGCTGCACCACCGGTCCGCTCGCTGATTCCGTTTCCCTGGTGACATCAACCGCATGGCTGAGCACATAGGTGGCCGGCACCGGACTGGAAATGCAAGCTGCCACGACGGAATCCAGCACGAGGAGCACCAACGACCGCCGAATCACTTCTTATCCCTGCGCAGCAACGTCCCCAGTGGATTACGGTCCAAATCATGCGTCAAACTTCGCAAGGAACTCGCGCTGGCGTTGAGGTCGCGCAGCGATGCCTGAAGATCCCCCTGCGGGGAGGCCATATCGTTCAATGAAACAAACAATGCGTCGGCGTGATCCGTCGTTCGTTCGGCGATCAGCAGCAGTTGGTTCAGATCCTTGCCGTTGGTCGCAATCTGGTTGTGGCTTTCGTTCGCGAGCCGGTCGATATCCGCCAGAGCCAGCGCCGCATCGGTCTGCAAATTGCGCACAGCCGCCGTGGTCGTCCCCAACGTGGTCTGTAGACCGTCGGCGAGCGGTCCAATCTTGCCGTCCACGTCATCCAGAGTCCGTTGCATGCTGACCAAGACTTGTTGGGTCTTCAGTCCGATCTCCTGCAGGTGCAGGTTGCGAAACTCGTCTTTCAGGTTTTCCATGTCCGAGGGGATCGTCGGGATCTCGATCGCGTCGTCCGCGTGGCCCGCCAACAGTGCCACGGTGTGTGGATGAAAGTCGAGATTCACGCTCAACTGCCCGCTCACCAAGCTCTGCGAGACGAGCTGCGCCCGCAACCCCGAGTTCACTGCCCAGCGCAGGTCCGCATGATTGCCTCCCGCGGATCCATTGGCCCAGGCGATCCGGTCAAGGTCAAGATCCAAGTAGACCGGTATCCAGCTCGTTTGGCGAAGCACGTCGACGTGCAGCCTCATCGGCTCGACTTCTCCGATCCGCAAGCCCCGGAACGTGACCGGAGCGCCCGCCTCGAGACCGCTTATCGAATCCTTGAAGATGACGACGACTCGAACGGTCTTGGTGAAAAAATGCATTCCGCCCAAAATCAGGATCGTCATGACCCCGAGCGCCAATGCTCCGAGGACGAAACTTCCCACGACCATGGGTTTAGCCCTTGGCATAACTGCTCCTCGGTTCCTCCAGATGGTCCGGTGGAGGCTGTCGGCTCATGAAGGCATGTACCGTTGGATGCATGCAAGTGTCGCGCAGAACGCTGGGCGCGCCATGGGCGATCGCGGTCTTGGACTCGGCGTCGAGGAATACACCGTCATCGCAAATGCCGAAGAGGCTCGGCAGATCGTGGCTGACCATGACGACGGTCATGCCGAAGCCCCGGCGCAGCTCCTTGACCAAATCGTCGAAGTGTTTTGCCGATATGGGATCAAGCCCCGCCGATGGCTCGTCGAGGAACAAGATCTCCGGATCCAAGGATAGAGCCCGGGCGAGCCCGACGCGGTGTCGCATGCCGCCGCTCAGGTCCGAGGGCATGCTGGCTCTGCCCGTGTCCAGCCCAACCAGCGACAGCTTCAATTGAACCAGCGCATCGATCGATGCCCGGTCGAGTTGCGTAAACATCTGCAGCGGCAGTGCAACGTTTTCCGCGGCCGTCAGGGAACTCCACAACGCGCCTCCCTGGAAAAGCACGCCGAAGCGACGCCCGATCTGTGCGCGCCGGTCGTCGTCCAACGAGCAGTAGTTCTCACCGCCGAAAATGATCTCGCCCGCCCTCGGACGCAACAAGCCAAGGAGCGTCTTCAGCAGCGTGCTCTTTCCGCTGCCGCTGGCTCCCATGATGGCGAAGATGGAACCCCGCTTCACGTCGAATGACACGGCGCGTTGCACCAGTTTCGCGCCGTATCCAAACGCGAGCTCGTGCACCTTGAGTATCGGGTCGCCGGGATGTTGACTCATCGCCTCATAGCCCAAACGCGTTGGCGCAGACGTCAAACAGCGCATCCAACGCGATGACCCCGACGATGCCGCTCACAGCGGCCGCGGTAGCGGCATGGCCGACATCAGTCGCGCTCCGACCCGCTTTTAGACCAAGTCTACAGCCGGCAATCGCGATCCAGCTCCCGAAGGCGATGCTTTTGGCCAGTCCGAGCAGAATGTCGTTTCCCGCCACGGCGCCGCGCAATTGCACGACAAAGCTTGCCGCTGAAATATTCATCATGGTCACGGCAACCGCCAAGCCGCCGAATAACCCAAGGGCGCCGGCATACATGCACAGCAGCGGCATCATGGTAGTGAGCGCCGAGACTCGCGGTAGAATCAGATAGTCGAAGACCGGGATGCCGATTGCTTGAAGAGCGTCGATTTCCTCGCTACCCTGCATGGCGGCGATCTCGGCCGCGTACGCGCTTCCGGTGCGTCCGGACATCACGATCGCGGTCATGAGAGGAGCCATCTCGCGAACCTCCGTGACACCGATCAAATCGGCAACATAGATTTCTGCACCCAAGCGGCGCAATTGAATTCCCCCCACGAAGGCGACGATGCCGCCGACCAAAAGGTTGACGAGCGCGACCATCGGCAGTGCGGCGATACCGGCATCTTCAAGATACGCCAGCAGATCGACGATGCGCGTTCGCGCTCGGCCGCGCACGGCAGCCCCGGTACGCAGGATCGTCTCGCCGATGAGCGTCGTGATACCGATCAAATCGGACCATAATCCAAAGGCCCTCATTCCCACGCGCTCCGCGATTCCGGCGTTGCGAAGGGGTACGACGGACTCTGGCGGTGCTGCGGGGAGCAGTAGCGCCAGCAACCGACGGGCGGCGGGCGGAAGACCCGTCTGGTCGAAGACTATGCGACGACGCCTGGAAACTTCCCGCAGCGACGACAGAAAGACAAGAAGGGAGCTGTCCCAATGGCCGAGATTACTCGAGTCAAATCGCAATGCCTGGATGTTGGATCGCTGTACCAGAGAGTCCGTCACCTGCATGCGCGAGACGTCATCGCGCGCCGTCCATTCGCCGCTCAAGAAAAGCACCATGTTGGTTCCATCGATGCGCGCGAGCCAGCCGCGGCCAGTGAGCGGTTCCGTCATTTGCCCACCGCGCATTCCCAATCGACCGGCGAGCGCCAGTCACTACATCCCAATCCCCGCCCTTGAGCGCGCGGTCCGGCCTGAGACATGGGCCTCTCGGAGGTGATGGACGAGTCAGAAGATTACGAGAGCAACAGCTAACACGGAAGCCCATATCTCTCGATGGCATCCATCGCCAACGACGATGGGTGCCCTCATCGTCCATCCGCCTGGTTAGCGATTTACTGCAGGCAACCCATTGCCGGGCAGCGGTCGGATTATCGCGAGCGAACGGCGAGGCCGTGGCACGCGGTTGGCAGTCGCGGCCGCCGATAGGGGCGCTCTCTCCTCCAACCACCGTGCGTCTTCCTGTTTGAGTCGGTCGATGAACCAACGTCCGGTCGGCCCCGGGGGATTGTCCGTCCGATACACGGCTGACATTACGATCACGTAGCCGTCTGGCGGTGCGGACTCGCCCGTGATCTGGACGAGCGCGCCGCTTATCAGGTCCGCCTCGATCATGTGAAGCGGCATGAGGCCAAATCCAAGTCCCGCGCGCAGGAATTCAAGCTTGGCCCCGAGATGGGACAGACGCCACACTCTCGAGGACAGCAGTCCGAATCCACCGGGTCGCGACAGTTCCGAAGGATCGGCGTGTACGAGCTGGATGTGCTCGGCGAGGACGGCTGTCGGGATCGGTGCGCCGTGGGCTGCCAACGGATGCCGGGGCGAAACAACCATGGGCGTCCTAATCGCCAGCAGCCTTTTCCCCGTGACCTGCGGCGGCGCGACTCGCAAGGACGCTATAACGCCGACCGCGCAGCGCCCATCGAGCACGGGTTCGATCACGGCGCTCGACTCGACATCGAACCGCAGCAGGGTTGCGGGGAACTCCTTCTGGAAGGCGGCCACCGCGGCGGTGAACGGCGTGAGCGGGAATACGACGTCGACGGCCACGCTCAGTTCCGGTTCGAGCCCTCCCGCCAGGCTCTTCGCCCGGGCCTTGAAAAGGTCGACGTTGCCGGCCACGGCGCGTGCGTCGGCAAGCAGCGCGCGGCCTTCGTTGGTGAGTATCGGGAATCGGGCGCCGCGATCGAAGAGCTTTATGCCAAGTTGCCCTTCCAGGTTCGCCAGGGTCTGGCTGACCACCGATTGAGCGCGCCTGAGGCGGCGGCCGGCCGCGGAGAAGCTACCTTCATCCGCCGCCGCGATGAAGGCGCGGAGTTGATCCAGTGAAACGCCATCAAACATAGCTTGTTGCCGCCGCGCCAAGGACTTACAAAATGTGAGTGACTGGTAAGTAACTTCCTTCATATTAAGTAACCCGTGCCGTGGGTGTCAACTCAACATGCATCTGCTTTGGCGATACCTCCTATCGAGAGATATAGGCTGTTAAGCCAATAGTCTCAGCACTAGACTTTTCTCATCGTACTCATTCCGCAAGGCAACTCACTTTGCCTCCCCCATCATCTGGAGGATCAAATGACCGAGAGTAATAAGCTACTCGTACTGCGCGACAAACTCGTCAGCCGACGCCGAGAGATAGTCGACAGTTTCCAGACCGCTTCCGTCGAACTCTTGAACGGCAATGCCGTTGAGCAAATCCAAAGCGCGATCGATGCGGTAGATAGGGCCATTGTCGACGAGAAGCGTGCGGAATCCAACGCTGCGGATGCGCGACCGGTCTCGTCCGCATCGCGTGGGTCGCGGCCCGCTGCGCAAAATTGAAAGCGTTCTGTGCAACTGTCGTCATGTGTGTTTTTATTCGATACTTTGTATCGAAAGAATTAGGCTTCCGAGTTCGATGTCGCTCTTCCAGTGTGTTCGACACATCACACACTTCCTGGAGGAGCCAGGTCAAAGGCCAATTCAGTCGACTGCCTATCTATCGCCGGGAATCTCACGCAATCGGTCGAGGTCTATGGCGGCGAGATGTTCGGCGACAATCTAACCAACGCGCCGGTGTCTGGCCGCACTCCCCGGCTGAACGACAACGCCGTGGTCGGTGCACGTTATAACTACAACTTGACGGATATGCGGGTGAATCAACCCGCACCACGCATATTTCGATGCCCGTTCGCTGATGGACGGCGACGGCGTTGCCGTCGCCGCTCGCTCGCTACTGAACTGAAACCACCCGCTCGTCCCGCGAACGCCGGCCAACATGACCCGGTGTTTCTGGTACGGCGAAATGGGCGAGTAGTCGCAGTAGCAATGGCAACAAGAATACATCGTCGACGATGCCCAAAAACGGTATCGCGAAGTTAAACGGTTCCAAGGCGAAGAATGCCAGGGCGATCGTCGCCGGTAACAGCCACCGCGGACGGTTCGGGCGCCGCAGGGCAATCCACAAGAGGCGCAGATCCTGACCGCTCAATCGCCAAAGCCTGAACAGCCGTCGCATAACAACCCCTGAGAATGAGATCTCTCAGCACCATTGTGGCGAGGAATCGCCATTCAAGTGCGATTTCTTAATGAACTCTGACATCGTGATCCAATCCCGTGAGAAGCTCGCACATGGCATGCGCCGTCGGGGGAAACTTGGTCATGACGGAGATGAGGCGTTGCCGCAAAAAATGAACGAACTCGGGCTGTCCGCGCGCAAGCCGTGTCAGTTTATCGAGTCGGCCGACCACTTTTTCGTGCACTGCATGACGCAATTGTCCGTACTCGTTCAGTCGGCTCAAATCACCGCGAAGCGCATCCGCGGCGCAGGCCGCAAATACAAATGCGTCCTCGATGCCGAGATTCATACCGCGCGCACCCACAGGCGCATGGATGTGGGCCGCGTCGCCCCCGATTGCAACACGGCCCACGGTTTCCCTGGAGGCCACACGATCGGCGATATGGAAGGATGACTTCCATTCGATCTTCCCGGGTGAGACCCCAGAGGGTAGGTGTTCGAGAGGCTCTCGAACATTCCCGAAAATTCGCCACAACCCGGGATGAATGCAAAGCAGGAAGACCAGCCCATCTTTCACGAAGGACACGTGAGCATTCCCAATATCCAGTGGATCATCGAGACACAAATCGTAGAGCGGCCAAGCCTCCGCCAATCCCGAGCCATTGAATTGGATGCCTAGGGAATGGCGCACCACGCTGTGTGCACCATCCGCGGCATACAACAGCGATGCGGACAGCGATTCGTGGCGGTCTGGATGCGCCAGAAGCGCACTGACGCGCTGCTCGTCCTGCGACACGAACAAGAGTTCAGTACTTCGCTCCGGGTGGATCCCGCGGATGGCCAGTGCCTCCGTCAAGAGGGCTTCGGTGCGCGCTTGCGGCAGTACGGACATCCGGTATCGCGGATGCACATGTCCCAACTCCAAATGGGCCATCGGTGTCCAGCCATCGTAGAAAACGACCTGGTGAATGGGATGCCCCTCCGCGACGATCGCGGCCGCGACGCCGCTCGATTCCAAGAGTTCAAGTGCGCGGGGATTGACCACCTGGGCACGTGAAGTAGCGCTGGCAACCGCAGCTTTGTCCACAATACGACATCGAATGCCGCGTTCAAACAGAAACAACGCGGCGGACAGCCCCGTCGGGCCGGCGCCAACAACAAGGAGGTTCGGTTCCATTTGTCCTACTCCTGGGTAAACCACTCTGTTTTTTGGAATCGGTTGCTCATGACAAGGTTCCACCCGCTAACGCGGGAGAATTCTTGTCAGAAAAATCTGACAGTCATGAGATAATGTACCGACGGAATTGTCGGAACTTATGGCTGTCGCTCGTCTTATAACCACTATTCCGAAGATAGGGTCCGCACACCATAAGGAGACTTCCTATGCAAACGATCACGCCGTGCCTCTGGTTCGATGGTAAGGCCGAGGAGGCTGCCGCGTTCTACACCTCGCTACTCCCCGACAGTCGCATCGATAAAGTGAATCGCGCACCGGGCAACTATCCGTCGGGCAAGGCCGGCGATGTGCTGACCGTCGAATTCACGATGATGGGGCGGCCTTTCGTCGGGCTCAATGGCGGGCCGCATTTCAAGTTCAATGAGGCCCTCTCGTTCCAAATTCCGGCCGACACGCAGACCGAGATCGAGCGTCTGACCAATGCACTCTCGGCGGTTCCGGAGGCCGAGCAATGCGGCTGGGTCAAGGATCGCTACGGCCTGTCCTGGCAGATCGTGCCGGGCAAGCTGCTGGCCCTTATCTGCGACGCCAATCCGGCCCGTGCCAAGCGCGCCTTCGAGGCGATGATGCAGATGAAGCGCATCGACATCGCTGCTCTCGAACGGGCCGTCGACAGCGGGGTTTAGTCAGCCTGGCGTTGTTTGGTCCCAACCTTCTTGATCCCATGAAAAAAATACTCCTGATTGGACTTCTGTCCTCTGCTATCGCCGCGGCGGGAAGCGATTCGATGGGCACGGTACAGATTTCATCGGCCCGCATCCCCTACTCTGCTCTAGCATCGGAAGCTGCTCGCATAAGCTTTTCGAATCTGATGGCGACCCCATCGGCGCCCCCCGTGGGCAGCTCCGTGGAGGAGCAAAGGCGCTTTTACGACGCGTTCAACTCAAATTTAGTTGAGCAGATGAAGAAGCGCTACGACATCGTAATCCAGCAAGCGCGCATTGCGGGCTTACAGGTGGATATTGTCACACCGAGCGAGGGGATTTCAGCACGCAATCGAGCGCGCGTCCTTATCAATTTGCACGGCGGGGCCTTCATGTGGGGTGCTCACAGCGGTGGATTGGTGGAGTCAATTCCAATCGCCAGCGTTGGCCGGATCAAGGTGATCACCGTTGACTATCGTGAAGCCCCGGAAAGCATATTTCCGGCGGCAAGCCAAGATGTGGCGGCCGTGTATGCCGCGCTGCTGAAGGATTATTCGCCGAAGAACATCGGCATCTATGGCTGCTCGGCGGGCGGAATTCTCACCGCCGAATCGGTTGCGTGGATCGTGACGCATCAGCTGCCAAAACCCGGGGCGGTCGGGACTTTCTGCGGATCGGCGCTAGATATACAGGGAGATTCTGCTTTCCTGGCATCGCCGTTAACGGGGCAGCCATTCACTGACAATCCGCTGTCCGCCAAAGACCTGCCTTACTTCAAAGGCGCGGATCTTAACGATTCAATGGTATTTCCGGGCAACTCCCCTACGCTTCTCGCAAGGTTTCCACCGACGCTCCTAATTACGGGATCTAGGGACTTTGCGATGAGCTCCGTAGTCCGAAGTCACTCCCTGCTGGTGGAGGCACAAGTGGACGCCGAATTGCATGTGTATGAAGGCATGTGGCATGCGTTTTTCATAAACGCGGACCTGCCTGAGTCACAAGCCACTTATTCGGTGATAGTCCGCTTTTTTGACCGCCATCTCGGCGTTTAGGTACTTCGACCAAACAAGCGGTCAGGCTATCGCGCCGATACATTCCTCAACCGTTGTAACCGTCGCCTGGAAGGGAAAAATCTTTTCCATCAAAAGGCGCTGCACTTCGCAGGGGCCGGAGCCGAATTTCGAGAACTATGCGAGAGGAGCGTCCAACCTAATGTCCGGTCGAGTGACCGATGGCCCAGGCGTACGCCGACACGGCCTGTAGATCCGATGCCGACAACGTGCTGCCACCCATCGGTGGCATCGCGCCCATGTGTTGCTTGGGAGTGGCTACGCCTTCTGCGATCGTCTTGCTGAGCGAGGCCAGACTGCCGTCGCCCCACAGCCATTTGCCCGCCGTCAAATCTGCCCCCACCCCACTGCCCTTGCCGTCCGATCCATGACAACCTGCGCAGGCACCCCTGCGTGCCTTACCATGGAATATCTTATCGCCCAGAGCTAGTTGCTCGGCGGACACTCCTGGCGGCGGCGCGAGCTCGGCGGGATGCTTGCCGGCATCCGGGTGCACGCCTTCGGAAGGTCCCGCTGCCGGACTGGAGTGCATCTCGTGCGCCGTCGGTGCCGCCGTCGCCGCCGCGACCGTCGCAGGACCAGGGCCCTGGTAAGTCACGCGCCAGATTCGGCCGTGCGAATCGTCCGCAATGTAAAGCGCTCCATCGGGGCCGGCGGCGAGTCCCGTCGGGCGAAACGCCGCTCGTCCCGGCTCCTTCGAAGCGCCTGCAAAGCCATCCGCAAAGAGCACGTAGGGCCGCGTGACCTTACCTGCCGAGAGCGGTTGAAATACCACGTTGTAGCCTGCCTGTGCAGCAGGGGTCCGGTTCCACGACCCGTGAAACGCGATAAATGCACCGTCGCGGTAGGGTGCGGGAAAGTGGCTGTCCGAATCGATGAGCAGCGCGTTGGGTGCCCAATGGGCAGGGAAGAACGCCGCGGGCGCCGAGCGCTCGGCGCACAAACCGACGGTCTTGCCGCCGTCGCCGCCGTATTCCGGCGCGAGAACCAGCTTCTTTTGGAAACCGTCGAAGTAGCATTCCGGCCAACCGTAGTCAGCACCCTGCTCGAGCACCATGAGTTCTTCGGCGGGAAGCAATGGGCCGCGCGCATCAGTGTAGAGGCGGCTCCAATCTTGCAATAGCTGGTCTCGGCCATGCTGAGTGACGAACAAGCGGCCGTCGCTGTCGATGGCCATGCCCTCGCCATTGCGGATTCCGGTGGCATAGCGCTCCGCCGCAGAAAAACTCTGATTCAGCTTATTGGCGTCGTATCGCCAGATGCCGCCGCGCGTCTCCTTTTCGATGCATGGCTTGCGGCCAGGCGATAACGGCACTCGGTTCTTCTCTTCGCAGGCGTTCGTTTCAGAGCCCAAATCGACGAACAGATTGCCATCTTTATCAATGATAAACGGATGCATCGGGTGATCGCCCGTCAGCGGCATCTTTGCCACGACCACTTGCGGTTTGCCGGTGGGCGCAACATCGCCCGCCTTCAATTCGTAGCGGATGATTCGGTCGTTCTCTTCGGCGTAGAGAAAATTCTTATAGAGTCTGATGCCCGTGCCGCCCGCAGACCCCTCTGTGACGCCGTCGCCAAAACGTTTGATCAGATCGGCGTGCCCGCTGTGCTTCGTGTCTTGCAAAGCGATCAGAAAGCCACCCGCAGGCACCTTATCGTTATCGTAATACTCACCGCTCCAGGTGTTGACGTACAGCACGTTCGCATCCGTCACCACCATATGTCGAGCATGGCCCAAATTGTCGGCGAAGATGCTGGCGCAGAATCCAGGCGACAGCGACAGGCCGCCATTGTCGCCCTTGCAGGCGGAGGCGGCTTCAGTGGCGGCAGGCGTAGCAAACGCAGCCATCGCCACGCACGGCATCGCCACGGCAATCAAAGAACGCAACACGCTCGGTCGAATAGTCAAATCATTCCCCTTCCAGGTTCGCGCAATCTTCATTTCGGCAGTGCGACGGCAAACAGCCGAAACGGCACATGCGGCTTCTGATCGTGTTTTGCAGGATCAAACAGATACTCGAGCTGGCCTTCGCTCACCCAAGCGGTGCCTGCAATGGCGGTTACTCCGGTCGGCGTATCGTACCCATCCTTGAGCACGGTGATACTGGCGGAGTCGCCTTGGATGGTCATCGCGTCAAGACGTCCGCCGCCCTCGATCAAGAGAAAGACATTCCGGCCGAGCGGCCGCATCGCATCGGCAAGCACCAATTTTCGCGAGGCCTTTAATTTCGTGAGTTTGCCCGCCTTGCCGTCTTTCACATCGATGCGGTACAAATCCGCGGCGTCGTAGCGATTGAAGTAAAGATTACCATCGCTGCCAATCGCGATACCGTCGAGTCCCGTCCCGTCCGGCGCCGGTTGCAGCGATGCATCCTGGAACCACACTTCCAACTGCTTGCCACCGGCGGCCAATCGCAAGATTTGCGGCGCCTCGGAATTGGTGACGTATGCCGATCCCGCGGCGTCGATCGCAATGTCGTTGCAGAAGTTATGGTTACCGGCAAATTCAGCGCGGATCTTCCCGGCCCCGGTTTTCAGATCGAAACCGATCACTGCGCTGCCGCTCCTCGCGCCGGCGACTTTGATCCCGGCGCTCGACAGGTCGTCCGAGCAAACCCACAAGGTGTTGGAGGGTTCGTCGGCGAGCACACCGAGAATCGACGCGCTGCCAAAGGCTCCCGGTTTGATCCACACTTCGGGCGCGCCGTTCGGCTTGATGCGCACCACGCCGCCCTCCGCCAAATTTCCCACATACAAGGTTCCGTCCTGGGTGGACGACAGGCTTTCGGGAAATGCCCGCTCGCTCGTCAAGGAAATTGACGCCGGCGCGGCCAGCGCCCAGGTGCTCGTCCACATTAGCCCGATCGTGGCGAGACGACCGGTGATTGCAACGCGATTGGGGGTCAACGAAGTGTGAGGCATAGGATGGGTTCCGCAGGAATGTTGGCACGACAGTCGGTTCCTGTCGCGCATGTTAGTCGTTTGTAGCCGTGCGCTGCGCTGTATTCGTAAAATATTGCGCGTAGACTGAATTCCATCCGAACTACCCGAGCCATCGCTGCCGGCCACATGATGACGAAATCTGCACTCTTTCCCATCGGCACGCCGGGAGTTCCCTGGGGTGAAGTGGAAGTGGCCACATGGCTGTCACGGCAGACCGTCAAGCGCAGTTACGAAACGGACGTGTTGCGCTTGATTGATGTCCTGAGGTCGCGCTATGACGTGGTGAAGTACGGCCACCTTGATTATGATCGCGACAAATACCCCCTATTCGCAATCAAGAGTCGCGGCTGGCGTGACTCGCTTCCCTGTGCTCTAGTGACCGGGGGCGTCCACGGCTATGAAACCAGCGGCGTGCACGGGGCGTTGCAGTTTATCGATCTACATGCGGCCAGCTATGCAGGGCGGGTCAATTTAATAGTCGCGCCCTGCGTCAGCCCCTGGGCCTACGAAGTGATTCACCGCTGGAACATGCACGCGCTCGATCCGAATCGCTCATTTCGAGAGAACAGCCCGGCGCAGGAATCGGCGGCACTCATGCGACTGATCGCGCCCTTCCACGATCGCGTGCTCGTGCATATCGATTTGCATGAGACCACTGATTCCGATGAATCCGAGTTTCGCCCGGCGCTCGCCGCCCGCGACGGCATAGAGCACGTGCCCGGCAAAATCCCCGATGGCTTCTATCTGGTCGACGATAGCGAGCATCCGCAGCCAGAGTTCCAGCAGGCGGTACTCGCGGCCGTGGCCAAGATCACCCACATTGCCCCAGCGGATCGAAATGGCCGGATCATCGGATCCCGCGTGGTCGCGCCGGGCGTCATCACTTACCCGCTAAAGAAGCTCGGCCTCTGCGCGAGCATCACTCCCGCTTCCTTCAAAACGACCACCGAGGTCTATCCAGACAGCCCTCGGACAACACCTGAACAATGCCTAGTGGCGCAAGTGACTGCGGTGCGCGCAGCGATTGATTTCGCATTGGCACACCATAAGACAAATTCTTGATATGTGACGCGAATCAGTATGCCGACGGCGGCGGCGGCGAACTTGGAGGAGTGAATTAGGGCGTAGACGACATTCTCGGCGCCATCGCTCAAGCCGGTGATCCCGATGCGGTTGGGGTCCACGAGACCGCGGGCGATGAGGTCGCTGAGCACCTCATTGAGCGCATTGAAGTGGCTTAATTGTGTGCAGAACATCCAAGTTTTGATACTCGGCCTGGGCGCAAACGTTTCCGCGGAAACGTGTAATGTGAATTCTTTATATACTCTATAATTTATTGATTTATATAATAATATTGTTTGACGGTTCGCCAGCTAATTCGACGGTCTAAGTTTCTAATTTCACACCAATTGTATCTCTGCCCGGAGATACCCGGAGCGACGCGCCGCCCGGGTCATCTCCGGCATCTCACACAGTTCAGTAGTCGATGCGGTCGTCCGAACGAATGATGGCCACGCCGTTCGTTGCAGCGTTGTTGATGGTGGCCAAGCCCTTCAAGGTGAAGTTGCCATCCTCGTCAACTCCGAATACCGACACGTGCGACAGGGTGCCATTCGCGTCGATCACGGCCGCCAGCCCGGCCCGGTACACAATGTCCGTCGGATTCCCGTTGAAAGTCGCGACAATCGCCGCATCCTGGATGATTTGCTCACCATAGACGGCATAGCGGGATACGCTACGGCTCGGTGAATTGGCGGAGAACAAGAACGGCCCGTCGAGCGTCACCCAGCAAGGAGCACTCTGCGTGCCCGAACCGGTCACCTTCAATACGTCGTCACGGCGGACCAGACTGATCTCGTTCGCGTGCGCGATCGTAACGTAGGCATCATTACCCCGGGTGGCGAGGCCGAACGGCGCGTTCACGTTCGCGGGAATATTCGCGACCAGCGTGGCCTTACCCATTACTGCGCCGCGGCCGCTCAAGTTCACGGTCTCGATTACGTTGCTCTTTTCGCTGATGATCAATTGATCTGGGAGCGTGCCCACCTGCGCGGCGGAGCCGTCGGCGACGACGAGCGCCGCCCAACCATCGGCACTGGCACTTACGCCGTCGTTATCGACCCGATGTGATTCCACGTGAGTCGTGGTCAAGATGTACAAATGACCGTGGCCGAAGGCGACACTCACGGGACTCGCGATGGCTTGGATCAGACGTCCGAAGCGCAAGTCCATATGCTCGGTATCCTTGGCGAATATCGATACGTTACCTGAGCCAAAATTGACGACCGCCAGTAGATCCCGATTTTGTGCAATGCCGCCCGCATTACCACTAACGCCGCCCTGGCCCTGCGTGGGAATGTGTTTTAGCAGAGTGCCGGCAGGGTTGTAGATCAATAGTTGATTGCTTGCAGTGTTGGATGCAGTCACGATCAGAGCACCTTGATCTTTGGACCAACTGCCACCCTGGGCGGCGGCCGCACCCGCGATGATCAGCGACAGCGCCCCGATGCCATAAGATATCGTCTTCATTTGCGTCTCCCCGAGTCAGTCAGTAGGAATGACGACGTGCCCCGTCGCCATCGCGATGAACTTTCGATCGGCCGATTTCCGTCGGCCATCTGATAGTTCGCCCGCAAGACGCAAAAAGTTACAGCGGCCCTTTCTTCCACCGCGTCGATTACCAACGCAACAGCCGGGGACCGAACGACGCACCGATGGCCGTCGGGATCAACATGCCGAGCAAATACCAAACCCCGATAAACGGCGCAGTAAGTTCCGGGCAATGTAAGGAATACGCCAACGCACCGAAGGCTCCCGCCGCGAAACCTCCAGCCGCGCCGGCCGAGCGGAGATGCGTGGGCGCAAGTCCCCTCAGTACCCAGACAAAGGCGACGAAGAGCGGCGCTGAAACCAGCGTTATTAGAAAGGGACAAACGGCGGCGGTGGAGCCCAACAACAAATGAGCACGATGTTGTGCCGGCGCCATCGACAATATTAGAGCAGCAAAGACCCACATCGCGATGACTACGGCGCCGATGCCCGCCGGCACAACTCCGAGCCGGATTCCAGGGCGCGCCAAGCGCGCAATGGCAGCGAGCCCCAGGGACCCCAAGGACGCGCAGTAAGCCCCACGAATCCAAAACATAGGCTCGAGCACTTCATGCGAGAGCGTCCGATTGAAGTGGAGAATTCCCCCGGAGATTGCAAGCGCCCCCAGTATTCCCCCGACAATCGCAAGCGCATAGCGCTGCATTATTCGCCTCGCGTCGATCGGCTCGACGCACGTGGCGAGTAACGACACCAAATCTTCCGTCTTCAAGCAATGCTCCGTATCTTCAGCGCAAGCGCCTTCAGCCCGCGATGAATGCCGACCTTGACCGCCGATTCCGACATGCCGATGCGTTTCGCGGCGTCCGCCACCGAGCCTCCCTCGATCTTTACGTACAGGATGGGCAACCGCTGCCGATCCGGCAACTGTTGCAGCAGCTTTGCCAGGTCATAGCGGGCTTCCGCGGACTCGGTATCCACGACGGCGAAAAACTCATCATCATCCTCGAGTGGATCATTCAGCGCCTCGGTACGCGAACGGCGGCGCAGTAGATCAATGAGTTTGTAACGGGCGATTGCCTGCACCCACGCGGTCAGTGGCTGACCTGGATCGTAGGTATGACGTTGATTGTGAATCGCCAGCAACAATTCCTGCACGAGATCCTCGGTTTCCTCGGGCAGCCGCGACATCCGGCTGCGCAGGAAAGATCGTAAGTGCGCCGTGAGTTCGCCCAAAAAAAGGTGGTAGGCCGATGCGTCGCCGAGGAGACCACGGATCAGAAGGCTTCTAAGGCGCTCTTCCTTAAACTGCATCTCAACCTATCCAATAATTCGCTGGAGATGACGATTTGGTTACAGTCGCCGCCGCATCCCTCCCTGCGGCGGGAGGATCCGTGTTTGTGTGGTTCGCCTCGAATCTAAAACTTGGTGGTAAGGGCCGAGAGCCAATCGGGCATCCGGTCGAGGATCCATGCCTCCAGGGATTTATCGAGTCCGGTCGCAATGAGGATTCCCAAACCTAGCATCACCATTCCGAGGCCCTGCCGGCCTACCTTGCCCGCATTCAGTAGGCGGCCGCGCACTTTCGTCAGGCTGGCGCGCGACAAGGATCCGAGCAGCACCATTGGCGCGGCGGCCCCAACGCCGAAAATCAGCATAAGCAAGGCGATTTGACCCAGATCTCTGCCTTGACTCGCCAGCGTGGTGGCTGCACCCAGGGTGGGACCCACACAGGGACTCCAAACGACACCCAGCAACAACCCGACGAGGAATTGCCCCGGGAACCCTTCGAAGGTGACGCGCGCAAGCAAATCATTGCCCGAATTGCTGAGCGCCCCGGTTGCGGTCGCGAACACATTCTGTAACTTGGGCACGAGGAGAATCAGGCCGAAAATCGCCAGGATCACTGCGCCGGCGGTGCGAAACGTGTCAGGGTCGAGGCCGAGCGAAGCACCCACGGTCGCAAGAAAGATGCCGATGATCGCGAAGGACAAGGCGAGGCCCGCCCCGAGGGCCGCTGCGCCCCAACGGTGCGCGTTCACCGCGGATGCTATCAACACTGGTACCAGCGGCAAGACGCACGGCGACAGAGTGGACAAAGCACCCGCGACCAAACCCAGTCCATAGGTGCCGGCCGCGAAAGTCATTTGCGGCGCCCTCGTCAGAGAATGGCGCGGCGCAGAAGCGCAGCCAGGCTGGCCTGCTGCGTATCGCCCGTTGATCGCGCACTTTCCTTTCCGTCCTTGAACACCACCACCGTACTTTGCTGTGTGACCCTGAGAGATTTCTTCAGGGCCTTCTCCGTGTCGAAATTCGCGACGAACAGCGTCAGGCCTTTCAATTCCGGAGTTTGTGTCAGTTCTTTCAGCAAGGGCGCCTGTGCGCGGCAGGTGGGGCACCAGTCGGCATGGAAGACCACCGCCACCGGCTTGCCGGCAGCGATCATCGAATCAAATTGCACCTGATTGAATGGGACCTCGACGGCGAGCGACGGGGCCCCAATTGCGATGAGCACCACGGCAGAAATTAGGGCAACAAGCGATTTCATGCGCATCTCTCCAGTAGTTCAGCTTCTCGAAGTCGACCGGCGATCACGCATGTTTATTTCCGAGATCCTAGAAATCTCCCATTAGAAGGCTTGGCCCGGCAGGAATTGCACGGGGATTGGCCATCGAGAAAACGACAGTTGGGATCAGCCATCTTTGCACGGTGAGCGATATCCTACGTCAGCCATCGTTGAAGGCTGGCTGCGTCTCGGCTTGCCTTTGGTCAACCTACTCTCCAGGTAAGGACCATCCGGAGGAAATCTCATGAACGCGATATCCGCCAACACTCTCGTTTTCGCTGTGGTGTTGATTGTGGCAGTCGGCGCAATCGTCGCGTGGGTGGTGATGCAGCGGCAAAGAACCCAGCGGCTGCAGCAACGTTTTGGACCAGAATACGCCCGTACCGTCGATAAGTTTGGAGGACGAACCAAGGCGGAGGCGGAGCTCACAAAACGCGAACAACGCGTAGCTCGTTTGAATATTACGCCGCTGGCGCCAGCAGACGCTGCCAGATTCTCTCAAGCGTGGAACGCGCTCCAGAGCCGCTTTACCAACCATTATGCATGAGAGGCTGGATTATATGACTTTCAAAAACGGAATGCGGCCGGTTCACCCCGGCGAAGTACTTCGTAAGGAGTACTTGAAGCCCTTGGACTTGAGCGCAAACGCGCTTGCCAAGGCCCT
>Ga0137412_10000209_pt1 | contig 38156 bp, 34 predicted proteins | sample CZODoug2_1_16fun_FD_122160 | JGI IMG/M metagenome (GOLD analysis project Ga0137412, IMG submission 122160) | Vadose zone soil fungal communities from Angelo Coast Range Reserve, California, USA - CZODoug2_1_16fungal (Hybrid Assembly) | ecosystem: Environmental > Terrestrial > Soil > Vadose zone...
CGACATCGTCCATCGCGGCGACGGCATCCAGGCCGAGGTCAGCTCGATCCGACGGTCGCCGACGTCCGACCGCGGCGACTTTGCAGCCGGCCCGGCGCGCGGCAGCAACGAAATCGGCCAGCCCTGCGGCGTCCGGCACCGCATCGGCGTCGAGGACGAGTAGGCGCCGATCGCGGGTCCGAGCCCCGGCCGGGCCGACCGCCAGGTCCAGGCCCGTTTCCCCGACCGAGGCGATCAGGGCTGGACGCAGCCGACTGGACTCGCCGTCCAGGGACATCTCGACGCCGGTGAACGTGTCGTCGGAGGACTGCCACATCGACTCGATGTTTCCGCCGACGTCGGCCACCCGCTTGGCGATGTCGCCCAGCGTCCCGGCGCGCAGCCGGGTGCCGACGGCAACCGCTCGGCTTCGCCCGGCCCGCGAGCGGGATCGGGGCACGCTGTGCACCACGTGGGCGTCGGCACCGGCGGTGATCACCTGCGACTCGACGCCGAACGCCTGCGCCGTGCTGTTCACCGAATGGCGCAATGTCGCCGGGTCACCGCGCAGGTCGACGAGGATCGCCAGGCGCGCCCGCTGGCCGCTGGTCGTCTGGACGACGTCACGCACGTCCACGTCGTGAGCGGCCAAAGCGGCGAAGATCACCGCGGTCACACCGGGACGGTCGCGACCGGTCACGGTGACGAGCAGGGAGATCGGCTGCATCACATCTAGCGCCCAGCCGATGGCCGGACGCCCCGGCTATTCGCCCGGCTCGCTGTCGCGGCGTCCGGCGGTCGGCCCCACGGCTCCGGCCACAGCGCCGGTGAGCGGCCGCGGGCGTCCGGCGTGGGCCTCGGCCTCGAGGCGTTCGAGCAGGTGCGGGTAGTGGTACTCGAACGCCGGACGCTCGGAACGAATCCGCGGGATGAACGTGAAGTTGTGCCGCGGTGGGGGGCAGCTCGTCGCCCATTCCAGGGAGTTGCCATGCCCCCACGGGTCATCGGCGGTGACGACCTCGCCGTAGCGGTATGACTTGTAGAGGTTGTAGAGGAACGGCAGCATCGATGCGCCGAGGATGAAGGAGCCGACCGTCGAGACCGTGTTCAGCGTGGTGAACCCGTCGCTGGGCAGGTAGTCGGCGTAGCGGCGCGGCATGCCCTCGGCGCCCAGCCAGTGCTGCACCAGGAACGTCGCGTGGAAGCCGAAGAACGTCAGCCAGAAGTGCAACTTGCCGAGCTTCTCGTCCATGTAGCGGCCGGTGAACTTCGGGAACCAGAAATACACCCCGGCGTACACGGCGAACACGATCGTGCCGAACAGCACGTAGTGGAAGTGGGCCACCACGAAGTAGGTGTCCGAGACGTGGAAATCGACCGGCGGTGAGGCCAGCAGCACGCCGGTGAGCCCGCCGAACAGGAATGTCACGAGAAATCCGACGGAAAAGAGCATGGGTGTCTCGAACGTGACCGCGCCGCGCCACATGCTGCCGATCCAGTTGAAGAACTTCACGCCGGTCGGGACGGCGATCAGGAACGTCATCAACGAGAAGAACGGCAGCAGCACGGCTCCGGTGGTGAACATGTGGTGCGCCCACACGGTCAGCGACAACGCACCGATACCGAGCGTCGCCAGGACCATGCCGGTGTAACCGAACAGCGGCTTTCGGCTGAACACCGGGATGATCTCGGTGACTATCCCGAAGAACGGCAAGGCGATGATGTACACCTCGGGGTGCCCGAAGAACCAGAACAGGTGCTGCCACAGGATCGCGCCACCGTTGGCGGAGTCGAACACCTGCGCATGCATGTGCCGGTCGACCCAGAGCACGAGCAACGCGGCGGTGAGGATCGGGAACGCCAGCAGCACCAGCAGGCTGGTAACGAGGATGTTCCAGGTGAAGATCGGCATCCGGAACATCGTCATGCCGGGCGCGCGCAAGGTGATGACGGTGGTGATCATGTTGACGGCGCCGAGGATCGTGCCGAGTCCGGCGATCGCCAGGCCGATGATCCACAGGTCGGTGCCCGATCCCGGTGAGTTGATCTCGCTGTTGAGCGGCGCGTACATCGTCCAGCCCGCGTCGGCCGCCCCGCCCGGGGTGAGGAATCCGGCCGTCGCCATCAGCGCGCCGAAGAGGTACAGCCAGTAGGAGAAGGCATTCAGCCGCGGGAACGCGACGTCGGGCGAGCCGATCTGCAACGGCATGACCAGGTTCGCGAACGCGAACACGATCGGCGTCGCGAAGAACAGCAGCATGATCGTGCCGTGCATCGTGAACAGCTGGTTGTACTGCTCCGGGGAGAGGAACTGCATGCCCGGACGGGCCAGCTCGGCGCGCATCAGCAGCGCCATCACGCCGCCGAGCATGAAGAACACGAACGACGTGACCAGATACATCCGGCCGATGAGCTTGTGGTCGGTGGTACGCAGCAGTTGCCCGAGCAGGGAGCCCTTCTCCGGCTCGTGCACCGGGAAGGGCCGGCTGACGATCGGCTGCGGCGTGACGGTGAATGCCGCGTCTGGCGACTCGGCCGCGGTCGGCTCGGCAGTCGTGGTCAACGTGCCTCCACTCGGATGTGCAAGTGCTCGCCCCGCCGTGCTGCAAAGCGGTCCGCATTGCAGAATAGCCACCCGCGTACCCGCCGAACCCACCGGGCACGCCGCATACTCCGGACACTCGGATTTCACTTTCCCGTCGTGTCGCGCACAGCGTGGTGTCGTCTGGCGTGGTGATCGTCAAAGGGTGCGAGTCGCGCTCGTGGCCGAAACTTTCTCACCGGCCGTGAACGGAGTGGTCAACTCCGTGATCCGGGTTGCTGGGGCTCTGGCCGCCCGGGGACACGAGCCGGTCGTTGTCGCGCCCAGCGGCAGCTCGTTCCGCGCCCGCGGGCACACCATCGAGGTCGTGCGGGTGCCCGCGATCGGGGTTCCCGGCTATCGCGGCCTGCGCATGGCCCGGCCCGGGCTGGACCTGCGCCCGGTACTACGCGACCTGGAGCCCGACATCGTCCACCTCGCCTCGCCGGCCGTCCTGGGCAAGGCGGCCGCGCGCGCCGCCAACGCACTCGACATCCCGTCCGTGGCGGTGTTCCAGACCGACCTGTCCGGATTCTTGCGCCTCTACCACCTGCGGGCGGCCAGCCCCGCGTTGTGGCGCTCGCTGCGCCGGTTGCACAACAGCGCCGACCTCACCCTGGTGCCGTCCACCACGACCGGCTACCAGCTGCGCAGCCACGGCATCCGCTCGCTGCAGCTGTGGCCCCGCGGCGTCGACGGCGAGCTGTTCCACCCGGCCCGGCGCGACGAGGCGCTGCGGGCATCGCTCACCGGCGAAGAGCTGGGCACGATCATCGTCGGTTACGTGGGACGGCTCGCCGCCGAGAAACGGGTCGAGGCGCTGGCCCCGATCTCGAAGCTGCCCGGCGTGTCGATGGTCGTCGTCGGGGACGGTCCGCGCCGGCGCCGCCTCGCCCGGATGATGCCCGACGCCCACTTCCTGGGCCTGCGTCACGGCGAGGACCTGGCCCGGATCGTGGCCAGCCTCGACCTGGTGGTGCACCCCGGCGCCGACGAGACGTTCTGCCAGGTCGTCCAGGAGGCCCTGTGCGCCGGCGTGCCGGTCATCACCGCCGCCGCGGGTGGCCCGCTCGATCTCGTGCGCCACGGCGACAACGGGTGGTTGTGGGCCGGTGGCGACCCGGCCGTCCTGGCGGCGCAGGTGGCCGCGGTTCGCGAGGATCGGCATGCGCTGGCGGCGGTCCGCGAACGGGCTCGGCCCTCGGTCGTGGGGCGCACGTGGGACGTCATCGCCGACGACCTGGTGGGCCACTACACCCGGGTGCTCGCCGCCCGGGCAATCGACGCGCCCGTGGTCGCGCTCAAGCCGGTGCGCCTGGCCCGGCTGCGCCGGCGGGCGTCATGAACGATCGCGTCATGAGGATCACCGCGTGAGGATCGTCCAGCTCGCGAACTTCCATACGCCGACGTCCGGGGGGTTGCGCGTCGCCGTCGACACCCTTCGGGCCGGGTACGCCGAGGCCGGCCACCGGTGCACGCTGATCGTGCCCGGCGTAGCCGACGGCTCGGCGGGCAGCGCCGAGACGGGCACGGTCCGGACGCTGCGCTCCCCCAAGCTGCCCAACGGCACCGACTATCGGGTGATCGTGCGCCGCCGCGCCGTGCTGGCCCTGCTCGACGAGCTGCGCCCGGACGTGGTCGAGGTGCACGACAAGGTGCTGCAGCAGTGGATCTGGACCTGGTCACGAGCCCGGCGGGTGCCCGTCGTCGCCTGGTCGCACGAACGGCTGGAACGGACGCTGCCCATGTTGTTGCCGTTCGTGCCGGGTCGCATGCTGCGGCGGGCGACGAGCGGCATCGCCCACCGGGTGGGCCGCAGCTGCGACCTGCTCGTCGCCTGCTCCCGCTTCGCCGCCGACGAGTTCGGACCGTACGCCCCGGTACGGATCGTGCGACTGGGGGTCGAGCTGTCGGCGTTCCGGCCGCGGGTCGCCGTCGGTCGGAGCGATCGGAGCGATCGGCTGCGTCTCGTGCTGGCCGCCCGGCTCTCCCCGGAGAAGCGCCCCGATCTCGCCGTGGACGCGCTGCGGGTGCTGCACGAACGCGGCGTGGACGCCGAACTGACCGTGCTCGGCCACGGCCCGCGGCACACCGAGCTCGCCCGTAGCGCCTCCGGCCTGCCGGTGCGCTTCACGGGTTACCTGTCCGACCGAGGCGAGGTGGCCGCCGAGCTGAGCGCCGCCGACGTGGCCCTGGCCCCGGCGCCGGCCGAGACGTTCGGGTTGGCCGCGCTCGAGGCGTTGGCCTGCGGGACGCCGATCGTCGCCCATCAGGGCGCGGCCCCGGCCGAGATCGTCGCCCGGCACCCCGGCGCGGGTGCGGCCGCGGCCGGCAATCCCGTGGCCTTCGCCGACGCCGTCCTGCGGCTGGCCGCCATACCCAGGGATACGCGACGGGACGCCGCGCGCCGGGCGGCCGAGGCCTATCCCTGGTCGGCGACGATCAGCGCGATGCTCCACCTGCACGGGGAACTCGTCGGGGCCGGCCGCGCCGCCGGCTAGCCCCGGCGCGGGTCACCACTCGAGTTGTCCGCGCTTCGCGATGTCAGGACGTCGCGAAGCGCGGACAACGTCAATCCGAGGCGGGCCGACGGGGGCGGATCAGGGCGACTGCGAATCCGGCAGCGACCAGCGCGCACCCGGCCAGCGCCAGGGTGGTGATCGCGATCGCGTGGGCCGAGGCGTGCACGCCGGGACCGTGCACGAGCGTCAGGTACAGCGTGCCCAGCGTCGCGACGCCCACCACCTGACCGAGCTGGAAGACCGTCACCAGCACCCCGCTCGCATCGGCGGCGTCGGCGAGCGGCACGTGGGTGAGCGCCACCGTCAGCATCGGGCTGAACGCCAACCCGAGAGCGAGCCCGAGCACGAGCAGGTCGGCCTCCATCGCGAACCCGCCCCGACCGCCCCCACGCAGGATCAGCGCGAGCAGCAGGTAACACGCGGCGGCCAGCACCAGCCCGAGCGGCATTATGCGCCCGTGCCACCGGGCCGGCAGCCGGCGCCACGTCAGCCCCGTGATGGCGAAGCCGACCGCCGCCGGCGCGAAGGCCAACCCGGCCTCGGCCGGACTCTCGCCCAGCCCTGATTGCAGGTGCAGCGCCATGGTGAACAGGTAGCCGGCGTAGTTGAGTAGCGCGACGAACAGGGACGCGGCGCCGACGAGTAGCCCCGGCGCCCGCAGGACCCGTTCGGACACCAGCGGCGAACCACCCCGGGCGGCAACCGATCGCTCGACCACCACGAATGCCCCGAACAGCACCACGCTCACAACCAGCGACACCCAGCCCCACACCGGCCAGTGTTCCTCGTGGCCCAGTACCAGAGGCACCACCAACAGCAGCACCGCCGAGGACAGGAGGACGACACCGGCCGGGTCGAACCGGCGACCCGGCTCACCGTGGTCACTCGGCAGGTGCCGGCGCGCGCTGACGAGCAGGGCGATGCCGATCGGGACGTTCACCAGGAACACCGGACGCCAGCCGGTACCGAACAGGTCGGCGCTGACCAGGACGCCGCCGAGCACCTGGCCCACCACCGCCCCGCAGGCGATCACGGCCGAGTACAGCGACAGCGCCCGGGCCCGGGCCGCGCCGGCGAACGTGCGCTGGATGAGGCTCATCACCTGCGGCATCATCAGCGCGGCGGCCGCCCCCTGGATCAGCCGGAAGGTGATCAACGACGCGGTGTTCGGCGCCAACCCGCAGGCGAGCGAGGCCACCGTGAAGCCGGCCAACCCGGCCCGGAACGCCAGGCCGTGCCCGATGCGGTCGCCGATCCGGGCCCCGGTGATCAACAGAACCGCGTAGGTGATGATGTAGCCCGCGATGACCATCTGCAGGCCGGCGCCGGACGCGTGCAGGTCGGTGCGCAAGGTCGGCGCGGCGACGTTGACGATCGACACGTCCAAGATGGCCATGAACTGCCCCGCCAGCAGCACACCGAGGACGGCGCCCGATCTCGCGCGCGGCGCAGCGCGGGGCGGGGCCAGCGTGGCGGTCGCGGCGGTCACGTCGCCGACGATGCCGCGGGGGTCTGACCGTTTTTCCGAGTGGGTCACACACTCGACGGTGCCGTCTCCGCCGCCCGAGTGATGAGAGCCCGCTGGTTCTGGTACTGCGAGTACCCGACACGACGTGTTACCGGAACACCACCGTCTTGGCGCCGTTGATCAGGACCCGATGCTCGACGTGCCACTGCACCGCTCGGGCCAGCGCCATCGCCTCGAGGTCGCGTCCCACCGCGGCGAGCTGTTCGGGGGTGAGCGCGTGGTCGACGCGGGCGGTCTCCTGTTCGATGATCGGCCCCTCGTCCAGGTCGGCCGTCGCGTAGTGCGCAGTGGCCCCGATCAGCTTGACCCCCCGGTCGAAGGCCTGATGGTAGGGGCGGGCGCCCTTGAAACTGGGCAGGAACGAGTGGTGGATGTTGATGATCCGCCCGGCCAGCCGCGCGCAGAGATCACCGGACATCACCTGCATGTAGCGGGCCAGCACGACCAGGTCGACGTCGTAGCGGGTGACGAGCTCGAGCAGCGCGGTCTCCTGCTGCCGGCGGTTGTCCGGCGACACCGGCAGGTGGTGGTAGGGCACGTCGTAGGCCCGGGCCAGCGACTCGAAGTCGGGATGGTTGGAGACGATCGCGGCGATGTCGCCGTGCAGGGCGCCCACTCGCCATCGGTAGAGCAGATCGTTGAGGCAGTGGCCTTCCCGCGACACCATGACCAGCAGGCGCGACCGCACCGCCTCGTCGTGCAGCTGCCAGTCCATGCCGTACCGCTCGGCGATCGCCCCGAAGGCCGAAGCCGGCCCGTCGCCGTCGAAGTGCACCCGCATGAAGAACTTGCCGGTAGCGGGGTCGCCGAACTGCTGGCTGTCGAGGATGTTGCAGCGACGATCGGTCAGAAATCCCGAGACGGCATGAACGATGCCGATCCGGTCGTCGCACACGAGGGTCAGCACATGACGGGCCACAGGCCCATCCTGGTACTTCCACCACCAGGCAGGCACGTTGTCGGTGGTGGACGATCTACTCGTGACCGTGATCGAAGGTACGTACGTCAAGGAGCGTCGCGACGAGCTGGCCGCCTTCCTGCGCAGCCGGCGCGACCGGGTCACCCCGCAGGATGTCGGCCTGGCCCCGGGGCTGCGCCGACGCACACCGGGCCTGCGCCGCGAGGAAGTCGCGCAGCTGGCCGGGGTCGGCGTGACCTGGTACACGTGGCTCGAGCAGGGGCGTCCGATCAACGCCAGCGTGCAGGTTCTGGACGCCGTCGCCCGCGTGCTCCGGCTCGGCCCGGCCGAACGGTGGCACCTGTACCGGCTGGCCGACGTGCCAGGCATCCCGATCAGTGTCGATACCCAGACACTGCCCGAGGACGTGCCCCAGGTGCTCGACGCCCTGGAGCCGAAACCGGCCTGCGTCTACAACGGCAAGTACGACCTGCTCGCGTGCAACGAGTCCTACGCGGCGATGTTCCCCGAACTCGCCACGGCCGACGGCCGCGAACGCAACGCGCTGTGGCAGATCTTCGCCCTGAACCGTTGTCCCCTGCGCAGCATGGGATTGCTCGACCACATGGTCGCGAGCATGCGCGCCAATTACGCGCGACACGTCGGCGAGCCCGAATGGACGGAATTCGCCGAGGACCTCAGCGCCGCCAGCAGTGACTTCGCGGTGCTGTGGGCCAGCCACCAGGTGGCCGAGCCGGTGCCGCAGATCAAGTCGTTCGTGCTGGCCCAGGTCGGCCAGGTCGACCTGCGCACGTCCACCTTCGGCGTCAGCGGCATGACCGAGAGCCGGATGATCGTCTACCTGCCGGCCAGCCCGGTCGACGCCGCGAAGATCGAGCGGCTGCGGGCCGTAGCTGCCGCCCGGCGCTCGGCGCACGTATCAGCGGCGAGCTGAGCGCCCGGCCGATGTGCTAACCCTGGGTGGCGGGGGGCATTATCTGAGCGTGAGCACGCCCCACGACGACCTCGACGCCCGCGTTCGCCGGGCACTGGCCGACATTCCCGGCACGGCGGAGCTGCCGGAGGCCGACGAGCTGTTGACCTTGTTCGACGCGATGGTCGGCAGCCGGCACATCGACATCGAGGCGCGCCGGATGCGCGAGCGGGGGCAGGGCTTCTACACGATCGGATCGGCCGGTCACGAGTCGAACGCGCTCGTCGCGGCGGTGCTGCGGCCGAGCGACCCGGCGCTGCTGCACTACCGCTCCGGGGCGTTCTACCTGGCCCGTTCCGCCCAGGCGGGCCGCAAGCTCGAGGACGGCATCCGCGACATCCTGCTCGGAATGATGGGCGCGCAGGACGATCCGGCCTCCGGCGGACGGCACAAGGTGTTCGGCAATCCGGATCTCGCGATCATCCCGCAGACGTCCACCATCGCCTCCCACCTGCCGCGGGCGGTCGGGGTCGCCTTCGCGATCGGGCGGGCCCGCCGGCTCGGGGTCTCCCTGCGGTGGCCGGCCGACGCCCTGGCCGTCACCAGCTTCGGCGACGCCAGCCTGAACCATTCGACGGCGCTCGGCGCTCTGAACACAGCCGGGTACAGCGTCCGGCAAGGGCTCCCGCTGCCGTTGCTGCTGGTGTGCGAGGACAACGGGCTGGGCATCTCGGTGCCGACGCCGGAGGGCTGGGTGGCCGAGATGGCCCGCCGCCCGGGCATCGAGTACATGTTCGCGAACGGCGACGACCCCGACGCCGTTCGGGCGACCGCCATGCTGGCCGCGTCCTACGTGCGCACCAGGCGGCGCCCTGTCCTGCTGCACCTGCGCACCGTGCGCTTCATGGGCCACGCCGGCACCGACGTCGAGTCCGCCTACCGGCCCGCGCCGGCGGTGGCATCCGACCTCGAACGCGATCCGCTGATCGCCCTGGGCCGGCGGCTCGCGATCCCGGATCTGGTCGGCCGCTACGACGACATCGGGCAGCTGGTGCGCTCGGTGGGCGAGGACCTGCTCGGGGTGCGCACCCTGACATCCGCGCGCACCATCGTCGAACCACTCGCTCCCCGGCGTGCCCCGGTCATCGCGTCCGAGGCCGGCCGCTTCGCTTCGGCCGAGACACGCCGTGACGTGTTCTCCGGACGGATGCCCGAGCAGGCCGGCGAACTCACCCTGGCCCAGAGCATCAACGCCGCACTCATCGACGCGCTGGCCGCCCGGCCCGAGGTGCTCGTCTTCGGCGAGGACGTCGGGGTGAAGGGTGGCGTGTACGGCATCACCCGCGGACTGCTGCAACGGTTCCGTCCCACCCGGGTCTTCGACACGTTGCTCGACGAGCAGTCGATCCTCGGGCTGGGCCTCGGCCTGGGGGTCAGCGGGCTGCTGCCGATCCCCGAGATCCAGTACCTCGCCTACCTGCACAATGCCGAGGACCAACTGCGGGGCGAGGCGGCCAGCCTGCGCTTCTTCTCCAACGGGACGTTCACCAACCCGATGGTGGTGCGCATCGCCGGATTGGGTTACCAGAAGGGCTTCGGCGGCCACTTCCACAACGACAACGGCGTGGCCGCCCTGCGCGACATCCCGGGTCTGGTGCTCGCCGTACCGTCACGCCCCGAGGACGCCGGCCCCATGCTGCGCTCGTGCATCGCGGCCGGCGTAGCCGACGGCCAGGTCAGCGTCTTCCTCGAGCCCATCGCGCTGTATCACGAGCGTGACCTGCTGGCGCCCGGGGACCGTGGCTGGCTCGGCGCCTACTCACCGGCCGACCACATCCCGATCGGCCGCGCCCGCACGCATACCGAGGGCGACCAGGTCACCGTGCTGACGTTCGGCAACGGCCTGCGGATGAGCCTGCGGGTGGCCGCCCTGCTCGCCGACGAGGGCATCCGGCTGCGAGTGGTCGACCTGCGCTGGCTGATGCCGCTGCCGGTCGACGACATCCTGCGCGAGGCCAACGCCACCGGCCGGGTGCTCGTCGTGGACGAGACCCGGCACAGTGGCGGGGCCGGCGAGGGCATCGTGACCGCGCTCGTCGAGGGCCGCTTCACCGGGGCGATCGCCCGCGTCAGCAGCCACGACAGCTACGTCCCGCTCGGCGATGCCGCCAACGCGGTGCTGCTCAGCGAGGCCGACATCGAGCGCGGCGTCCGCCAGCTGTTGGCCTGAGCGCCCGGCCGAAAGGCATCACCGTCGGAAGGCGATCTTCCTGCGCACACCGCCCCCATCGGCAGCCCGCGCAGGAAGATCGCCTCCTGAAATAGATCTTCCTGCGCAGGCATTCCCCCAGGGCAGCCCGCGCAGGAAGATCAGCTCGGTTAGCCGGCCCGGAGGACGCCGAGCAGGCCGTGGGATTCGTCGTCCGGCCCGGCGCTGAACCACACTGAGTCGGCGCCACCGGCCACGGCGTCGCCCACGATCAGGCCCCACAGCCCGTCGATGGCGATCGGCTTGTGCTTGGCGTCGACCAGCGTCCCGCGAAGGTGCCCGGTGTTCGGGTCGAACGCGTGGATGCGGCCGTCGCCGAAGTTGCCGATCAGCACGTCACCCGCGAAGGAACCGAAGCTGTTCGGGGCGATCGCCAGGCCCCACGGCGAGTTGAGCACACCGCGGCTGGCGAAACGGTGTACGAACGCCCCAAAGTTCGTGAACACGTCGACGAACCCGTGGCCGGCACCGGCGACGTCGTCACCAGTGGGGCCCTGCAAGGCGTAGGTGACGAACACCTGGTTGCCGATCTCGGCCACGTTGAACGGCGCGTAGCCGCGCGGCAGGAACGGGTCGTGGAACAGCCGGCTATCAGAAATCGGCTGGAACGAGCCGTCGAACACGTCGATCCGGTTGTCGTGGAAGTTGGCTGCCAGCAGCAATGGCCCGAACGGGCTGTGGGCGAGCGCGAGGCCCTTGTAGATGCCCCCCGCGCTGGGCGGCCCGACCGGGACCGCCGTGGTGCCGGCCGCCCCGTTCCAGGCGGACAGGACGCCGTCCTCACCGGCGAAGATGAACAGGGCCTTCGCGCCGGTGCCCGGCACGGTGAACGCCGTCGTGTCGTTGAAAACCTGCCCGGTCGGCGCGCCGCCCGGGATGCTCACGACCAGCCCTTGCTTCGTCACGGGCGAGCCCGGCGTGTCGGTCCGGTAGAGCGTCGTATTGTCGCTGCCGTTGTTCGAGACCCAGACGGGGGTGTTCGGGCCGTGCGACATACCCCACGGGTTCACCAGATCGGGGTCGGTCAGCGCCGCGACGTCCTTCTGATCCGATACGAGATTCACCTGCTGGAACGTGGTGCCGCTGCCGTGAGCACCGGCCGGCAATGGATACAGCCCGACAAAGGCCGCCGCGGCCAGACTTGCCACGGCCCCGATCCAGCCCAGACGTCTACGCATCTGTGCGCCTCCTCAAGAGCGCGGCTGCGCGCTGACTGCGCACAGCCCCTTCCCAGGAGTACGCGCCCGGCCCCGATGCGGTTCAAACCCCGTCGTCGTTGCCTTGCTCGCTTCGGACAGTCGCGGCGAACCAGCCCCCCGGCGGGCGGTCGCGGGCGCGGGGGCGCAACCGGCTCGCGCTCCTCGGGGCCGGGTTCGGGCCACAGGACGACCGCCCGCCGCGCCGCCTCCACGACGAGGTTCGCGTCGAGCACCGTCCGCGTCTCGGGCACGTCGAGGGCCGGCCACGCGCAGAAGACGACCAGATCGCCCGCCGGTGGCAGGGGCGAGAGGTAGAAGTCGTAATCGACGGCGAGGTCGTCGCCGCCACCGCCGCCGGTCACGAGCGTGACTGTGTCGGCGTGTGCGGGCATGGGCACGGGCTCGCTACCGATATTCGTCCCCCGCCGGCCGTCCGCGTACTCGAAGCCGAGCAGCAGTTGGCGGTCCGGATCGGTCCCGGGTCGGTGATGCCCGCTGATGTCGTGGATCAGGCCGTCGGCCCTGCGGCGCCGGCTGCGCACCACAAGTGTGAACGCCAGGCCGGTGGTGAACGCCCGCGCTCCGGTGATCGCCACGACGAGGTCATCTGTGCGGCCGATCACGACGTCGAACGGCACCGAGCCCGGAAGCTCGTTGTCTGGTCGGTGCCGGCGCCGCATCGCGGCCCACTGCGCGTCATCGCCCGAGCTCTCCATGCCCACCACCTGCACGTGACGAGCATGTCACCTGCTCGCCAGAACTCACATGGGATTGGCCCGGTAGTAGCCCTCGATGTGCCGAGCGACCAGCCGCGCCGCCCGCTCACCGTCGCCGGCGCGGACGGCATCGAGCACGTTGCGGTGCTGGCGACGCAGTCGCCGGGCCATCGGCGCCCAGTCCGGCGGTGCGGCCGCGAGCACGTAGCCGTGGATGGCGTCGCGCAACGAGGTCATGATCGCCGCGACGACGGCGTTGCCGGCCGCCCGGCACAGCGTCACGTGGAACTCGGCGTCGAGCCGCAGGAACTCCTCGACGGTGTGATCGGCGTCCATCGCATCGAGCAGCGTTTGCGCCTCGATCAGTTGCTCCGGGTCACGGCGACGGGACGCCTCGCGCACCGACCACGTCTCGAGCAGCACGCGGGTGCGCACCACATCGGCGACCGGCAGCGTGCTCGACGCGAGGTGCAGGCGCAGCGCGGACGTGATGCCAGCGGACGTGTTCGCGACGACGACGGCTCCGGCGTCCGGCCCCGAGCCCACCGCCGTCCGGATCACGCCCATCGCCTCGAGCACCCGGATGCCCTCGCGCACCGACGGGCGACTGATGCCCAGCTGAGTGCCGAGTGCCCGCTCACCGGGCAGGCGATCGCCGACGTGCAGGCGTCCGGCCGCCAGCTCGCCCTCGACGTGCCGCAACACGGCACCGCGCGCGCTCATCGCTGCCTCCCTGGTGTGGTCTGACCACATGAGGCTAGCCTGTCTTCCATGCGGGTTGCCGTGTTCGTCACGTGCCTCGTCGACGGGCTGTTCCCTGATGTCGGCAAGGCGACGGTGCGGCTGCTGCAACGGCTCGGCCACGACGTCGACGTGCCGCTCCGCCAGACGTGTTGCGGCCAGATGCACATCAACACCGGCTATCCCCGCGAGGCGCTGCCGCTCGTGCGCAATCACGTCGAGACCTTCCTCGACTACGACGCGATCGTCGCGCCGAGCGGATCGTGCACCGGATCGATCCGGCATCAGCACGCGGACGTGGCCCGTGAGTTCGGCGACGCCGTACTGGCGGAGGGCGCCGAGATCGTGGCGCGGCACACGTACGAGCTGTCCGAGTTCCTGGTGGACGTGCTCGGGGTGACTGACGTGGGCGCGCACTACCCGCACCGGGTGACCTATCACCCGACGTGTCACTCGCTGCGGATGCTGGGCGTCGGCGATCGTCCGCTGCGACTGCTGCGCGACGTGCGCGGCATCGACCTCGTCGAGCTGCCGTCCGCGGAGGAATGCTGCGGCTTCGGCGGCACGTTCGCGCTGAAGAACCCGGACGTATCTACAGCCATGCTGGCCGACAAGATGGCGAATGTGCTGGCCACGCAGGCCGAGGTGTGCAGCGCCGGCGACTCGTCGTGCCTGATGCACATCGGCGGCGGGCTGTCCCGGCTGAACAGCGGCGTGCGAACGGTGCACCTCGCGGAGATCCTGGCCTCGTGAGCCACCTCAGCGGCGCACCGTTCCCCGAGGCCGCGAAGGCCGCCCTGGCCGACACCCAGCTACGCCGCAATCTGGGCCAGGCGACGGCGACCATCCGGGCCAAGCGCGCATCGGTCGTGGGCGAACTGCCGGACTGGGTCGAGCTCCGGACGGCCGGCGCGGCGATCAAGGACGAGGTGCTGGCGAACCTCGACGGATACCTGCTCGAACTCGAGGAACAGGTGACCGTACGGGGCGGTACGGTGCACTGGGCGCGAGACGCCGCCGAGGCCAATCGCATCGTCACCCGCCTCGTCCGCGATACGCGCGCGACGAGCGTCGTCAAGGTGAAGTCGATGGCCACGCAGGAGATCGGCCTGAACGAGGCACTCGCCGAGGCGGGCATCGCCGCCTACGAGACCGATCTCGCCGAGCTGATCGTCCAGCTGGGGCACGACCAGCCGAGCCACATCCTGGTGCCGGCTATCCACCGAAACCGCGCTGAGATAAGGGAAATCTTCCTGCGCGAGATGCGCGACGTCGACCCGAACCTGACCGACGAGCCGACCGTCCTGGCCGAGGCGGCCCGCAAGCACCTGCGGCAGAAGTTCCTGACCGCCGACGTCGCGATCTCCGGCGCCAACTTCGCCGTGGCCGAGACGGGCACCCTCGCCGTCGTCGAGTCAGAGGGCAACGGCCGGATGTGCCTGACTCTGCCGCGCACGCTGATCACGGTCATGGGCATCGAGAAGCTCGTTCCGACCTGGCGCGATCTCGAGGTGTTCATGCAGTTGCTGCCTCGCTCGTCCACCGGCGAGCGCATGAACCCTTACACGTCGATGTGGACCGGCGCCGTCGAGGGCCAGGCGTTCCACCTTGTACTGCTCGACAACGGCCGTACCGCGACGCTGGGCGACCCGAAGGGACGCGCCGCCCTGCGCTGCATCCGATGCTCAGCCTGCCTGAACATCTGCCCGGTGTACGAGCGCACCGGCGGGCACGCGTACGGCTCGGTGTATCCGGGCCCGATCGGTGCGGTGCTGTCGCCGCAACTCACCGGGGTCGCCGCGAACCGCACCCTGCCGTTCGCGTCCTCGCTGTGCGGTGCCTGCTACGACGTCTGCCCGGTTGCGATCGACATCCCGTCCATGCTGGTGCACCTGCGAGCCGAGGTCGTCGAGTCGAAGGGTCGCACGCCGGAGAAGGCGGCAATGGCCGCCGCCGCCTGGACGATGAGCGACTCCCGTCGGTGGACGCGAGCCCTGCGCGCGGCGCGGCTCGGACGCTGGCTGCGGGGACGGCGCTCGTTGCCGCCGCCCCTGTCGGCCTGGATCCGGGCGCGGGACCTGCCCGAACCGCCGCCGCAGACGTTCCGCGACTGGTGGATAGGTGGCGGCCGATGACCCCCGTCCCTTACCGATCGTGCAACTTTCTGCGGTCTGAGGCCGCAGAAAGTTGCACGATCGAGGAGAGGACCTCATGAGCGCCCGCGACGAGGTTCTTGCTCGGATCCGGACGGCGCTGGCCGACCGCCCGGCGGCGCCGCCGATCCCCCGCGCGTACCGCGGCGCCAGCAGCTCGGCTGCCGACCTCGAGCGGTTCGCCGAGCGGGTCATCGACTACCGGGCGACGGTGCGCCGAGCGTCCGCGGGAGAGGTCGCCGCCACGATCACCGCCGCGGTGGGCGATCGTCGCGTGGTCGTCCCCGACGGCTTCCCGCCCGAGTGGCTGCCCCCGGACCTCGACGTCGTCCACGAACCGTTGACTACAGCTGAGCTGGATACCTGCGACGGAACGATCACCACGTGCGCGCTGGCCATCGCCGAGACCGGCACCGTCGTCCTCGACGCCGGCCCCGGCCAGGGTCCGCGCGCGCTCAGCCTGGTACCCGACTACCTGCTGGTCGTCGTCCGGGCCGAGCAGGTGCGCGCCGGTGTCCCGGACGCGATCGCCGGCCTGGACCCGACCCGTCCGCTGACCTGGATCAGCGGCCCGAGCGCCACGAGCGACATCGAGCTGAACCGGGTCGAGGGCGTCCACGGCCCGCGCACCCTGGATGTGATCATCGTCGGCTGAGCCGCCCTCGCCGATCTTGTGCAGACTCGCGGCCACACATCGGCGCGTCTGCACAAGATCCACAGTCACTCACGGCACGACGCTGTATGGGCTGGCCTACCTCGTCCAGGGCTTCGGCCTGTCTCCGATCATCAGCACGGCCTGCCCGGCCTGCGCCGATCTGCTCGTCGGATCCGAGGGCGTCAACACCCTCGACAACGGCCCGATCGCCCAGCCCGGCATCGCGTACACAACGCTCATCAGTCGACTGGACGAGGCGATCACGCCGTACACCTCGGCGGCGATCGACGAGCCCGGCGTCCACAACATCGTCGTGCAGGACCGGTGCCCGTTCGATCCGGTCGGCCACACCGGGCTGGCCTACGACACCGGCGTCACCACGATGATCGCCAACGCGCTCGACCCGGCGCACCCCGCGGCGGTGACCTGCGTGCTCGGCCCACTGGGCTAGCCGCGAAACATCGAGGCTAGTTCTCGAGGGTTGTCCGGATCCAGTCCTCGACGCCGGCGATGTGCACGGTGGCCCAGGTACGGGCCAGGTCCGGGTCGTGCGCGCGGATCGCGTCGAAGATCGCGCGATGCTCGGCGAGCGTGCGGGCGAGCGCGCCTTCCTGGGTGATGCCGCGCCACACCCGGGCCCGCTGGGTGGGTCCGGACAGGTTCTCGATCAGCGAGGCGAGCACCGTGTTGCCCGACGCGACGGCGATGGCCCGATGGAACTCGAGGTCGTTCTTGACCAGGTCCTCGACGGACGAGTCGAGCGTCGATCGGTTGAGCACCTGTTCGAGCTCGGCGAGCGCCTCGTCGTCGATGCGAGTGGCTGCCCGCGCACTCGCGGCCGGTTCGAGGATGCGGCGTACCTCGAGCAGTTCGAGCACCGACGCGTCGTGGTGGAACTCGACGATGAAGCCGAGCGCGTCCAGCAGCGTGTCGGCGGCGAGGCTCGAGACGTAGGTGCCGTCGCCCTGCCGTACGTCCAGGATGCGGACCAGCGACAGCGCCCGTACCGCCTCGCGCAGCGAACTGCGGGACAGACCCAGGCTGGTCGCCAGGTCGGCCTCGCGGGGCAGCCGGTCGCCCGGACGCAATGCCCCGGAGACGATCATCTCCTTGAGCTTCTCGATCGCCTCGTCCGTAACCGCCACGGGCCGAGCCTAGCCTTTACACCTTGCGGCCGACCAGCTATAACTGCTCAGACATCGGATGTTTCATCGGCGTGACGGCCCGATGCCGCCGGATTGCGCCGAATCGGTTCCGGATGAGATCCGGATCCTCCGAGCGACGGGAGCAGGGCTGGTGCGCAATTCTTGCGATGTCGCCCGGATCGAACCGCGAGTGATCGGCGTCCGGTCGGCGCGCCGGCAGCGACGGAGGTCTGATGGCTGACCGCTTCACCGCCTTCGAGGTCACCGACCTGCGGTTCCCGACCTCGCGCGAACTCGACGGCTCGGACGCCATGAATACCGACCCCGACTACTCGGCGGCCTACGTCGCTATCGGGACGACGGCGGGCGATCACGGCTACGGGTTCGTGTTCACGATCGGACGGGGCACCGAGGTGGCCGTGGCCGCCATCCGGGCCGTCGAGCCGCTGGTCGTCGGGCTCGACGTCGAGGCGGTGCTGGGCGACCTGGGCGGCTTCTGGCGCCGCCTCGTGCACGAGAGCCACCTGCGGTGGCTGGGCCCGGAGAAGGGCGTCATGCACATGGCGATCGGCGCCGTGGTCAACGCCGTCTGGGACCTGTACGCCCGGCGGGCGGGCAAGCCACTGTGGCAGCTGCTCGCCGAGCTCACACCCCGGCAGGTCGTCGACCTGATCGACTTCCGCTACCTCACCGACGCCCTCACCTCGGACGAGGCGCTGCAGATTCTCACCGCCGCCGAGCCGGGCAAGGCCGCCCGCCAGCAGCAGCTGATCGACGAGGGCTACCCCGCGTACACCACCTCGGCCGGCTGGCTGGGGTACAGCGACGAGAAGGTCGCCCGCCTGGTGCGCGAGGCGCTCGCCGACGGGTTCACCCACCTCAAGCTCAAGGTGGGCGCCAACATCGACGACGACGTGCGCCGCTGCGCGATGGTGCGCGACCTCGTGGGCCCCGACGTCCTGATCTCCGTGGACGCCAACCAGCGCTGGGACATCGCCGAGGCGATCACGAACGTCACGCGGCTGGCGCCGAGCGGCCTGTACTGGGTCGAGGAGCCGACCAGCCCCGACGACGTTCTCGGTCACGCCGAGATCGCCAAGGGCATCGCCCCGATGCGGGTGGCCACCGGCGAGAACGTCGCCAATCGGGTGATCTTCAAGCAGTTGCTGGCCAGCCAGGCGATCCAGGTCTGCCAGATCGACGCCTGCCGGGTGGCCGGCGTGAACGAGAACCTGGCGATCCTGCTGCTCGCCGCGAAGTTCGGGGTTCCGGTGTGCCCGCATGCGGGCGGACTGGGCCTGTGCGAGGTCGTGCAGCACCTGTCGATGTTCGACTTCGTCGCGGTCACCGGCACCACCGAGGACCGCTGGATCGAGTACGTCGACCACCTGCACGAGCACTTCGTCGACCCGGTGCGCATCCGCGCGGGCCGCTACCTCGCGCCGGAGCTCCCCGGGTCCGGCGCGCAGGTGCGGCCCGAGTCGATCGCCGAATACCGCTATCCGCAAGGCAGCACGTGGCACGTCCCAACCCCTACCCGGCCAGCACTTGCCGGTCACCTCCCGGAGGAGGAATCGTGAGATTTACCAAGGCAGCCGTCGCGGTCGTGGCGCTGAGCCTGCTCGCGGCCGCATGCAGCTCGGACAAGAAGAACTCGGGTGCCAGCGGTTCGGGCGGCGGTGGCGGCGGCGGTGGCGGGAAGACCGGACTGGTCGGTGTCGACTACCCGCGCTCGGACTCCGACTTCTGGAACTCCTACATCAAGTACGTGCCGCAGATGGCCGGCCAGCTCGGGCTCTCGATCAAGACGACCAACTCGCAGAACGACATCAGCAAGCTGCAGTCCAACGTGCAGACGCTGGTCTCCGAGGGCGCCAAGGGCATCGTCATGGCGCCGCAGGACACGGCGGCGGTCATCCCGACACTGGCCCAGCTGGCCGCGAAGAAGATCCCGGTCGTGTCCGTCGACACCCGCCCGGACGCGGGCAAGGTCTACATGGTGGTGCGCGCCGACAACAAGGCGTACGGCGAGAAGTCGTGCAAGTACATCGGCGACACCCTCAAGGGCACCGGCAGCGTCGTGATGTTCGAGGGTGACCTGAGCTCGATCAACGGCCGCGACCGCTCGGAGGCGTTCAACGCCTGCATGAAGGCGAACTACCCGAAGATGAAGGTGTTCGCCGAGCCGACCAAGTGGGACCCGCCGACGGCCATCACCCAGCTGCAGACGGTGCTGTCGAGCAACACGATCAACGCGATCTACATGGAGGCGAGCATCTACCTGTCAGCGACGCTGCAGGTGCTCAAGAGCAAGAACCTGCTCAAGCCGCGCGGGCAGTCCGGGCACATCGTGATCGTGTCCAACGACGGCGTCCCGTCGGAGTACAAGGCGATCAAGGACGGCAGCATGGACGCCGCCGTGTCGCAGCCGGCCGACGCCTACGCCAAGTACGCGCTTCAGTACGTCAAGGACGCCCTGGCCGGCAAGACGTACAAGCCGGGTCCGACCGATCACGACAGCACCATCGTCGACGTGGGCAACGGCAACCTCGAAGATCAGCTGCCGGCGCCGCTGGTCACCATCGACGGGGCCTATCCGGGATCGCTCAAGGTCACGGATCCGTCCCTGTGGGGCAACCAGATCAGCTAGTCAGGAGCCCGATCCCGTTGAGCCTGATCCCGTTGAGTGGTGCGTTTGCCGTCGAGTGGTGCGTTGTAACGCACCACTCGGGCGATAACGCACCACTCGACGAAAATACGATCGCTGGGAGTGCGTATGCCTGACGCGGTGCCGGTCGTCGAGGCGGCCGGGGTGAGCAAGCGGTTCGGCGCCACGCTGGCGCTGAACGACGTCGACCTGCGCGTGCTGCCCGGCGAGGTGCACGCGCTGGTCGGTCGCAACGGCGCCGGCAAGTCGACGCTGGTGTCGATCCTCACCGGGTTGCAGGCGGCCGACACCGGCACGGTGCGCTTCGGCGGTGAACCGGCGCCGGCGGTGACCGACCGCGATGCCTGGCGGCAACGGGTCGCCTGCGTCTACCAGAAGTCGACGATCATCCCCGAGCTGTCGGTGGCCGAGAACGTCTTCGTCAACCGGCAGTCCTCGGGGCACCGTCCCATCAGCTGGCGCTCGCTGCGCCGGCAGGCCCGCGAACTGCTGGTCGAGTGGGACGTCGACGTCGACGTGCACCAGCCGGCCCGCGAGCTGAGTGTCGAGCAGCGGCAGATGGTCGAGATCGCCCGCTCGCTCTCCCTCGGCGCGCGGTTCATCGTGCTCGACGAACCCACAGCCCGGCTGGACGCCGCGGCCATCGCGCGGCTCTTCGACCGGATCCGGGCCCTGCAACAACAGGGCGTCACGTTCCTCTACATCAGCCATCACCTGCAGGAGATCTTCGACCTGTGCGACATGGTGACGGTGTACCGCGACGCCCGGCACATCGTCACCGCGCCGGTGCGGGCGCTCTCGCACAACGAGCTCGTCGCGGCGATGACCGGCGAGCAGGTGGCGGAGGCGACCGACCCGCGCCCGCCCGCCCCGGGGGTGACCCAACCACTGCTCGAGGTCCGCAATCTCACTGTCGGCGGCGCGTGCCGCGATGTCAGCCTCGAGGTCCGGCCGGGCGAGATCGTCGGGCTGGCCGGCGCCGGCGGCAGCGGCAAGTTCGCCGTCGCCGAGACGATCGTGGGGCTGCAACGCCCCGACAGTGGCACGGTGATCGTGGCCGAGAAGGTGCAGCGACCGGGCAGCGTGCCCCGGGCCCTGCACGCTGGCATCGGCTTCCTGCCGCAGGACCGCCACCGCGAGGGGCTCGTCCCGGAACTGTCGATCGCCGAGAACATGACGATGACCGTGCCGCACCGCCTCGGCCAGCACGGACTGATCAGCACCCGGCGCCGTACCGCACTCGCCGACGACGCGATCGAACGGCTCGACATCGTCCCGCGCAATCCCGCGCAAGCCGCCGCCGATCTCTCCGGCGGCAACCAGCAGAAGGTCGTGATGGCGCGGGCCATCGCCGATGACCCGCGGGTGCTCGTGCTCATGTCGCCGACCGCGGGCGTCGACGTCAAGTCGAAGCAGACGCTGATGGGCACCGCCGTCGAGGCGGCGTCCGACGAGGCCGCGGTGCTGGTCGTCACCGACGACCTCGACGACCTGCGCTACTGCCACCGGGTCGTGATCATGTTCCGCGGTGAGGTCGTCGGCGAGTTGCGCGACACCTGGGACGACCACGAACTCGTCGCCGCCATGGAAGGGGTTGAGCTCAGCAATGACGGAGACGACTGAGACGGTCGTACGCGAGGACCCACCGGCCGGTGCTCGGCCGGGCCGCAGCGCGCCGGTGCTGGCCATCGCCCGGCTGCGCGACTTCGCCCTGATCCCGCCGATCATCGCGACGCTGATCGCCGGCTACTTCGTCAACCACGCGTTCCTGACCAAGTCGACGCTGACCGACGTCTTGTCGAACATGGCCTGGATCGCGCTGCTCGTGCTCGCCGAGTCGCTGATCCTGCTGACCGGCAAGATGGATCTCTCGCTGGAGTCCACGGTCGGGCTGGCACCCGGGGTAGCGGCCTGGCTCACCCTGCCGAAGGGCATCGAGCACGGCGTGCACGCCGTCCCGTCCGCGCTGGCGATACCGATCGCGCTGGTGGTGGGCGCCCTGATCGGCGCGGTCAACGGGTTCCTGATCGTCAAGCTGCGCATCAACGCGTTCATCGTCACGCTCGGCATGCTGATCACCCTGCGGGGGCTGCTGAGAGGCATCTCGAAGGGGCAGACGTTCTTCTTCCTGGAGCCGAACTCGCAGACCTACCTCGGCACGTCCAAGTGGCTCGGTCAGCCCACCGCGATCTGGGTGGTGGTCATCGCCTTCGCCATCGGCATCTTCGTGTTGTGGAAGACGCGCATGGGACGTTCCCTCTACGCCGTCGGCGGCAATCCCGATGCCGCCCGGGCCGCCGGTGTGCGCACCGACCGGGTCGTGTGGGGCGTGCTGATCATCGGCAGCGTCATCGCCGCGCTGGCCGGCATCGTCGAGTCGGGTGAGCTCGGCTCGGTGACATCGAACATGGGTAACGGCCGGATCTTCGACGTGTTCGCCGCCGCCGTGATCGGGGGCATCAGCCTGCGGGGTGGCCGGGGCAGCCTGTTCGGGGCGTTCACCGGGGTCCTACTCCTGAACCTGATCTTCAAGGTCCTCTCCTACGCTGGGGTGCCCGATCAGTGGTTCGACTTCGTCAACGGCGGGGCCATCCTCGTCGTACTGATCGGCCAGCGAATCGTCAGCGGCACTACGGAGGACTAATGCGTCTGGCACGGCACGGTGCACCCGGGCAGGAACGTCCACTCGTCAGCGGCGCCGACGGGGCGTGGCGCGACCTCACCCCGGTGGCGCCCGACATCACCCCTGCGTTCTTGGGAAGCGATCTGTCGTTCGACATCGATGCGCTCCCCGTCGTCGAGGACGTGGGCCGATTCGGTCCGCCGATCATCCCGGGCAAGATCGTCTGCATCGGATTGAACTACCGCGACCATGCGGCGGAGACCAAGGCCGAGCCCCCGGCCGAGCCGATCCTGTTCCTCAAGACGCCCGACACCGTCGTCGGCCCGGACGACGAGGTGCTCATCCCGCGCACGTCGACCAAGACCGACTGGGAGGTCGAGCTCGCCGTCGTCATCGGGGCCACCGCGCGCTACCTGTCCGCCCCGGACGACGCGACCGCCTGCATCGCCGGGTACGCGATCAGCAACGACGTGTCCGAGCGAGCGTTCCAGATCGAACGCGGCGGGCAGTGGGACAAGGGCAAGAACTGCGAGACGTTCAATCCGCTCGGACCGTGGATCCGTACGGCCGACGAGGTGGCCGACCCGCAGGCGCTGGGGCTGCGGTTGTGGGTCAACGGCCGGGCCCGCCAGGACAGCAGCACCAAGGAGATGATCTTCGGGGTCGACCACCTGGTCTGGTACCTGAGCCAGTTCATGGTGCTGCGCCCGGGCGATGTGATCAACACCGGGACGCCGGCCGGGGTAGCCCTCGGCCAGCCCGACAAGCCCTACCTGCGGGCGGGCGACGTCGTCGAGATCGAGATCGATGGGCTGGGCCGCCAGCGGCAAGTCTTCGGTCAGGCATGAGGCCGCCCCCGAGTGCCCCGAGTGTGATCTTCCTGCGCCGGCAGCCGCATAGGGCTGGATGCGCAGGAAGATCACGTCCGAATCGCGATCTTCCTGCGCCGGCAGCGGCATACGGCCCGACGCGCAGGAAGATCACCGGAGGCGCTGATGCCTGATTTCGAGGGGCTTCGGGCCCTGGTCACCGGCGGGGCGTCGGGCATCGGGTTGGCGGTTGCGCAACGGTTGGCCGACTCCGGGGCGGCCGTGGCGGTGCTCGACCGGGCCGACACCGGCCCCTTCACCTACGTGCGCGCCGACCTCACCGACGACGCGGCGGTGCGTTCGGCCGTGACGCAGGCGGTCGACGCACTCGGCGGGCTCGACATCCTGGTGAACAACGCCGGCATCGGCGCGCAGGGCGGCATCGAGGCGAACGACGACGACGAGTGGCACCGCGTGTTGGACGTCAATGTGGTCGGCCTGGTCCGGGTGACCCGGGCGTCCCTGCCGGCCCTGCGCCGGTCGCGGCACGCGGCGATCGTCAACACCTGCTCGGTCGCGGCCACGGTGGGGTTGCCGAGCCGCGCGCTGTACTCGGCGAGCAAAGGCGCCGTCCTGTCGCTCACCCTGGCCCTGGCCGCCGACCTGCTGCCCGACGGCATCCGGGTCAACGCCGTCAATCCCGGCACGGCCGACACACCCTGGGTCGGACGCCTGCTCGACTCCGCCGATGATCCGGGCGCCGAGCGGGCCGCGCTCGAAGCTCGGCAACCGCACGGACGGCTCGTGTCGGCCGACGAGGTGGCCGCCGCCATCGCCTACCTCGCCTCGCCGGGCGCCGGCTCCACGACCGGCACGTGGCTCGCCGTCGACGGCGGCATGGACCGGCTGCGGCCCCGCCGATGACCGTATGCCGAGGTGTACGCCGCACCCGCCCGTTCATGATCAAGAGTGAGAAGTGGTCGCCCGAGCAGCCACTTCTCCCTCTTGATCACCCGGTCGGGGCGGTCGACGACCGCGACCGCGCCGGGCGGCGATGCGCGTGAGACGGATCGCCAGCGTGATCCGGCTGCGGCCGGAGCAGGAGCGCACGTATCGAGAGCTGCACGCCGCGGCCTGGCCCACCGTGCTGGCGACGTTGCGCAAAGCACACATCAGCAACTACTCGATCTTCCTGCGCGACGGGCTGCTGTTCAGCTACCTCGAGTACACCGGCGACGACTACGCCGCCGACACCGCCGGCATCGCCGCCGACCCGGAGACGCAGCGCTGGTGGCAGCTCACCGACCCGTGCCAGCAACCGCTCGACACCGCCGCGGACGGGGAGTGGTGGGCGCCCGCGGAGGAGGTCTTCCATGCCGACTGAGCGGCGCATCGACGCCCACCACCACGTGTGGGATCTCGCGGTACGAGACCAACCGTGGACGGCTGACCTGTCAACCCTGCGCCGGTCGTTCGCCCTGTCCGATGTTCAACCGGCGCTTGCCGCCAACCACTTCGATGCGACAGTCGTCGTCGAGACCATTAACGTCGCTGACGAGACGCCGGAACTGCTCGCGCTAGCCGCGGCGGAACCGATCGTCGCGGGTGTGGTCGGCTGGGCCGACCTCACCGACCGGGATGTTCCCACCCGGCTGGCAGCGCTTGGCGCCCAGCCGGGTGGAGAGTCCTTGGTCGGGATTCGACATCAAGTTCAGGGCGAGCCCGATCCCCGTTGGCTGTGCCGTCCAGACGTTCGCCGCGGGCTGGCCGCCGTCGCCGATGCCGGCCTCGCCTATGACCTGCTGGTCGTGCCGTCGCAGTTGCCCGCTGCTGTCGAGACGGCGCAAGCCCTGCCACAGCTGCGATTCGTGCTCGATCACGCGGCCAAGCCCGACATCGCGCACGGCGAGCTCGACCCCTGGCGGGCCCAGATCGCCGCGCTGGGCACGCTGCCCAACGTTGCCGCCAAGCTCTCCGGCCTGGTGACGGAAACCGATACCTGGACGGTGGATCGGCTACGTCCATACGCCGACGTGCTGTTCGACGCGTTCGGCGCCGAACGGATCATGTTCGGCTCGGACTGGCCGGTGTGCCTGCTCGCGGCCAGCTACGACGAATGGGTCGCCGCGGCCCGCGAGCTGACCTCCGGGCTGTCGGATTCCGAGCGGGCCGCCGTCTTCGGCGGTACCGCCGCGCCCTGGTACCGGCTGGCGGCGTGATGTTGCGGCGCCAACTGGGCCGGACGTCCATCCAGGTCACCGAGCTGGGTTTCGGTGCCGCGCCGATCGGCAACCTGCATTCCGCGATCACCGACGAAGCGGCCGCCGCCACGGTGCAGGCCGCGTGGGACGGCGGCATCCGCTACTTCGACACCGCGCCGCACTACGGCTTGGGACTGTCCGAGCGGCGGCTCGGCGCGGCGCTGGCCGGCCGGCCCCGCGAGTCGTTCGTGGTGTCGACGAAGGTCGGCCGGCTCCTCGTCGACAACCCGGCACCGACCGGTTCGGATCTGGCCGCCGGCGGCTTCGACGTCCCGGACTCGGTGATCCGCGAACGCGACTACTCCGCCGACGGCGTGCGGCGCAGCCTCGACTCGAGCTTGCGACGACTAGGCCTCGATCGCGTCGATATCGCGCTCGTGCACGACCCTGAGGACTTCATGGACGACGCCCTGAACGGGGCGATCCCGGCGCTCGTCGAGCTGCGCGAGCAGGGCGTGATCGGCGCGGTCGGGGCGGGCATGAACTTCTGGCCACCGCTGCTGCGCCTGGTGAACGAGTCCGACGTGGACGTGGTGATGGTGGCCGGTCGCTGGACACTGGCCGACCGCAGCGCCGCGCCGATGCTCGCCGCCTGCCTGGACCGCAATGTGTCCGTGCTGGCGGCGGCGCCGTTCAACTCCGGGTTGCTGGCCCGCCCGTGGCCACCCGACGGGGCGCTGTTCGACTACGCGCCGGCCTCGCCGGAGCTGCTGCACCGGGCCCGGCGCCTGGCCAAGACCTGCCAGCGCTACGACGAGCAGCTACCCCACGCGGCGATGCGCTTCCCGTTGCGCCACCCGGCCGTGGCCAGCGTCGTGGCCGGGATGCGCACCGATGTCCACGTCCGAGGAAACGTCGACTGGGCCGAGCACGACCTGCCGGGCGACCTCTGGAAGGACCTCGACGCGATCGTCACCGCCCCCTGACGCGATCTTCCTGCGCCGGCAGCCCGCTTCGGCTGCCTGCGCAGGAAGATCATCCGTTGCTACTTGACCAGCGTCACCGTGCGGTTGCCCGGCGTCCCGCCGATCTCGACCGGCTGCAGCGCCGCGTTGTTGTCGTAGTTCGTCTCGAGCAACTTGTGCGCGGGATCGGTCGTGACGCGCACCTGGTAGCGACCGTTGGGCAGACCGGTGAGGTCGAACGACTGCCCGGCGACATCCTGGTAGTAGGTGTCGCCCCAGCCGGCCGGCAGCACCTCACGAAGCCAGATCGACGCCTCGCCGGCGCAGGCACTCCACAGCGCGGTGCGGTCCGGGTGCCAGTCAGCGCCCTTCAGGGTCAGGTCGATCGGGTCGGTCGGCGCCAGGCAGAAGGACTGCTTCTCACTCAGCACGACCCGCTGGCCGGAGGCGTCGAGCAGGTCGTACTGCGCGATGTCCTCCATGTGCCAGTGGTTGTGGCCCGGACGCGTGTCGAACTCGAACTCGCCGACATTCGCCGACCTGACCGGCTGGCCGTTGCGGTAGATGAACTGCTTGCCGGTCATCACCGGGTTGGCGCCCTGGCGGAACCCTTCCACGACGAGAGGGCCCGAGCCGGCGTTCCAGATCGTCGCGCCGAAATCGAGGTAGTCGTGGTGATCATCGGCGTTGTTCTCGGTCGACATCGAGTGCGCCGGCAACGCGGCGAGGTCTGGTGTCCCGTTGGGCGACGTGCGGACTCCGTCATCACCGAAACTCTCCGCCGTCCCGACATTGCGCGGCCCCTCGGTGGCCTTCACCGTGGCGCCGGCCGTGCGCGCCGCCGGGCTGGGTCCACAGGGCTGCTCGGGGGTGCAGTCGGGTTGCGTCGTCACGGTCAGGGCGAGGCTGACCGCGGCCGACTTCGCCGGGATCTTCAGCTGATGCACCCAGCTGGGCGTGATGCTCAGGTTCATCGTGTACTCACCGTCCGGCACACCGTCGCCGGGGACGTACAGGTTCAGGGTCGTCGCCCAGCTCTTGTCGATGCCCCAGATGCCGGTCCGGGACAGGTCCGAGCCGCACATGTACGGATACGTCGGCTGGACGGGTCCGTTGGCGTCGGTGCGCGAGCCCCCGCCGCCGTAGCCGTACCCGTCGCCGTTCGGGCAGAAGGGCAGCTTGGTGTCGGCGACCTTCTTGCCGGCCGGATCCGTCAGCGTGAAGTGGAAGAAGTCCGGCAGCCCGGTGCCCATGTCGACCTTCGCCGGAGCGGTCAACTGGCGGATGCGATGCACGCCGTGAGCATCCCGGCGTACCTGCCACAGCGTTACCGTGCCGTTCTTCGCGGCAACGGCGGCGACCTCGAACGCGCCATGGACCGCGGCGACGTTCACACCTTCGACGTAGATGTCCGGGCTTCCCTCGTAGCGCTGGACGTCCGCGTGCTTGATGACCGACAGCAGCCCCACGCTCGGCGGCTTCGTCCCAGCACTACTCGTGGCGGCTGGCACCACACAGATCGCCGCCGCAAGCGCGGCGATCGCGGCGAGACGTACCCACAACGTTCGTAACATCAGCTTCCCTCCGTTAACGGCCCCCTAACCTGTTCAGACGTTGTGAGATATCAATGTGTTGCGTGTGCTCCGCGAAAAGTGCCCGAAGGGGCTGACTCCGGCGCTGTGCCGCCTTCGCCGGCAACGATCCCAGCCGGCCGCGGCCGCCACTTGACCACCATCTACTATCTAGGTCGTAGTAGGAACGTGATCCCGCGCACCGCCGGGTGTGTCCGAGGCGACGAGGAGAAGCGAGCGGTGAGTCATCTGAGCTGGCCAGAGGCCGGCGTCATCGGGGCCCTGCAGGGCGTCTCGGAGCTGTTTCCGATCTCGAGCCTCGGGCACAGCGTGCTGCTGCCGGCCTGGGTCGGGGGCTCGTGGGCGCGCCACCTGAACGTGAGCGCCCCCGAATCGCCCTACCTCGCGTTCATCGTCGGGCTGCACGTCGCCACCGCGATCGCACTGATCATCTACTTCTGGCGCGACTGGGTGCGCATCATCGGCGGACTGGTGACCAGCATCGCCCGCCGCGAGGTCCGCACCAGCGATCAGCGGCTGGCCTGGCTGCTGGTGCTCGCGACGATCCCGGTCGGGCTGGTGGGCCTGCTCGCCGAGCACTGGGTACGCACCAATCTGGCCAAGCCGGTCGCCGCGAGCTGGTTCCTGCTCATCAACGGGCTGATCCTGCTGCTGGCCGAGTACCTGCGGCAGTCGCCGGGCAACGACGCGGCGGACGAAGAGGAGTACGTGGACGAGCGGGTCAGCGGACCGGCCTCCGACGCCCGCCTGGCCAGCCTCCCCGTCGTGGGGGCGGTGCTGATCGGCACTACCCAGATCCTGGCCCTCGCCCCTGGCATCTCGCGCTCCGGCGTGACGATGGCGGCCGGACTGCTGCGCGGCCTGTCCCGCGAGGACGCGGCCCGCTTCGCCTTCCTGCTGGCCACGCCGGTGATCCTGGCCGCCGGCGCGCTCAAGCTGCCTGACCTGTCGGGCCACCTCGGCGACGGCATCCGCGGGCAGGTGCTGTTCGGCTCGGTCCTTTCCGGCGTCGGGGCGTATCTCGCGGTGCGCTTCCTCACCCGTTACCTCGACCGTCGCTCGCTGCGTCCCTTCGGCGTGTACTGCCTGATCGCCGGCTTCGTCAGCATGCTGCGCTTCACGATCGGCTAGCCTCGGCGCCGTGCCCCCGTCCGGCGAAGCAGTGAGCGTTCGCCGGGTGAGCGTCCCGGCCGAACGGCTGGCCCGTTGGCTGGACGGCTTCGCGCAACGACACGGCCCGACGACGGCAACCGCCGACGCCACCGAGGTTGCCCTCGTCGGCGCCGACGCAGCCCGGGCCTGGCTGGCGGTGCCGTTCCCGCCGCTACCGACGAGCGACGACCCGCTCGCTGCGCTGATCGCCCATGTCACCCGGCCCCGGACGGTCGGCGTGCTGCTCGTGCGCCGCCGCGCCCATGCCGTCGGGGTGTTCGTGGGCGCTGACCTCGTCACGTCCAAGGTCGACTCGTCCTACGTGCAAGGAACGACCCGGGCCGGCGGCTGGTCGCAGCAGCGCTACGCCCGGCGGCGGGCCAACCAGGCCCAGGCCGCGTTCGCCGACGCCGCCGACACCTGCGCTCGCGTGCTGCTGCCGCGGGCGGCCGGCCTCGACGCCCTGATCTGCGGCGGTGACCATGCGGCGGTGGACGCGGTGCTGGCCGATCCGCGCCTGCGCGCGCTGTCGGCGCTGCGCCGGGAACCGTTCCTTACCGTGCCCGACCCGCGGCTACGCGTCCTGCAAGGGACGCCCGAGCAGTTCCGCGCCGTCCGGATAACACTCGATCCCTGAGCGCTACGTCTTGGCGTGGTAGGACAGAACCACGACGCCTGACTTGAGGGTCTGCGTCCCCGTCTGCTCGAGATGGATGTTCAGGCCCGGATCGAACAGCATGTCCTGCTCGTCGCCCACGCCGGCGAACACCGGGTGGTACCAGAGATGCAGCTCGTCGAGCAGCCCTTCGCGCAGCAGCGTCTTGGCGACCGGGCCGAAGCCGTGCATCAGGATGGCGCCGCCGTCCTGCTGCTTGAGCGAGCGGACGCTCTCGACCAGGTCGCCGCTGATCACCGACGTGTTCGCCCACTTGGGCGCCGTCAGGGTGGTCGACACGACGTACTTCGTGACGGCGTTGATCCGGTCGGAATAGTCGTCGGTCCGGGTCGGCCACGCGCCCGCGTACACCTCGTAGGTCTTGCGGCCCATGAGCATCGCGTCGCTGGCCCACAGCTGGTCATGAGCGAGCGCGGCCGAGTCCTCGTCGAGGTACTCGAAGTGCCAGTGCTCCATGTGGTTGATGACACCGTCGAGCGTGACGAGCGTCGAGTTGATGATGGGACGCATGCCCGGTGACTGTGCCCCAGGCCGGCTTCATGCGGGTGTCGTGCGGGCTACGCCGCCTCGACCGCCGCCTTGATCCGCTGGGCGAACGCGTCGGCATCCTTGACCGCCGCCCTGCGGGCGAAGCCGACGAGCAGCTTGCCGATGCCGTGCCCGACCAGGGAGTTGAACACGGTGAGCTTCGTCTGCGAGTCGCCGACGGCCTCGAGGTCGTAGCCGCCGTCCGGCACCGTGACGAGATTCTTGGAACGTTCGCTCCACCGAAGCGTCGTCGGTGCCTCGAAGACGGTGAGCTCGAAGCGACGATCAGTGGTCATGCCGGCGTCCTTGACCCGGCTCACGAAGATCGTCCCCAGCCCGGACGGGCCGTCGGGCTCCTTGTGGATCTCGATGACCCGCGGGCTGAACTTCGGATCGTTCGTCCCCTCCGCCAGGAACGCGAACACGTCCGCGATCGGGCGGTCGATCAGGGCCGTACCGCTGAAATCTCCGGGCATGGGACGACTCCTTGGCGTCGGCGACCGAGGAGGTGAGCGTAGCCCTCAGCGGCGGCGCAAACGCTTGTCCAGCAGGGACGCCGGCGTCGAGAAGACGTCGCCCGCGTTGAGGTTGACGCCCGGTGCGACGATCTCGTCGATCCGGTCGAGGGTGTCCTCGTCCAGCTCGACGTCCGCGCCGGCGAGCAGGTCCTGCAGGTGCTCGGGCGTACGCGGGCCGATGATCACCGACGTCACCGCGGGGTGGGCGCGGACGAACGCGATGGCCAGATGCGGCAGCGACATGCCCGCCTCGGCCGCGACCTTCGTCAGCTGCTCGACGGCCTCCAGCTTCGTCCGGTTGGCCGGGATCGAGAGATCGAACATCGGCGACCCCATCGCGGCGCGCGCCCCGGCGGCGGCCGTCGGGTCGGCCCGTCCGGACAGCCAGCCACTGCTCAGCGGGCTCCAGGTCAGCACGCCCATCCCGTAGCGCTGCGCCGTTGGCAGCACCGCGGCCTCGATGCCTCGGGTGAGGATCGAGTACGGCGGCTGCTCGGTGCGGAATCGCTGATGGCCGCGGCGCTCCGCGACCCATTGAGCCTCGACGATCAGCTCGGCCGGGAACGTCGACGACCCGATCGCGCGGACCTTTCCCGCTTGGACGAGGTCCGAGAGCGCCGACAGCGACTCGTCGAGGTCGGTGTCCGGATCCGGGCGGTGCATCTGGTAGAGGTCGATGTGGTCGACGTCGAGTCGCCGCAGGCTGTCCTCGACCGCCTGCTTGATCCACCTCGGCGAGCCACCGCTCCGGTTCGGCTCCTGGCCGACGGTCCAGCCGAACTTCGTGGCGAGCACTACTTCCGCACGCCGTCCCTTGAGCGCCTTCCCGACGATCTGCTCGGATTCGCCGAGGGAGTAGACGTCGGCCGTGTCGACGAAGTTGATGCCGGCGTCCAGGGCGGTGTGGACCATGCGTACCGACTCGTCGTGGTCAGCGTTGCCGTAAGGCCCGAGCATCATCGCGCCGAACGCGAACTCGCTGACCGAGATACCGGTACCGCCCAGAACTCTCTGCTTCATGATTTCCTCCTTGGGTTCTGAGACCAGCGAACCGTGATCGGCCGACGGCAGACAGGTCCGCTTCTACCGGGGGTCCAGCAGACCCCCTCACGGGCGGCGTCGCCGTCCTAACCTTGACGGTGTGAGTGATCGTCCGGCCAACTCCGAGCTGCGCGAGTTCCTGCGCTCTCGGCGGGCCCGAATCAGCCCGGACCAAGCCGGCCTGCCCGCCCAGCTGGGTACGCGCCGGGTGCCGGGCCTGCGGCGGGAGGAAGTCGCGCAGCTCGCCGGCGTGAGTGTCGACTACTACGTACGCCTCGAACGCGGCCGCAACGTCAATGTCTCAGAGACGGTGCTCGACGCCATCGCCCGCGCGCTGCGCCTGGACGAGGTCGAGCGCAGCCACTTGTTCGCGGTGGCCAAGCCGTCTCGGTCCAGACAGCGCGCGATGTCCCCGCAGCGGGTGCGGCCCGGCTTGTACCGGGTGCTGGACTCGTTGACCGACAATCCGGCGCTCGTTCTGGGTCGCCGCCTGGACGTCCTGGCCAGCAACCACTTGGCTCGCGCCCTGTACACCGACTTCGAGGCGCTGCCGATCCGCGACCGCAACATGGCCCGGTTCACCTTCCTCGACGAGACGGCGCGCGCGCTCTACGTCGACTGGCCGGCGGCGGCTCGCAGCGAGGTCGCCTACCTGCACCTGTACGCCGGGCGCCACCCGGACGATCCGCAGCTCGTGGAGCTCGTCGGCGAGCTCTCCCTGCAGGACGAGGACTTTCGTCGCTGGTGGGCCGAGCACGACGTCTACCGGCACTCCCACGGCACGAAGGACTATCACCACGCCGTGGTGGGCGACCTGACGTTGGGCTACGAGGCGCTGACCCCGACGGACGATCCCGAGCAGACGCTGGGGCTGCACACCGCGGAGCCGGGGTCACCGTCCGAACAGGCGCTCCGGTTGTTGGCCAGCTGGACCGCCGAGCCGATCGATCAGCGGTAGCCGGCGGCCTGCAGCTCGAACAGTTCGGCGTAGCGACCACCTCGGTCGAGAAGCTCAGCGTGGCTGCCGATCTCGACGGCGTGGCCGCCTTCGAGGTAGACGATCAGGTCGGCCATCAGCACCGTCGAGAACCGGTGCGATACGAGGACGGTGATGGCACCGTTGCGGTCGGCGCCTTGCTTGGCCGCGGTCGCGTAGTGGTCGAAGAGCGCGTGCTCGGCCGCCGCGTCGAGGCTGGCCGTCGGCTCGTCCAGGACGACGAGCAGCGGGGCGTCACGGCGCATCGCCCGGCCGAGCGCCAACCGCTGCCACTGCCCGCCGGACAATCCATGCCCACCGGTGTAGGCGGTGCCGACCCGAGTGGCGAGCCCGTCCGGCAACTGCTCAGCGAGGCTGTCGACTCCGGCGCGCCGGAGCGCCTCGAGGGCGGCCGGCTCGTCGTCCACCCGGGGCAGGTCGGCCACCCCGATCGACTGCACCGCCGGCAGCTGGAAGCGGGCGAAGTCCTGGAACGCGGCCGTCGACCGCGCGCGCCAGGCCGCCGGATCGAGCTCGACGATCGGCGTGCCGTCGATGAGGATCTGCCCGACGTCCGGGCGATACATTCCGAGCAACAGCTTGACCAGGGTGGTCTTGCCCGATCCGTTCTCGCCGATCACCGCAACGGTCGTGCCGGCCGGCAACGTCAGGTCGAGATGCTCGAGCACCGGACGCTCGGTACCCGGATAGCGAAAGGTGAGGTCACGGATCTCGACGCCTCGGCGCAATGCATCTGGTGGGGGTGTCGTGCCAGCCGCTGCCGCTTGTTCGGCCGCGTAATCCTCCAGCCAGAACAGGCGATCGGCGGTGGCCAGCGTCGCGACCAGCGCACCCGAACCCTGCGCGGCCGAGGCCAGTTGCGTCCGCGAGCGCCGGATCAGCGACACCGTCATCAGCACCGTGCCCAGCGATATCGCGCCGTCGGTCGCCCGCACCACGACGAACCCCACGGCACCCATGAGCCCGGCCGCGTAGATCAGCCAGCCGATGCTCTGGACGCCCAGCACCTGGAGCGCCTCGCGGGAACTGCGCCGGTTCAGCTCCTCGCCGCATCGGCGATGCTCGGCGGCCAACTTTCTCGACAGCCCGTACGCGCGTACCTCGCTCGCCGTTCCGACCTCGCTGGTCAGCGCGAAGATCATCGATGCCAGCCGACGGGTGTTCGCCATGTCGTCGTCGGCTCTTCTCGTGATGCGCTTGGCGATCCGGTCGGCAATCATCGGCGGCACCGCCGCGACGGGTAGTAATAGCAACCACGGCGATACCGACCCGAGTAGTACGAGCAGGGTGACGATCCGCGCGACGGATGCCGTGTTGCTCAGCACCACTCGCGGAGCGCTTGCGAGCTGGCGTCGGTTCGCGTTGAGCCGTTCGACCTGAGCGAGGTACTCGGGACGTTCGAGGTGCTCCAGGCCCCCGACGCCGCCGATCAGCCTTATCAGCGCGGACATCCGATAGATCGCGATCCGGTCGGACAGCGCCATCGCCTCGGTCGCAGCTATGGATGTCAGCAACCAGCCGATCGCGAGCAACCCGCCGACGATGATCACGCCGTAGACGACGTGTGCGGTCGAGCCGCGCAGCGCGCCGTCGACGAGCAGCCGGTAGCCGAGCGGGTAGCACGTCGATGCCACGCTGCCGAGCACCAGCATCGCGGTGACCAGTGACATCCATCCGGGCGCAGCGCGGAAACCGTCGAGGAACAGGACGTCGGCCAGCCGGGTAAGGCGCCGCCGCTTCACGACGTACCGCCGAAACGCCGAGCCTGTAGGTGATACATCTGCGCGTACGTCCTGTCCCGGGCGACCAGCTCGTCGTGCGTGCCGCGCTCGGTGATCCGCCCGCCGTCGAGTACACAGATCACGTCCGCCCGGCGGACGGTCGCGAACCGGTGCGAGATAACGAGAGTGGTCAGCCCGTGGGTGATGTCGAAGAACCGCTGGTAGAACTGGGCTTCGCTGCGGATGTCGAGGGCGGCCGTGGGTTCGTCGAGGACGAGCAGGCGCGCGCCGTGCTGGGTCGCGAACAGCGCCCGGGCCAGCGCCAGCCGCTGCCACTGCCCGCCGGACAGGTCGGTGCCGCCGGGCAGTTCGCGCGACAGCACGGTCTGCCACCCGTGGGGCAGGGTCGCAACGACGTCGGCGAATCCCGCCGTTCGCGCGGACCGCTCGACGCCGTCACGGTCATCGCGATGCTCGATCGCCCCGAACGCGACGTTGTCGTAGGCGGTGAACGGATACCGGGCCGGATCCTGCGGCATGATCGCGACCGCGCGCTGCCAGGCCACGGGGTCCAGATCGCGGACGTCGGTGCCGTCAACGGTGATCCGCCCGTTCGTGGGGTCGCGTAGCCGCGACAGCAGGCTGACCAGCGTCGACTTGCCGGCACCGTTCACGCCGACGATCGCCGTCGAGGCGCCCGCCGCCAGCTCGAGGTCCAGACCGGCCAGCACGTCCTTGGCGCCGGCCGGGTACCGGAACGCCACGCCCTCGAACCGCAAGCTGTGTTGCGGGAGGCGACCGGAGGGAACGCGACCACGAACGCGATGAGCGCTCGCGCGAAGAGCTCCGCCGGCCGCCGACCGGTCAGACAAGTCAGCTTCGAGGCGGTCGATGTCGGGCAGCCCGGACAGCGCCCAGGTCAGCGTAATGTCGTCGAAGGACACGCTGCCGGCCGACATCGTCACCGCGAGCATCGGCAGCAGGATGGCCAGCGAGCGCAGGCTGATCGCGCCGGTGTGCGCCTCGGTGGCGATCACTCCGAGCGCAACGCCGTAACCAGCGAGCACGACGACGAAGCCGACCAGTGCGCGTCGATGCAGATCGCGCAGACCGCGGGTCGCCGTGCGCAGCGATTCGCCGTACTCGCGGCGAAACCCGTCCGCGACGAAGTCGGGGAGCCCGAACACGCGGACCTCCTTCGCGTCGCGCACCTTCGTCCCCACCCCGATCAGGTACCAGGCCCGGCGCATCGTCGTGGTCTGACCGCGCAGGTCGGTGGCTTGCCTTCGGACCGCCGCCAGCACCAGGCGCCGTACCGCGAGCCACATCACGAGCAGCCCGAGCCCGAGCCACCAGCGATAGGTCGCGACGATGCCGCAGCCGATCACCCCCGATGCGCGCGTGGCCAGCACGCCGGCCCAGGTCACCGGCGCATCGCCCGGGAAGTAGCCCGTCAGGCTTCCCTCGGCCCGGGCCAGCCGATCCAGGACGTCGGCGTCCTCGAGGTGTGCGACGCCGACCGGCTCTGACACCGCGCGCATGAGGCGGGCCTGCAACTCGGACGTGATCCGCACCTTGGCCGCCGTGCCGATCGCTGCCCCGATCGGATCGACGATCAGCGAGACGCCGTAGGTTACGGCCGCCAACACCAGTGCGATGATCAGCCGGCGTCCGTCGGCGGAGTCCAGCCCGTGGACGACGGCACCGGGCAGGTCGCCGACCACGACGCCGAGGGCGACCACCACGAGCGCGGGCATGACTGCCGTCGCGATCACCCAGGCGACGGTCGTGATTGCCAGCACCCGGCTCGACCGCCACAGCAGCCGCCACGCCTGGCGTCCGCTCGCGCGCTCCCCCGACGCCGCGGTCGCCGAACTCTGTGCGGCGGTCATGCCTCCACTCGCGCGATCGCTGAGTCGACTTCGGACAACCGCTCCAGCAGCTGGGCGGCGACCACGAGCAAGTCGCGCTCGGCCGGCGTCAGTTCGCTTTCCATAACACTGGCAACCCACTCGTCGCGCGGGCGCATCTCGTCGGCCAGCACCTGCCGCCCCGACGCCGTGATGATAAGCAGTGACTGACGGCCGTCAGCTGGATCCGGCATTCGTTTCACCCAGCCCTGCTCCTCCAGAGCGGCGAAGGTGCGGGTCAACGCCTGCGGCTGCAGGCGCAACCGGTGCGCCACCTCGCTGGGCGTTATGGTTTCTTGCTTGTGCAGCAGCCCGAGTACTGCAGTCTGATTGAAGCTCAGAACGCCGCTCCGCTCAGCCCGAGCTCGGGCGGCCAAGCCCGTCGCGCCCCGCCGGACGATGCGCGCTGCAGCCAGGATCTCCGATTTAGTACGCACTCGCTTACTATATCACTCGACGTCGGTCAGCCGCCGCCCGAGCAACATCGACGCCGCGGCGACCGCGGCCAGGATCGCCACCGCGAGGATCAAGCCGCCCTGCGCCCCGTGATCGCGCACGAGCACCGCTCCGACGATCGCACCGACCAGCATCGTCGACACGGCGAGCGCCCGCCGGGCGATGACCGGCACCTCGGCGCCGGCGGGGACGTCGGCGGCCAGCCCGGTGAGCGTCATGGTGAGCACCGTCGTCGTGAGATCCGGGACGGCGAGCCGGCGGACCACCGTGTTCTGCCCACCCATGGCCAGCGCGCAGATCGCGGCCATCGCGTCGACCGAGGCGTCATGGGCGTGCCGGCCCGCGCTGATCGCGATGATCATCGCGATCGTGACGATCACCAACTCGGCCAGCACCGTCCCGCGCAGCAGCGCCCCGCGACTGCCGCCGACGCGCGGAAGGATCGCTCCGGCGGCGAACGCGCCCACGAGAAAGCCGACCAGCGCGAACAGCGACGCGCTCAGGGAGAACCCCGGGATGCCGACCAGCGCGAACCCGACGAAGACCACGTTGCCCGTCATGTTGGCCACGAAGACCCGACCGAGGCTCAGGATGCTCACCGCGTCGATGACGCCGGTGAGCACTGTCAATGCGAGTAGCAGCACCGGCATCGCCCCGTGCTTGGGATCGTCGACCAGCGACCGCACCGTCCGACTCAATGCACTCTTCATGCCGAGATCGTAGGGCGATAGGCAGGCGGACACATCTCGTTGAGTGGTGCGTTACGACGCGAGTGGTGCGTTGTAACGCACCACTCGACGGATAACGCACCACTCAACGGAGGAAGAGGCGGCGGTCGGCCCGGCGATCACCTTTGCCGAGCGGCAAGATCGTGGACGATGTCGGCGGTCACGCCGTATAGCTCACGGTAGCGGGCGTACAGCTCGTCGTAGACGGTTCCGGCCAACGGGTCGGGTTCGATCACGCTGGCGATCGGGTT
>Ga0137412_10000211_pt1 | contig 38073 bp, 33 predicted proteins | sample CZODoug2_1_16fun_FD_122160 | JGI IMG/M metagenome (GOLD analysis project Ga0137412, IMG submission 122160) | Vadose zone soil fungal communities from Angelo Coast Range Reserve, California, USA - CZODoug2_1_16fungal (Hybrid Assembly) | ecosystem: Environmental > Terrestrial > Soil > Vadose zone...
GCTGCGCGCGCCTGGCCGAGCATGAAGGGGGAGATGTCGGCCGCGACGTAGTGCACGTCCTGGCCGGGACGTAACCCGCGGAAGGCGAAGCCGCCACCGCACGGGATGTCGAGTATCGAGGTTCCTGCCGGGGTGTCTGAGAGTCGCTCGACGTCGGCGAACATGCGTCGCATGTCGGCGCCCCACATCGCCCAGGCGCCGACGGTTGCGACGCCGTCGTGCTTGACGCCGGTCTCGTACATGGCGGCCAGGAGACGCTCGGACCGCCACCGCTCGGTGACGTCGGTCATGACTTCACCTGTGTGTCCGTGGCGTCCCAGGGCATCGATCCCGATGTCCAGTGGGTCAGCTCCTGCTGGTCGTTGCTGTGCAGGTGTCGCGGCGGTGTCACGAACGTGGCGTAGGGCCGGCAGCGCACCAGCACCCGGCCTTCCTGCTCTGCCATGGCTTTGACTGCGGGGCGCATCTCGGCGGGAACTGGCTGTCCCGACATGCGTTCGGCCACTGCCATCATCACGTCGATCAGGGTTTCGTCGTCGTCGTCGATCACGGCGTCGCAGTAGACCTGAAGGTAGGCGAACGGCCAGGTCTCGTCGAGGACGCAGAGGCTGACTTTGCCGTTGCGGGCAACGGCTTTGGCCTTGGCCCTCTCGCCCATGGTGGCCACCAGCAGGTCGCCGTTGTCGTCGGGGACGTAGTAGACGATCGACATCGCCGGGCCGTCCGATTTGCGGCCGTAGCCGAAGACGCAGGTGCGGTGGGTCTGAACGAACAGTCGCCGTTCGGACGGCAGCATGTCGCGATCCGTTGGCGCCTGGAACGGATCCTTGGACAGGGGTAGCAGTCGCGCCGATGCGCGGTCTTGATTCGTGGTGTCAGGGGTGATGCTCATGGCCTCGTTCCTCTCTCTTGATATTATCGATTGATAATAAGGGTACACTCCGAACGATGGAACGCAAGACCCCGACGCCGACCAAGGTCCGCGCTCGCCGGACCAGGACCGATATTCGGGAGGCGCTGCTGGAGTCGGCGTTGGTCGAGTTTGGGGCCAAGGGCTTCGACGGCGCGTCGACGCGTGCGATCGCGGCGCGCGTGCAGGCGCACCAGCCGCAGATCAACTATCACTTCGAATCGAAGACGGCCCTGTGGAGGGCCGCGGTGGATCACCTCTTCGGGCTGTTGTGGAAGACATTCGACGGCGCCATACCCGCGAACCCGACCGTGATCGATGTCTCGGCGCTCGCCACGGGGTTTGCCGACGGGATACGGCGATTCGTGGCCTTCGCGGCCAAACACCCCGAGCTGAACCAGATCATGGTGCACGAGGGCACCTCGGCCAGCGATCGGCTGACGTGGATGACGCAGACCCACGTGAAGCCGTTCTTCGACGGCATCCGGCCGGGGTGGCAGATCCTGCGGGACGCCGGTATTGCCGCCCCCATCGACAGCGAGATCTTCTACTACGTGTTGATCGGCGCGGCATCACTGCCGTATGTGAACGCCCCCGAATTTCGCCTGCTCACCGGACGAGATCCGAAGAATCCCAGCTGGATCGACGCTCATGCCGAGGGAATGGTGGCCATCCTCCTGCCCGGACTGGACGACGGCACCGCCTGAAGCGCACGCCACAGTCGCGGCGACCAGGCCACTCGCCACGCTCTTGCAACGCCGCGGGCAACGGATTCAGCGTGTCGTTCCCAATGCCTCGCGCCAAGGTTGCACTGTCGCAAAGCAACACTCCGCGATGGTGGTCAGGCTGCGTTGCTGCATCTCCGGAGTAAACGTCGCCGTTGCGTCGGCGAGTACGGTGATCTCGAAATCGCGTTGCCACGCAGATCGTACGGTCGTCTCTACGCAGAAATTCGTGACACAACCGCCAATGATCATCGAATCGGTGTCTAGATCCTGAAGGATCGACTCGAGAGGGGTGTGCAGAAAGCTGTCCAACCGGGTCTTGTCGATGACGACGTCGCCTTGTTGGGGTACCAATTCATCCAAGATGGCGTGATCCCATGTGCCACGTATCGCACCGCCACGCTCCCGTACAGCGCCAGCGATTGGGAACCTTGCGGCCGACCTGCCCTGGTCTGAGTAGTCGGACGCGTAGCCCTGCCGGGTGTAGGCGACTGTCATCCCGCTCGCCCGTGCACTTTCAATACAGTCGGCGAGGTTCGTGATTACGGATTCGATACCGTCGAGTTGCCCCGTCAAGGTTGCTGTAATCCCGTCGGGGTGGCAAAAGCTGTTCTGCATGTCGATGACGAGAAGTGTTGTCGTAGAAGGGTTCACCGATCTGCTCCCTCAGCCAGAAACTGGTTCATAGGACGACGCTGCTGACGTGCGTGCGCACGCGACCCGTGCGCCTTCGGCGCAGGCGCACCGAGCGGCCCGTCCAGGCGTAGCCACTCGAGTCGGTCCCTGGCGTGCCGGACGTCAGCGTACACACCTGGCGGACGGCGCGAACCTACATTCGCATTTCGGTTTCCCGCTGTAGGGAATGGGGTGCGCGAACCTTGTCCGCGGCGGTATCGACATCGCGTCACCGCACGGCACCTGAGGTGCAGAAACGCGCGAAGGGTCGGATCCTCTCACTCGTCGGCGGCGCATTTCAACGGGTCGGAAACTACTCGACAGTGCGTTCACTGGATCCGGCTCGTGCAGGCTGCGCGAATCCGCGCCAGGGCTGTTACTGACCGCCGAAGCGGAAGCGGGCTGTTCGAATAGCGGTGCAGTGGAGCATCTTCCACGCGTCATCGGGCCCCGCTAGTGCCGAGGCAAGTCGGTATGAACGCCGACCGGCGGTGTGCCCGCCGAGGCAAGGGCACACTCTTCGTCACTCGGTATTGCGCCGTGGTGCACCCACCCGTTATATTGCGAATCACGAATCGCATAATCGTGACTGACGGCAGGTACAACGAAGCAAACGTGATGGCCACTAGTTCCGATCTCGCGACCACGGCTGACCCGCGATGCGCAGATGGTGTCGAGACTGTTCACTGCTCGGCTTGCCGCGGCGGGAGCGGGACATGGCATGAGTTGTGCCCGGTCGTGGAATCGCTGGGACGCGGACGGTTTCGGCGTGATGCGATCAGGTTCAAGGTCTTCATGAGTTGTGTGAAGTGGTCAGTAACAACGTGCCGCAGCAAGAACCGCAAGTTTTCACTGAAGAGCCGAACGGCGACGGCAGATGGCTGAAAGCGGCAAAGCCTGCTCATCGACCTGCGCAAGGGAGGACTGGATGTCTGTTTTCGAGATCGATGACTTCCGCCGCGATGTTCGCAAGTGGCTGGACGCGAATTGTCCGGCGACGATGCGTACGCCGGTGGCGGCGGACGAATTTCCCACTGGGGGGCGCCGTGGCGGTCCTGCCAAGAACCCGGATACGGATGTGTGGCTGAAGCGCGCCGCTTCTCGCGGGTTCACCGTGCCTACGGTCTCAACCGAGTACGGGGGCGCCGGTCTATCGGCGGCAGAAGCCGACGTGCTAGCCGAGGAGATGCGCCGTATCGGTGCGCGCCCGCCGTTGTTGGGTAGTGGTGTGGCCCTGTTGTTGCCGACGTTGCTTCGTTTCGGCACTGAAGAGCAGAAGAGGATCCATGTTCCCCCGATTGTCCGTGGGGAGGTGCGCTGGTGCCAGGGCTTTAGTGAGCCGGAGGCCGGTTCCGACCTGGCATCGTTGCGCATGGTCGCCGAGCGCGATGGTGCCGATTTCGTGCTGAACGGCCAGAAGACGTGGACATCGTTTGCGACGGTTGCAGATTGGATGTTCTGTTTGGCCCGCACTGATACGGCGGCGCCCAAGCGTGAGGGCATCAGCATGTTCCTCCTCGATATGGACACTCCCGGCCTGTCCATTCGCCCCATCAGGCTCATCAATGGTGACGATGAGTTTTGCGAGTCGTTCTTCGACAACGTCAGAGTTCCGGCGGAGAACGTTCTGGGCGAGGTCAATCGAGGTTGGAGTGTTGCCAAGTACTTGCTTCGTGCCGAGCGTGAAGACGTGCGGCCGTGGGTGGAGGCGTCATACTCGTTTCCCGTCCTCGAGTCCTGGCGCGAGAATCCGCGTAGTGAGTCCGAGTTGCAGGTGCGGGTGGTTCAGAGCGAGTTGGATCGGTTGGGTCTCGACGAACTGATGAAGCGGGCGAAATCCGAAGCAGAGCGTGGCGACCCCGCGGCTGAACGGTTCGCGAACGTCTTCAAGGTCGTGCACGCCGAGTATCAACAGGAGCGTGCCGAGTTGGCGGTGTTGCTGCGGGGCACGGATGGGATCTCGTGGAGTGGCGAGCGGATCAACAAGGCGGATTCAGATTTGGTGCGGGGGTGGCTGACGTCACGAGCCTTCTCGATTGCTGGAGGGTCATCCGAGATTCAGTTGAACACCATTGGTAGTCGGTGGCTGGGGCTGCCGGTCGCATGAGCGAGGTTTCGATGCACGAGATTGATCAGGAAGTCGATGAATTTCTCGCTGTGGCGGCTGATTTCGCGCGCAAGCGGGACTCGCTCGGGTACGTGCGGGAGTCGCTGACCGACGGCGGTGAGGCGAGCTCGTTCGATCGGCACGTGTGGCGGGCACAGGCCGAACTCGGGTGGACCAGTATCGCGTTGCCAGAGGCGTTTGGTGGTAGCGGGTATCCGTCGTCGGTGGCGGGGCGCCTGCTCCGGATCTGTGGTCAGCAGCTGGTGCCCGAGCCGGTCCTGTCGACGGTTGGCCTGGCCACACCGGTGTTGCTGATGCTGGGGTGCGATTCTGCGGCTCGGCTCCTCACGCGCGTTGGTACCGGTGAGTGCGTGGTTGCGGTCGCTGAATCGACGGCCATGTGGCGAACTGGGTGGGAACCGGATGTGCGTGCCGAGGCGCACGATGACGTCTGGAAGCTGTCTGGTTCGGTACGTGCGCTGGATGTGCCCGGCGCCGATGTGGTCCTACTGCTCGCGGCCGTCGATGGTGGCTGTCGCTGGCTGTCGATCGACCCAGCCGGCGTTCAGCGTCTAGGGGTGGTGACCCTGATCGACGGTCGTCGTTGTGCCACAATCGAATTAGACGGATTCGAGGTGCCGGCGGATAGTCTGTTGGGGTCGGTTCTGACTGCGGATGCGGCCGTGTCCCCGATCCTGACCGTTGGCGCGGCGTTGACGAGCGCATGGATGTTGGGAATTGCAGAGCGTGCCTTCGAGTTGACCGTCGACTACTTGAAGGTCAGGTCGCAGTTCGGCGCACTGATCGGCAGCTATCAAGCGCTGCAGCACCGAGCGGCGCGGCTGTTCTGCGAGTTGGAGGTCGCCCGGTCGGTGGTGTTGCGTGCGCTCGCGGCGCTGGATGGCTCCGCACCTGACGCCGCGTTGTGGGCGTCCGCAGCCAAGGCGCGCGTCGGGGATTTCGCGTTGAGGGCGACTTCGGAGGCGATCCAACTACATGGCGGTATCGGCATGACCCACGAGGCCGACGTCGGGCTGTACTTCAAGGCTGCGCGGGTGGCCGACATGGTCGCAGGAGACCGTGCGTTCCACCGCGCGCGGGCTGGTCAATTGCTGGGAATCGCGACGAGCGGGGTGCTATGACAACCACGGATGGCCACATCGACTACACGTCGTCGGGACCGGTGGCGACGCTCACCTTGAACCGGCCTGATCAGCTCAATGCGATCACTCGACCCTTCCACGACGACCTCGTGGCGGCGGTCCGACGTTTCGATGCCGATCCGGACAGCTACATCCTGGTTTTGCGTGCCGAGGGCAGCAGCTTCTGCGCTGGTCGCGACATCTCCGAACAAGCAGAATCGGGGAAGTCGCCGACCGAGGGGCTCGATCCGACGCTGACTCAGATGGGATTGCCGCGTACCGACAAGGTGATCGTTACCGCGGCCCGGGGTTACGCGTTGGGCGCTGGCGGCTACTTCTTCCTCTCGGGTGATGTGCGCATCGCTAGTCGTACCTTGAAGTTCGGACTGCGCGAGGTGCCGACGGCGGTGCTGGGGCCGTTCTGGATCGGCGCCGCGGAGAACCTGCCACATCCCCTGGCGTTTCGGATCGGGATGGGCGATGACCTCACCGTCGACGAGTTGCGCCAGGCCAATCTGTTGACCGAGGTAGTCGAGGACGACGACTTGGAGGCAGCTACTCAGCGCTGGGTCGACAAACTGCTGTCGTGGCCACGCCAGCACGTGCTGACGACGAAACGCCTTGCCGCACAGGTCTCGTCGTTCCAATACTCGCCCATCATGCGGTCGGCAGAGTACTACGCGCGCTATGAACTCGACCAGCTCGAGGACACGAAGGAAGCCGCGCGTGCCTTCGTCGAACGCCGACCACCACAATGGCACGGCACATGAGGTCACTGCCTGACCGAGGGGCGAGTGGCGATCGTTCAACTTCAATTAATCTGCTGAACGACCGAATCAAGAATTGTCGGGCTCGGGGAAGGGTTGCAATGCGATCGACCTCGCCACGAGCAAGGAGTTGGCGAGTGCCTTCGACGAGCTCGACGCCCGTGACGATCTGATGGTCGGCATCCTCACCGGAACGGGAAGCGTCTTTTGCGCGGGTATGGACCTGAAGGCATTTCTGCGTGGTGAGACCGCGCACGGCATTCGCACAGAAGCGCAAGCCGGTGTGGCTAGGTCGTTGAACTGCGTTACCCCGCAGTTCGTTTGAGCAGAGTACCAACTATGAGTCGCTTGCAGCCTTCAGTTGCGATCCGATGCGCGTCGGCGCTGAGATTGCTGCCAAGGCCCGCCAACCCAAGTGTGATTGCCGCCAACGCGCCCCGCGCAAGCTTTGCGTCCTCCGCAGCGAGTTCGCGATCCTCGATCGCCCGATCGATGATTTCGGTCGAGAGGTCGGCGAACCGTCTGTCGAAGGATATCGCCGACAACTCCACGTGGCGTTGCGCTTCTTCACGTACGACGAACATGTACATCGCCTTGGACCTGTCCTGTGACAGGATTTCGTGTGTGGCGTCGAGGAGAGCCTCGATTCGGGCGACTGCGCCGGTCTGAGCGTCTACTGCGGCACGCATGCGCGCATAGCTCTCGGCCTCGGTCGTCTTGAACACCGCGATCATCAGGTCGCTCTTGCGGCCGAAGTGGTGATAGACGGTGGCAGGCGTGAGGCCGGTGCGGTCGGCGATGATCTTGTTGGTCGTCGCGGCATATCCATAGGCGGCGAAGCATTCCCGTGCCGCGGTCAAGATCTGATGGCGCGTGTCAGCGGACGAGGTGTTGGCCGGTCGGCCAAGCGATCGGCGACGTCGTTTCGGAGACGCAACCGAAACCTTCGGGTTCAACGGCGACATCTTCTCGACCCGCGGGGGGCCAGCCTTGGCCATTGGGTGTGTCCTCTCAACCCGGAATCGTCGGCCGTTCGACTGCTACGGCAGCGGCCCTCGTCTGGTAAGTCTGCGGAATATCGTAGCGCTCCCAGCGCCGTGTAGAAGGACGGGTCAAACGGCGCCCTTGTAATCGGTCGGTCGAACGATTAAATTTGAACCCAGACGTAGGACGGACGTCGTCGTAGCCGCAAGTGCAAGCGTGCGGCCTCCGTCGGACTTCGTTCGAAGGGGCCCGACGCTTCGTCGGGGAGCGACTCGACAGCCACTCACAGGGACAGGCGCGGAGACCAATGCGGCGGACGATCTATCAGACTGAACACGAAGACTTCCGGGAGCTAGCACGGAAGTTCATCGCCACGGAAGTCGTTCCGCACTTCCACGAGTGGGAGCTCGCCGGAGCTCCACCGGTCGAATTCTATCGCCGGGCAGGTGATCTCGGCATTCTCGGCGTGCAAATTCCCGAAGCCCATGGCGGGGGTGGCCAGCAGTCCTTCAAGTTCAACGCGGTGCTTACCGAGGAGGTCTCTCGCGCGTGTGTGGGGCTGGGCTCGCTGCGTGTGCACATGGACATCGTGCTGCCGTATCTGCTGCACTTCGCGACCGAATCACAGAAGCAACGGTGGCTTCCGGGCATGGCATCTGGTGAGCTGATGACGGCGATCGCGATGACTGAGCCGGGTACCGGCTCGGACTTGGCGGGTATAGCCACTCGTGCTGAACGCGACGGTGACAACTACGTGATCAGCGGTGCGAAGACGTTCATTACTGGCGGTCGCAACGCAGGTCTGGTGCTGGTCGTCGCGCGTACGTCGTCATCAAGCGAATCCGATCGGCGGAGTGGGTTGTCGATCTTCGGCGTCGAGACGGACACTCCTGGGTTCTCAGTTGGCCGGACCCTGGACAAGATTGGAGTCAAGGCGCAGGACACGACCGAGCTGAACTTCGACGGTGTGGTCGTTCCGAGGGACAACCTCCTTGGGGAAGAGGGTGCGGCGTTCGAATATCTTGCCCACAATCTCGCCCAGGAGCGCTTGGCCATCGCGCTGGCCGCCCGAGCTTCGGCGGGTGCTGCGCTTGAGGTGACCTTGGACTACGTGACCTCGCGACACGTCTTCGGGAAGCCCGTCTCGAGCTTCCAAAACACGAAGTTCGTGCTCGCCGAATGCGCTACGGACATCGAAGTCGGTCAAGTGCTCTGCGACCGGGCCGTGGAGGAGTTGGATGCCGGCGCGTTGACAGCCGTTGACGCGGCAAAGATAAAACTGTTCTGCACCGAGATGCAGAGCCGCGTCGTCGACAAGTGCCTACAGCTGCACGGCGGATACGGCTACATGTCGGAGTATCCGATATCTCGCCTGTACACCGACGCCCGCGTGACGCGAATCTACGGCGGCACCAGTGAGGTACTGAAGACCTTGATCAGTAAGTCGCTACGCATCTAGCGAAATGACTTTGGAATGCCTTCGAATCCGGGGAACCGGCATCGTCCCCGTTACGGGCACATGAGTGAAGAAACGGGAACGGCGGCCGTTGATCTGGCCGGTCAGTCGACGGGGTGCGGTGTGAAGTTGGTGATCGGACGAAAGACGTTGTGCTACGTCGTATCTACACGCCGACAGCGGTGTCCGACATTGCGCCACAGACCAGGTCTGAGTTATATTGCGAATCAACAATCGCATTATGCGACGAGAACCGAGGGCGGCTGAAATGGCGACGAGTATCGAGGCGACGGCTACGGGCGTGCGGCAAGGGGACGCAGAGGCAACCGCAGGGCAACTCGAGTTCGCCGACCCGATGAGCTTGCGGGGGCTGCTCTACCAGTTGACCGGAGACGAGGAACTGGCTTCCATCAAGCTGTCGTCTGGGCCAGGCATGTTCGGCGGTGAGATGGTCTCCATCACCGATCCCGACGAGATCGCCACGTTGCACGCCAAGACATTGGCCATGCTGCGCGCCCACCGCAACGGCGAGCTGACGTCTCCACCTCAGACGCGTGAGCACGTCCGCAAGGCAATCAGTCTCGGAGTCGGCGAGCCCATTCCAGACGACGACGTCGACTTTTGGGTCGAGGAACTCGCGCTCGATTCTTCTGCGCGCGGCCTGAAGTGGAGCAAGCAACCGGACCCTCAGCAGCTCAGCGCGTTTCACGTCATCGTGATCGGGGCCGGCCTCGCGGGAGTCAACGCGGCCGTTCGACTCAAGGCCGCCGGCGTGCCGTTCACGGTCATCGAGAAGAACGCCGGGGCGGGTGGGACGTGGTTCCAGAACACCTATCCCGGTGCCAACGTCGACGTCCCGAGCCGGATCTACTCGCATTCGTTCGGTGTGGACTACCCGTTCGAGGAGCTCTTCGCTTCGCAGTCAGAGAACAAGAAGTACATCGACTGGTGCGTCGATGAATTCGGCGTGCGGTCCAGCATCCGATTCGAGACGGAGGTGACGTCGGCGCGTTGGGACGACGACACCAAGAAGTGGGAAGTAGAAACCCGGTCCGCTGACGGACGTACGGCGCGGTTCACGGCCAACGTGGTCGTCACAGCCGTGGGATTCTTGGATCGGCCGAGCATTCCTGCCATCGCTGGCCTCGACGACTTTGCCGGACCGATGTTCCACACGGCGCAGTGGGATCACGAACTGGACCTCTCCGGCAAGCGGGTAGTCATCATCGGTACGGGTTCAAGCGCCTGCCAGCTTGCGCCGGTACTGGCCGACACGGTGGGCCATCTCACGATCTTCCAGCGCACACCACCGTGGCTCCTGCCGATACCTGGAGTCGGCATGAAGCTGTCCGACGACATGAAGTGGCTCAACGAGAATGTGCCCTTCTACAACAACTGGACGCGACTGCGTGTCAGCTGGGCCGTCGCCGACCGCGTCTTCCGGCCATCGCTCTACTGCGATCCAAACTGGCACGATCCCATGTCCATCAGTGCCGAGAGTCACGCCATGCTCGAGAATCTGACGGGCTACATCCACAGCCAGGTCGGCGATGATCCCGAACTGCTGGCGAAGACTCTGCCCAACTATCCGCCGATGGCAAAGCGGTTCGTCGTCGATAGCGGATGGTTCACCACGCTCAAGCGCGATGACGTCGATCTAGTGGCGGAGGCCGTTGCGCAGATAGAGCCCAACGGCGTCGTCACGGAGTCGGGTGCATTCCACGAGTGCGATGTGATCGTGCTCGCCACCGGATTCCGCAGTACGGACTACCTGTGGCCCATGGAAATCGTCGGAAAGAACGGCGTGACCATCGGCGAGCGTTGGAGTGCTGACGGCGCGCGTGCGTACAACGGCGTGACGGTTCCCGGCTTCCCGAACTTCTTCATGCTGTACGGGCCGAACACGAACGCCTACGCGCAGGGCCCCGTCGTATGGGGTGAACTGCAGACCCGTTACGCCCTCGAGTGGGTCAACCTGATGTTCGAACAGGGCATCGATGCCGCGGACGTGACCGAAGCCGCCTATCGCGAGTTCAACGAGAGGCTGGACCAACGGCTGAGCACGTCGGTGTGGATGACGGCGACTCAGAAGTCCTACTACGTCAACGAGCACGACCGAGTCGCCACTCAGGGTCCGTGGAGTACCGAGGAGTATTGGCGATTCATTCGTCGCCCGAACTTGCATGACTACGAGATCAGCCAAGGACAAACATGATTGAGCACAAAGCCCTTTACATCAACGGGCGGTGGGCGACTCCGGATTGCGCAGATTTGCTCGACGTCGTGTCTCCCAGTAGCGGCGAGGTGATCGGTCGTGTTCCGGTGGTGTCGACGCGCGACGTCGACGCCGCCGTGGCCGCGGCCCGCGTCGCATTCGACTCCGGCGAGTGGTCCACCTTGGGTGTGCAGCAGCGGGCAAAGTACGTGCGGGCAGTCAGGGACGGATTGGTCAGTCGCGCAGATGAAATCGCCAGCCTGATCGCGGCGGAAGCCGGCCTGCCGATCAAGATGTGGGCCAGAGTCGATGGTGCGATGACGTTCTTCGACTACTTTCTGGACCTGGCCGACCGACTCGAAGAGCCCGAAATACGCAAGGGCCCAACCTGCAACGTGTTGGTGCACAAGGAACCGATCGGCGTCGTTGCCGCCATCCTGCCGTGGAATGCGCCCTTGGCCATTGCTGCGATGAAGATCGTCCCGGCGTTGTTGGCCGGTTGCACAGTGGTGCTCAAGCCAGATCCAAGCACCCCCCTCCACGCATTCGTGCTCGCCGAGATCTTTCACGAAGCTGGAATTCCACCGGGTGTGGTCAGCGTGCTGCCGGCGCAGCGGGAGGCAAGTGCTGCACTCGTCGAGCACCCCGGTGTCGACCACGTCAGTTTCACGGGCAGCAGCGCCACCGGCCGGATAGTGGGTCAGATTTGCGGTCGACAACTCAAACGCTGCACGTTGGAACTTGGTGGCAAGTCCGCGGCGATCGTGCTCGACGACGCCGACCTCAACGCGGTTCTACCTTGGCTCGTCGGAACCGCGTTCATGAACAACGGTGAGGCATGCGTCCTGCAGAGTCGCATTCTGGTGCCACGCGGGCGGCACGCCGAAGTCGTCGCCGCGCTCGCAGACGCTGCGTCTCACCTGGTGGTAGGCGATCCCCACGATCCGACGACGGATATCGGTCCATTGATCAGCGAAGCCCACCGCGAACGTGTCGAGGGCTTCGTCGAACGCGCCCTCCAGGCCGGAGCAAAGGCGGTCATCGGTGGAGCGCGCCCGGGCGCACTGGACAAGGGCTGGTACTACGAGCCGACCATCATGGTCGACGTCAACAACAGCATGGAGATCGCGCAGGAGGAGATATTCGGCCCCGTCATCGTGGTCATTCCCTACGACGATGACGAACACGCCGTGGCGCTGGCCAATGACACTCCCTACGGCCTGTCGGGAACCGTTTGGACCTCGGATCATGCACGCGGCCTTGCGATCGCCGCGAAGGTGCGCACCGGAAATTACGGTATCAATTCCTTCGGAATGGATCCGTGTGCACCGTTCGGGGGATGGAAGCAGTCCGGACTTGGCACTGAACTCGGACGAGAAGGGTTCGACGAGTTCCAAGTGGCGAAATCCATCCACCTGCCGGGCAATTGGAATGGCCCAAGCTTCATCGGACCGGACATCTAACCCAACGATGGACGCCTCTGACATCAATCTCCTAGACAAAGACCGTTTCGCGCGGGGCTTTCCACACGAGTGGTTTACCTGGCTCCGCCACAACGCTCCGGTCTACCGACACCCTGAGCCGGACGGGCCGGGCTTCTGGGTGCTGAGCAAGCACGAAGACGTCGCCGCGGTGAGTCGGAACTCAGCAGTCTTCAGTTCGGACTCGGTCAATGGGGGGATCGTCGGCCTGACTGACGCCGAACGCGCTCCCATCGTCTTGACCACCAAGAACGGCAAGAACGCGGCACTGATGGATCCCCCCGAACACACTGGGCACCGCGCCGCGATGGAACGCGCATTCCGGCCACGAAGTGTCGCCGCACTGGAGGACACGGTCCGCGACGTCGTCGCCAAAGTGCTCGACCAGGCCATCGAAAAGGGCAATGTCGACTTCGTGGACGAAGTTGGTGGACGTATCACGCTTGGTGTACTTGCCACCATGCTGGGCGCCCCCGAACGGGACTGGCCGCAGCTCTACGATCTGGCGAATATGGCCGTGGGCGCGGACGATCCAGAGTTCGCCGAGCCATTTCTGAGGGAATTGTCGAGCCCACGTGCCATGGTCCGTGAGTTGGTGCGCGCAGCTCGTGAATTCGGGTTCGATGGCTTGAAGGCTCTGCCCGTGCTGCGGAAGGCCACCCCCGCCCAGCGGCGCGGTTTCCTGGCCCTATACAAGGGACGCGGCGACCTCCAGCGCTATGCATACGGCTTGGCAAAGGCCCGGCGCGCACAGCCTGGTGACGACCTGGTGACCAAGCTCATCCAGGCCGACGTCGATGGTGTCCCGATGTCGGATCAGAACATCGTCCTCTATATCGAGCTCTTTCTCACCGCCGGCCACGAAACGTCGCGCACGGCCATGGCTCACGGCATCGATCAGTTTCTCCAGAACCCCGAAGCCTATGCCGAACTGCGAGAGGACCCTTCAGCGATCCCGACTGCGGTGGAGGAAATCCTACGATGGTCCACGCCGGTCGCGCACTTCCGGCGAGCGGTGCTGCAGGATACCGAAATTCACGGACAACACATCGCCCGCGGCGAATCGGTTTCGCTGTGGTATCTGTCCGCCAACAGAGACGAAGACGTCTTCCCAGATCCGTTCAAGTTCGACATCCATCGAAAGCCGAATAGACACTTGGCATATGGCGGCGGAGGAGTTCACTTCTGCATGGGAGCCAAGCTTGCCCGGCTCGAGATTCAAATCCTGCTGGAGGAACTGACCAAGCGGGTGCCCGAGATGACGAGGACGGGTGCGGTTGACCGCTTGCGTTCGAACAACATCCACGGCTTGAAACACCTTCCAATGGCGCTTTCGGGCGGAAAGGTACGGGTATGACCTACGACCTCCTTCAGGGTCTACGTGTGGTGGAGTTGACGATGTTCTCGACCGACACCGTCGGCGGCCATCTCGCCGACCTGGGCGCCGACGTCATCAAGATCGAGGAACCCCCCTACGGCTCGCCGACGCGCCACTCCGGCACTCTGCACTTCCGCTGGAACCGTGGCAAGAAGAGCGTCATGCTCAGCCTGAAGGAGGATGACGGAGCGGCTCGCATCGGCGAGTTGGTGCGCGAAGCCGACGTGTTCATCTACGGGTTGCGAGCCGGGTCCGCGAAGCGGTTCGGTGTCGATTACGACGCGATCCGGGCGGTCAAGAGTGACATCGTCTACTGCGCCGTCAGCGGATTCGGTCAAGAGGGGCTCTACCGCGATCTGGCTTCACACGGTTGGGCCTTCGATGCCCTTGCGGGTCTTGCGGTTCCGGAGATCGATGAGGTGGGTCTCCCGCGGACTCCGGACAGCCACACGCTGGTGGGAATCGAAGCCAGTGGACTGTTCGGGGCGATGGCCGTCTTGGCGGCCGTGCGGAAGGCGGAGCGTACCAAGGAAAGCCAGTACCTCGACATCGCCGGTGTGGACTGCGCGCTCTCCTTCCGCGCGACCGATTTCGACATGCGTGCCAACGACATGGGCAATACGGCGATGTCGGGTTACGTGCGTTACCAGTACTATCCGACAAAGGACGATGAGTACGTGATGTTCATGGCTCTCGAGGACAAGTTCTGGAACAACTTCTGTAAAGCGACTGATCGCCTCGACCTCTACGAGCCAGGCCTCACGATCGACACGCCGGAGGCCAGCGCCGAACAGAAGGCGGCGGTGCGGCGCGCACTCGCCGATGTCTTCCTCACTCACACTCGCAGTGAGTGGACGGAACTCTTCATCAGCCACAACGTGGCGGGCGCGCCGGCCTATGGGGGTCTTGACGTGCTCGATGATCCGCACATTGCGGCCCGCGGACTGACCTACGACCAAGAGCAACCAGACGGCCGCATCATGCACTTGTTCGGCACGCCGGTAAAGGTTGGTAGCGAGGAATTTTCGCCGGGCTGCCCGCCGGGGCCCGGTCAACACACCGACGAGATTCTGCAAGGAGCTGACAAATGACGGTGACCACCGGAGAACTCTCGGAAGAGGCAATCGACGAGAGGCTTGCCTCGTTCATCGGAAGGACCGACCTCGGGCCCCCCATCCAGGCTCGCGAACCGATCAGCACCACTACCGTCCGGCAGCTGACAGACGCACTCGGGGATCGAAATCCGGTGTACAGCGATCCGGACTTCGCGGCGAAGTCCATTCATGGTGGCATCGTCGTCCCGCCGACCGCACTGCAGGTGTTTTCGCTCCCCGGTCTGTTCCCCGCGCCGGGCCGCCACCTTCGCTCGCCGGACGGAGTGGAGCGCTTCGTCCTCGCTCCCGGTGGCCAGCACGTACCGGGTGACAATCCGCAACGCGTGATGCTCGACGAACTGCACGACCTCTTGGAGGGAGCCGGGTACACGTCGCCTGCGGTGACCAACGGGTGGTACGAGTACAAACGCTACCTGCGCCCGGGAGATCACCTTTCGTTCTCGGCCCCTAGCGTCGACGAGTACTTTGGACCGAAGCAGACCGCGCTCGGCAAGGGTTACTTCATCACGATGAGCCAGGACGTGACCGATCAACACGGTGAACTCGTCGCCGTCATGAAGCATCGATTCATCCGGTTCAAGCCCGCCTTCTCAGATTCCGCAGCGCCGGCGGAATTGCCCTCGAGCAACGCCTGGAGGGCGCCCACAGAGGAGCTCGGCGATTGCACGATCGCTCCTGCCCCGCGCACCGACACACTGCGGTTCGGCGACGTGTCGCTCGGAGACGAGTTGCCGAAGCTGGTGATCGAATTGACTCCGACGCTCATCATCGCGACAGCGATAGCCACCCAGGACTATCAGAATGTCCACCATGATCGCGATGCCGTTCAGCGACTGGGACATCCCGATGTCTTCATGAACATCTTGACCTCCACCGGCTTTGCCGGCAGGTTCGTGACCGACTGGGCCGGTCCTGAGGCACTCATCGAAGCAGCCACGGTTCGGCTCGGAGTGCCGAACTACCCCTACGGCGACTTCACCATCTCGGGCAAGGTCGTAGACCGCGAGGAATCCCCAACCGGCGTTTCCGGCCGCCTCGTCGTCGACGTCCAGGGCACCAATAGCATTGGCACTCATCTAAGTAGTCAAGTCACCCTCTCGCTACCGCGTTGAGTCGAGCAGCTGTCGAGAAAGGTGCCGAAATGGTCTCTCCTGTCATCCCCACCGACGCCGCACTGCCTGCCGCGCAGCGCGACAAGACGCTTCCGGAATTGCTCGCCGAGCATGCCAGGGCCCACCCCGACCGACTGTTCCTGCAGGAAGCCGACGGTCCGCAACTGACGTATGGGGCGGCTTACGATCGGGCGCTACGTTGGGCGAATGTACTGCGGGAATTGGGGATTGGCCCGGGTGCCAGAGTGGCCACGATGCTCGACAACTGTTTGGATGGCCCAATACTATGGACGGCGGCATCGATCCTGAATGCCGTTGACGTTTCGGTGAGCACGGGCTACCGCGGAGCGCTGCTCGCACACGCACTGAATCTCTCCGAGGCCCTAGTGCTGTATGCCGACGTCCAAGCGTTGGAAGCCCTGGCGACCGTAGTCTCAGATCTCAAATCAGTCGAGACATTGATCGTGCGAGGGACTAAATCTGCTGACGCGCCGGAGTTTCCGTTCGCCGTGCATTGGGCAGAAGACCTGATCGCTGACACCCCCGCGATAGAGCCGAGCGCTCCGCCCCGTGCACACGACATCGCCTGTGTCGTGTTCACCTCTGGCACCACCGGGCCCTCCAAGGGCGTGATGTTGGCCTGGGCCGCGCTGTCCAGCGGCTCAACTGCACTCAACGATGCCCTGAACGACGAGGACGTGCTGTATCTGACATCGCCGGCCAACCATCTCATCGCGCGGATTCAGATCCTCACCGCAGCCCAGGTCGGTGCCACGGTGGTGCTCAAGCGTGCCTTCAAAACCCAGGACTTCTGGAGCGACATCGACCGATACGGGTGCACGTATTCAACGCTGGTGGGTGCGATGGCTCACTTCATCATGAGCCAACCCGAATCACCGAACGACGCTGAGCATTCCCTGCGGCGAGTGACCATTTCGCCGATCCATCCGCGGCTCGACGACCTCACTCGGCGGTTTGGCATCACCCACGTCAATACCGCGTTTGGCATGACAGAGGTCCCGTCGCCGATTCGGGTCAAATGGAATGCGATCGAGAACATCGAAAGCTGCGGACGCGTTCCCTCCGGATGGCCTGGCTGGGAGGTTCGCCTCGTCGACGAGTTCGACGGCGAGGTGCCGGTCGGGGAGGTGGGTGAGCTCATTGTCCGCACGGCGGTGCCGTGGACCCTTGCTACCGGATATCTCGGCATGCCGGAACAGACGGCCCTGGCTTGGCGCAACGGGTGGTTCCACACGGGTGACGCGTTCCGGCAGGACGTTGAGGGACGCTTCTACTTCGTTGACCGGATGAAGGATTCGATCCGTCGTCGCGGGGAGAACGTCTCCTCCTTCGAAGTGGAGGCGGAAGTGAATGCGCATCCGGATGTCGCTGAATCCGCGGCGATTGCGGTCCACGCCGACGATGAAGGTGACGAGATCAAGATCTTCGTCGTCCCGGTCGCAGGATGCTCTCTGGATCCAGAGGACCTCGTGCGGTTCCTGATGCCCAGAATGGCGCGCTACATGATTCCTCGTTTCGTGGAGGTCGTTGAATCGATGCCGAAGACACCTACCCAGAGAGTCAAGAAGGTGGAGTTGCGGGAGCGTCAGCCGGGCGACGTCTGGGATCGCGTCGCTGCAGGCGTCGAATTGCCCAGCCGCAGTTGAGGTACCGGACATGAAGGCACGTTCATTGGTGGGCAAGGTGGCGGTCGTCACTGGGGGAGCCCGCGGAATTGGAAGGGCGATCTCGACTACGCTTGCCGACGCAGGCGTTGTCGTGGCCGTCGGCGACATCGACATATCCGATGTCACGGACGCGGCGTACGCCGCGAGACTCGACGTCGCCGACTCTGGTTCCGTTTCGAAATTCTTCGACGACGTTGAAGCCCGCCTCGGACCCATCGACATTCTCGTCAACAATGCGGGAATCATGCCGACTGGCTTGATCCACGAGATGGACTCGCTCGTCACCGCACGGATAGTGCAGGTAAATCTGTTGGGAGTCATCAACGGAATCAGTGAAGCCGCACGGCGCATGAGGCCCCGCGGTCACGGCCACATCGTCAACATGTCGTCACTCACTGCGCGCCTGCCCGGTGCGGGCGTCGCCACGTACTGCGCGTCGAAGGCGGGTGTCCAGGCATATTGTCAAGCCGCGGCAATCGAACTCGCAGGGACCGGCGTCGACCTCAGTGTCGTTCTACCGTCGCTGGTCAAAACCGAACTCGTCGCTGGTATTTCGGTCAGGCGGGGGACACCGACGTGTAGGCCCGCAGACGTCGCCGAGCGGGTACTCGAAGTGCTTCGCAAGCCGCGATTCGAAGCGTACGTTCCTCGCTCCGTCGCGCCGGTCGCGTTCATCCACCAGTTGCTCCCGGCGCGGGCACGCCTAATGGTCGCGCGCACGTTTCGGGCCGACCGGATGATCGAAGAATTGGACACCAGCGCGCGCGTGGGTTACGAAGAGCGCGTTCGTGAACACCTCGACCCAGGCCGCGAGGGTGGTGAGACGAGGGCGTGAACCTAGCCGACCGATGCCTCCACGGTGCCCACATCCCCAAGACTGGCCGGAGCGTCGGCCAGGTACGCCATGGCGGCTCGAGACAGCTCAGACGCGAATTCGCGATCGGTCAGATCGTCGGTCGGCAACTGCAACTGCGGGCTCAGCTGGTAGCGGTACAGCAGTGCTGCTCGCAGCTGTGTTGCACAGAATGCGGCGGCGCTGCGGGGGCGCGGGTGCCCGATCGACTCGACGCGGAGCAGGATGAGTCGTGTGATGCATGCGTGGAATTCGGCGTGGATCCTGCCCTCACGGGCGGCAACCTTCTGATCGGCGGCAGCCAGGTGCGCAGTTGCCAGCAATAGACCCGAGTTCTGATGGGTTACCTTGGCGATCTCTTCGATGACTCGCAGCAGCATCTCCTCCATCGGCACCCCTTCCCATCGCGCTGGGTTCAAGGCCACCGACTGAAGGTGTATTGCCCGCTCCGTGTATCGCTCGTGGACGACGTGCAGCAGCCCGTCCCTCGACTCGAAACGACGATAGAAGGCTCCCACGGAGTGACCAGCTCGGGTGCAGATGTCGTTGATCGACACTTCGTCGAAGGGCTTCTCGGACATCAGTTCCTCGGCCGCGGTCAGAAGCCTCTCGAAGGTCTGCAGCGACCGCTGCTGCTTGTAGCCGTGATGCCTCTGCGGAACCGCATCGACTCGAGGCGAGACGTTGCTGACTTCTTCCACGCGAGCAACTGTCTTCTTACGCGAACTTGCCACCTGATAAGCGTAACAGTGATTCGCGTCTTGAAAGGTGCGCGCGGCGCAACGAGCATAGATTCTCGTCACAGTTGGCCTGGTCCTGTATGCCGCCGAACATCCCGCGTTCGCGGCGGCTTGCCTACCATTCAATCTGCGCAAGATCGAGCCGAGGATCAGCCCAAAATCGTCGATCTGGCTTTACTTTTCATCGCAGTCGCGCTGCGGGCGCCGACCATTGCGATGGGTCTGAAACCCTGAACCACTTCGAAACACACCACGGGCTCGCGTCGCACAGCTCGCTCATCCGCAATCTGCAAGCCCGAGTTGAAATGAGAACGCCATCACCTACCTCACCGCACGGAATCAGACGTCGGCAGGTACTCGTAGCTCGCGGCGTAAGACCTTTCCCGAAGCATTGCGTGGCAGCGCCGCTACGGCGCTGAAGTGACGCGGCACCTTGAACTTGGCGAGGTGTTCGGCGGCAAAGGCGCGCAGTTCTTCCTCGTCGATTTCGCTTCCAGGTGCCAGCACGATGAACGCCTTGGGCACCTCTCCCCAGCGCTCATCCGGAACGCCGACAACGGCAACTTCCTTGACGCTTGGATGGTCGTAGAGCACGTTCTCGACCTCGGCCGGGTATACGTTCTCTCCACCAGAGATGATGGTGTCCTTGACGCGGTCCTTCAAGAACACATAACCGGCTTCGTCAACGTAGCCAGCATCGCCGGTATGGAACCATCCACCGCGAAAGGCCTCCGATGTGGCCTCTGGCAGGTGCCAGTATCCCGTCGTGAGTACGGGGCTCTTGATGGCGAGTTCGCCAATCTCCCCGGTGGGCAGCTCATTGCCGTCGGGATCCAAGACGACTAACTCCACGCCGTCCATCGGCCGGCCCACGGACAGCATCCGGGGAACCGGCGGGAGTTGGTGTTCGTCGGCGTCGAGCACCGTGACGATCGTGCTCTCGGTTGCGCCGTACATCTGCACGAACCCGCACCCCATGACGTCAAGCGCCTTGCGCAACAGGCCGGGAGGGATTGGCGATGCGCCGTAGACGACGTAGCGAACACTGGAGAAGTCCGCTTCTTCGACACCCGGTGTATTCAAGAAGATTTGCAGCATGGGGGTGACGAGCGGCAACGCCGGCACCGGATACTCACTGACCAGGTTCAGCAGCACGACCGGATCGAACTCGCGCATGATGACCAGTGGGCATCCCTGGATGGCGCCTATGAAGGCCCAGTTGATGCCGCCGATGTGGAAGAGCGGCGCGGTAACGACTGCGGACTCGGTCGGATCCCACTTCCAGTACTCCGACTTGATGGTCGCCATCAGGCGGAAGTTCTCGAACAGATAGGTGTGGGGGACCAGTGCGCCCTTCGGCCGTCCAGTCGTGCCGCTGGTGTAGAGCTGGATGGCGTCGTCGCCAGGGCTGCTGTCGAGTTCTGGGTCAGTGGTGTCCAGGCCAGCCGCCCACTGCACGTAACCGTCGTCGTCCAACTCGGAATCGATGACCACGATCTGCAACAGCAGTGGAAGCTGTGCGCGGATGGATTCGACCGTCGGCGCGAATTCACCGTCCACGAAGAGGATCTGGCTCTCGGAGTCCTCGAGAAGGAATTGAAGCTCGGGAGCGGCCAACCGCCAGTTCACCGAGACCAGGACGGCGCCCGCCTTGCCCGTGCCGAACAGAATCTCGAACCACCGATCCGAGTTCTTCCCCAGAAACGCAACGCGAGCCCCTTGTTCAAGTCCGAGGTTGCGAAGTCCGTTCGCGACGCGGTTGCTTGCAACGTCCAGCTCTCCCCAGGTACTCGTCCGTCCCTGACTGATTGTTGCGGTGGAATCTGGTGAACGTCTGGCATTCTCGCGAACGACGGTGGGTATCGTGCGGTCCATTTCGTCCTCCTTGACTATGCGGCAGGCTTAGCATAGAAATTGAGAGTCGAGATTCGCAACTCCGGGCAGGAAGGCGACCATTGCCCCCCACTCTCACACTCAACGATCCTCACATCCACCTGTGGGATCTGACGTCTGGGTGGTATCCACTCTTGGACCCGAAGACGGGCGATGCGACCGACGAGTCGCACGGAGTTGGTGACTTCGGCAAACTGCAGGGCAAGAGCTTCCTGCTGGATGACTACTTCGGACATGCACGCGACTTCCACGTCAACAAGATCGTGCACGTGACGGCGGCACAGGCCCCTCCGACCTGGCCGGACGAGACTCGATTTCTGCAGGAACTGTTCGAAAAGCACGGTCATCCGCATGGAATCATCGGCTGGACCGACTTCGACCGTCCTCCCGAAGAGGTGGACGCGGAGTTGGCCGCTCACGCGCAGTATGCGAACTTCCGCGGAATCCGCCATCAGACGGCGCCCGACTACACCAGCGATCACGTCAACGATTGCCTCGCGCTCATGCAAAAGCGAGGGCTCATCTACGACACCGTCGCGCACGAGGACAGTCTTCCTGCCGCCGCCGCCGCGGCGAAGCGGCACCCAGGCATGTCGTTCGTGTTGGAGCACGCAGGATGGCCGACGGGGCCTGGACGCGATGTCTTCGACGCATGGCGGGCCGGGATGACGGAGTTCGCGGCTGCGGAGAACACCGCCGTGAAGATCAGTGGTCTCGGAATGCCGTTGCGCGGCTTCGACGCCGAACTGATCGCGCCGTGGGTGGACGCGACAATTGAAGCGTTCGGACCCGATCGGTGCATGTTTGCCTCGAACTTTCCGGTCGATTGGCTGTTCACCGAGTACTCCACCTTGATGGACGCATACCTGTCGGTGACTGCGTCGTACTCGGACGCCGAGCGCGCGGCGATGTTCGCCGACAACGCCGAGCGCTGGTACCGCATCTAAGACGCACTTCAGACGTCGAGAATCTCCTCCAGTTCATGTGTTCAGCGTGTGAGGTTCTTCAGCTGGGCGATGAAGTCGACGTACTCTGCGGCGTTGTCGGTGAGCGGACTGACGAGCAGCGTGGTGACACCGGCCTCCGCGAAGGCAGCCATGCGCTCCCGGACGAATCCAGCGGAGCCGATGAGAGATACGTGGCGCACCAGGTCATCGGGCACCACTGCGATCGCCTCCTGTTTACGACCGGCGAGATACAGCTCCTGAATGCGATCGGCGGCCTCGCCGAAGCCGTATCGGGTGGCGAGCGCGTGGTAGAAATTGCGGCCCTTGGCACCCATACCGCCGATGTACAGGGCCAGTGGGGGTTTCGCGCGAGCCACCCGATCCTCGACGTCGTCACCGATGGCCAACGGCGTGCCGACGATGATGTCGAGGCCACCCAGTGCCGCATCCCGTTTGGCGAAGCCTGCGCCTAGTGCGTCACCCCAGACAGACTTGGCCTTCTCCGGATAGAAGAAGACTGGCTGCCATCCATCGGCAATCTCCGCGGCAAGCTCGACATTCTGGGGTCCCAGCGCAGCAATTGAGATCGGGATGCGTTCGCGGACCGGGTGATTGATGATCTGGAGTGGCTTGCCCAGTCCCGTCCCTCGGTCACGTGGGAGTGGGATCTGGTAGTGCCTGCCGACGTGCTGGAGTCGCTCCCGTCGCCACACTTGACGGCATATCTCGATGATCTCGCGTGTACGGCCCAGCGGCGAGTCGAAACCAACCCCGTGGAAGCCCTCGACGACCTGAGGCCCGGAAGCGCCAAGGCCGAGTAGGAAGCGACCGCCGGAGACGTAATCCATTCCTGCAGCCGTCATCGCCAATAGCGATGGTGTGCGCGTGTAGATGGGGAGAATCCCCGAGCCGATCTCAATCGTGGTGGTCTTCGCGGCCAGATAGCCCAGTTGACTCACGGCATCGTAGGAATAGGCCTCGGGAACGAGCACTATGTCGGCGCCGACCTTCTCCATCTCGACAACCTGTTCGGCGGCCCGTTTGAAGTCGCGCGAATAGCCGAGTTGAACGCCGATACGTATTCTCATCAAGCTCCGTTCGAGGCGTTGGTCGTCTAGTGACGCAAGCATGTTGCGGCTGGGGATGCGGCCCGCGGTCACTGCGCCTGGCGGCCAAGGGAATCGATGACGTCGCGCGGACAACCGACCGCGTTCAATACCGCCAAGGTGTCCACCCCGAGCTCAGGAGCTGGTGGGACGGACGACAGCGGATGGCGCGGGAAGTTGACCGGGCTCGCGACGGTCCGGAAATCTTCCCCGGCGACATCGACGAAGCAACCCGCGGCGTTCGCCTGTTCGTCGGCGACGACTTCCGCGGGAGTCAGCACCGGATCCCACCAAACGCCGCACGCTTCGAATCGCTCCTGCCAGAACTGCATCGGCTTACTGACGAACACAATGTCGAGTGCCTGGATGAACGCGCTGCTGTTGTGACGGCGTTCGCGTGCCTTTGCGAATCGTGGGTCCCTCGCAATGTCGTCACGTTCGATTGCGGTCATCAGGGCCGGGAAGTGCCGGTCGGCTTCAACTCCGAGCAGCCAGAACCAATGGTCGTCGCCTGTGCGATAGCAGTTGAACATCGGGTTCTTGGTGGACGCACGGTCAAGGCCAGACGGGACGCGCCCCAGCAGCAGCTGCACGCTCAGTTCCCAGCTCAAAGCGAACGTTCCCGTCCGCATCAGGCTGGTCTCCACAATCTGCCCGCGACCCGTCCTACTCCGCTCGATCAGGGCGCCAAGAACGCCGGCCAGCGCGGCCAGCCCGACTACGTGATCGCCGACGCCTGACGGTGTCGCTGGTGGAGGAGCATCCCCGGCGCGCATCTGGTGCAGCACGCCCGAGCGTCCTCCGAATGCGCCGATGTCGTATCCCGGCCGGTCTTTGTGCGGCCCCGTCGATCCATAGCCGGTCACCAGTCCGATGACGAGCGCGGGGTACCTCTCGGTGACGGCTTGAGGAGTCAAGTCCAGGCGTGCAAGTGACTTGACTCGCGTGTTCGTGATGAATACGTCGGCGGCAGCCAGCATGCTCTCGAAGGCCGTTGTGCCGTCGGGTGTGTGTAGGTCGAGTACGACGCTGCGTTTGCCCCGATTGTCCACGAGAAATGGGGCGTTCGGGATGTCGGGGCTGTACCCCTGCGAGCTCATCAAGGCGCGAAATGGGTCACCCTTGGGCGGTTCGACCTTCCAGACCTCCGCGCCCCAGTCTGCGAGGAGGGCACCGACGCTGGGGCCTGCCACCCACGCCCCCAAATCAACGACCTTGACTCCGTCAAGCACTCCCATGACTCCGGTGGTCCTTCCCAAGTAATCAACTAGCCTGCCGATTAATTCTAACGTCACGATCCTTCAGATTCGACCTGCCTGCACCACGGCGACACTGCTTTCGCCAAGCCTGGGGTCTCCGGCTTTACCAGGCGCGCCGTGCCGCGAATCAAGGTTATGTACGACGATTAACCGGTGTTCAACCTACGGACTCCCCACGCGCCAGGGGCGCGGTGCCGTCTCCCTCTGTTCGGCCTCTGGCGATGTCCGATCTCGAGATGCTTCTATTAATCGGCTAATCACCCTAATATTAGGCGCAGGTCGAGTGTGATGGCGAACGACCTCGACGTCTCGGATCGACCTCAGCTTGAACACCTATCGAAACGTGACGACCAACGGGCGCTCGCCTCCCCGGTGACAACTGATCAGGCACCGGGCACGTCGGCGTGTTCCGCTGCCAAGCTGGGGTCGGGTCCGACACCTTCGTCGGGCTAAGCCTGCCCGTGGGTTCGTCCGTGTGAACTCCCGATGCGTATTCGGTATCGGCGTATGACGCTCGCATTTTAGGATGCATGTCCCGTATCGAACCCGCGATGCTTTTGGTCGGCCGCGCGGAACCTGCGGGCGCCGCATTCGAGCCGCACGCATCTGCGCTCAGTCGACCGCGGCCTTGGTCGACAGTCGTGAGGTGGGCGGGCGGGCCGGTGGGGCCGCCGTTGCCTCATTGTCGACCATGGCGCAGCGCAGAGCTTGGACTGCGTGTAAGGCGGGCACGCTTCCTCGGAAAGCGTCGGCTACGGGTGCGAATCGGAGTCCCTCAAGGGCACGCGCTCGATAATCAAAGAACTGCTAATAATGTTGTAGTACAACCGATCTAATGATTTTCGGCGACGGCGATAGTCGTCACGAGATTGTGACCGTCCGGCGAGCCGGGAAGCTTCTTGTTTGATGCAGCCACGGGGCGCCTGCCTGCGCAGCTGCAGCCACTGCTCTAGCCCTATGCGCCAACCCGGCTGACTGATGACACGACATCTCGATCGGCCAAATGGTTCGGTCGCAGAAGTCCGTTGGCGCGGCCGCCGATGGCATGGGGTCTGATGCGGTCTTGGCCGCAGACAACGAGCGAGATCAGTCGCGCCGGGGGCCCTGCGAAGCCCGACGGCATACGTCAATTGCGAACGAATAATCGCAAAAATGTTGACGGAACGAGCTGGCGAACACTAGCGTGACGCAGACAACATTTTCGACAAGACCTGTGAGAGGACGTTTGCCCAGATGGACGGTCGCGTCGGCGGAAGTGCCCGACCCGCCCGTCCACCGTCGCTGGATGCCATGGCGTCTTCGTATGGGCATTCCCGGGTGCGGCGCCATGAGGGAGGTCAGTCTTGATGGCCTATTCCGCTGCGCCGAGTGTAGGGGCGGCTCCGGAGACAGTTGATGTCGCAGTTGACCCCAACGGCGGCCGGATTCCTCACTCCGGCAGGCTCACCGGACTTCCGGCAGTGTCCCTCGGTCGTCGGCTGCGCAACATCGGCATGCGGTTCTGGCGGACGCCGTTGGACAGTGCCGCGACGACGGGGCGGGGCGTGATGCTCTTCGCATCGGTCCTCCGTTTCTCCGTAACCGATGCAATGTCCTTTCGGCTGCCAGTCGGTGAAGTGGTCGTCCAAGCGTGGACGCTCTACAAGGTCACGGCGTTGCCCGCCATCATGATGGCGATTCCGTTCGGCGCGATGGTTGCGGTGCAGGCTTCGGGACTGATCAATCAGGTGGGGGCCAACTCACTCGTCGGAGCAGCTAGCGGGGTGGGTGTCGTACGCCAGGGCGCGCCGATCACCGCAGGGCTACTGATGGGTGGTGCCGCGGCTGCCGCAATTGCATCCGACCTCGGTGCGCGGTCGATACGTGAAGAATTGGATGCACTCCGGGTGATGGGAGTCGACCCGGTTCGGCACCTGATCGTGCCCCGTTTCTTGGCGCTGATCATTCTGGCCCCAATCCTGTGCGCGATCATCCTCGCCTCGGCCGTGCTTGCGTCCTTCCTACTTGCAATCACCGTCAACGACGTGACAAGCGGCAGCTTCTGGGCGTCGTTCGGCGCATTCGCGAAGATGGTCGATGTCTGGTTTGCCATTGGTAAGGCGACGGTGTTCGGGGCAATCGTTGGAATCGTCTCCTCGCTCAAGGGGATAGAGGCCAAGGGTGGGCCACGCGGTGTCGCGGACGCGGTGAACGCGGCCGTCGTGATCAATGTCGTCGGAATCGTCATCGCCAACCTCGTGATCACGCAGTTGCAGACGATGTTCTTCCCCATGCAGGTCGCTTGATGTCCGCCCATACGTCGGACCGCCATGCCGTGCCCGCTGCCTATTTTCGCAGGCTGCGCGAAATCAAGGCCGCCCGTGAGCGTGTGTTCAGAAACATCGGGCAATGGATCGTCTTCACTGGGCAGGTCATCTTCCTTCTCCCGGTGACGATCCGTCAGTATCGCCGGGAGACGCTGGCGAGAATGATCAATCTGGCCTGGGGCCGTGGCTCATTGGTCGTAGACGGTGGCGTGATCAGCGTCTTGGTCATTCTGGGTCTGGCGATCGGTGCTTCGATAGCGATCGAAGCGTTCGCGACGTTGAACCTGCTCGGGTTCGGCGCGATGTCGGGAATCGTCGGAGGCCTCGCGAACGTTCGCGAGATGGCACCGCTCGTCGCCGGCATTGCCTTTGCGGCGCAAGCCGGATGCCGCATGACCGCCGAGATCGGCTCCATGCGGATCGCGGAAGAGATCGACGCCGTCGAGGCCATGGGGCTGAGGTCCATTCCGTTTGTCGTAGGCACCCGCCTAGTCGGCGGAATGTTGATAGTGGTGCCAGGATTCCTGCTCACGTTGCTCGTCAGCTTCTTCACCTCGAACACCATGATCAAGGTTTTCTATAGTCAGCCTGCAGGGACTTATGAGCACTACTTCGTCCAATTCCTGTCACCCACCGATCTGGTCTACTCGACGGTGAAGGCCGCCATCTTCTGCGCCGCGGTGACGATAATCCACTGCTATTACGGCTACTTCGCCTCGGGCGGCCCGGTTGGAGTGGGCCTGGCGTCTGGGCGAGCTGTTCGGGCGAGCTTGGTGGCCATCATGGTGCTGGACTTGATCATGACGATCTCCCTGTGGGGGCTCAAGCCGACCTTCGTGTTCAAGGGCTAGAGAGTTGATTCGATGACTTCGCTACTCAGAGGGTCCGACGCTCACGAGACTCGTACGCTCAGCCGAATCGGCGAGGGTGTCGCTGCGTGCTTAGCCGTGGCAGTCGCGGTGTACTTCGTCGCCGGCCCGTTCGGCGGCACACCGAAGAACGTCATATCGGTGGCCATCGAAACGCCATATGTCGGACAGGGCGTCGCCTCTGGCACACCGCTGATCATGCACGGAGTCAAGGTAGGCGAGGTGACGGCGCTCGCCAGTGCGCCCGGCGGTGGCGTTCGGCTCACTGCCGATTTGCAGCCGGGCTTCACGTCCGGGCTCACGGACGCCATGGGAATCGACTTTCGGCCTGCCAACTATTTTGGCGTCACCGGCATCAATCTGATACCCGCCGATGGTGGGCAGCCGCTTCGAAGTGGCGCGGACATCAGCGTGACGCCCAAGGGGAACTTCGCTCTGCAGGCATTGCTATACCGCCTCGGTGAGCTTTCGAACCAAGTGATCACGCAGCGCCTGATCAATGTCGTCGAGCGCGCCACCCGCTACACGGATGCACTCAATCCACTGTTGGAAACGATGATCATCGTCTCGACATCTGTCACTGACGTTCAGACAGTGGGCACCGAGCAGCTATTGCGAAACGCCACCGGCACTAGCGTGGCGTTACCCGGGTTCATCGACGCATTGGTTGCTACCGGCGACAGTTATCTGAGATCCACACTTGGTATCAAGGGATCCTTCAATGCCGAAGAGGACCTCAAGAGCAATCCATACGTGTCGACATACAGTGCCGCGCAGAGGGAGTACTACGACACCGCGCGGAAGTTGTTGGAGTCGAATCCAGATCAATTCAGTTACGGCAGAGCCAAGGAGTGGCTCGTTGGGGCCGAAACCGACCTCTTCAGCAAGGTCGGAAACCTGTTGTCGTCGCACATCTACGAGCTGTTTCCAGTCGTCGAACAAATGCGTGTCATGTCCGACGTCGTACCAAAGCTGGTCAGCCCGGTGGGCATTGGAGATACCCTCCGGGAGTTGCGCACACGGCTCGAGCACATGTACGCCGGGTCCGGAGACCAGCGCGCACTGCAAGTACGGGTGATCTTGGACGCACTCCCAGGTCAAGCGGGACCGCTGCAGTTGGCGCTGGGGGCGGCCGAATGATCAAACCCCTTGCCGCACTGTGGCGCATGGTGCTTGCCGCCGTGGTCAGCATCGTGTTGTTGATCGTGATCGCCAATGTGATCACGCAACCCGTGGACGTCGCGACGCGTACGTACGTTGCCGACTTCACCGACGTGTCTGGACTGCACGAGGGGGCGGATGTGCGCGTCCGCGGCGTGCAGGTCGGCAAAGTCGAGACGCTCGCGCTGAAGCGAGCCGACGGGCGGAGTCTCGCCCAGGTGAGATTCACGATGAACAACCGCTTCAGAGTCGTGCCGACGAGTCGCGTCGCGATCAAGTTTCAGGCACTTACGGGTCTGCGCTACGTCGACGTGATCGGCGCCGCGGACGGTGGCGCTGCAGGCGACGTCGTGACGTCTCTGCCAACGACCATGACCCAGCCCTCTTTTGACATCACCGTGCTGTTCAATGGCTTGCAGCCCGTACTGGCAACGCTGAGCCCGGACCAGATCAACACGTTCACCGACAACGTCGCAACCTTCCTCGACGGCGACGGTGAGGGACTCGGTCCCATGCTCGCCAGTATCCGCAACCTGACCGCGTTGGTCTCAGACCGCGAGCAGGTGATATCGACACTGGTTCGCAACCTCACCATCCTGGCCGATGGCACCCGCGGCGGGTCGGACGAGCTGATCGAGATCTTGAAGCTCGTACAGATACCCATCGACGGTGGCATGACCGTGCTCGACGAATTCCGGAAGTCACAGGTGTATGGCCCTGACTTCGTGGCCCAAGCAGTACGACTGCTGGACAGCGTCGGCATCAAGCCGGGCATCAACATCGAAACAGCGCTCGACAAGGCGTTTACCAATGTCTACGACGCAATCGACGAGATGAAACGGGTGCCGGTGATCTGGGAGAACATTGGGCCGCCTTCCGCTGATGGCACGCCCGCGCCGTGCTCGAAGGGACGCGCCGAACTTCCGTTGCCGATGGACGTCCTTTTGAATGGCCGGAAGGTGTTGTTATGCAATCAGTAAAGACATCGGTTCGTAACCCGATGTTCTGGGGCGTGGCAGCACTGGTCATGGTCACCGTGATTGGCTTGGTCGTCGCATGGGTGTACGTGAGCCCGCCGGGTCGAAAGATCGTCACGTTCTACACCGACGACGCGCTCTCGATCAGTCCCGGTGACACCGTCCGCATCGCCGGCATGGTCGTTGGCGACGTCAAGGATCTCTCGATCGAGCCGAACCAAGTCCGCGTCAGGGCAAGCGTGGACAACGACGCCTTCGTCGGAGACCAGTCTCAAGTCGAAGTACGAATGCTCACCGTAGTCGGGGGCTACTACGTCGCCATCAACTCACTCGGTGACGCCCCGCTCGGTTCCCGGCCCATTCCCGTGAACCGTGTCACGCTGCCGTACAGCCTGATACGCACGCTCGCGGACACGACCAAGATCACCGACAATGTTGCGCCAAGGCCGATCAACGAGTCCATCAATCAAATCCAGCAGGGCCTGACCGGATCCAACGCCGACGCGCTCAGTCAACTGCTCAATGCGGGCAATGCCATCACTGACACGTTGGATCGTCAACGAGGACAGTTGTCGAAGATGCTCGAGCTGTCCAACGAATACATTGCCAAGCTGAACGACAACCGCGAGCTTCTCGAGTACCTGATTTCGCGCGTCTCGATCCTGATGCAGACACTCGTCTTGTACGGGCAGGGATTTCGCTCGGCCATGGAAGGTCTTGGCCAAGTAGGACTGCGCTTGGAGTCGGTCACGGCCTTCTACATGCCGCATCGCCAAGATTTCCTCGCTCGCGTGCGCGGCGTCTTGGGCGAGTTCACCACGATCGCCGACCGCAACGGTGTGCTGGTGCGCGTGCTGGGTCGAGTACGTGACCGCATGGAACGGACGTTGGCGGCGCAAAACAGTGGCACGCCACCAGAACTGCTCGCCACGGACCTGTGCATGCCGACCGAGGGGGCGCACTGCTGATGGCTCGTCGTCGATCTGCCTACGCAATGTGCGCGGTCGTGGTCGTCGCATTGGGCGCGACGTCGTGCGGGCGCGCATCGGAGGCAACGGCATCTGAATTCTGCGCGATCATGTCCGACAGCGTCGGTCTGTACCTCGGAAACCCAGTCACTCAGATGGGTTTCAAGATCGGCACCGTCACATCGATCGAACCCCGAGCCATGGACGCCCAGATCGGTTTTGAGATCACCGACAATCGCCACATTCCACAAGACGTCAGGGCGGTCACCCGCTCACCTTCGATTCTTGCCGACCGTTCGTTGGAGTTGGTCGGCAACTACGAGGGAGGTCCGCAATTGACGGCAGGCAATTGCATCCCCCTGAGCCGCTCGTCCACGCCGTTGAGCATCTCGAAGGTAATCGGATCGGCGACCACCTTCGTGAACGCCATCAATCCGGATGGATCGAACAACCTCAAGGATGCACTGCAGGGCATCGACCAGGCGGTCCAAGGCAACGGAGCAAAGGCAAATGAACTTCTGACTCGATCGTCCAGCCTGCTCGACAACCCGGATCAGACCATCGCCGATCTTGGCGAGATCACCAGGAACATGGCCGAATTGACGACCATGCTCAGAGCGAATAGAAGCCCGCTCAAGGAAATCGTGCAGGACATGCCAACCGTCGGCCCGGACATTGCGGGAGCCATTTCGGGTGCCGGGAATCTGTCGCATCCGCTTGCCGAACTCATCCAACTGGTCATGGATCTCGAACTCGAGCTTGGACCCGAGATGCAACTCGGACTGGATACGGTAAGCGAGGACCTCCGCATCTTGAGCCCCCACTACAAGGGCATCGCCGACATGCTGAATCCCCTGCCGCGCTGGATCAGTGGGCTCGCGAACGAGCCGCCAGGAGCGCCCGCAGGCGGACTCACCAAGCACATCAACAACCACCCCTTCAATCTGCTCCCATACCGTCCGCCTCTGTTCCGCATTCCTACACCGAACGGACTTCTCGCTTGTGGATACATGAATGCGTCCTTGCCAGGGAGCTGTGCAGACGTCGGCGGTCGTCCGTACGCCATGGACGTGGCGCTGCTGCAGTACGTACTGACGGAGGCGGCGCGACAATGACGCGTGGAGTGCGATCGGTGATCGGCGCGGGCATCTGCGCATTGACGGTGACGTCGTGCGCGTCGCTCAATATCGACTCAATACCATTGCCGGGCAGTGACTACCGGGATGGCTACGACATCGTCGCGGAGTTCACCAACGTCCTGAATCTTCCTGACAGGGCGAAGGTAGTGATGGACGGCGCCACGGTCGGGGTGGTGACCAAGGTTGACATCGCCAGCGACCACGTCGATGTCACGGCTCGCATCGCACACGATGTCGAGGTGCCTTCGAACATCAAGGCGGTTCTGCAGCAGGCGACGGTGCTCGGCGATATCTACCTGGCCCTGGACAGGGGACAAGACACCACTTCCGCGACAATGCGATTGCATCCGGGAGATCGAATTCCGTTGGCCCAGAGTACATCGCCACCCCAGCTGGAAGACACCATCGCGAACCTGGCCAATTTCATCGGCAGCGGATCAATCCAGCGCGCACAGAACACCGTCATCCGGATCAACCAGTTGACCCCGCCCAAAGATGAGGTGCATCGGGTGGTCTCGCGAGTGACGACAGACCTTCGGGAACTGTCTGACAATGTCGAAAACGTCGACTTGACGCTCAATGGTCTGTCCGAAACCTCCACCGTCCTCGCCAATCGGACACCGCAGCTCAGCCAGTGGTTCACGTCGGAGGGGGTAGCCGGCTTCAGTCGGAACATGGTGCTGGCAAACACTTTCAGCAAGTTGTTGCCGTCGATCGGTTCGATCTACAACGGCGGCTACTGGTTGGTTCCGTCGCTCAGTTCGTTGTCAACCACCTTCGAAGCCGTCGTCGGTGCGAAGCACGACGTGGAGCAGGAGTATCCGCGCTTTCGAAACTTCATCAACGACTACTACCTCCAGCAGGAAAAGTATCCCGCGATCAACATCACCTCAATCGTGGGTCCGGACGGGCGTGAGCTGTCCGGCAACGTCGAACAAGTTCTGAGAATGCTGGGAGCAGTCCCGTGATCGTCAAAGGTCTCGCATCTCTCATCGCCTTCGCTGCCATGGCAGTCGGGTTCGTCGCATACATCGGTTCGTTGGGTATACGGGTGGGCACCCCGCCACACCGTGCCAACCTCTCGATGGACGTAGCCGACATCAACAACATCGTCGTCGACTCGAATGTGTTGTTTCGCGGGGTACCGGTTGGGAAGGTCAGCCGCGTCGACTCTTCGGTGTCGACTGCGACCATTCACTTCTATGTCGACGACAAGTACGAGGTTCCAGCCGACAGCCTCGTTCGGTTGGAGAACCTCTCCGCCCTTGGCGAATCCTATCTCGAGCTCGAGCCGCAGAGTTCCGGCGGACCTGTGTTCCAGGACGGTCAGCGAATCGCTGCGGACTATGTGAAACAACCACTTTCAATATCGGAGCTCGGCACGAGCGTTGTCCGTGTGCTGAATGAACTCAACCCCGGCCAGCTTCAGAGTGTCATCGGCGAGGCCGACACCGGATTGCCGGACCCGTACACGGTACTTCCCAACCTGCAGCGCGCGAGCCTGCTGCTCCGCAACACCACGACTGATCTGAATGGTCGGGGCAAGGAGGTGCTCGGCAACGTTCAAAGCCTGCTTGAGAATGCGGGCTTCGTGGGGCCGGCGCTGGCCGAGGCAGCCCCGTCCGTGCGTGCTCTCGGACCGGGAATCCAGGCGCTCTGGAACAACGGCACCAACATCCAACTAAGAGATGATTCGCCGGCCAGTGTCTACATATTCGGCAAGTTCCTACAACGCCTCCAGAAATTGTTGGATGATCGCGCACCCGACATCAGAGTGCTGACCGAACCGCTAATGCCGAACATCAATGCGATAGCTGCTTCGTTGAGCACCATCGACAGTAGCCAGGTTCTAGGCAACCTCTTGGCGGCCGTGCCAGAAGACGGTGCGATCAACCTGCACGTGACGCTGCCGGAGGGGCAGGAGGGCACGACCCCCGAAGGGCAAGCGGGCAACTGATGCGTCCCGCCACCAATGAAGACACCGGCAATCCCGGTAGCGATTAAGAGGAGACGATTGTGACAAACACCATCACCGTGGAGAAATCCGAGATCGTTGACGACGCGAGCGAGTCCGCGAATGACGATGACGTGGTTGCGGTACCGGCCGAAGAGAATCCGCACGCGACGCGCAGGCGAGTGTCCATCTCCGTTCGGGCTCTGGCGATCGCGGCCGTCATCATCGCCTTGGTAGCGGCGACGGGTGTCATGACCTGGTTGTACCTAGGGGCCCGGACGACGCTGGAGCATCAGATCGGTCGGGCTGGCGACGACAGGCGTGCTGAGCAGATTGCTCTCGACTACGCCGTGAATGCCGCGATCATGGACTACAAGGATTTGGGTCCGTGGAAGCAGAAGCTGGTAGCTGGCACGACCCGCGAATTGAACGCGAAGCTGACGGAGGCATCTGCTGCCATGGAGCAGATCTTGCTTCCGTTGCAATGGAGTTCGACGGCACAGCCGATCGCAGCGAAACTGCGGTCGAGTGACAACGGTGTCTACGTCGTCGATGCGTTCGTCAGCGTCATGACGAAGACGGTCCAAGCTGCAGACAGCTTGCAATCGACGGCTACCTACACCGTCACCATCGACAGCAACAATTCGTGGCAGATCAGCGATGTCGGTGGGATCACCTCCGCCGTGGCGCCCAAGTAGCAGAGACGTGGCTGTCGTCGAACACCTTGGAGGTGCCCACATGGCTGACGACTCGAAGTGCGGCGCAGCTCGAACGTCCAAGAGAGGCCCCGCCCTAACGGTGGCGTCGTTCCTAGCGCTCATTGCGACGCTATCCACTGTTTTGAGTGGGCGAGCGAACGCCGAACCGGTGGATGTACCTCCGCCATTGCCGCAGTTCACTCCGGCCGCCAGCAGCTGGGCGCCGAAGTTCCCGCCTCCGTACGACGCCACTCGGAAGAATGTCACTGAAGCAGATGTCACCGCAGAGCGTGAAATGTGCCAGTGGTTCAACGCTCAATACGTGGAGTTGCGCCGACAGATGGACCAACTCGGGTTCGACCTACTCCATGCCAACAACGATTGGACGGTTCCCGGAATACAGTTGGAGGCCGACGCAGTTGCGTCCAACATCGAGCAGACAGTCGCCTTCCTGGCGCCCCGAACAGAGGCCTTGACGCAGAGCCAGGACTATGCCGCCGACAACTACTTTCCCATTTACCAAGGGGAGAGCTTCTACCGGTTGTGGCAGCACCTGTCGAACACTGGCGTAGGAATCAGAGCGCGAAATACGGCCTGGATCTATGGTCCCTCCCAACAGCGGACTGAGCACTGGGGAAGCAGGATTGAGCGATCCCATGTCTGCGATTGAGATGTCTCGGCGTGGGCTGCGAAGATTCTTCGGCACGGCACTCGGGGTGTGCGCGTTGGCGTTGACTGGTGTGGTCACCGCCGGCACTGCCGTCGCCGACACCGCGTCTTACCTCCAGAAAGTGAGCGACGCTGGGATCACCACGCCTCGCGGCGCACCTGAATTGAAGGAGTGGGGGTGGGAGATCTGCCTACTGCTCCAGCAAGGCCAAGACCCGCACCGTGTGATGGAGCACGCGGTGTACAACTCCGGCTCGCGCCCTCAGTACGGGATGACGGTCGAGCAGGCCGAGACCCTGATGCACATTGCCGTGACGGATCTCTGCAACGGGAGGGATTGATGGACGGACTGCGTGACGTGACAACGTCTTTTCCCGGCTATCAGCCATCCAAGCAACGGCGCTGCCGTCGTGTAGCGGCGGCATTCTTGAGCACGGCGGCGTTCGCGGTCGTGGCGATGTCTCTGGCGCCCACGGCGGCTGCTGATGTGACCGCAGACCTGCGGGCGAGTGTGGACGGCGCTCGTGGGGGATGCCCGACGTTGCAACCAGATCCCGTGCTCACCGATGCGGCGACACGCGCAACCTCTGAAACGCAGGCGTACATCGAACACACCGCCAGGTTCATCCCGTTCGAGGATCCGATGCCCGTCTTGCGCGAAATGGGTTACAACGCAGGCAAGGCCAAGCTAGTCGTCGGCTACGGCGATACTCAGGACAAGGCAATCCGAGGGATTAGCGTGTTGGGTTGGGACACAATTCCGGATTGCTCCTACACCAAGTACGGCCTTAGCGCGCTCTATGGCGCCCGCGGCGACTACGTGCTCACCGCCATGGTGTTGGCGGGCGACTGACAACGGTGAAGGTGAGCACACACATGGCCGGACGATCGACGGCACGTGAAGGCACGACGTTGCCGCGACGGCGCCTCGCAGCGGTTGCACGAACATTCTCTGCTGCGGCCATCCTGTCGGCGGCCGCCGTCGGATTCGCCGGCACGTGCGCAGCCGGCGACATCCTCGGCGTCTACGACTTCAGGAGCGACACTGGCGAAACCAGCATCTGGACGGCGACGCCATGTGGCCCCGGATGTGTGAACGTGGGGGTCACCAACATGGCCCCGAACTGGGGTGAGCGGTTCACCGGGCAGGCGAGGGTGGACGATGGTCAGTGGTACATGAGGGTCGACGTGCGCTACGCCGTACGTTGTGAAATCAATGAGCAGCTGTATCCTGGGCAGTTCGAGTTCGTTTGGGATGCAGAAACTTTGAGTGGAACAATGGTCGCGATCCAGACGACGCCGAACTGTGGAAGGCCGGGGATGGCGAGGACGGCTCCTACTGACTTCGCCTTGACACGCAGGCCAGCTGGGTGACGCCCATCCGTCTCGGCAGCGGGCACATCAGGTTGCGTAGTGCGGAGGGATCCGGCGCAAGGTGGGACAGCCACGGCGAACCCGACAGGCCCGGCTCCAGTCAGACTCGTTTCAGGGTGGCGTCGAGGATTACCTTGACAGGCTTGGTGGTGCCCCATCGGGTGATCCCGTACTCCTTCGGTGACACGACCACCGTGGCGTGGTAGCGGGGTGGTCCCGCCGTGACAGACCGAGTCGCCTGGAAGGTGACCGACCGGCTGACGTCGCGGACCCGCAGGGTGCCGGTGACGTTGAGCCCGGTGGGCGTTTGGACGATGGACGTGCTGCGGAACTCCGCGGTGGGAAACCGTGCTGTGGCAAACACGTTATCGGCCCCGAGGTGCTCGTCGCGCAGCTTGCTGCCCGTATCCACGCTGTCGGTCCATATGACGGATGAGACCGCGGATTCAGCCACCGACGCACCCACCGTGATCGCCGAGTCATACTGAACGAACCGGCCATTCACCTTCATGCCGAAGGCCGCCTTGGCCTGAAAACCGATCGACGTCGCCGCGGTATCCAAAGTCCACTCGCCGGAGCTCAATTCAGAGTCCACTACAAACCATCCTCTCCTTGACTAGTACCCGTTCTGTACCTGTGGATCTGCGTGGTCATTCCATGCCGGGGTGATCGTCCTTTCGACCGCAAGCCCAGCGGGTCAGCCCAGGAACTCCGACTCCAGAACCAGGTCTTTGAGTAGCGTCTGATACTCGACGTGGGTCTCGTGTTCGATGGTCTGCCACTGCTTGCCTTGTTGTTCCTTCATGTAGGCGCGGTACTTGGGTGCGCCGGGGATGCCGACGTTGTCGGCGACCACGATCGTTCCCGGATGCAGCCAGCCCCGGCCGACTAGCTGCTGCAGGTCGTCCAGGTACACGTCCTTCCAGTGGTCGAGGAATACGAAATCCAAACAGCCCTCGGTGAATCCGTAGTCGTCGGCGAGAACCTCGAGCGTCGTCCCGTCGTCGACGGTGCCGTTAATGCAAGTGACGCGATCGGCGAGGCCGGCGTGTGCCCACACGCGGCGGGCCACCGAGGCGTTGGCATCGGACTTTTCAATCGAGAACACCATGGCACCCGGTGCCGCTCGGGCGATCCGCAGGCCGCTGTATCCGCAGTAGGCACCGAGTTCCACGGCGAGCTTCGGATTCGCGCGCTTGACTGCGGCGTCGAGCAGCTGGCCCTTCTCGTCGCCGACGTTCATGAGGATTGACTTGTCGTAAGCAAAGCTGTCGATGGCGTCGATCGCGGCGTCGACATCGCCCGCCGGAGCGTTAGCAATGACGTAACCGGCCATCGCCTCCTCCCGGCCGTCACCCATCTGACCCGTCCGTTTAACGCTCAGGCCACCGAAAGCCATGCGAAG